>Ga0316601_100000304_pt1 | contig 20297 bp, 8 predicted proteins | sample OWC_soil_day5_no_FD_207663 | JGI IMG/M metagenome (GOLD analysis project Ga0316601, IMG submission 207663) | Wetland soil microbial communities from Old Woman Creek delta, Ohio, United States - OWC_soil_day5_noCT | ecosystem: Environmental > Terrestrial > Soil > Wetlands | place: USA: Ohio... | reverse complement strand
GGTGGCGGCGCTTGCCGTGGCCGGCTGCGGCGAACTGCCGGCGGCGCTACCCCTGGCAGGGATCGCGCCCGAGGGCCAGGCGCAGCAGGTTCTCGAGCTCGCCGGTAGCGGCCGCTGGCCGCGGGCGACCGGCGCGGGTCGTGTGTTCGAGGCGGCGGGTGCGTTGCTTGGTCTGGCAGCGCAGAACGGGTGGGAAGGCGAGGCCGCGGCGCGCTTTGAAACACTCGCCTGCCGTTGCACGGAGTCGGTCGAGCCGTGGCCGGAAATCACGCTGCCGCCGGACGTCCCCGAGCTGCCGACGGCTCAGTTGCTCGGCGCGGCGGCGCGCCGTGTCATTGAGGGCGAATCGCACGCCCGCGTCGCAGTCGGTTTCCATGCCACGTTTTGTCGGCTTGCGGCTGTTCTCGCGCGGCGCGTGTTTCCTGCTAAGGTAGATGTCGTCGCCATTGGCGGAGGGTGTTTGGTCAACCGGTTGCTACGGTACGGGTTGCAGGATGAATTCGAACGGGTGGGGTTCCGACCGCTCGTTCCCCGCGCCGTACCGCCCGGCGATGGCGGGCTGGCGTACGGGCAGGCCGTCCTGGCGACGGTCAGTATGGCGCGTCGGGTTGTTCCGAGAGAAGAAGGAGTACGCTGATGTGTTTGGCCATACCCATGCAGCTCGTTGGCCGCGGTGAGTGGGATGGCACGGCCGAGTTGCGCGGTGTGCAGCGGCAGATCTCCCTGATGCTGTGCCCGGAAGCCCAGGTTGGGGAGTACGTGCTGGTGCATGCGGGTTACGCGCTGGCGACAGTCGACGCGGACGAGGCGCGCAAGACGCTCGAGCTGCTCGACGAGCTGGTTCAGGACGAAGGCGGCCTGGAATGAACACACCTGATGCCTTCTCCGACCGCGCCACTGTTGCCGCTTTGGTCGACCGCCTGGGCGAGCTGGCGGGCCGGCTGGATCGCGCCGTGACCTTCATGGAGGTCTGCGGCACGCATACGCATGCCATCGCCGCGGCTGGCTTGCGCCGCCTGTTGCCGCGGAGCGTCCACCTCATTTCGGGCCCCGGCTGCCCGGTCTGCGTGACGCCGGTCGATTATCTCGATCGCGCCGAAGCGCTGGCCGCGCTGCCGGACATCATCATCGCCACCTTTGGCGATCTGATGCGCGTACCGTCGAGCCGTGGCAGTTTGGAACAGGCGCGGGCCCAGGGTTGCGATATCCGCGTGGTCTATTCCCCCCGTGATGCCCTCGCCATTGCGCGAGAGCAGCAGACCAAGCGGGTCGTTTTCCTCGCCGTCGGATTCGAGACGACTGTTCCGACGGTGGCGGCGGCCCTCGCCGAAGCGGAATCTGAAGGGATCCGGAATTTTCAAATTCTGCCGGGCAGTAAGCTGATCGAACCACCGCTCCGCGCGCTGGTGGCCGACGGTGCGGTGCAAGTCGATGGCTTCCTGCTTCCCGGCCACGTGTCTGTCGTCATCGGTTCGGGCGCCTACGAGTTCCTGCGCACCGAGTTCGGCGTGCCGGCGGCCGTCGTCGGCTTCACACCGGCGGACATCCTGCTCGGCATCCAGGAGTTGGTGCGACAGCGAGTGGAGTGCGCACCTCGGGTGGCCAATCTCTACGCGCGCGTCGTCCGGGCGGAAGGGAACCGGCACGCGCAAGCGCTGATTGCCCATTTCTTCGAGCCGGTGGACACCCGCTGGCGGGGGCTGGGCGACATCCCCGGCTCTGGTCTGGGGCTGCGGGCGGCCTGGGCCCACCGGGACGCGTCGAGGATAGTGGTGGAGGTTCCGCAGCCGCTGGAACCGCGCGGCTGCCGCTGTGGCGAGGTGCTCAAGGGCGTGGTTGAGCCGCCGCAGTGTCCGCTGTTCGACCACGGCTGCACGCCCGATACGCCGGTCGGTGCGTGCATGGTGTCCAGCGAGGGGACCTGCGCGGCCTGGTACCGGCATGAGCGTGTCCGTGCGGGTGCGGCCGCATGAAGCGCAGCGATACGCTGCTGCTGGCGCACGGTTCCGGCGGCCGCCTGACACACGAACTGGTCCGACAAGTATTTTTGCCGGCGTTCGATAATCCCTATCTGCGTACCCTTTCCGACTCGGCGGTACTCGCGGAGTTACCGCAGGGGCGTCCGGCGATGACGACCGATGCGTTCGTGGTCGACCCAGTGGTGTTTCCCGGCGGCGATCTCGGTTATCTCTCGGTGTGCGGCACCGTCAACGACCTCGCCGTGGCCGGCGCACGGCCGTTGTGGCTGACGTGGGCACTCGTGCTCGAGGAAGGGTTGGAAGGCGAATTGCTGCACACGCTGGTGGAAGGCGCGGCACGGGCGTGTCGTGAGGCGGGCGTGACGTTGGTCGCGGGCGATACCAAAGTGGTGCCACGCGGCAAGGGCGACCGCGCGTTTGCCATCAGCTCCGGCTTGGGCGTGGTGCCGGTCGGGCGCGATCTGGGTGATCACCGGGTGCAGGTCGGTGACGACCTTGTCATCAGTGGGCCCTTCGGCGATCACGGTGCCACCATCATGGCCTGCCGCCACGGCATGTCGGGCTCCGCCCTGGTGTCGGACTGCGCGCCCCTTGGACACCTTGCCGAGTGCGTGCTTTCCAGCGGCGCGGAGATCCATGCCATGCACGATCCGACGCGTGGCGGGGTGGCGACCACGTGTCACGAGGTCGCGATGCGGGCGGATCTGCGCTTTGTGCTGGACGAGGCCGCGCTCCCCCTCCGGTCCGAGACGCTAACCACCTGCGAACTCCTGGGCCTCGACCCGCTCTACCTTGCCTGCGAAGGCCGTATGCTGATCTGGGTGGCGCCCCGAGATACGGAGCGTTTGCTGCAAACGCTCCGACGTCACCCGCTCGGGCGTGACGCCGCCTGGATTGGCCGGGCTGAGCCTCGCCAGGACGGCCCGGTCGCCGTGCTCCTGAAGACGACAATCGGCGGCGAGCGGCCCGTGGATCTACTGTCGGGAAGCGAACTGCCGCGCATCTGCTAGGCGCGGCGGCCGCTGTCCGATGCCACGCCGCGGCCGGCCCCGCGCCGTGCGCCAACCATCGTGCCAGTGCTCGGTGCTGTCGTGGCAATGGCCTCGGTATGTCACCTGCGGCCCCGGTGACAGTATGCTAACGCCACGTGCGCGGCGCGACGGCTAGTGACGGCACGGTTACACCCTCCGCCAGCCGGATGCGGCGGCTCTCTCTGAGAATGCGACAGCCGTCGGTTTGGCAAGGAACGTGCTTCAGCTGAAGACCAGCCGTTCCCGGGCAGGCTCTGGGCGGCAGTGCGTTGCGCAGGAGCGAAGGGAAAAATGTTGGTGCGGCGGGGAAAGGTGGGATGACAAGACCCCAGGAGCGTGCGGCCGGAAAGCCGACGGGGGAGCAGCTGCGCCTGCTGAGCGCCGCGCTGGCGGCCGCCGACAACGGCATCGTGATCACCGACCGCGACGGTCGCATCGTCTGGGCCAACCAGGCGTTTAGCCGGCTCACCGGGTACACCTTTGAGGAAGCGATTGGGCAGAGCGTGCGCATCCTCAAGTCGGAGCGGCAGGATCCGGCGTACTACCGCGAACTTTGGCAAACGATCCTCTCCGGGCGGGTCTGGCATGGAGAACTCGTCAATCGCCGGAAAGACGGCAGCCTCTACACGGAAGAGATGACGATTACGCCTCTGCATGACGAAGGCGGCGAGATCAGCAATTTCATTGCGATCAAGCAGGACATCAGCGAACGCAAGCGGGCGCAAGAGACCTTGGCCGAGCGCGCGCGGCAGGCAGCCCTGGGGGCGGATGTGGGTGTCGCCCTGACCAGCAGCGATGCGACGCGAGACATGTTGCAGCGCTGCGCCGAGGCCGTGGTGCGACATCTGGGCGCCGCGTTCGCGCGCATCTGGACATTCAATCCGGAAACGAACGTCCTCGAACTGCAGGCGAGTGCCGGCATGTACACGCACCTCGATGGGGTGCACAGTCGGTTGACGCTTGGTCAGGGGAAGACGGGCGCCATTGCCGCGTCACGCCAGCCGCATCTGACCAACAGCGTCGTCGGCGATCCGCTCATCACCGACCCGGAATGGGCGCGGCGTGAAGGACTGGTGGCCTTCGCGGGCTATCCCCTGGTGATCGAAGATCGCCTGGTTGGCGTCATGGCGATGTTCGCTCGCGAACCGCTTGCGGAGTCCACCCTCACTGCTCTGGCGTCCGTTGCCGATGAGATCGCCGTCGGTATCGAGCGCAAGCGCTACCAGCTTGAACTGCAGCAAGCCAAGGAGGCCGCCGAGGCTGCCACACGGGCCAAGAGCGAGTTCCTGGCGACCGTGAGTCACGAGATCCGTACGCCCATGAATGCCATCATCGGCATGACGGAGCTGGCCCTGGACAGCGACCTCGATGCGATGCAGCGCCACTATCTGGAGACCGTGGCGGCGTCGGCGGACGCCCTGCTCACGGTGGTCAACGACATCCTCGACTTCTCCAAGATCGAGGCGGGTAAGCTCGAACTGGATGTGCGCGCGTTCCACCTGCGGGATTGCGTGGGGGACACGCTGGAGGCGCTTGCGGTCCGCGCGCACAAGAAGGGATTGGAGCTCGTCTGCCGGATTGCGCCGGATGTGCCGGATATTCTGCTCGGCGATGCGGGACGCCTGCGTCAGATCGTGGTCAACCTGGTCGGCAATGCCGTCAAGTTCACCGAGCAAGGGGAAGTGGTGATGCGGGTGGAGCGGGAGTCGACGACTGAGGGCACCGGCCACTCCTCCGGAGCGGGCGCACCCGGTGCACCGGCCGAGGATCAGGACAAGTGCGTCCTCCACTTTTCCGTCCGCGACACCGGCATCGGGATCCCGCCGGAGAAATTTCAGACCATCTTCCAGCGCTTCGAGCAGGCCGACCGCTCGACCGCGGACAAGTATGGCGGTACGGGCCTGGGCTTGGCCATCTCGTCGCAGCTGGTGGCAGCGATGGGCGGGCGCATCTGGGTGGACAGTGAAATCGGCCATGGCAGCACGTTTCACTTCACTGCCGGCTTCCCTGCACCGGCCACATCCCTGCTCACACCGGCACCAGAACCGCCGGTCGTGCTGCGCGGCGTGCCGGTCCTCGTGGTGGATGACCATGCGGCGACGCGAGAAACCCTGGCGGAAATCCTCAGCGCCTGGCACATGCGACCGAGCGTCACTGAGAGTGGCCTCGCCGCGTTGGCCGCCGCATGGCGGGCCCACAGCGGTCCGCAACCGTTCCGGGTGTTCATGATCGATGTCGACATGCCCGCAATGAACGGCTTGGCTTTGGCGGAGGTCATCCGCCACACGCCCGAGCTCTCCGACAGCTCCACCATTTTGATGGCTGTCACACAGCGGCCGCTCGACGCAGCTCGCCGCCAACAACTCGGTGTGACCGCGTGCTTGGCGAAACCGGTCAGGGAGTCGGAGTTGCTGGGCGCGATTGTAGCGGCATTGACTGCCCCGGTGTCGATTCAGACGCCACCGGTCCGTGCGGAGCGGCCACCAGCCGACGCGCCGCTGCGGGTACTGGTGGCCGAGGATAACGAGCTGAGTCAACGCGCCACTGTGAGCGGCCTTGAACGTCGGGGGCATGCGGTGGTTGTGGTCGGCACGGGATTGGAAGCCCTCGCGGCGTTGGAGCGCGAGCACTTCGATGTCGTGCTGATGGATGTGGAGATGCCCGATCTGGACGGCTTTGGGGTCACGGCGCGGATCCGCCAGCGCGAGCGGGCGGCTGGGGCGTGCGAGGCCAATGCCGACGCCGCGGTGGGGAACCTACGTCTGCCACGCCTCCCGATCATCGCCATGACTGCGCACGGGGCCGCGCGTGACCGAGAGCGCTGCCTTGCCGCCGGCATGGACGCCTTTGTGTGCAAGCCGGTGCGAATCCAGGCGTTGCTCGACACGATCGATGCCGTGGTGTCCCGCTCGCACGCCGCTGCAGAGATATCACCGCCAGCGCTGACGGCTCCGCCGGTGTTTGATCAGCAGACCGCGCTCGACCAGATCGACGGCGACATGGACCTTCTGCGGGAGCTGGTTGTGAGCTTTCAAAACAAGGCTGAGCGTGTCGTTTGTGCCATCCGTGACGCCATTAGCCGAGCCGACGGGCCGGCGGTGGCATTTGCCGCGCATGGACTCAAGGGAGCCGCTGGTCTCGTGGGCGGCGCCAGCGTAATTGCCACGGCGCAGCGACTCGAGATGATCGGGGATGAAGGGGAACTGGGCAACGCCGACGCGGCGTACGGCGACCTCGTCAGCGAGATGAGCGCTCTGCGAGCGGCTTTGGATGCCTTTCTTGGCAACTCCGGCAAACAGCTTGTCGAACGTGAGCCCACCGTCACCCGGGAACGTGCTTGAGTTGGTGGCAGCACGGCCGCAGCGGACTGTGCGACTGGGCGGCGGCGGGTGCTTGTCTGAGCGCATGACCGCGTGGTTTCATGGGAGTGCGCGAGGCTCATATGGCGCCTGCTATCGCCTTTTTCGATCTCGACAAGACGCTTATCCGCCGCAACTCGGCCACCTTGTGGGTCCGCTTTGAACTGGCCGGCGGTCGCATGAGCCGGCGGCAGGCGCTGCAGGCGCTGTCATGGGTGATGCGGTACAGCATCGCTGGGGCCGACATGGCGGAGCCGATTCGGCGGGGCGCGGCCTCGCTGGCAGGTCAGCGCGAGGCCGACATGCGCGAACGGGTCGGGCGCTTCTATGCCGATTTGGTGCGCCCGCTGTTCCGGCCCGGTGCGTACGCTGCGGTGGAGGCGCATCGCCAGGCGGGCGAACGCGTCGTCTTGCTCACCTCGTCTTCGAACTACATGTCGGAACTCGTGTGCCGTGACCTGGGGCTTGACGCGTACGTGTGCAACCGCGTGGAAGTCGACGCCACCGGTTGTTACACCGGACGCACGCTGGAGCCGCTCTGTTTTGGTCCCGGCAAGGTGGTGTTGGCGGAGTGCTATGTGCGGCAGCACGGCACCACCCTCGCCGACGCCGCATTCTACACCGACTCGCATTCGGACCTGCCCATGTTGGAGGCCGTCGGCCGTCCAGTTGCCGTCCATCCCGACCCGCGTCTGCGCCGCCTCGCCCGCAAACGCGGCTGGCCGACCGTGTACTGGGACCGCGCGCGTTCCTGATCGCGGCTGCCGGCGGTGCGATTACCCTGCGCCCGCCTGCGTGCGTTGCCCGCCGTTTCTCAGGTCTGACAACTAACGGCTGAATCAGGCCGACGTGATCGCGCTGCGGGCGCTGGCGCGGGAAATGCACGATGCCAGCGCCGAAAGGGGGCGTCCTATGAGCCGGAGACGGGGCGGTGCGTCGGTCAACGGGAGCCTTAACCACATGCTGCGGAACCGCCCGGGGCGGTACCGTGCGTGCCCGCAAGCGTTCGTACTGCTGTTTGCCGTTGCGTTCTGTGGACACCTCTCTCCGCTCGCTCGTGCGGCGGCCGCGGCAACCGTCAACGCCTGCGGCACGATTTCAAGCAACACGGTCTGGACCGCCACCAATGTCTACGTGGTCAACAACTGCTCAGCCGTTGTGGCAACCGGCGCCACGCTTACGGTCCAGCCGGGCACGGTGGTGAAGTTCGGCGGCGCCAGCGCGGTCATGGTTGTCCAGGGAACGTTGACGGCGCAGGGAACCGGCGGCGCCCTGATTGCCTTCACCAGCCTGCGGGACGATAGCCGCGGCGGCGACAGCAACGGCGACGGCCCCAGTACGGCGCACGCGGGCGACTGGTCGGCGGTGCGGTTTGCCGCGGGAAGCCATGGGCGTCTTGCGCATGTGTTCGTTGGCTTCGGCGGGTCGGGCGGCTTCGACTACGGCGGCCGGTATGCCGAAGCCGAAGTCGAGAGTTTCAGCAGCGATGTCACCTTGGACCATGTCACCCTGCAGGCCAGCGGCAACAGCGGCCTGTACTGCAACAACGCCAGTGTGCAAGTGACCTATGGGCAGGTCAGCGACAATGTACTGTACGGCCTGTATTGGGACGGCGTTGATGCTGCCGTGCCGCTCGTAGTGACCGATACCGCCTTCAGCGGCAACGGCGCCGCCGGTTGGCTGCATTTCCGCGATGCGGCCGGCACCATCACCTTTCAGCGCAACACCGCGGCCGGTGCAAAGAACGGCTTTCGGGCGGACGGCCGTCACAATCAAGGATCGCTGCTGTGGGACAATGCCGGTAATCTTCCGCTGGTCATCACCCCAGGGGTCCGGGTCGCCCCCGACACCACCTGGACGCTCATGCCGGGAACCGTGGTCAAGCTTTCGGGCGGCTCGACGACGCTTGACGTCCAGGGGGCTCTGCGTGCGGAGGGCACCTCGGTGCTCCCCATCGCATTTACCAGTGCGAATGACGACTCCCGCGCGGGAGATACCAACGGCGACGGCGCCAGTACCGGCGCCCCGGCGCAATGGGCCAGCGTGCGCTTCGAGAGCGGCAGTCAGGGGCGGGTAACGTATGCCTCCTTCGAATACGGTGGTTCGGGTGCCTTTGATTATGTCGGGCGGTACGGCGTGGCCATGTTCGAAAGTTTCAGCAGTGACGTGACGTTGGACCATGTCACCATCCGCGCCAGTGGGAACAGCGGCCTCTACGCAAATAACGCCAGCGTGCGGGTGACCAATGGGCAGGTAAACAACAACGGACAGTATGGCTTGTATTGGGATGGCGTTGACGCGGCGGTGCCGCTGGTGGTCAGTGACACCACCTTCACCGGCAACGGCACCGCCGCCGGTTGGATGCATTTTCGCGATGCCGCCGGCACGGTGACGTTTGAACGTAATAGCGCAACCGGGCCGCGAAACGCGTTCCGGGCCGATGGCCGGCTGAATGGTGGATTGCTGACCTGGAACAACGGGGACGATTTGCCCCTCTTGATCAGCGGCGGCCTGACCATTGCACCGACGACCACCCTGACCCTCGACCCGGGGGCTATTGTGAAGTTTGGTAACGGTAGAGATGTGCTGGTTGTCCAGGGTGTGCTGCAGGCGCTGGGCACGGCCGGCAGTCCGATTGTGCTCACCAGTGCGAGTGATGATGCCCATGGCGGTGACACCAACGGCGATGGTCCAAGCCAGGGTCAGTCGGGCCAATGGTCCGGGCTGCGGTTCGCCGCCGGGAGCAGCGGCCGGTTGGCGTATGTCTTCATAGCGTATGGCGGGTCCGGCGCCTTTGATTTTGTCGGCCGTTATGGCGTCGGCATGGTCGAAAGCTTCAGCAGTGATGTCACCGTCGACCACTGTACTCTGCACGCCAGCGGCCGCGACGGCCTGTACGCGGAGAACACGACGGTCACGTTTACCAACGGCAGTGTCAGCGACAACGTGCGGTATGGACTGAACTATAATGGCCTCGATGCGGGTGTGCCGCTGGTGGTCACGGGGAACGTATTCAATGGGAGCCAGGGCGGTGCCGCCCGCCTCGATTTGAACGGCAATCCGCCGCAGATCACCTTCCAGGGTAACACTGGAAGCGGCACCCAGCGGGCGGGGTTTAGTCTGGCCGGGACGATCACCAGCAATGCCGTGTGGGACAACACCGGCAGTCTACCGCTGGTCATCGACGGTGGGCTTACGGTGGCGGCCGGGGCCACCCTCACGGTCACGCCTGGAACGGTGGTCAAGTTCGCCAGTCAGAGCGATGTGCTCGTTGTCAGTGGGACGCTGATCGCGGCCGGTAGCGACGCGGCGCCCATCGCATTCACCAGCGTGCGCGATGACAGCCATGGCGGCGACACCAACGGCGACGGCGCCAGCGTCGGAGTCGCGGGGGACTGGTCGGCCCTCCGCTTCGCCGCGGGAAGTACGGGAAGACTGGCGTACACGTACGTCGGTTTCGGCGGGTCGGGGGTCTTCGATTACGCCAGGCGCTATACGCTGGGCATGCTGGAGAGCTTCAGTAGCGATGTCACCATCGACCACTGCACGGTGCAGGCTAGTGCACGGCATGGCCTGTACGTTGCCGACCGCAGCGTGACCGTAACCGATACCCATTTCACCGGTAATCAGAGCAATGGCGCGTACTACGATGGCATCGATCCGGTGACGCCGCTCGCCGTGCGCGGCAACGTCTTCAGCGGCAATGGGACGTACGGTGCCCATGTGCGCATCGCCGACAGCGCGGCGCAGATCAGGGTCGACCACAATCAGACGGTGGCACCGAAGAACGGCGTGCGTGTGAGCGGCGGGCTCACCCAGGGATTCCTCCGCTGGGATAATCCGAACGCGCCGATGGTCATCGATGGCGGCCTGGCCGTCCGCGCGGGGGCGGAACTGACGGTGGAGTCGGGATCGGTCGTCAAGTTTGCGGGTGGTGCCGACGTGCTGCAGATCGAGGGCACACTCACGGCTGAAGGAACCTTCCTGGCCCCAATCGCGTTCACCAGCATCAGTGACGACGTTCACGGTGGGGACACCAACGGCGACGGGCCCAGCACCGGCACGCCCGGGCAATGGGCGGGGTTGCGCTTCCTCTCGGGCAGCCAGGTGTCGCTGCGGCACAGCTTCATCGGCTACGGCGGCTCCGGGGCGTACGATCACCTGGGAGTCTATGGCCGCGGCCTGGTGGACGTCCGCGGCGGCAGCATCCAGATCAAACATGGCGAGGTTCGGAGCAGCGCTCTCCACGGGCTCTACGTGGAAAATGCGGCCGTCACGATCGCCTACGCGGCGATCACGGACCACGCCCAAAATGGCATTTATAACGGGACGCCGAGTGTCGACGTCGACGCGCGCTACAACTGGTGGGGCGATGCGAGCGGACCACAGCATCCCACACTGAACCCGGCTGGCAAAGGAAGTGCGGTAAGCAACGGCGTCCTCGTGGCGCCGTGGCTCAACCGCTTCACCTGGCTCGAGCCGACCACTACGCTTGTGCACGGCGTGACGCCGTTGAGCTGGAGCGCTTTCGACATCGACCCGGCGACACTGACCTCGGCTGCCGATGCAACCGGAATCATCGGCACCCAGGTCTTCGGCCGCGACTATCCCGCCAGCGGCGGGGTGGCGTGGGACACGCGCCCGCTGCCGAATGGCCGCTACGAACTGCGCGCGAGTTGGCGGGACTTGGCCGGTTCCCCGGTGAACGAGCAACTGCGCCAGGTGGTCGTCAACAACGATCCGTCCCTCGTCTGGCACGGCGGGCGCTTAACGACCGATGAAACGTGGGAACCCGGCCATGTGCACGTTGTCGAGGGAGACGTGTTCGTGGCAGCCGGCGTCCGTCTCACGATCGCACCGGGCACCGTCGTCAAGTTTACGCCCGGCACCCGCATCATCGTTGAGGACGGCGGCGCCGTCGACGCGCCGGCGACCGAAGCGGCACCGATCGTGTTGACGTCCGTCACCGATGACGTGTCGGGTGACACCAACCTCGACGGCAGCCAAAGCCTCCCGCGTCCGGGCGATTGGGACGGCATCACCACGCGAGGCACCGGGACGTTCAACGACACCCCGTTCGTCGACCTGCGTTACACGCAGTCCAACCACAGCGGGATACTGTTGGGCAACGAGCGCTGGCGCGGCTCCTTCGTCCATCGCGTGACAGGCGACGTCACCGTGCCCAGCGGTGTGACCTTGACCATTGATGCCGGCGCCGTGGTCAAATTCGACGCGTATAAGGGCCTTATCGTGCAGCCGGGCGGGCACCTCGTCGCCTTGGGTTCAGTTGCGGAGCGGATCGTGTTCACGTCGATCCGGGACGACACGGCCGGCGGGGACACGAATGGGGACGGCAACACCTCCGCGCCCGAGGCGGGCGATTGGCGCTGGATTTACGTGGACGGTGCGGGAGCGACGTTCGACCATGCCGAGCTGCGGTACGGCGGCGGCACGAGTTCGGGCAACTGGGATCAGACCGGCATGATCCGCACCAACGGCGCCGCGTCGCTGACCGTCACCAACAGCGTGCTGCGTGATGCCTTCTTCGACGGCATCCTGGCCTGGGGTGGCACGGCGGCTATCCGTAGCAGCATCTTCACCAACATCGATCGTGCCATCTCGGCGCATCCGGGATCGCCGGTGCATGTCGTCAACTGCACGCTGGACGGCAACCGTATCGGCCTCTTGATCCACGGCGGCAGCATGGATGTTACCAACAGTATCGTGAGTAACAATTACGAATCCGGTATCCAGTACGACTTCGGTACGCTGGCCGCGGTGCGCTACAGCGACGTCTGGGCGGCGGGTTCCACGTCGGTGAATTACCGCAACACGCCCGACCAGACCGGCAGCAACGGCAATATCTCCAAGGATCCACACTACGTGGACCGTGAGGTCGGGAATTACCGACTCGACTACCGCTCGCCGGCGATCGACGCGGCGGACGGTCCAGCGGCGCCGGCGACGGATATCGTCGGCGTGCCACGCTACGACGATCCGCGGACGCCCAACACCGGCATTGCCGCGGCCGGCGGCGCGTACGCCGACATCGGGGCGTCCGAATTCGCCGAGACGGCCGACTCCAACCTGGATCTCATCGTGTCCAGTGTGAGCGGGCCGACCGCCGCCGTGGCGGGGGAGAGCGTCCGCGTGCAGTGGACGGTGACCAACATCGGTTCGGCGCAAGTGGTGGGGCCGTGGCACGACACGGTCAACCTGGTGTTGAGCCCGGACGCCAATCCGACAGTGATGTTCGCAGCGGAGGTGCTGGTGGGGGATGGCGTCAAGCTCGGTCCCGGGCAAAGAGTCTCCACCGCGGCGACGATCCGCGTGCCGGGCAGCGTGGTCGGCACGCACTACTGGCAGGTGATGACGAACACGCGCGGCGAGGTGTTCGAGGGGCGGAATTGGGAGAACAACACCACCCAGTCTCTCGCACCGGTGGCGCTGGATCTGCCGGAGTTGGTCATCGGCGGGGCGGCCCTGTCGCGGCAGTTCGATGCCGTCGGTCAGGCGCACTGGTTCAAGTTCACGCCGGCGGCCGGCCAGGATATCCTGGTGCGGCTCGACCGCGCCGGGACCGGCGGGGTTACGGAGCTATACGTGGCGCAAGGGTACATGCCGAGCCGCGTGCGCTTCGATGCGCGGCAGAATGAGCGCAACGCGCCGGATGTCAGCACGCTGGCGGCGAGCACATCGACGCAGACGTACTATGTTTTTGCCTACCCGGCGTCGTTGTCGGGCGGCGCCGCCAGCTTCACCATCGGTGCGCAGGTGCTGGATTTCTCGATCGAGTGGGTCGGGCCGGCGCAGGTGGGGAACGCGGGGCCGGTGACGCTGGCGGTGCACGGGGGGCAGCTACGGTCCGACATGACGTTCGAGATAATCGATGCGCACGGGGGGGTGCACACGGCGACGGCGGTGTTCCTGGCCGACTCGTCGCTGGCCTACGTGACCTTCGACCTGTCCGGGCTGCCGACCGGGGCCTACGACGTGCGGGTGCGCGACGGGGCACGGACGGTATCGCTGACCGACGGGTTCAACGTGACCGTGGGCACGCCCGGTGCGGTGCAAGCCCAGCTCGTTATGCCGAAGGCGATGCGGCCGGATTGGACGGAGACGGTGACGGTGGAATACGCCAACGTCGGCAACACCGACGTGGTGGCGCCGCTCATGGTGCTCTCGGTGCAGAATGCCAAGCTGCAACTGCCGGGGAAGACGGAATTTGTCTATCCGACGGTACAACTGCTCGGGATCAATGGGGCGGGGCCGGCGGGCGTGCTGCCCCCGGGGGCGCACAACACGATCACGTTGCAGATGCAGCCGACCGCGAGCGCCGGTACGATCACCGGCAAGCTTTGGGTGTTGTCGGATCCGAATCAGCCGTGGGATTGGAATGCCGCGAAATCGCTCATGCGCCCGGATTTCGTTCCGGCCGACGCGTGGGAGGCGATCTTTGCCAACTTCACCGCCAAGGTGGGGACGACGGTCGGGCAGTACGATGGCGCGCTGGCGGAGGATGCCACCTACTTGAGTCACCTCGGTGAGTACACGGGGGATGTCCAGCGGCTGCTGGCCTTCGAGCTGAACCAGGCAGGTCTGTACGAACTCACCCAGCGCTACGCCCTTGGCGGCTTTGGTCGCGGGGTGCCGGCATGGTGGGAGATGCGGGCCAACGTCGATGCTTCGGGGAACGTCAGGATCGGTCTCGCAGCTGCCCAGCGCTTCTTCCTGCGACAGGGGGATGGTTCCTATCGCGGCGTCGGAGGTGAGTTCGCCACGCTGACCGTGACCGCCGGCGCTTACGAGCTGCTCGAGACGGACGGAGAGCGCGTGGTGTTCCGTCCTGATGGAAAATTGGATTTCATCGAGGATCTCAACGGGAATAGGGTCACCGCTGACTATTCCAGCGGGCGCACAGCGTCGCTGACAAAGACGAACGGCGATCGGGTGACGTTCACGTACGATGGCCACGGGCGGATCACCGAGGCCGTCGACGCCGTCGGGCGGCGCACCACCTATGGCTACGACGCGAACGGGGAACATCTCGTCCGCTTCTCCGGCGCTGACGGCGAGATGACGTTTACCTACTTGCTGGGGCAGGGGTCGGCGCGGGAGCACGCACTGGCAACGGTGGCGTTCCCGGATGAGACACACCTGTTTTTCGAATACGATACGCGTGGGCGCCTCATCCATTCCCACGCCGATGGCGGGGCGGAGGAAAGAAATTACACGTATGGAGCTGCCGGTGCGTTTACGGAGACAAATGCGCTGGGCCAGTCCTCAACGGTGCTCTCGAATGACGCCGGGGCTGCGGCCCGCGTCACCGATCCTTCGGGGAGTACGGTGGCGCTGTTATTCGATTCCCGTCAGCTGCCCACCCGTTTGAGCGTACCGTCCGGCGGCAGCTTCGCGTATCGATTCGATGCCGACGGAAACCCGATCGATACCACCAATCCGCTTGGCCACCACGTGACCGCTGACTACGAGGGCGGCGCCAACCGACCCACGGTGGTGATGGACGGTGCAGCGAACACCACGCGGCTCAATTACGATGCGCACGGGAACCTGCTGGGGCTTACGTACCCGGATGGCACCGGCGACCGCCTGCAATATGGATCTACAGGTCAAATTACGCAGTGGCTTTCAGGCCTTGGGCGTGGCGTGACCTACGGCTACGACCCTGGTGAAAACCTCGTGTCCATGAGCTTCTCCGATGGCGCCTCCACGAGCTTTACCTACGACACGCACCGTAATGTGCTCACCACAAGTGGTGCGGGGGGTGCTACGAGCTTCGTTTATGACGGCGCCGATCGGGTTACGCGGATCACGTATCCATCGGGCCACTGGCTGGCGTTCGCGTACGATACCGGTGGACGGCGCAGCCGTAGCGAGACCGACGGCGGACAAACCGTCCACTACGCGTATGATGCGGCCGGGCGCCTGGCCACTTTGCGCAACGGCAATGACGACCTGATTGTCAGCTACGCGTATGATGCGGCCGGGCGCCTCGCGCGCCGTGACCTGGGAAACGGGACCTACACCACGTATGAATACGATGCGGCGAGCCGCATCGCGCACCTGGTGAACCACCGTGCGGACGGCACCGTCCTTTCACGATTCGAATACGGTTACGACGCCGCCGGCCGTCTGGTTACGTTGTCGACGCTCGATGGCGCATGGACGTACGAGCACGATGCGGCGGGGCAATTGACCGGCGCAGCCTTCACCTCGGTCAATCCGGCAATGCCGAATCAGCTGCTCGCGTACACGTACGATGCGGCGGGCAATCGCCGCAGCGCGGTGCGCAACGGCGTGGCCACCACGTATGCCGTGAACGCACTGAATCAGTACACCGGCGCCGGGTCGTCCACGTACAACTACGATGCCGCGGGGAATCTCATCGCGTGGCACGACGGCAGTGAGGGCTGGCAGTACCGCTATGACGACGGGAATCGATTGACTTCTGCGACGGGTCCCGATGGCGTCTGGACCTATGAGTACGACGCCTTCGGAAACCGCGTGGCGGCTGAGCATGAGGGGGTGCGGACGGAATTCGTGATCGACCCTGTGCTGGGCGATGTGGTCGCGTCGTACAACGGTGCTGGCAGTCTGATTGCGCAATACGTCCACGGCTTGGGCTTGGCCAGCCGCATCGATGCTGCGGGGACAAGTCACTATTACGATTTTGATGCCATCGGACACACGAGCGAGCTGACGGACGCTAGCGGCACCGCCGTCAATCGGTATGCCTATCTGCCGTACGGCGAGCCGTTACTGCGGACGGAAAGCCTCGACAACCCGTTCCAGTACGTTGGCGAGTTGGGGGTCATGACCGAGATATACGGCCTGCACATGATGGGGGCTCGTTACTACGACCCGCGCGACGGCCGCTTCGTGCAGCGTGATCCGCTCGGGTTGGTGTCCGGGACCAACCTCTATGCGTACGTGAACAACAGTCCGGTGGAGGCGGTCGACCCTTCCGGGTTCTATAATCCCTTTGCCGCATTGAACGGGAACTTGGCGAACTGCCCCATACCGGGTGTCGATCCCCGCAGCGGTGCGGGGATGGAATGGGTCAAGAACATGTTCAAACCCGGGGCGATTCGTGGGCCATACCGCGAGTACACCGGCCTCCGGCGGCTCACCGATCACGGCCTGAAACGCTTCTTCGGTCGTGGCGGTTCCAGTGCCGGCAGCCGGATCCTTACGAATGCGGGGCGCAATCTGGTTTCGACGGCCGGGCGTAACGTGGTGACCACAGCGGGCCGCGCCGCCGCAACGACGGCCGTGCAGAGCGCTGCCGCGAGCGAATCGGCCGCCACGGCAGCGGGTATTGGCACAAGCACGGGCCTGTGGGCCACGCTCAATACTCCCGTCGCTGCACTGGGCGCGGGAACTGTCGTTGTCGCAGGCACTGTCGCGGCAGTTGCCGGTTACGCCGCCGGCACTTTGATTCGGTACATCCCGGGCGTTGACGAGGGGGCGCAGTCGGCGTGGATCAAACTCAACGACTGGACCGGCGGCTGGCTGTTGGGTACGCCGCCGGCGGCCGAACTGGGCACCCCCCTCGTCTCCTCCCACGACCCCAACGACCTCATCGGTCCCGCGGGCAACGGCACCGCCCACTGGATCACACCGGACCAGACGCTGCCCTACAAGATCCGCTTCGAGAACGACAAGCAGGCCACGGCGCCGGCGCAGGTGGTGCGCATCACCGAGCAGCTCGATCCTGGACTCGACTACAGCACCTTCGAACTCGGCAGCTTCAACTTCGATGGCGTGACGGTCCCCGTTCCGCCCGGCCTGACCTTCTACAGCGAGCGCCTCGACCTGCGCGCGACCCATGGCCTGTACCTCGACATCACCGCCAACCTCGACCTCGATACCGGCCTCGTGACCTGGGAGTTCACGTCGATCGATCCGGTGACGGGCCGGACGCCGCGCGACCCGTTGACCGGCTTCCTGCCGCCGAATGTCATCTCGCCGATCGGTGAAGGCTACGTCACCTACACGATTCGCACGCGGTCGTCCGTCGGCATCGGTACGCCGATCACCGCTGAGGCGCGTATCGTGTTCGACACCAACGATCCAATCGACACGCCGCTGCACCGCAACCCGGTCGGGCCGATGCCGGATTGCACTGGCGATTGCGATGCCAGCCTGCAGGTGACCGTCAACGAGTTGCTGGCGATGGTGCACATCGCGCTCGGCAACGTCACCCCGGCGGCGTGTATCGCGGGCGACTTGAACCTGGACGGGACGGTCACGGTGGACGAGATCGTCATCGGGGTGAGCTTCGCGCTGAACGGCTGCCCGTTGCCTATTGTGCCGCCCCCGACACCCAGCGCCACGGTCACGGTTGCGGTGCCGAGCCCATCACCGACGCGGACGCCCACGGCGGCGGTGGCCGCACCAGCGAGTGCAACCCCAACGGCGACCGCCACGCCGACTCCCATCGAGGCGCAACCCACGCCGACGTTGACCCCGTTGTTCTGAGGTCGCGGCCGAGATGTCACGTCGTGTGAGGCACTGCCGCGGAAAGCCGGCGGTGCCTCGCGCCTCCGTGTCTTCGGTTCTGGCGCGCCGCACTCACGTCGGGGTGCCCCGGGGTACGAGCGCGGGTTCGGTGACCTCACCCGCCGCATGCTTCGCGCGCTTCGCGTCGCCAATGGTCCGGAAGCGGTACACGCCCGGTCGCGACGAGGGGCGCGGCCCGAGTTCACCAAGCCGCCGCATGCGTTCGAGCAGGCACGGGTCTCCCGCCGGCGCCCACAGCGCGCGGCGGGCCTCTTCGAACGTCCGAAATTTCTGCACCGGCACGTCAGTCGTCCTCGAGGTGAAACTTGACCTTCAGGTCGAGCGCGTCGCCGTGGTCGATCGGTCGGATGGTGTGCCGCTTCATACGATACAACATCCGCGGAGTCGCGATTCAAACCCGGACATCACCCAGCGGCATCATTTCACTCTCGATGTCTGCGAACGTGAACGCGTCGCCGATTCGCGACACCAGGTCGATCGCGAACCCGTCGGGTGTGCCATAGCGAACGACGGCATACTCACCGCAGAGGTCCTCGGCACGAATGTCATCAATCGCCGCATCGTGCCAGATCCGACGGAGCGCCTGGCGGAGGCGCTCAACGTTTTCAGGGGTGGGGGCGATGAACAGGGCGATGTCCTCTGTGAAACGCGGGATGCCCTGCAGATTCACGGCCTGACCACCGAACAGGACGTAGTCTACATTCCGGTCATTGAGGGCCTGAATGATCTCCGTCAGCCGCGCGAAGGCATTCATCGTTACTCTCTTCTAGTCGTGAGACGCCTGAAAACCAACTGCCGCTGAGGGCAGCAGAAAGGGCATGAACCCGCGGCCGGGGATGCCAGCGGTGTCCGGCAATGCATTGACTCCTCCCGAGGCACACGCTTGAGTCAGCAGCGTGCGCCCCCTGCCGATTGATCCGCTGCTGTCGGACATCGTTGCGACCCTGACGCGGGCGTCGCGCCTGGTCCTGCGTGCGCCGCCGGGGGCGGGCAAGACCACGCGCGTGCCGGCGGCGTTGCTGGATGCTGGACTGGCCGCGGGCAAGGAAATTCTGGTGCTGGAGCCGCGCCGGATTGCGGCGCGTGCGGCGGCGGAATTCGTGGCCCGTGAGCGGGGTGGCACGGTCGGCGGCGAGGTCGGCTACCGCGTGCGCTTCGAGCAACGCGGTGGGCCGTCGACGCGACTCTGGTTCGTGACCGAAGGCGTGCTCGGCCGGCAATTGGCACGCGATCCGTTTCTGGAGCACGCCGGCATCGTGGTGCTCGATGAGTTTCACGAACGCCATCTGCCCGGTGACGTCGCGCTCGCGGTGGTCCGCGAACTTCAGGAGACGGTGCGTCCAGATCTCAAGCTGCTAGTGATGTCCGCCACGCTCGACACCGAACGCCTGTCCGCTTACCTCGGCGACTGTCGGGTGCTGACGTCCGAAGGCCGTGCTCATCCGGTCGAGATCGAGTACGAGAGAGAGTGTGACGACCGACCGCTGTCCGCCTGCGTCGCGGCCGCGCTGCAGCGCCTCCTAACCGCGGCCGATGACAGGGGCGACATCCTCGTTTTTCTACCTGGGAGCGCCGAGATTCGGCGTGCCGCGGCCGCCATCGAGCCGCTTGCCGGCGCCCACGCGCTGGACGTCGTGGTCCTGCACGGCGACCTGCCGCTGGAAGCGCAGCAGCGCGCCATCCAGCGCGGAGCGCGCCGCAAGGTGGTCCTGTCCACCAACGTCGCCGAAACGGCGTTGACCATCGATGGCGTGACGGCAGTGATTGATTCGGGGCTGGCGCGATTCGCCTGGTTCGATGCCCGGCACGGGATCAACGCCATCCGCGTCATGCCAATTAGCCGTGCATCGGCCGATCAGCGTGCCGGCCGGGCCGGACGCACGGCGCCCGGGCGCTGCGTGCGTCTGTGGACACGGGCGGATCACGACGGACGCCGCCCGCACGAGACCCCCGAAGTTTTACGCCTCGATCTGACCGCAACGGTCCTCGAACTCCGGGCCTGGGGCCTCGGAGACCCCGGTCGGCTCGGTTGGCTCGATCAACCGGGAGACGCCGCCGTGCGGCGGGCGGAGCGGTTGTTGGCCCAACTCGGTGCGTTCAGCGATGAGGGCGGAACGCTGACGGCCATCGGGGGGCGCATGCTGGCGCTGTCGGCACCACCCCGGCTGGCACGCATGCTTATCGAAGCCGAACGCCGCGGCTGCGCCGATGCCGGTGCCCTGCTGGCAGCGCTGGCGTCGGAACGTGATATCTGCCGGGAACACCGCGCCTTCGGTGCGACTTCCGCCGCGCCGTGGGCGGCCGGTGCGTCTGATCTCTTGCTGCGCTGTGATCTCTTCCAGCAGGCGGCGCATACCAACTTTGACGCCGCCACCTGCCGACGATTG
>Ga0316601_100000303_pt1 | contig 20325 bp, 18 predicted proteins | sample OWC_soil_day5_no_FD_207663 | JGI IMG/M metagenome (GOLD analysis project Ga0316601, IMG submission 207663) | Wetland soil microbial communities from Old Woman Creek delta, Ohio, United States - OWC_soil_day5_noCT | ecosystem: Environmental > Terrestrial > Soil > Wetlands | place: USA: Ohio... | reverse complement strand
TGTCGAACTTCCCACTGCGTAGCAGGGGAGACACTCTGAACATCGCCGCGCCGACCCAGCCCAAGATCAAGCGCGCGGGTTCAAAGTGAACAGTATTGGGGCTAGCGAGGCCTGCCGCGAGCAACCGCGAAGTATCGGGAGCCGCCCTCAGGGCGTCCAATCGAGTTCATGCCGGGATTCGATACAGTTCGCGCATGGCTCTTTCGCTGCGACTCATCGAACAGGCGCTCGTGCTGGGCGAGACGGGCAACTTTGCGCGCGCCGCCGAACGCCTCGGCATCACTCAGCCGACATTGACGCGCAACATCGCCGCACTCGAAGCCAACCTGGGCATGCGCCTGTTCGACCGCGGCCGCGGCGGCGCGGTGCCCACCGTCTTCGGCCAGACCGTGATCGAGCGCGGCGCCCTGCTGGTGCGCGATGCCGATGCCCTGCGCACCGAGCTGAAGGCACTGGCCGGCCTGGACACCGGGCAGTTGACCATCGCCGCCGGGCCCTACGCGGCCGAAGACCTGGTCGGCCCCGCCGTGGCGCGGCTGCTCAACCTGCGGCCGGGGCTGCGGGTGCGCGTCACCGTGGTCGGCCCCGAACTGATCGCGCAGGAGGTGCTGTCCGGCCGCCACGAACTTGGCCTGGGCGGCATCGACAGCCAACCGGCGCACGACCAGCTGAGCATCGTGCCGCTGCGCGAACGCCGCCTGGTGCTGGCCTGCCGTGCCGGACATCCGCTGGCTGGCATCCGCCCGAGCCTGCAGCAGGTGCTGAGATACCCGCTGGTCAGCGTCTTCATGCACGGGCAGACGGCCCGCATGGCCGCCATGGGCGACGGCAGTGCCGGCGCCGAGGATCCGTCACGCAAGGGTTTCGCCCCGGCCGTCGAAGTGAATTCGATCGATACCGCCAAGCAGGTAGCCCGGCACAGCGATGCGCTGTTTCCCGCCAGCAGGCAGATGTTGGCCACGGAGCTGGCGCGAGGCGAATTGGTCTGCCTGGACTACGACTCGCCGCAGTTGCGCTCGCGCGCGGCGCTGGTGCGCATGCGCGACCGCACGCCCTCGCCCGTCGCGCTGAAGTTCATGGAGCTGATCCGCAAGTGCGAAGCGGAACTGTTGGCGCAGGAAGAGGCGCCGGTGGCGGCCTGAGGCCGGCCGCGGCCCTTGGCGATCATGGTTGACACCGTGCTCAGGCTGGAGATTCGCGGTCGCGTGCAGGGCGTCGGCTATCGCGCGTCGATGGCCGCGCAGGCCCGTCGGCTGGGCCTGTGCGGCTGGGTCCGCAACCGTCGCGACGGCTCGGTCGAGGCCGTGGTCGCCGGTCCGGCCGAGGCCGTGCAACGCCTGGTGGCATGGTCGAACATGGGCCCGCCTGCGGCCGTGGTGGATCGAGTGCAGGCCAGCGCCGCCGAAGGCCGCTTCGAGGGCTTCGAACAACGGCCCACGGCCTGAGGTGCCAGCGACACGGGGGCCCGGCTCAGCGGCTGTAGGCCTGCAGCACCGCGCGGTCCACCTCTACCCCCAAGCCCGGCGCATCCGGCACCTCCACCCACCCGTCCACCATCTGCAGCGGCCGGGTCACCAGCTGCTGGCGGAAGGGGTGCGACGAGCGGTCGTATTCCAGCACCGGCTCGGTCGCAAACAGCGAGTGATGCGCCACCGGCAGCGCGGCGATGTAGTGCAGCGCCGCGGCCTGTGCGATGGCCGATCCCCAGACATGCGGGTTGACCATCACGCCATGCGCCTGCGCCAGTGCGGCAATGTGCCGGCCGGCGCTGAGTCCGCCGCAGGAGCCGATGTCGGGCTGCGCCACGTCCACGCAGCCCGCGCCCAGCAGCTCGGCGAAGCCGAACAGCGTGTGTTCGTTCTCGCCGCCGGCAATGGGCATCGGAAGCGTTCGGCGCATCTCGACGTAGCCCGGCCGGTCCTCGGGAGCCACTGGCTCCTCGTACCAGCGCAGGTCGAACTCGGCCAGCGCGCGGCCCAGGCGCAGCGCCTCGGCGCGGCCATAGGCATGGTTGGTGTCCACCATCAGCCGCACCGGCTTGCCCTGCAGCGCCTTGCCGATGGCCAACATGCATTCGATGTCGTCGTCGACGCCATAGCCCAGCTTCACCTTCATCAGCCTGAAGCCGGCGCCCCAGTGGCGCAGCGCCTCGTCGGCCAGCCGCGCCGCCTCGCCCTGGCCCTGGATGCGGTAGAAGCCGGTGGCATAAGGCTGCACGCGTCGGCGGAAGGCGCCGCCCAGCAGCTGGTACACCGGCAGCCCATGGGCCTGGCCGGCGATGTCCCACAGCGCAGTGTCCACCGCGCTGATGGCGGCGACGACCGAGCCCTTGCGGCCGTAGTCGCGGGTGCGGTGGTACATGCGGTGCCACAACACCTCGGTGTCCAGCGGGTTCTCGCCCAGCAGCAGCGGCTTCAGCGCATGTTCGATGGCGGCGGCGGCAATCTCCGGCGGCTCCAGCCCCTGCGCAAAGGCCTCGCCCCAACCGATCAGGCCGTCGTCGGTGAGCAGTTCCACCAGCGTGGCGCTGCGCTGGTGCACCCAGCCCTGCGAGAACGCAAAGGGCTCGGCCAGCGGGCTCTTCAGCACATGGACCTTCAGCTCGGTGATCTTCATCGCGGTGCGTTTCCGTATCGAAGCCCGCAGTCTGCACCAGGGCGCGCACAGGGCCATCGTGCGCCCGACGAAACCGGTATCGCGATGACAATCGCCGCAATCTCTGCCACCACGGATCCTCCCCATGTCGACCGCCCGAATACTGGCTGCACTCGCCAGCGCCGCCATGCTGGGCCTGGCGGGCTGCGCTTCGCGCCCCGTCAACCCGCCGCTCAAGCAGGCCCATGCCGACGGCGGCTACACCTTCCAGACACGCCAGAAGCACTTCAAGAGCCAGGAGACCCTGGTGGTGCTGGCCTTCTCGGGCGGCGGCACGCGGGCGGCGGCGTTCTCCTACGGCGTGCTGGAGTACCTGCGCAAGACGGTGATCGTCGCGCCCAATGGCGACAAGCTGCGCCTGATCGACGCGGTCGACATGATCGCCGGAGTGTCGGGCGGCAGCTTCACTGCGCTGGCCTATGGCCTGTACGGCGAGAAGTTGTTCGCCGACTACGAGCAGCGCTTTCTGAAGCGCGACGTGCAGGGCGAGCTGCTGGCGCGCACCCTCAGCCCCAGGTACTGGAGCGACTACATCGGCGGCAGCGCCGGGCGCTCGGAGCTCGCGGCCAGCTACTACGACGAGATCCTCTTCAACGGCGCCACCTTCGGCGACCTCGACCGGGGCGATGGCCCCTTCATCGCGGCCTCGGCCACCGACATCTCGACCGGCTCACGCGTGCCTTTCAGCCAGGGAGTGTTCAACCTGCTGTGCTCGGACCTCAACGCGGTGCGGCTGTCGCGCGCTGCGGCAGCGTCGTCGGCGGTGCCGGTGGTGCTGTCCACCGTCACCCTCGACAACTATGGCGGCAGCTGCAACGTGGGCGTACCCGCCTGGGTCAAGGCCTTCACCGAAGCGGAGGAGCCGCCGCGGCCCGCAGCACGTGCGATACGCGGGCTGAAGGAAGGCCAAACCCTGGCCGACGGCGCCAACCGTCCCTTCATCCACCTGGTCGATGGCGGCATTTCCGACAACGTGGGCATGCGCGGTGTGCTCGATGCGCTGCAGCTGCTCGAGGCGATGCACGCCGCCGGCGAGCCCACGCCATTGGACAAGGTCAAGCGCATCGTCGTCTTCGTCGTCAACTCGCTGTCGTCGCCGCCGACCACCTGGGACACCTCGGAACAAGGCCCGGGCATGGTGCAGGTGCTGCTCAAGTCCAGCGGCGTGCCCATCGACCACTACTCCTACGAGGCAGTCGAGCTGCTGAAGGACATCTCGGCGCGCTGGGATTCGGCGCGCCGTCTGCGCGAGCTGGCCGGCTGCGCCACCGCGAAGGACTCCCCGGTGTGCGCTGCGATCCGCGTGCCGCAGGCGAAGATCTACGCCGTCGACGTGTCCTTCCCGGCGCTGAAGGACAAGGCCGAACTCGACTACCTGAACCAGCAGCCGACCACCTTCGTGCTGCCGCCCGATGCGGTCGACCGGCTGCGCGCCGCTGCCGGCACGATCATCCAGGCATCACCCGAGTTCCAGCGGCTGCTGAAGGATGCCGGCGTGAAGGTCGTGCCGGACCCCGCCAAGCCCTGAGTCATCGCCCGGGCAACGGCCCGGCGCGCGCGCCCTTAGGTGCAAACCCCTGCGTAGTTCTACAGGCCGCCGCCGCGCGCGCCTGCAGATGCGCATCGCACTGCGGCTGCGGACACTGGCTTCATCGCCACTGCTCCAGGAGCCGCCCGATGAAGACCCTTCCAATGCTGCCCAGCCGTGAGACGCTGCGCGACCTGGTGCCTTGGCGCGGCCCGAGGCCTTAAAGGCGGTGACGGCACGCTTCACCGCGGAGGAGCTGGTGACGCGCCGCAACGAGGTCAGCGAGCAGATTGCGACTCAGCTGCGCGACAAGCTCGCGCGCCACGGCCTGGTGCTCGACGAGTTCTCGATCGCCAACTTCGCGTTTTCGCCATCCTTCGCCAGCGCCATCGAGGCCAAGGTCAACGCCGAGCAGAAGAAGCTGCAGGCCGACCGCGACCTGCTGCGCATCCAGGTCGAAGCCGAACAGCGCATCGCCACCGCGCGCGCCAAGGCCGAAGCGCTGCGCCTGCAGCGCCAGGAGGTGACGCCGTTGCTGCTGGAGCTGCGCCGCCCCGAGAACGAGCGCCTGGCCGTCGACAAATGGAACGGCCAGCTGCCGACGACAACGGTCGGCGGCGGTGCCTTGCCGTTCATCACGCTGCCGGCCGGCCACTGACCCGACGCTGTCAGCCCGCGCCGTGCTGCGTCTGCACCCACTCGGCCAGATGGTCGATGCAGGCACGCACCTTGGGCAGGCGGTGGCGTTCCTGCAGCATCACCGCATACAGCGGGGCATCGGGCATCTCGAAGCGCTCGGGCAGCACCGGCACCAGCTTGCCACGGCGCACCAGTGGGCGCGCCACCAGCTCGGCCAGCCGGGCGATGCCCACGCCGTGCAGCACCAGCGACAGCATCACCGCGGTGTTGTCGGTGCGCGTGTGTCCCTTGACCAGCAGTTCGTGCTGGCCCTTGCCCGAGCCCATGGTCCAGCGGTTCAGCGCGGCGTTGCCGCTGTTGGCAATCAGGCGGTGCTGCTCCAGTTCGGCCGGGCTGGCGGGCAGGCCGAATTCGGCCACATAGGAGGGCGACGCAAACAGCGCACGCTTGAGTTCGCCAATCTGCCGCGCCACCACGGTGTCGGTGTGCGTGCTGCCGGTGCGCAGCGCGATGTCGATGCCTTCTCGGGCCATGTCCACCATGCGGTCGTCGGCGGCAATGTCCACCTGCAATTGCGGGTGGCGCCGGTACAGCGACGGCAGGCTGGGCGCGATCACCGCCTGTGCCAGCACCGGGCTGACGCTCATGCGCACCCAGCCGCTGGGCCCGCTGACCTTGCCACTGAGCTCGCCGTGCAACTCGGCGGCGGTGTTGAGCAAACGGCGCCCGTGGGCGAGCACTGCATCGCCCTCATCGGTCAGGCTCAGGCCGTGCGTACTGCGATGCAGCAGCCTTGCGCCGCAGGCAGCTTCCAGCCGCGCCAACGCGCGCGTCACCTGGCTCACCGGCACGTTGCGTTCGCGCGCCGCGGCCGACAACGTGCCCAGCTCGACGACGCGTGCGAACAGGGCCATGTCATCGAGCTGCAGCGGCATGCCGGAGACTGTGCTCCTGTTTTGCAGTTTCTGCAATACCGACTGGCATTTCATGGCGTTTCCGTGGTCCTGTTTCTCGCCTAGAGTAGGCACCATCGCCTTACCGAGGACCCGCCATGAACCCTCAAGATCGCATCGCCAGCCTGAGCGCCGCCGACCTGAACCGCCTGCACGACGAGGCGCGGTGCCGCGCCGGCACGCTGCGCGACGAGGCCATCGACGAGTTCTGGCGTGGCGTCAACGCCGCGCTGTGGGGGCAGCTGTCCAGTGCACGGCGCGCCGGCGCGCGACTGTCGCAGCGGCTGCAGCGCCATCAGCGGTTGCGCGGCGCCTCACCGAGCTTGTAGCGCCGGCGCCGCAGCGGCCTGGGCGCCGCGGTGCGACACTGCAGGCGCACCATGAACTCGAGGCCGGTGACGGCCGATGCCGATGCTGCTGCATGCCACCCTGCTCTGCCTGCACCTGCTGGCCGCCACCCTGTGGGTCGGCGGCATGGCGGTGATGCACTTCGCCGTGCGCCCGGCCGCCGTACAGACGCTGGAGCCGCCGCTGCGCCTGGCCTTCATGGCCGCGGCGCTGGGCCGCTTCTTTGCCTGGGTCAGCGTGGCGGTGCTGCTGCTGCTGGCCAGCGGCCTGGCGATGATGCTGCTCGGCGGAGGCTTTGCCGCGGCGCACTGGAGCGTGCATGCGATGTTCGGCATCGGGCTGGCGATGATGGCGGTGTACGGTCACATTCGCTACGCCGCCTATCCGAGGCTGCAGCGCGCGGTGTCTGCGCGCGAATGGCCTAAAGCCGCGGCGCAGCTGAACGCCATCCGCCAGCGCGTGGCACTGAACCTGGCACTGGGCACGGGGGTGTTCGTGGTGGCCGTGCTCGGCCGCGTGCTGTGAGCGGCGGCGCCATGACCGACACGCCGATCTATGCGCTTGTGCTGACCGCGGTGGAGGCCGTCGCGACCATGGCCTTTGCGTTGTCCGGGCTGCTCGAGGCGGCACGCAAGCGGCTCGACGCGGTGGGCGTGTGTGTCGTCGCCGGGCTCACCGCCTTTGGCGGTGGCACGCTGCGCGACGTGCTGCTCGACCGGCGGCCCTTCTTCTGGGTCGAGCATGCCACCTGGCTGTGGGTGCTGCTGGCACTGTGCATTGCCGCGATGTTCGTGCTGCACGCGCGGCATTTCGAACCGACCGAACGCGCGATGCAGTGGCCCGATGCGCTGGGCCTGGGCCTGTTCAGCGCCAGTGGCACGCAGCTGGCGCTGGCGCAGGACATGCCGGCCATCGTCGCGGTGTTGATGGGCGTGGTCACAGCCGCCTTCGGCGGGGTGCTGCGCGACATCGTCGTCAACGAGATCCCGCGCGCCTTCAAGGACCGCCAGCCCTATGCCGTCTGCGCCTTCGTTGGCGGATGGGTGGTGGTGGCCGTGCAGGCGCTGGGCCTGCACAATGGTTGGAGCCTGCTGGCCGGTGCGGCCGCGGGGACCGGGCTGCGCGCGCTGGCGATGCTCAGCGGCTACCGGCTGCCGCGTGGCCTGGTGGGCGCCGAGCCGCCGAGCTGAGTTGGCGCCGGCCCGGCGTCGCGAACTGGCCGGCACATTGCAATGGAAGGGCAGGACGATGACACGAGCCGAATGGACACCCGGGCCGTCGACGGTCGCCGTCACCACCCTGGCACTGCTGGCCAGCCTGCCGCTGCAGGCCGCCGCGCAGTCCGGCATGAGCCGGCCAGAGGCGACGCAGCTGTACACCGAAGCGGGCTTGCCGATCGTCAATGACCAGCCGGTCAACCGCTGCCGCCAGCCCGCCCGGGCGCGCGTGAGCTTTGTCGACCTGAATGCCGACCGACGCCCCGAGGCGCTGTTCATCGACGAGGATGCGCAGTGCTACCCGCCATCGGGCCGCTACTTCGCGGTGCTGACCAAGGAAGGCAACCGCTGGCGCATGGTGCTCAGCGGCACCGGCCAGGTCCAGGCATTGCCCGGCAGGACCGACGGCTGGCTGGACATGCGCGTCAGCGACGGCGGCTGCACGCGCGAGTTCCGCCACGTCGGCAGTGCCTACGCGGCGGCCGGCGGCTGCGGCGAGGCGGTAGCAGCGGCGCCGCCGGCCGCAGCCACGCCGCCGCCCGCGCCAGCCGCGCCGACCCCCGCTGGCGCCGCGGCCGCACTGTCCGCCGCCGACGAGGCCGCGGCCTTCAAGGCCGCCGGCTTCGCCAGGCGTGGCAAGGTCTGGCGCAGCGATTGCGACGACCCGGGCACCGGCAGCTACTCGCCGGGCCGCATCGAGCAGACAGCCGACCTCAATGGCGACGGCCTGCCCGACGTCGTGATCAGCGAGGGCGGCACCTACTGCTACGGCAATACCGGTGGGGGCTTCTGGCTGGTGGCCAAGCAGGCCGATGGGCGCTGGGCGCTTATGACGCGCAACACCGGCCTCCCGCAATTCCTGAAGACCCAGGGCGCGCAGGGCTGGCCCGACATCAGCGTCGGCGGCCCGGGCTTCTGCTTCCCGGTGCAGCGCTGGAACGGCCGCGAGTACAAGCTGCAGCGCTGGGAATACGAGGGCAAGGCCTGCAAGCCGCCGCGCTGAGGCGGCAACCCGGCGTCAGTCGCCGATGACGATCACCGGTTCGCCGGGCGGTTCGGCATAGAGCTGCTGCACCAGCGCAGCGCGCCGGTGCAGCGCGGCGCGCTGGTTGATGTAGCCCTTGTCGGTGAGCTCATTGCCGTCGATGGACGGCGGCTCGACCATCAGCAGCACGCGGTGGATGCGCTGGCTGCTGCCGGTCTGCGCGGCGTTGTGTGCGGCCAGGCCGTCGCGCAGGCGGCCGCGCACCGTGGCGTCGCGCATCAGTTCGTCGAACGTGGCCTCGGGCTTGCCGGCCAACTGCCGGCAGGCCTGCAAGTTGGGCCAAGCCAGCAGTGCCACGTAGGCCTTGTCCTGGCCCGCGACCAGCGCGTCCTGGATCACCGGCGACGAGGCGGCGATGGCTGCCACGCGCAGCGGGCCGACGTGCACGAAGGTGCCCGATTGGAGCTTGAAGTCCTCGACCACCCGCCCGGCGAAGACCAGGCCCTGCGCTGGATCGTCCGGGTCGACGAAGGTGGCGGCATCGCCGATCTTGTAGAAGCCCTCCTCGTCGAAGGCGGCCTTCGTCAGCTCCGGTTGGCGGTGGTAGCCGGGCGTGACGATCACGCCGCGCAGCCGCGCCTCGTACTTCGGCCCGGCCGGCACCAGCTTCAGCTCCACGCCCGGGTGCGGCAGGCCGATCAGGCCGACACGCTCCGTCTCCCAGTAGGTGGAGGTCGCCGTGGGTGCGGTCTCGGTCGAGCCCCAGCCGGTGAAGAAGACGATGCGCTGGCCGGTGTACTGGACCGCCAGCGCCTGCATGCGCCGGTACAGGTCGTCGCTGAGCGTGGCACCGCCGTAGCTGAGCAGGCTCAGGCGCGCGAAGAAGCGGCGTGCCAGGTCATCGTCGTGCTCCAGCGCGGTGGCCAGCATCGCATAGCCCGCGGGCACGTTGGAGAAGGTGGTGGGCGACACCTCGCGCAGGTTGCGCAGCGTGGTGTCGAAAGCCCCGGGCAGCGGCCGGCCTTCGTCGATGTACAGCGTGCCGCCATGGCCCAGCAGCGTGTGGAAGGTGGCGTTGCCGCCCATGGTGTGGTTCCACGGCAGCCAGTCCAGGTACACCGGCGGATCGTCGCCTGCCGCCGGCGCGCGCGTCTGCAGCGACATCGCCATGTTGGCGCACATCATGCGCTGGGTGTTGATCACCGCCTTGGGCATGCCGGTGGAGCCGCTGGTGAACAGCAGCTTGCCGACGCTGTCGGGTGTGAGCGCCGCCACTGCCGCGGCCACGGCTGGCGTCGGCGTCGTGGCCGCCAGCTCCGCATAAGCGCGGCTGGGCAGGCCCGCGGGCGCGCGCTCCACGTGCACCAGCGTCACGCCGCGCAGGTCCAGCGCGGCCAGCGCCTTGGCGAAAGGCGGTCCGTCCTGCACCAGCACGACGGCCGGGCGGATCAGCTCGAAGATGTAGCGCAGCTTGACATGGTCCTGGCTGAGCAGCGAATAGGCCGGCGACACCGGCGCGGCCGGCGCGCCGGCCTGCATCGCGGCAAAGGTCATCAGCGCGTGTTCGAGGGAATTGCCGCTGAGGATGGCCACCGGCTTGTCCGGCCCCGCGCCCAGGTCGAGCAGTGCCTGCGTCAGCGCGTTCACCGTGGCTCGTGCCTGCGCATAGCTGATCTTCAGCCAGTCGCCCTGCGGGCCGCGGCGCTGCGCCAGCCAGGTGTGCTCGGGGCGCTCGTCGGCCCACTTGTGCAGCAGGCTGGGGATGTGCGTCGGGTAGGCCTGCAGCGGCACGCGCGAGCGCAGGATCATGCTGCCGTCGGCGCGGCGGGTCAGCTCAATGTCGCGCTCGAGCCAGTGGAGTTTCTTGAAGGGCGGCAGGGTCGTGGGGATCATGGAATGGGCTCGTGCAAAGGAGGCACACACGCGGCTCGTGCCTTCGCAGTCTGGTGCCGATGCGCTTCCCGCAGAATAGGGACCACTGCTCATCATCCTCTGTCGCCTCCGGGACAACCGATGACCGCCGCACCGCTGCCCGCCCCCGAAGATTCGCTCGCCATTCCCGACGGCTTCAAGCCGCGCCGCTTCGGCGATGGCTTCATCGCCGTCAACGGCCCGTTGTACGTGAAGAAGCTCGAGCCCGGCATCCTGCTGGGCTTCCGTGTCGAGCGCCGACACTGCAACCCGATGGGCATCTGCCACGGCGGCATGATCGCCACCTTCTGCGACATGCTGCTGCCGATCTCGGCGCACTACCTGTCGCCTGAGCTGGCGCGGCGCTTCCTGCCCACCATCAACCTGCAGGTCGACTACCTGGCGGCGTCGAAGCTGGGCGCCTGGGTGCAGGGCGAGGCGCAGTTGCTGCGTGCCACGCGCAGCATGGTGTTCATGCAAGGCGTGGTCCGTGCCGACGGCGAGCCGGTGGCCCGCGTCAGTGGCATCTTCAAGATCGGCCCGCGTTTCGAGGACGCCCTGATGGCGCCTGCGGCCGCCCCACCCACCGCCTGAAAGGTCCGCGCCATGTCGCTGCTGCTCACCCGCCACGACGCGCACCCGTTCATGGGCATGGACGTGCCCTGGCTGCTGGAGCAGCGCGCGCTGACGCGGCGCGACCACCCGTTCATCGTCTGGGTGCCTTTCGACGGCGCGGCGCGCAGCCTCGGCTACGGCGAGTTCCATGCGCGGGTGCAGCGCATTGCCGGCGGTTTGCACAAACGCGGCGTGCGCCGCGGCGAGCGTGTGCTGATCCACCTGGACAACTGCGCCGAGGCGCTGCTGGCCTGGTACGCCTGCACCTGGCTGGGCGCGGTGGCGGTGACCACCAACGCCCGCGCTGCCGGCGACGAACTGGCCTACTACGCCGAGCACAGCGAGGCGGTGGCCGGCATCACCCAGCCGCGCTTTGCCGAATTGGTGGCCACGCACTGCACGGGGCTGAAGTGGCTGGCCGTCACCGCCGACGACAACGGCGTGCCGCCGCCGCACCCCACCGAGCGCAGCCACCATTTCGACGCGCTCGAGGCCGAGCCGCTGCCGCGCCACGCGCCCGACCCTCTTGCCGCATGCAGCGTGCAGTACACCTCGGGCACCACTTCGCGACCCAAGGGCGTGCTCTGGACCCATGCCAACGCGCTGTGGGGCGCGCGCATCAACGCGCTGCACGAAGACCTGCGCGCCGAGGACGTGCACCTGGTGCACCTGCCGCTGTTCCACACCAACGCCCAGGCCTACTCGGTGCTGGCCTGCCTGTGGGCTGGCGCCACCGCGGTGGTGATGCCGCGCTTTTCGGCCAGCCGCTTCTGGGGCGTGTCGCTGGCGCACCGCTGCACCTGGACTTCGCTGGTGCCCTTCTGCGTCAAGGCGTTGATGGACCTGGCGGTGCCGGCGCACCACTATCGCCTGTGGGGCAGCGCCGTCAACGAGCCGCCCACCGATGCGCACTTCCGCGTCAAGACCCTCGGCTGGTGGGGCATGACCGAGACCATCACGCACGGCATCGTCGGCAGCCCGCACCTGCCGAACCGGCCGCTGTCGATTGGCCGGCCGGCGCCGGAGTACGGCATCGCCATCGTCGAGGACGACAGCGTGCCGGTGCGCGAGGCGCGCCATGTCGAGCCCGGCGGCAGCGGCCAGCTGCTGATCCGCGGCGTGCGCGGGCTGTCGCTGTTCCACGAATACCTGGCCAACCCGCGCGCCACCGCCGACAGCTTCGACCCCGACGGCTGGTTCCGCACCGGCGACATGATCAACATCCTCGACGACGGTAGCCTGCAGTTCGGCGACCGCAGCAAGGACATGCTCAAGGTCGGCGGCGAGAATGTCGCCGCCAGCGAGATCGAGCGCGTCGTGCTGCAGGTGGCCGGCGTGCACGAATGTGCGGTGGTGGCGAAGAAGCATCCGATGCTCGACGAGGTACCGGTGCTGTTCGTGCTGCCGGCCGCACATGCCGACATCGACCTGCTGGAGCGCATCCAGTCCGCCTGCGCGGCGCAGCTGGCCGACTTCAAGCGGCCGCACGAGGTGCGCATCGTCAAGGAGTTCCCGCGCTCGACGCTGGAAAAGATTGCCAAGGCCGAGCTGCGCCGCATGCTCGAGGCCGAGCCCCCCCGCCAACCCGAGCTGAGCCGATGAACACGAGCCCCGACCCCAAGACCCTGCAGCCGGCCGCGATGGTCGACAGCGACCACCCCCTGGTGCGCGACTTCGCCACGCGCCATGCCCAGGGCCGCGACGACCGCGAACGCGCGGTGGCGCTGTACCACGCGGTGCGCGACGGCCTGCGCTACGACCCCTACCGCATCGACCTGAGCGTGCACGGCATGAAGGGCAGCACCGCGCTGGCCAAAGGCTACGGCTGGTGCGTGCCCAAGGCGGCGGCGCTGGCCGCGGTATGCCGCGCCGCCGGCATACCGGCGCGCGTGGGTTATGCCGACGTGCGCAACCATCTGAGCACCGAGCGCATGCGCAAGAACATGGGCAGCGACCTGTTCGTCTGGCACGGCTACACCGACATCTGGCTGGACGACGCCTGGGTCAAGGCCACGCCGGCCTTCAACATGGAACTTTGCGACCGCTTCGGCCTGCTGCCGCTGGAGTTCGACGGCCGCGCCGATTCGATCTACCACCCCTTCGACCGCGCCGGCAACCGGCACATGGAGTACGTGGCGGTGCACGGCGCCTTCGACGACGTGCCGCTGCAGAAGATCCTGGACGCCTTTGCCGTGCACTACCCGAATATTCCGCTGGAAAAGAGCGCGCAGGACGGCGACTTCGAGGTCGACGCGGCCCGCGAGCATCCGGGCATTGCTTGACACCGCACCGATGCCACCGGCGCCGCCATGACGCTGCAGCACTACCTGACCCGGATGATCTGGGTATGCATCCTGCCTTTGCTGCTGCTGTCGGCGCTGTTTGCGATCGAGCGCGTTCGTGACCAGCGCGTCGAGGAAGAGCGTGCCGCGGCGCAGCTGCTGGACGCGGCACGGTCGATGCTGGACGACAACCTGCGCGCCAGGCTGTCGGGCCTGCAGACGCTCGCGGCTTCGCCGTTGCTCGACGACCCCGCGCGCTGGGTCGCATTCCATCTCGAGGCGAGCGGCTTCCTGGCGGCCTTCGGCAGCCATGTCGCGCTGATCGACTCGCAACGGCAGACGCGGCTGCACACGATGGTGCCGGTGGGCGCCGCGCCGCCCGCCGCGCCGACGCCGGCCGGCCGTTCCGCCGTCAGGCTGGCGCTGGAACGCGGCGTGCCCGCCGTGGGCGACCTGTTCGACGGCACGGTGGCGGGCGAGCCGATGGTTGGTCTGGCGGCTCCGGTGCGGCGCGACGACGAGGTCAACTTCGTGGTCGGCACGATCGTTCCGCTGCGCCAGCTGGATGGGCTGCTGGGCAACCTGCCGGTCGCCGCCGGGTGGAGCGTGGCGCTGTTCGACGGCCAGGGCAAGCTGCTCGCCAGGCGCGGCGCGGTCAGCGACCCGGCCGATGCCGACGACGACATGCGCGTCACCGGCACGCTGAACGTGGCGCCGTGGAGCGTCGAGGTGCGCGCCTTGCACCAGCTGACCACGCGCGGGCGCCAGCGCAGCGCAGCCCTGCTGGCGGCGATCGTGCTCGGCGGGCTGCTGGCCGCCTGGATCGGCGGTCGGCTGGCCAGCCGGCGCCTGGCCCGCTCGGTGCGCTCGCTGTCCGACCCGCCCGGCAGCCCGCAGCCGCCGGCCGAGATCATCGAGGTCCGCCAGGCGCGCAGCCTGATCGATGACGCCTTCGAGCAGCGCGAGCGCAGCGCCGCCGAGCTGCGCCTGCGCGAGGCCCAGTTGCTGAGCATCCTGGAGTCGGCCAGCGACGCGATCATCGTCACCGACGCCAGCCTGTCGATCTTGATGGCCAATACGGCGGCGCTGCGCTGCTTCGGCACGCCGCGCCACGCGATGGTCGGCACGACGCTGGAGCAGCTGTTTCCGCAGCGGCTGCGCCAGGCGCAGCGCCTGGCGGTCGAAGCTGCGGTCGCCGTCGACCCTGCGGCCCGCGGCGCGCCGGGGCCGCTGGAACTGATCGGCCTGCGCGCCGACGGCAGCGAGTTTCCGATCGAGGCGGCGCTGTCGGCCGTGCCCCGCGAGGACTCGCCCCTGATCACCGCAATCCTGCGCGACGTGACCGAGGCGCGACGCCTGCAGGCCGAGCTGCGCGCCTCGCAGGCCGAGCTGCGCAGCCTGATGGCCGAGCATCACCGGGTCGAGGACCGGGAGCGCCGGCGCATCGCTCGCGAGCTGCACGACGAGCTGCAACAGGTGATGGCAGCCATCAAGATGGACGTCGCCGCGATCGAGTCGGAGCTGGCCGCCGACCCGAAGCGCCTGGCGCCGCTGGTGGCCCGCCTGGACAGGTTGGCCGGCACCGCCGTCTTGTCGACACGTCGCATCGTCAACGACCTGCGTCCGCTGATACTGGAGGAGCTGGGCCTGCTGCCGGCGCTTGAAGCGCTTTGCCAGCAGTTCCAGGAGCGCACCGGCATCGCTGCCCGTGTCGCGACCCCGCAGCACGATGCCCAATGGCCAGCGGTCTCGGAGCAGATCGAGATCTGCCTGTACCGAGTGGCCCAGGAGTCACTGACCAACGTGGCCAAGCACTCAGGCGCCACACAGGTGGAGCTGCAGCTCACGGCACGGGCCGATGGCCTGTTGACGATGCAAATCCGCGACAACGGCCGCGGGCTGCAGCGCGAAGGCCGGCGCTGCCCGCTGGCATTCGGGCTCAAGGGCATGACCGAGCGTGTCAGGGCACTTGGCGGATCCCTGAACATCGAAAGCGGCCCGGGCGGCGGCGCCGTGGTCGTTGTGGAGGTCGGCCAGAGGCAGGTCGGGACGGCTGCGTGATCCGGCGCGGGGCGCTGCGCGCAGGCCGGCCCGGGAGCTCAGTGGTGCGCACGTACGCAGCGAAAGCCGATGTAGACCACCGCGGTGTCGGCGGGCTTGGACAGCAGGTGCTCGGCACGCATCTGCGCCTGGCCGTACCACCACGACCCGCCACGTGTGCGACGCTCGGCGTTGGCACTGGCGCCGGGCGGCTCGTCCACCCATTCCCAGACGTTGGCGCCCATGTCGTGCAGGCCGTTCACGCCAGCCGGCGTGGTGCTCACCCGCGCGTGCCCGTGGCCGCGCAGCAGCGTCGCGCCGTGCGCGATGGCCCGCGTGCGGGCTTCGGGCCCGCAGTCGTCCAGGCACTGCGCGCCGGCGGGCCGCTCGCCGGTGGGGAACGGGTAGGTCCGGCCGCGCTCGAAGGGCGGCGGCGGCGCGGCGCGCTGCTCGGTGTAGGCCGCCTGCAGCCATTGCGCATCGTTGGGCAGCCGGCCGCCGGCCCAGCGGCAGAAGGCCTGCGCCTCGTGGTACGTGAGGTGCACGGCAGGCTCGTCGTCGGCCGCGGCGCGGCCACCGCCGAAGGGCGTGCGCCAGGTCCAGCCCGGCTTCTTCACCCAGCCGGCTTCGTAGACCTCGCCGCCACCTTCGCGCTCGGCGCGCGTCAGCATGCCGGAGGCTTCGGCAAAGCGGCGGAACTGGCCCACCGTGGTCTCGGTGCGGGCGATGGCAAAGCCGCCCAGCAGCTGCCAATCGATGCGCGCCGCATCGGGCTGGGCCGCGGCGGCGGCCTGCAGGGCCATCAGAGCAGTGGCGAGCAGCAAGCGGCGCATGCCGGGCAGTCTACGGACGGCCCGATCACCCCATGCAGCGCAGGCCTTGCGGCGGCGCAGCTCAGCGCCGCCAGAACTGCGGCGTGAACAGCACCAGCAGCGACAGCAGCTCGAGCCGGCCGAGCATCATGCCGAAGGTGCAGACCCAGGTCTGGAAGTCGCTCAAGCCCTTGAAGTTCACCGCCGGGCCGACCTCGCCCAACCCCGGACCGATGTTGTTGACGCAGGCCACCACCGCGGTGAAGGCCGTCACCACGTCCAGCCCGCTGAACAGCAGCAGCATCGTCAGCGCCACCAGCGTGGCGCCGTAGACCATCATGTAGGCGATGACGTTCTGCATCAGCCGGCCATCGATGATCTGACCGCCCATGACCACCGGGTTGACCACGTTCGGGTGCACGATGCGTACCAGCTCGTGCCGCGCCTGCTTCAGCAGCAGCAGCATGCGCATCATCTTGATGCCCCCGCCGGTGGAGCCGCCGCAGGTAGCGAAGCAGCCCAGCAGGATCATCAGCAGCGGCGCGAAGGGCGGCCACTGCGCATAGTCCTGCGACGCATAGCCGGTGGTGGTGCCGACCGAGACCACGTGGAACACCGTGTGGCGCAGCGCCTCAGGGTAAGTGGCATAGGTGCCGCCGAGCCACAGGTACAGCGAAATCAGCAGCACCGTGCCGACCATCACGGCAACGAAGGCGCGTGCCTCGACGTTGCGCCACAGTGGACGCAGCGAACGCTGCTGCCAGGCGACGAAGTACAGCGCCACGCTGATGCCGGCCAGCATCATGAAGAATACCGCCACGCCCTCGATCAGGGCCGAGTTCCAGAAGCCGAAGCTGGCATCGTGCGACGAGAAGCCGGCCAGGCTCATGGTCGTGCACATGTGCATGAAGGCGTCGGCCCAGCTCATGCCCGCGGCGCGGTAGGCGAAGAAGCAGGCCACGCAGCCCACGAAGTACACCCCCCAAAGCCCGCGCGCCGTTTCGGCGATGCGCGGCGTCAGCCGCGCGTCCTTCATCGGGCCGGTCATCTCGGTCTTGAACAGCTGCGCGCCGCCCACGCCCAGAAGCGGCAGGATGGCCACCGCCAGCACGATGATGCCCAGCCCCCCCACCAGCTGCAGGAAGCAGCGCCACACGTTCACCGACAGCGGCAGTTCGTCCAGCCCGGTGAGCACGGTGGCGCCGGTGGCGCTGAAGCCGGACATGGCCTCGAAGTAGGCATCGGTGACGCTCAGCCCCGGAATCGCCAGCAGCAGCGGCAGCGCCGCGAAGGCCGGCAGCACCAGCCACACCAGCGCCACCAGCACGAAGCCGTCGCGCAGCTGCAGCTCGCGCCGGAAGCGCCGCGTCGCCAGGCTCAGGCCACCGCCGGCAGCGAAGGTTGCGCCGATGCCCACCAGGAAGGCGTTTTCTGCCGGATCGTGCTGCGCCAGCGCAAAGGTCAGCGGCACCGCCATCACCAGCGAGAACAGCATCAGCACGCGGCCGATGAGCGCCGTCACCGCAAGCGGGGAGTTCATGAATCTCCCAAAAGGGCACAGGGCCAGCGGCCTGCGAGCCGCGGCAGCGCTTCGAGCGGACGCCGCGGAACCGGCTTCGCCGGGCCGCTGGCGTCGCCCCCCTGGGGGCCGAAGCCGGACTTGGGCAGCCCCTGCGGGCTGCCCGTGCCGGCCAAGGGACCGAGCCTCTGGCTCGGTGCGCCCTGCAAGGGAGCGCCGCAGGCGCTACGGGGGGGGGCCATGTCAGAAGAAGGTCGCGCCGACCTGGAACAGCTTCTCGATCTGCCGCACCATGCGCTTGCGCGGCACGAAGACAATGACATGGTCGCCGCTGCGGATCACCGTGTCGTGGTGCGCGATGATCACCTCCTTGGCCGGCATCAGATCCACGCCCGGGCCCTCACGCACGATGGCGCCGATCATCACGCCCGGCGGCAACGGCAGCTGGTCGATGCGCCGGCCCACCACCTTGGAGCTCTTTTCGTCGCCGCGGGCCACCGCCTCCAGCGCCTCGGCATCGCCGCGGCGCAGGCTGTACACCGCGGCCACGTCGCCGCGGCGCACGTGCGCCAGCAGCTCGCCGATGATGGTCTGCGCCGGCGACACCGCGATGTCGATCTGCGTACCCTGCCCCTGCACCAGGTCGGCATAGGCGCGGCGGTTGATCAGCGCCAGCACGCGCTGCGCGCCCATGCGCTTGGCCAGCAGGCAGGACATGATGTTGTCCTCGTCGTCGCTGGTCAGCGCCAGGAACAGGTCGGTGTCCTGCACGTTCTCGTGCTCCAGCAGTTCCTCGTCGGTGCTGTCGCCACGAAGCACCAGCGTCGGCGCGGGCAGTTGCGTGCTCAGGTACTCGCAGCGCTGTGGGTTGGTCTCGATCAGCTTGACCTGGCACTCGCGCGCGATGTGCCGCGCCAGGCGCAGGCCCACCCGGCCGCCACCGGCGATCATCACCCGGCGCACCGGCTGGTCGCGCCGATGCAGCGCATCGAGCACGCCGCGGATGTGCTCGTTGGCCGCCAGCACGAACAGCTCGTCGCCGTGCTCTATGCGCGTGCTGCCGTCGCACACCACCTGCCGGTCGTGGCCGAGCACGTCGCGCCGGTAGATGGCGACGATGCGCATCGGCAGGTCGGGCACCAGCTGCGGCAGGTCGGAGATGACGTGCTGAACCATCGGCCCGCCGTCCATCGCGCGCACCGCGATCAGGCTCACCCGCGCTTGAGAGAACTCCAGCACCTGCAGCGCCTCGGGGTACTGGATCAGCTTGCGGATGTAGGTGGTCAGGCTCTCCTCGGGACAGATCACCTCGTCCACGGCGAAGCCCTCGGGGCGCATCAGCGGGCTGCCGTCGGTGAACTCGGGGCTGCGCACGCGCGCGATGCGCGTCTGGATACGGAACTGGTCGTGCGCGATCTTGCAGGCCACCAGGTTGGTCTCGTCCAGCGGCGCGCAGGCGATCAGCATGTCCGCATCCTCGGCACCGGCCTCGCGCAGCACCGACGGTTGGATGCCATTGCCGACCACGCCACGCAGGTCCATGCGGTCCTGCAGCAGCGCCAGGCGCTGCGGGTCGGTGTCGATGACGGTGATGTCGTTCTGCTCAGACACCAGGCTTTCGGCCACGCTCTCGCCCACGCGCCCGGCGCCCAGGATGAGGATCTTCATGGCGGCGGATTATGGGTGCAGGCTCGGGCCGCGGCGCGCCCGGCCATGACACAGCAGCCGGCGCTGGCCAGCGCTGCCAGCGACGCCGCCCAGAACACCGCCGGCAGGCCAAAACGCTCGCTCAACGCGCCGCCGGCCACCCCGCCGACCACACCGGGCACGCCGTAGCCCAGCGTGGTGTACAGCGCCGAGCCGCGCGCACGCAGCCGGTCAGGGAAGTGTCGTGCGATCAGGCTGGTACAGGCCATGTGGTGCGCGGCAAAGGTCAGCGCATGCATCAGTTGGGCCAGCACCAGCACCGCCGGCACGCTGCCGAAGCCGGCCGTCAGCGCAAAGCGCGCGGCCGTGACCAGCGCCGCCAGCACCAGCCAGCGGTATTCGCCGAGGCGCGCGAAGTGCCGGCCGGCCAGCGCGAAGAACACGATCTCCACCGCCACCGACACGCCCCACAGCATGCCGACCGCCGGCTTGCCGTAGCCCAGGCTGTCCAGGTACAGCGAGAAGAAGGCATACAGCGCCGTGTGTGCCAGCACGGTGAGCATCACGCCGGCGAAGAACCAGCGTACCTCGGGCAGGCGCAGCACCGGTCCGATGCGCTCGCGCAGCTGCGGCGTGGCGGCCCGGGATTCGGCCGGCTCGGGCACGCGCCACGCGGCCCAGGCCAGCAGCACGAACACGCCGAAGGTGAACAGCGGCAACGCGCCGATGCCGGTGCGCTGCAACACGACGCCGAAGGACAGCACCGAAACGATGAAGCCCACCGAGCCCCACAGCCGCACGCGGCCGTAGCGCCGCGCATCGAGCCCGCGGCCGCCGTGCAGGTGCTTGAGCAGCAGCGTCTCGCCGATGGGCGTGAACGCGCCGTTGGCGAGGAACAGCGCCGCGATCACCAGCGCCAGCGGCCAGGCGCCGGCATCGCGCACCCACCACAGGCCCGCCGCCGCCAGGGCGCTGAGCACCGCCGCCAGGCGCAGCAGCGTCACGCGGCGCCCGCCATGGTCGGCCAGCCAGCCCCAGCCATAGGGTGCGACCACGCGGGTCCAGCTCTGCAGCGAGGCGAAGGCGCCGATGGCCAGCGTGGAATAGCCCAGGTGGCTCAACCACAGCGGCGAGTACGGGTTGAACAGGCCAACGAAGCCGTAATACCAGAGCC
>Ga0316601_100000301_pt1 | contig 20337 bp, 23 predicted proteins | sample OWC_soil_day5_no_FD_207663 | JGI IMG/M metagenome (GOLD analysis project Ga0316601, IMG submission 207663) | Wetland soil microbial communities from Old Woman Creek delta, Ohio, United States - OWC_soil_day5_noCT | ecosystem: Environmental > Terrestrial > Soil > Wetlands | place: USA: Ohio... | reverse complement strand
TCGCAAATGCGCGGGTTTTGCACCCGCCGTGTCGTGCGCCGCAAGCATTGCCGCGAGCGGCCGCTCACGCGGAAGGAAACCGCCGCGATCCTCCGCTGGCACGCCTCGCGCAAAGCCCATCGACATGGCGGCAGTCTTCGCACTCGTCTTCGTTCCAGCCCTGGCAGCAACCCTGTGCATCATGGGGATGTTCCAGGGCGGCGTCTCGTTCGGGTCGGCGCTCGCAGCAGCGGTGTTCCTCGCGCTGTCGACGGGCATGGTCACCGGACTGTTTCGGCTTGCCCACAAGTGGGAAGACGAAGAGCCGACCTGAGGCCGCGAGGCAGGAGAAGTACGATGAGTCCCGTCACCCCGCACGTCGCGACCCGCAGGATCCTGGTCGTCGACGACGAGGCGAATGCGCGGGTCGCACTCGCCGAGCTGCTGCGCGATGAAGGCTTCGAGGTCGAGACCGCCGTGCACGGCTTCGACGCGCTGAGCAAGCTCGGCAGCGTTGCCCCGCACGTGGTGATCACCGACCTCCAAATGCCGGGGATGGAGGGATCGGAGCTCGTCGCAAGGCTGCTGCAAGGATCCGATCCGCCGTCCGTCATCGTGATGACCTCGTTCGGGGAGATCGCGGCAGCGGTCGCGGCCTTGCGAGCGGGGGCCTCGAACTACGTGACCAAGCCGATCCACTTCGACGAGCTCCTCCTGGTGCTCGGCAAGGTGATCGAGCATCACGACCTCGAGCGCGAGGTCGATCGGCTGCGGGCCCAGGATGACGGCGACGCTGACCGTGCGGCGGTGACGTGAGGTGAGCGCCCTGGTGGACGAGTTGCTCGCATATGTCGAGCTGGGTGACGAAGACACCGCCCGCCTGCGCGAGGTGCACGCGATCCTCTCGCCGCAGTTTCCTGCGATGGCGAACGAGTTCTACACCAAGATCCTCGGCCATCCCGGCGCCTCGTCGGTGCTGTCCGGATCGGATCGGGAGAAGCTGTGTCGGACGCTGACGGAGTGGATGAGCAGCGGGCTGCTCGGCCCGTATGACGAGGCGTTCTACGACAAGCGGTCGCTGATCGGCCGACGCCACGTCGAGATCGGCCTCGCGCAGCACTACATGCTGGTCGCGATGAACGTGATCCGGGCAGGCTACGTGTCGCGGATCTTCCAGCTCGCCCCGGCGGGGCAGGTCCTCCCGTTCATCACCGCGGTCCACAAGCTGCTCGACGTCGAGCTCGCGATGGTGCTGCACCATTACCAGCTCGCGTCCGAGCGCAAGCTCGTCGAGCGCGAGCGCCGCCACCAGCGCGATCAGCTCGCGGCGATGCAGACGCTGTCGTCCGGGCTCGCGCACGGGATCCGCAACCCGCTCAACTCCGCGAAGCTCCAGCTCGAGCTGCTCGAGCGCCGGCTCCGCAAGCACGCCGAGGATCCGCGGCTGACCGATCCGACCGAGCTCGCGCACCACGAGATCGGACGGCTGGCGGCGCTCGTCAACGACTTCCTGGCGTTCGCGCAGCCGCCGTCGATGCACTTCGAGGATCAGGACCTCGTGGTGGTCGTCCGTCATGCGCTCGAGCTCGAGCGCCCGATCGCGCACAAGCGCGACATCCATCTCGAGCTCGTGGCCGAGCGGGAGCCGATCCACGCCCGGGTCGATTCGACGAAGCTCCACCAGATCATCCACAACCTCGTGCGCAACGCGATCGAAGCGGTCGCCGCTGGCGGACACGTCGAGCTGACGATGTTCCAGGAGGGCGATCGGGTTCACGTGGTCGTCGCCGACGATGGACCGGGGATGCCAGACCACGTGCGCGCGCGGATCTACGAACCGTTCTTCTCGACGAAGGAGTCGGGCACGGGCCTCGGCATGTCGATCGTGCACAGCCTCGTGACGATGCACGGCGGCACGATCGGCCTCACCTCGAGCCCGTCGGGGACGAGGTTCGACGTCGCGTTGCCGCGCATGCCGTGAGGAATGCCTCTTGCACTAGCGCTTCGCATGAGCCGTGTCCTCCTGCTGTACGCGAGCCACTACGGGCACACCCGGCGGATCGCCGACCGGCTCGCGCAGCTTCTGCGCGAGCGTGATCATCAGGTCGACGTGGTCGACGTGCGCACCGGCGCGCTGCGGTTGCCGGCTCCCGAGCGGTATGACGTGGTGGTGCTCGGCTCGCGCGTCGAGTTTGGCCGTCACGCCACCGACCTCATCGAGTACATCCGCATCCATCGCGAGGCGCTGTCCAGGATGCCCACGGCCTTCTTCTCGGTCAGCATGGCGGCCTCGGGGCCCGCCGCGGGCGCCGATCCATCGGCCTACCTCGCTGCGATGTTCGAGGACCTCGGCTGGTATCCGGCGCAGGCGATCTCGCTCGCGGGCGGACTTCCGTACCGGCGGTACGGCTGGATCATGCGGTTTGTCATGAAGCGGATCGCGCGCGGCGCCGGGCACACCACCGATACGTCGCGCAACCACGACTTCACCGACTGGAACGCGGTCGCGTCGTTCGCCGACAAGATCGAATACATCGCCGGGGGATCGGCTCGGCGCGAGGCGCGCACGCACGATACCCAGCAGCACACGAATTGACCGACGAGCGAGTTGCGGAGCGCCGGAGCGCGCCTCGGCGCGGAGGTCCGTATACAGTCGGACGCAATTGACCATGCAGCTCGCACGTTCTGCTTTCATGAGATCAGCGCTCGCGGTGCTGGGTATCGCGCTGCTGGGTATCGCGATGCCGGGTGCCGCGGTCCTGGGTGCGGGCTGCTCGAGCGGTGCGGTGGCCAACCCGCCGCCGACGACGAGACCCAGCCAGGGATCCGGTGCGGGGGCGGGTGGGGGATCCGGCGCGCGGTCGGGCTCGGGCTCGGGCTCGGGCTCGGGCTCGGGCTCGGCGGCGAGCTCGAACACCGCGACGTCGGTGCAGTTCGAGCACGACATGATGCTCCGGTTCCACATGCACGAGAACTTCGGGCTGTTGCGCGCGATCGAGCGACTGCTCCTGCGCGGCAAGCTCGACGAGGCGCGCGAGCTCGCGCGCGCGATGACCGTCGCACCGGATGAATCGGGGATGGCGAGCTGGTCGGCCGAGGCAAGGCGCGTCCGCGATCAGGCGCGCGTGATCACGACCACCAAGACCCTCGAGGCCGCGTGTGATGCGGTGGGCAAGCTCGCCGGCGCATGTGCGTCCTGCCACCTCGCGACCGGCGCGGTACCGGAGTTCGCGTCGCCGCCCCAGATCCCGCCTGATCGACCCTCGATCGAGGCCCGGATGGCGCGCCATCTGTGGGCCTCGGACCGGATCTGGGAGGGCGTGGTCGGGCATGCCGACGAGTCGTGGCGGGCGGGGCTCGACGTGCTCGCGGCGACGCCGCTACCGTCCTCCGAGCTCGGCGCCGAGCGCGAGGGCCTCGCGCGCAAGCTCCAGCGGCTCGCGGATCGCGCACGCAAGGCCAAGGGGAGCGAGCAGGATCGCGCGACGGCGTACGGCGAGATGCTCGCGACCTGCGCGGCCTGTCATACGATCAAGCGCGCGCCGTGACATCCCGATCCCGCGATCCGGCGTACGAGGGGTCGGGTCGACATCAAATGCGTCGAGGTCGACGTCAGATGCGTCAACGTCGACGTCGAGCGCAGAACTTCAGTCGTGGAGCTCGAGCGCCTTGATCGCGAACCGAACGTAATCGCGCTCGGTGACGATCCCGATCAACGCACCGAGGTGGTTGATGACGGGTAAGCAGCCGAACCGGTGATCGAGCAACAGCCTCCCTGCATTCGAAGCAGGCGTGTCGGGCAGCACGGTCCAGACATCACGCGTCATGATCTCGGAGATCCTGATGTGATCCTGGCGCGCATGGCGCTCGGACTCCGTCAGACCGGAGAGCGAGCTGACCTGAGCCCGCAGGAGATCGCGGTGGCTGACCAGCCCGACGAGCCGGTTGGCGTCGTCGACCACCGGCAGATGCCGCAGGTGCTTGAACTTCATGATGTCCTCGGCCAGCGGCAGCGACTGCTCGGCGAACAGCGCGACGACCGGGGCGGTCATGAGGTGCTTGATCAACACGGGTGGCATGGGACCCAGGGCTGCAAGCCAAACGCCACTCAGTGGCCGAACCCGTCGTTCCGCGCGAGCCAGCGCACGATGTCCATGGTCGAGACGATCCCGATCATCCGGCCACCGGCGTCGACGATCGGGACGTGATGGACGTCCTCGAAGGCCATGAGTGCTGCGGCATGCGCGACCGTCGCGTGCTCCCCGATCGTGATCGCGAGCGGCATCATCAGGTCGTTCGCGGTACGCGGCGAGAAGTCCCGATCGGTCGGAGTGTCCTCGCTGCGGTTGGTCAGGCACAGCTGCTCGACGACATCGTGCTTGGTGATCATCCCGATCGGTCGCCCGGGCTCCTCGACGACCGGTACGCAGCCGATCCGGTTCTGCACCATGAGCTCGACGACCCGGTCGGCGGACAGGTCCCGGCGAGCGCACTGGATCTCCCGACTCATGATCTGGGTGACCGGGATCTGGTCGGCGATACTCGGAACCCGGGTCACGCTGGGGCCCGGGTCATCGCAGCACAACGGTCGCTCGGTTCGCGAGCCTTGCTTCTGGTGGATGATCTGGAGCGGTTGCGATCTGGCGAGCTCGCTCATGGCTACCCCAGGAGCAACCCACGAGCCATCGTAAGTTCGCGACTTCCGGGAGCCGCCGCGCAAGCGGTGCGCGTTCCTGGGATTCCTGGGAATTGCCGCGCAACCATTTCTGGCGTGCTCCGGACTCGAACGCACGAGACTGCTGCACCCTCCAGGCGATGACGATCCGCGACGACGAGCTCGAGGCGCTCGACGCCTACTGGCGCGCAGCCAACTACCTCACGGTGGGCCAGATCTACTTGCTGGCCAACCCGCTGCTGCGCGAGCCGCTGCGCGCCGAGCACGTCAAGCCACGCCTGCTCGGCCACTGGGGGACCTCGCCAGGCCTGAGCCTGCTGTACGCGCACCTCAACCGCGTGATCCGCCTGCACGATCTCGACGTGATCTACCTCGCGGGCCCTGGCCATGGCGGGCCCGCGATCGTCGCGAACGTCTACCTCGAGGGCACGTACTCCGAGATCTACCCAGAGGTCACCCGGGACGTCCGCGGGATGACGCGACTGTTCCGTCAGTTCTCGACCCCGGGCGGCATCCCCAGTCACGTCGGTCCGACGACGCCGGGCTCGATCCACGAGGGTGGGGAGCTCGGCTACGTGCTGACGCACGCGTTCGGCGCGGTGTTCGATCAGCCGAACCTGATCGCGGTCGCCGTGGTCGGCGATGGCGAAGCCGAGACCTCGCCGCTCGAGGGCTCGTGGAAGGGGATCCGGTTTCTCAACGCGGCGCGCGACGGCGCGGTGCTGCCGGTGCTCCACCTCAACGGCTACAAGATCGCGGGCCCCACCGTGCTCGGTCGTGCGGACGACGAGTCGATCCGGCAGCTGCTCGAGGGCCATGGCTACGAGGTGCACTTCGTCACCGGTGACGATCCGGCGGCGGTGCACCGGGCGCTCGCGGACACGCTCGACACGGCCGTCGCGAACATCCGCGCGATCCAGGTAGCGGCACGCACCCGGGGCGTGCGCGGGACTCCGCGGTGGCCCGCGATCGTGCTACGCACGCCGAAGGGGTGGACCGGCCCCAAGGTGGTCGATGGCCATCCCGTCGAGGGCACGTTCCGCGCGCACCAGGTGCCGCTCGCCAACGTTCGCCGCGACCCCGCCCAGCTCGCCGCACTCGAGCACTGGCTCCGCAGCTACCGCCCCGAGGAGCTGTTCGATGCCCAGGGCCGGCTCGCGCCACAGCTCGAGGCGCTCGCGCCGCGCGGCACCCGCCGGATGGGCGCGAGCCCGCACGCGAACGGCAGCCGCGACCGGCCAGCGCTCGACGTGCCGCCGTTCGAGTCCTACGCGATCGCCGTCGCCCGCCCGGGCACCGTCCGCGCGGAATCGACCCGGGTGTTCGGCGAGCTCTTGCGCGACACCTACGTGCGCAACCCGACGAGCTTCCGGCTGTTCTGCCCCGACGAGACCAACTCGAACCGACTCGGTGCCGTGTTCGAGGTCGAGAACCGATGTTTTCAGGAGCCCACGATCGAGATCGATGATCACGTATCGCCCGAGGGCCGCGTCATGGAGGTGCTGAGCGAGCACAACTGCGAGGGCTGGCTGGAGGGCTATGTGCTGACCGGGCGGCACGGGGTGTTCGCGACCTACGAGGCGTTCGCGCTGATCGTCGCGTCGATGACGACGCAGCATGTGAAGTGGATCGAGATGGCCGCGAGCCTGCCGTGGCGAGCGCCGGTGCCGTCGCTCAACTACCTCCTGACGTCGACCTGCTGGCGCAACGACCACAACGGCTTCAGCCATCAGGGCCCCGGCTTCCTCGACACGATCATCTCGAAGAAGGGGAGCGTCGTGCGGGTCTATCTGCCGCCCGACGGGAACTGCCTGCTGTCGGTGGGGGACCACTGCCTGCGCAGCCACAACTACGTCAACCTCGTCATCATCGACAAGCAGCCGCAGCTGCAGTGGCTCGACATGGCGGCTGCCCGCGAGCATTGTGCGCGCGGCGCGTCGGTGTGGCAGTGGGCGGGCAACGAGGACGCCGAGCCCGACGTGATCCTCGCGTGCGCCGGGGACGTGCCGACGCTCGAGACCCTCGCCGCGGCGAAGTGGCTGCGCGCGCATGCGCCGGCGTTGCGCGTCCGGGTCGTCAACGTCGTCGATCTGATGACCTTGTTCTCGCCACGCGAGCACCCCCACGGCATGACCGAGGCCGCGTTCGTCGAGCTGTTCACGCGCGACACCCACGTCGTGTTCTCGTTTCACGGCTACGCCGGCGAGATCCATCAGCTGATCCACGCGCGCCCCGACCCGGAGCGGTTCCACGTCCGCGGCTACAAGGAAGAGGGCACGACGACGACCCCGTTCGACATGGTCGTGCTCAACGAGACGAGCCGTTACCACCTCGCGATCGATGCGATCCGACGGTCCCGCCGGCCGCTCGCCGACGCCGCGGCGCTCACCGAGGCGTGCCAGCAGGTCCTCGCCCGGCACACCGCGCATGTCGTCGCGCAATTCGAGGACTTGCCGGAGATCCGGGATTGGACGTGGGGCTGAACACCGGTCACGCGGGCCCCCATGCGGGCCCCCCCGCTCCCGCGGCATGGCTCGGTCGTTGCTTCGACAGGGAGCATGCGCGCATCGAGCCTGCTCCTGATCACGTGCCTTGCCGGCTGTCAGGCGGCGGCCGAGCCGGCCCCCAGGCCGGCCCCCAGGAACGATCTGGCCGCCAAGGTGGTCGCGCTCCGCGAGCGGATGCATCTGCGGTACGCGGCGACCACCGGCATCCGGCTCGCGATCTCGCTCGGCGATCTCGATCGCGCGCACGCCGAGGCCAGGACGATCGCCACGCTCGACGAGCCCGATGTGCTGCCCGCGTGGCGCCCCTATGTCGACGACATCCGCGCCGCGGCGACCCAGATCACCTTTGCGAAGGACACGATCACCGCCGCCAAGACGATGGCGAACCTCGGCCGCCGGTGCGCGGCGTGTCACGCGGCGGTCCCCTCGACGAAGATCGTGTTCCCCAAGGTCGTGCCACCGCGCGAGGACAGCAAGCTGCCGTCGCAGATGGCGGGGCACGAGTGGGCCGCCGGCCGGATGTGGGAAGGCCTGATCGGTCCTTCGCCCACGCTGTGGCTCGACGGCTCCACCGCGCTCGCGAAGGCACCGCTGACGATCACCGCGGAGGCGAGCGAGCCCGGGCATGACCTCGGGATCGCCGATGACGTGTCACGCGTGCGGGTGTTCGCGACGCGCGCCCAGAAGGCCAAGACTCTCGACGAGCGGGCGCAGATCTATGGCGAGCTGCTCGCGACCTGTGCGCATTGCCACTTCACGATTCGCGACCGCTGACATCCCTCGACCACGGACCTCCCTCGACCACCGACCTCCTCGACCACCGCTCTGGCACGTGCGTTCACGCAAGGCTTGCGGCCCGGCCCTCCACCGGCGCAGCGGCTTCGTGTCTCCGCACGCGAGGGCCGTCAGGCCGTGCATGTGTCTTGCTTCCTGTTCGAAGGGAATGGAGTCGCCGACCTTCACGCGCATCGTCAAGACGGCCCCGTTTCACGACGAGGGGCACGGCTTCGACGTGTTCGGGCTCTGTCCACCCACCCTGGCGAGCGTGATCACGGCAACCGCGCCGATCTACGACCGATATTTTCGGGTCGACTCGCTGGGCGCCGACCGGATCCCCGCGTGCGGGCCGGTGATCCTCGTGGCCAATCACGGCGGCGTGCTGCCGGTCGACGCCGGGATGCTGTGCGTCGATGTCCTGCGACGGACCGAGCCGCCGCGGATCCCGCGTGCGATCATGGACCATTTCGTCCCGCGGTTGCCGCTGGTCAGCACGTGGTTCGCGCGGCTCGGAGCGGTCAGCGGGACGCGCGCCAACGCGAAGCGCCTGCTCGAGCGCGGCGAGCTGGTCGCGATCTGGCCCGAGGGCGTGTCCGGACCGGCGAAGCGATTCCGCGACCGCTACCAGATCCAGCGCTGGGCTGTTGGCTTCGCCGAGCTCGCGATCCGATATCGCGCGCCCGTGGTGCCGGTGGCGGTGATCGGCGCCGAGGAGAGCTGGCCGGTGATGGTGAAGCTGCCGATCACGCGCTGGTTCGGCGCGCCGTACGTGCCGATCCCGGCGTCGCCCGTGCCGCTGCCCACGCACTATCACATCCGGTACGGCATGCCGATCGAGCTCCATCGTGGGCGGACGCCGGACGACGCCGCGGATCCGGCGATCGTCGCCGCCGCGGCCGGCGAGGTTCGCGTCGCGCTCGAGCAGCTGATCGTCGACGCCCGCCGCGCGCGCCACGGAGTGTTCCGGTGAGGGTGCTGGTCACCGGCGCCACCACGCCACTGGGCACCGCGCTCGTCGGCGAGCTGGTCGCCGCGCGCGATGTCGAGCTCGTGCTCGCGGTGGGACGTGAGCCCGAGTCCACGCTCCCGACCGGACCGCGCCTCGTCTATCACAGCGTCGACATGACCCGGGCGCGCAAGCTCCACGATCTGCTGTGGGGGCCCGCGCGCGAGCTCGCGATCGACCACGTCGTCCACGGCATGCATCACCGTCGCGGCGCCGACCACGGGCCGGCGGTGCATGCCCAGAACGTCGACGCCACGCGCGAGCTGGTGCTCGCGTGCATGGATCACCCGACGATCCGGCGGCTGGTCTATCGCAGCTTCGCGGAGGTCTACGCGCTGCGCCACATCACCTCGGATCTGCTCGACGAGGAAGAGCCGCTCGACTTCGATCCGGGCTCGCCGCAGTGGGTGCGCGATCGGGTCGAGGCAGATCTGACCGTGTCCACGCACCTCGCGGGCCCGCTCTCGATCGCCGTGTTGCGGTGCGCGGAGATCCTGGCAGCCGAGACCGGCAGCCAGCTCTGGGACTACCTGCAGTCCCGGGTGTGCCTGAGCCCGCTCGGCTACGATCCGATGCTGAACGTGCTGAGCCTCGAGGATGCGGTGGCGGGCGTGATGGCCGCGCTGCGCGGCGCGCAGATCGGCGTGTTCAACCTCCCGGGCTACGACACGCTCCCGCTGTCCCGCGCGATCGCGCAGAGCCACCGCGCCGCCATTCCGATCCCCGGTCCCCTGATCGCACCGCTCTACGGGCTGCGTCGCTGGGTCGCCGGGTTCGAGTTTCGCTACGACCTGAACGTGCGGCGGTTCCATTTCGGCGGCGTGCTCGATGGCGGCCGCGCCCGCGAGGCGTTCGGGTTCCAGCCGCGGACGCCGGTGCACTGGCCGATGTCGTGGTGGAACCTGTTGATGGCGCGGCTCGCCGAGCAGCCCGTCTCGCTGTGAAATCGCGCAAACCGTGCGCGTCGCGACACGGCTGCCGGGAGGAGGCGCAATTCCTGCGGCGATTCCGTTGCAACACCCTGAAATCGCGTGGCACGGTTCTCGCTATCATCTCTGACTATGTCTCGGTCGGGTCGAATCCTGGTAGTGGACGATGAGGTCAATGCACGCACCGCGCTCGCGGAGCTGCTGCGCGACGAAGGCTATGACGTCGAGACGGCGGCCGACGCGTTCAAGGCCCTCGGCAAGTACGAGTCGTTCTCGCCGCACGTCGTCGTGACCGACCTGAAGATGCCCGGGATGGACGGCATCGAGCTGGTCAAGAAGATCCGCGCCGGCGAAGACCCGGCCGCGGTGGTCGTGATGACCGCGTTCGGCGCGGTCGCGACCGCCGTCGACGCGATGCGTGCAGGCGCTGCCGATTACCTGACCAAGCCGCTCAACTTCGACGAGCTGCTCGTGGTGCTCGACAAGGTCCTCGAGACCGAGCACCTGCGCCGCGAGACCCGTCAGCTGCGCGCACGCGTCCGCGATCGCGTGGCGCCCAACAACATCATCGGGATCGCGCCCCCGATGCAGCGCGTGTTCGAGATCGTCGAACAGGTCGCCCCGAGCAAGGCGACCGTCCTGATCAGCGGCGAGAGCGGTACCGGCAAGGAGCTGGTCGCCAACGCGATCCACCAGCGGTCCCCGCGCGCCGGCGGTCCGTTCATCAAGCTGCACTGCGCGGCGCTCGCCGAGTCGCTGCTCGAGAGCGAGCTGTTCGGTCACGAGCGCGGCTCGTTCACCGGCGCGATGGCGCGCAAGGACGGGCGGTTCTCGCTCGCGGACGGCGGCACGCTGTTCCTCGACGAGATCGGCGAGATCTCGCCGGCGATCCAGGTCAAGCTGCTGCGGTTCCTCCAGGAGCGCGAGTTCGAGCGGGTCGGTGGCACGCAGACGATCCACGTCGATGTGCGCGTGATCGCCGCGACGAACCGCAACCTGCCCGAGGAGGTGGCCAAGGGCCGGTTCCGCGAGGATCTGTTCTACCGGCTCAACGTCGTGGCGCTCGAGATGCCGCCGCTGCGCGATCGCCGGAGCGACATCCCCGCGCTCGCGAAGTTCTTCCTCGACAAGTTCGCCAAGGCGAACGACAAGACGATCGAGGATCTCTCACCACAAGCGCTCGAGTTGCTCGTCGCGCACGACTGGCCCGGCAACGTGCGCGAGCTCGAGAACGCGATCGAGCGCGCCGTCGTCCTGACGTCCACGTCGCAGATCGAGCCCCGCCACCTGCCGTCGACGGTGCGCCCGGCGACGACCAGCGCACCCGGCATGCCCATGATTCCGGGCTCGACGATGGCCGAGCTCGAGCGCTATGCGATCCTCGAGACCATGAAGGCGACGGGCGGCTCGACCTCCAAGGCCGCCGAGATGCTCGGCGTCAGCACGCGGACGATCCAGTATCGGCTGCACCAGTACAATGAAGCTCCGAGATCCGAGATCGACGTCGTGCGCAAAGAAGGAGCCAGCAGCAGCGCGAAAACGTGATCATCGATCAGCTACTCGCATACGTTGAGTTCGACGAGGCAGATCGCGCGCGGCTGCTCGCGCTCCACGCCAAGCTCTCGCCCCACTTCTCGAGCATCGCGGAGCGGTTCTACCAGGCGGTGTGGGCGAACCCCGACACCGCCGCCGTGCTGTCGGGACCCGAGCAGATCGCGCGGCTGCGGATCTCGCTGGTCGACTGGATGTCGACCGGCTTGCTCGGCCCCTACGACGTCCGGTTCTACGACAAGCGCTCGCGGATCGGGCGGCGCCACGTCCAGATCGGGCTGGCCCAGCAGTACATGTTCACGGCGATGACCGTCATGCGTGCGGCCTACATCGACCGAATCGCCGAGCTGTATCCCCCGGCGGAGGGGCTGCTCGTCGTGCGCTCGGTCGACAAGCTGCTCGATCTCGAGCTCGCGCTGATGCTGCGGCACTACCAGCTCGATTCGGAGGAGCGCCTGGTCAGCCGCGAGCGCGAGATCCAGTCCGACCGGATCACGGCGCTCCAGACGATGACCGCCGGCCTGGCTCACGAGGTCCGTAACCCGCTCAACGCGGCGAAGCTCCAGCTCGAGCTGCTCGAGCGCCGCCTGCGCCGCCAGGGGGACGACCCCAAGATGGTCGAGCCGGTCCGGCTCGCGCATCACGAGATCCAGCGCCTCACCGAGATGCTCAACGAGTTCCTCTCGTTCGCGCGGCCGAGCGATCTCCGGATCCAGGAGCACGACGTCGGCGCCATCGCGCGCCAGGTCATCGAGCTCGAATCCGCGCTGGCTGACCGCAGCGGCACCACGCTGGTGCTCGAAGGCGCACCCGAGCCGACCCTCGTGGCGGTCGATCCAGGCAAGTTGCACCAGGTCGTGCAGAACCTCGTCCGCAACGGGATCGAGGCCGCCTCGCCCAACGGTCACGTCCGCGTCCACGTCAGCCTCGAGCAGGGTGTGCTGCACCTGCGCGTCACCGACGATGGCCCGGGGATCCCGGAGGAGCACCGCGCGCGGATCTACGAGCCGTTCTTCTCGACGAAGGAGGGTGGGACCGGCATGGGCATGTCGATCGTCCACAACTACGTCGCGATGCACCGCGGCAACATCGACATCACGACCGGTCCTCGCGGCACGACCATCGATGTCGCGATCCCGGCTCGCTGAGCGCGATCACGCCGCGCGGATGTGCGTCAGCCGCGGGTGGCTGATCGACGCCAGCATCGATGCGAGGTCGGAAGACGGCAGCTTCCCCGCATGGGCGGCGCGCGCGATGTCGTTGATCGAGATCATCCCGATCAGCTGACCTGCATCGCCGACGACCGGCAGCCGTCGGATCTGGCGGTGCTTCATCACCTGCTCGACCTCCCGCACGTCATCGCGCTCCCTGCACGTGGCGAGCTCCTTCGCCATCACGCTCGACACCGCGATCGAGCGCAGCGGGCATCCCTGGAGAAACGCGGCCATGCAGACGTCGCGATCGGTGGTCATCCCGACCACTCGACCGTCGTCGCCCAGCACGGGCAGACACCCGACGTCGTGCTCCCACATGAGCTGCGCGGCGCGCTCGAGGGTATCGCGGTCCGTGCACGTCACGACGTTACGCTGGAGCAGCTCGGATACTTGCATGGGACTTTCTCGACCGGGCCCGACGATCTCGGTGGCTCGCGCGGGCCGGGCCTTGCTAGTTGATCGGCCAGTTGGTGGGCCGCATGATCACTTGCCGGTTCGTGTAGCTGTAGCAGTGCGGCTCGTGGTGCGGCGTGCGCTCGTGGTCGTAGCGCATGACCTTGATCAGATCAACGTTGGCGTAGGTCTTCGGCCGGGTCACCATCACCGTGCAGCCCGCCTCGCGGACGACCCGCTCGGACACCGATCCGAGCAACACCCGCTCGACCCCGGTCTTGCCGTGGGTGCCAATGAAGATCAGATCCGCCCCGACCTCCTCGGCGAGCCTCAGGATCTCCGCCGCGGGCTTGCCGATCCGCGCGTGGACGAAGAACTGGACCTCCGCGGCGGTCGGCCGTCCCGCGAACGCGGCGGTGACGCGCTCGAGGATGAGCTTCTGCAGCTCCTCCGCGGTCTTGTAGGTCACGCCGGCGAACGGCCCGCCGCTCGTTGCACGATCATGGGGATCGAGCGCGGCGACGACGTGGAGCACGTGCTGGGGCGCGCGTGCGGCAACTTCGACCGCACGGGCAAGCGCCTGCTCCGAGCTGGGCGAAAAGTCGTACGCGACGACAACCTGGATGGGATGCAGTGCTTCGGTCACGAGGGCCTCCTACGTGGATTGCTTTCACGAGCCGCGCCAACGCTTCTCCAGGGCGCTGCGTCGAGATTCGTGCACCGATTGCGTCGTCCACCGCAGGTGTGCAAGGCCTGCGCGTTCGCGCGGTGCGTGGTCCGGGGCTGCCCGCGCTGGGGAGCGGATGCGCGTGAGCGCACGGTGGCGTGCCTCATGCAGAAAATCTTCCCATGCAAGCACCCGTGGTCGTCACGTTTCGTTCGATGGATCGGAGCCCCGCAGTCGAGCAATGGATCGAGAGCTCGGTGGAGCAGCTCGTGCAATCGTTTCGCGCCATCGAGCGCTGCTCCGTCGTGATCGAGATCCCGCACCGCCACCAGCGCCAGGGCCAGACGTTTCATGTGCGGATCGAGCTCACGGTCCCGGATCGTGTCATCACGGTGTCGCGTGATCCCGGCCTCGACCAGGCCCACGAGGATGTCTACGTCGCGCTCGCCGATGCGTTCCGCGCCGCGCGGCGCCAGCTCCAGGATCACGCCCACATCCGGCGGGGCGACGTCAAGCTGCATGCCTGATCCCTCGGCGCCTGCGGCGGACCGAGGCGCTGGCGCGAGTGTTGCTTCGGTCCGGAACCACGAGGAGGGCCCATGAATCCACAGCAGGTGCGGCGCTGTACCGTGTTTCACAGCCGAGGGGAGCCTGTCGAGTCCGTGCTGGAGTCCGAGCCCATCGTGCGCGAGATGCCGTATCACGCGCCGGAGGCCGATCGCGCGTCGCTGCGGACCATCATGGCGAATGACGTGATCTGCGCGCGTGCGGATCTCGACCTCGCGGCGGTGATCGACTTGATGCTCAGTCGCCGGATCGGATGCATTCCGGTGGTCGACGAGCGACGTCGACCGATCGGCGTGATCACCAAGTCCGACCTGGTGCAGCAGCTCGATGCCGACCGGCTGCCCGCGTCCGCGCTGACCGCGCACGCCGCCGAGGACCTGATGACGCCGGTCGCGCTGAGCCTCGAGGAGCACGCGACGATCGCGCATGCCGCCGCGATGATGATGAGCGAGGACACCCACCACGTGCTCGTGGTGAGCGCCACCGGAGCGCTCGTCGGCGTCGTGTCCGCGAAGGACATCGTCGGCTGGGTCGTCACGAACGACGTGTTGTCGGTCCGGCGCGATGCCAGCGGCAGTCCACTGGAGTGGCACCCGCTCGAGGGCTGATCCGCCATGAGTGATGTGACCAAGCGAGCCTCGGAGTGCCTGATTCATCAGGGATCCGGGGAGGTCCAGCGGCGCTCGGCGACGAGCCCGGCTCCCACCGGCGGCGAGGGCCTGATCCCGAGCCCGACGATCGCCGGGCTCGTTCCGGTGACCGACATCATGACGCGGAGCGTGATCTGCGCGCGCAGCGACCTGCCGATCGGCGAGCTGCTCGACCTCGTGATCGATCACGGCATCGGCTGCGTGCCGGTCGTCGATCCCGGCGGCTGCCCGATCGGGATGGTGACCAAGCGCGACCTCGTCGAGCAGCTCGCCAGCCTCGTGCACGAGGGGACGCTGGCGCGCCTGGTCACGCGTTCGCCGCGCCGGCCGCCGGCCACCGCGGAAGACGTGATGCTCCCGGTCGCGATCACCGTCGACGAGCACGTGACGATCGCGCGGGCGGCCGCGGTGATGGCCGAGCAGGACCTGCATCACCTGCCGATCATCTCGCCCTCGGGTGTGGTGGTCGGAGTGATCTCGTCACTCGACATCGTGCGCTGGCTCGCCCGTAACGACGGCTTCTTGCCGCGCGATGGCTAGCGTCCGCGCGCGCTACACTTTGCGCAGGTAGCAGGCCTTGAGCATCACGCTCATGTTGTCGACGCGGCAGTCCACCTCGTGGTCGCCCGACGCGAGTCGAATGTTCGAGATCTTGGTGCCCTGCTTGAGCGTGATCGACGAGCCCTTGAGCTTGAGGCTCTTGATCAGCACGACCGCGTCGCCTGCTGCGAGCGGGGTCCCGTTGACGTCCTTGACGACGTCCCCGTCGTCCGCGCTGGTCACGACCTCGGCCGGCTCGGTGGCCGACCACTCGTGGGCACAGTCGGCGCACACGTGGTTGTCGCCATCCGGGTAGACGTTCTCGAGCGAGCACTTGGGGCAGGCCAACGACGGTTCCATCGCCGCACCATGCCTCAAAGTTCGTCCGACTCGGAAGCAGAACTTGCTCGGCCTCGACCACGGCGCTTCATGAGCGCGGCGAACGGGGGGGTCACCACGAGGGTGATCCCGATCCGGATCGGGAGGGTCGTCTTCGCGGCCAACCAGCCGGCGGCGACCACTCCGAGAAACCCGCTCGCCGACGAGGGCTCGACGCCGATGCCGATCGCGATCGAGAAGCCGACGATCGCTGCGGCCGACAGCACGAGGTACGTGATGACCGCGATCCTGCCGTACTCGGCGAAGTGCGCCGACAGGCGCTGCTTGAGCGACGGTTTGGCGACGGGCGCGGCCGGCAGCTCGAGGTCGCTCATCCCCAGCCATGTACCACGCGGTGCGCGTTCGCGCGCTGCCTGCTCGGCGAGGCTCAGCGGCCGTTACCGAATGGATGGCAGCCCGCGCACCGCGTCGCGGTTGGCTCGTGGCCGACCTGAGCGCGATGGCAGCTCGTGCAGGTGGCGCGATCATCGCGCGGGGCCTGCTCGTGCGCGAGGTGGCAGCCCGCGCAGGTCGCGTGCCCCTTGTTCGTATGGAGGCCCGGCCGCTTGGCCGCGGGATGACAGAAGGTGCACGCGGGAGGCTGCGCGATCCCGGTCGGTCCGTGCGGGCGATGGCACGTGGTGCACACCAGCTGGGTGCCGTGACCTTTGGCCGCGCGATCGGCATGGCAGCTCGCGCAGGTCGCCGCGGGCTTGCGCGCGCCGGTGTGTGACTCGTGGCAGCTGCCGCAGGTCTGGTGCCCGGTCGGCGCAGACGTCGCCTCGGCGGTGTGACAGCTCGCGCACGTCGGGCGCGGCGCCTGGGGGCGATGCGCTCCACCGCGGTGACACGACGTACAGTCGGCGTGGCCGTGCGCGACCGGCCTGGCGTGGCAGCTCACGCAGGTCGCGACGGGCTTGCCGGGCTCGTGCGCCGCGGTGACATGGCAGCGCGCGCACGCCGCGTGGCCCGTCGCGACCGTGGAGCGCGTCTGGTCCGCGTGGCACTTCGCGCACAGCGCACCGTCGAGCACGGGTCGCTTTGCGTGGGGCTCGTGGCAGTCGCGGCAGCTCGCGGTCGCGTGGCGGGGTTTGGCGTGGCAGGTCTCGCAGGCGACGGCCTTCGCGCCCGTCGCGAGCGCGTGCGGCGGATGGCAGCCGATGCAGGCCGCCCCCGGCTTCGCCGCGGGGTGAGCGACCGGTTGCTGGTGGCACGTCGTGCACGCGCGCGGCGTGGCGGCGTCGTGCTGGGCATGGCAGCCGATGCAGGTGGTGTGCTTGCCCGGTGAGAGCACGGACTTCTTGGTGTGGCAGGTCGCGCAGGCCACGACCTCGGCCTTGCCGAAGGCGTGCGGGGCATGACAGCTGGCGCACCGCGGGTGGCCGACGGTGATCGCGCTGGCATCGACCCGCTCGCGACCGCGCTGCTTCGCATGGCACCGCACGCACCTGGCGTCGGCGGCGGCCTGCGACTCGTGCACCTCGTGGCAATCGAAGCAGCCGCGGGTGCCGCCGTGGCGTGTGGTCTGGTTCGCGTGACACGAGGTGCACGCGGGTGGATCGAGCGACGGCGTCGCGTGGGCGCGGTGGCAATCCCCGCACTTCTGATCGGCGTGGGCACCGACGGCGGAGGTGTGCAGGCCCTGCGGATCGCGGTGACAGCGCATGCAGCTGGTCGGCCGGATCGCGAGATCGGAGCCGAAGCCGTGGCAGTCCTGGCATGCGGGCGGCTGCGCGACGCCGAGCGGATCGGTGGGATGGAGGGTCGCCCGGATGTTGCCGTGGCACTTGGTACAGAGATCCGCCGGCGGCCGCGCGAACGCGGCGTCGCCATGGCAGTCGCGGCACGGCACGTTGCCGTTGATGACGTGGACGGTGTGGCCGGCGCTCGCGCGGACGTCGTGCCACGCCACCGGCACCTGGATCGCGGTCGCTCGACGATCGTCGGGTCCCGAGCAGGCAACGAGCAAGGCGATGGCGACGAGCCACCTCATCGCGTGCCGACCGGGTGGCACAGCCGGCACGGCATCGCCGACATCGGCTGCCGGCTCGACCAGCCAGGCGGGTGGGGATTCCCGCCGACGCCGCCGACGGCGTGACAGGACACGCACAGCGCCTCGCCGGCGCCCCCGTGACAGGCCGCGCACGACGCTGGATCGCGCCGCGCCTCGCGGCCATGGCGGTTATCCGATGCGGCGAGCCCGACCCAGCCCGCCGGGTGGGGGCTGCCGCGCAACGCGCCCGCGACGTGCTTGGCCACGTGGCACTCCGCGCAGCGCTCGGGGCTGTGGCAGGTGGCGCACGCGCCGGGATCCGAGCGCGCCTCGAGCGCGTGGCGGGTGACGAAGCCCCCGCGGTGCACGCTCGCCTGGAACGGGTTTCCGAGCGCAAGCGTGGCGGGCAACGCCGGCACCGTCTGGCCGTGGCAGCTCGCGCAGAACGACTGGCGGTGGCAGCTCTCGCACAGCTCGCCCGAGGACGACGCGCGCGTGCCGTGCTCGCGGATCCAGTCACCGTCGTGAGCGAGGTGGGTCGCGGGCAGCGTGTGATCGTCCGCCAGGTTCACGTGACAGCCATCGCAGCGCCGGCCGTCACGCGACGCGGCGTCGTCGTGACACTTGAAGCAGGTGGCCATCACGGGGCGCAGCCGGGAGTCTCCCGTGGCGACGCCGATGTGGCACCGCATGCAGTTGCGGCTCGTCGGTGCGGCGTGCCGCGCGTGATCGAACTTGAGGTGATCGCGCGCCTCGATGACGGCGGCCACCGCGGTCGGCGAGCTGTGGCAGCCGAGGCACGAGCGGGTATCGTGCGGCTTGGCGTGGCAGCTCGCGCACACAATATCATCGGGAAGGTGGAGCGCGGGCTTGCCGTCGGCCTTGCCGTCGAAGACCTTGGCGTGACAGCGCGTGCAGCTCACGCCGGCGACCACGTGCGCGCGGTGGGGAAACGCCGCGGAGGTCGGGCGACGGAGCCCGAGGATCCCGGCGCACGCCGCGAGCACCACACAGGCCGCCAGCGCGATCACCCTCCGGTTCCCCGTCATCGCGGGCTCCAGCGCCGGCTCAGCTGCGCGAGCACGTCGACGCGGCTGGTGTACTCGGCAGACGCGCTGGCCTCGACGGCGATCGCCGCCTGCCAGTCGCCGCGCGCCCACGCGAGCGAGCCCAGGCCCCACGGCCACACCGTGCCGTGACCGCGGTCGACGTCGGGGATCACGAGCTCGGCCTCGACGCCCGCCACGAACGAGCGCGGCAGCGCGATCCGGGCGGCTCCGCGGACACCGGTCCACGTGTCATCGCCCACGCCGCTGCGCCGGAGCTCGCCGGTCAGCGCGCTGGTGCCACGATCGTCGAGCCGCAGCCGCGCGCGGCCGGTGAGCTCGGCGCCGAGCATGTCGGTCATCCCGTCGCTCATCTCGCCGCTCGGCCTGCTGCTCGGGGCGCCGATGTAGCGGGCGCCGGCGTCCGCGATCAGATCGAGCCGGGGTGCCGCGCGCCAGGTCACGAGCATCCCGGCGCGCTCCGACGGCACATCTCCGAGCACCGAGAACAGCGAGGTCGCCGGGAGCAGGTGCGAGGACGCGCGATGGATCGCGTAGAGGTCGGTGCGCACGGCCTTGCGGCGGTGGCTCGCGGTGACCGCGACCTCGGCGAGCCCGGGGTTCGCCAGATCGTAGGCGAGGCGCGCACCGAGATCGCTGCGCTTGCCCAGCGTGAACCCGGCATCGCCGGCGAGCTCCTCGGATGCGAGCTGACCGTCATCGCGTCGCTGGCCGTAGGCGAGGCCGATCGCGCCCCACTCGCCGAGCCTGCGCGACGCCCGTCCGCCCGCGTACCAGTCCCAGCTGCGGGCGGTCGCGAGCCCGGGCTGCACCGGCACGCCGGCGACGGCCTCGAGGTCGAACCGCTTGGGCAGCCGGACGCGCAGCGCGCCGCCGTCGACGTGCGTGACGCGGAGGGCGCCGAGCGATGACACGAACCTCCCGATCTGCCCGCTCGCGCGCCCGGTGGCCGTGCGGCCGCGCAGCGTCATCACGAGCACGTCGCCGCTGGCCGAATCGTCGAGCTCGCGCGCGCCTGCCATCCACACGATGGCCTCGGCCGACAGCCCCGATCGCGGCTCGGCCTGGGCGTCGAGCACGAGCAAGCCCGCCGGCGACGCCGTCGTGGTCAACGCGTCGGCGCGCAGCCGCAGTGGATCCGCCGCGGCACTCCCTACGGCACCCCCCACGGCACCGCCCGCGGCACTCGCCAGCACGCCCACGGCGACGACCGCGAGCTTCACGGGGCCGCCTGCTCCCGGGTCTTCGGTGCCGTCGCAGGCTCCGCCGCCACCGGGGCCACGGGAGCCACGGGGATGGACACCACGGGGATGTTGGTCAGCGAATCGCGGCGCGCGCGGCGGATCCGGAGCAGATCCTTCCAGATCGCGATCCCGTACATCGCGAACGCCACCGTGCCGAGCACCTGGCCGAGCGACATCGCGAGCATCACGGGGAGTGGCGT
>Ga0316601_100000300_pt1 | contig 20340 bp, 20 predicted proteins | sample OWC_soil_day5_no_FD_207663 | JGI IMG/M metagenome (GOLD analysis project Ga0316601, IMG submission 207663) | Wetland soil microbial communities from Old Woman Creek delta, Ohio, United States - OWC_soil_day5_noCT | ecosystem: Environmental > Terrestrial > Soil > Wetlands | place: USA: Ohio... | reverse complement strand
GCGGTTGCCGCGGTCTTCTCCCGCGCCACGTCCTCGACCTCCCGGAAGGCCAGGGCCCCTGTCGGGCAGGAGGCGGAACAGGCCGGTTCCCGCCCCTCCGCAAGCCGATCCACGCACCCATCGCACTTGTGGACGCGCTTGCGGTCGAAGCTGAGGCGGATCGCACCGTAGGGGCAGACCAGGACGCAGGAGAAACAGCCGATGCACCGCGTGTCATCGACCAGGACGGCGTCGGTCGGCCGGTCCCGCCGGATGGCCCCCACCGGGCACCCCAGCAGGCACGGCGCGGTTTCGCAGTGGGCGCACTTCACGGGGACGTTCACCCCCGGGGTCCAGGCAACGGCGAGGCGCGGGAGTGGCGGGGGGGACTCGAACAGGGCGGCGAGGAGTTCCCCGGATCGCGAGTGGCTGACAGAGCACTGTATTTCGCAGGTCCTGCAGGCGGTGCACTTCAGGGAGTCGTAGACAACTCGTCGCACAGTCACCAACCTCCTTCCCGTCCGTTGTCGAGCGGAGGAAGAGCGGCACGCATCGTCTATTGCTTGATTTTTCTCCTAACATCCCGCCTTGTCAACGTGAATAGGAAGGCAAAAACATGCACCGCGGTGACCTGCTCCCCGTGAGCGGGAAGGGAAAACGCGTTTCCGTTGCACCCGTCCGACCGGCCGCGTGCAACCCGGCACATCGCAGCGGAATCAAAAAAAGAGGAACTCCACCTGGCGAGGAGACGGAGGAAGGAAGATGAGAGCGTTGCTGGAGCAACCGATGAGAAGGTCCGACTTCCTTAAGCTCGGTTTGGCCGTCGCGGGATCGTTTTTCCTTTGTCCGCACCTCCGTCGGGAGGGGACCCCGCTCGCGGAAGCCGCAGAGGGTACGGGCGCGCACGGAGGGGGAACGGAGGATACCATCAAGGTGTATTCCGTGGAGAAGAAGGAGTACGTCACAGTCGGGAAAGTGGTGAAGACGGATGCGGAGTGGAAGAAAGTGCTGGAGTTCGAGCAGTACGTTGTGACCCGGGAGAAAGGAACAGAGGAGCCGTATTCCGGGCAGTACGTCGATTCCCGCGAAAAGGGGGTCTACAGGTGCGTCTGTTGCGGGAACGACCTCTTCCTTTCCGACACGCAATACGATTCGGGGACCGGATGGCCCAGTTTCTACGCGCCCGTCGCCGAGGAGAACATCCGGCGCGTACCCGACAGCGCCCCGTCCAAGTCCCGCCCGGAGGTGTTATGCCGTCGATGCGATGCACACCTGGGCCACGTATTCCCGGACGGCCCGAAGCCAACCGGATTGCGGTACTGCATCAATTCGGCCGCCCTGGTGTTCTCCAGAATGAAATTGACAAGTGCTGGAACTCTCCTGAGCCTGAAATGAAGCCACCCATCCCGGACCCATCCGAAGGAAAGGAGAATGACCCATGCGATTCATGATGGTGATGATTCCGCGGGTTTACCAACCCGATACCCCTCCAGGCGAGAAGGCGGGGGATGGATTCGCACCTCCCGCCGAAGCCGTCGCCAAAATGATGAAATTCAACGAGGAACTTGCAAAAGCCGGAGCCCTCATCGCACTCGACGGGCTTCACCCGGGTTCAAAGGGTGCTCGCGTTTCGTTTGCCGGCGGGAAGCCCCAGGTGACCGACGGGCCATACATCGAGGCAAAGGAAGTGATCGGCGGCTATTGGATGATCGAGGCAAAATCGAAGGAAGAGGCAGTCGGATGGGCGAGGCGCTGTCCCGCTGCGGATGGGGATGTGATCGAGATTCGCCAGGTTTTCGAGGTATCGGACTTCCCTCAAGACGTCCGGAACGCAGCGGACAACCCGACGGTACGCGCGCACGTCGAAAAGCGGAAAGCCTCGTGACGCAGCGGGAAAGGACGGGATCATGAAATACGTATGCCTTGGGTACTATGACGAAAAGAAGTGGGAAACGATGTCCGAAGGCGAGCGGAATGCGTTTATCGACCAGTGCTTCGCCTACGACGACGTTCTGCGGAAGAACGGAAACTTTGCCGGCGGGGAGGCGCTCCAAAGCGCCCGTACCGCAGCCACCCTGCGGTGGGTGAACGGCAAGGTTTCCGTCACCGACGGCCCGTTCGCCGAGGCGAAGGAGCAGTTGGGCGGAATCCTGGTGCTGGAAGCCAGTGACCTGAACCACGCCATCGAATTGATGTCGAAGCACCCCGGCGTGAAAGCTGGACCCTTCGAGATTCGCCCGGCCGAGGATTTATCGGCAATGGTGGCGGAAAGCGAGCGGCGGCGTTCCGGGGAAAGGAAGGCATCGTGAGTGTCCCGGGCATGTACGGCTTGTCGTGGCAGATCGTACCCGCCGTCCTGGGCGAGATGATGAGCGATCCCGATCCCGCCAGATCCCAAAGGGTCATGGAGGCGCTTGTGAAGATGAAAAAGCTCGACCTGGCGGAATTGGAAAAAGCGTACGGGAAAACGAAGGCGGCATAGGCTGGAAGACCGGGCCATATATCGTGAGAAGAGGGCCATGGGTTGTCCCATGGCCCTCGGAGGAAACATCCCGGAGCGGTATCTGGCGATTATCCGCGGAAACCGCTGCCGATTTGACTACTCTTCATACCCGAGCCGTCGCGAGGCACCAGGGGCTTGGCTTCGGACACCTTCAGCTCGCGCCCATCCATCACCGAACCGTTCATCTTTGTGATGGCGCTGACGGCCTCCTGGATGGTCGCCAGTTCGAGGAAACCGAACCCCTTGCTCTGACACGTGACCTTGTCCGTGATGATCTTTACCGATTCCACCGTGCCGAACTGCGAAAACGTTTCCTTCAGGGAATCCTCCGTTGCGGAAACCGGAAGATTTCCAAGGAACAATCTCTTACCCATAAGACCTCCTTTTAGGCATCAGGGCCGCAAAAGAGGTCATGAGCACGTTTCTCGGGATCTCTTTAGACCGCGGGCGATTGGGGACTTTACCAAACTAACACACATAGAGGCGAGAATGGAAACTATCTTTAAAAACGGTCTTTGGGGTGTTATTTTATTATTTTAAATATAAACCCCGAAGGTCACACCCTCCATGCCGGATTTCAATCTGGGGCATGATTCCCGCAATTGGCACGACGCAATCTTGCTTCATATCTATACACATGAATGTTACAATTAAGCCAAACATGACGCGGCAGACGTCCAACTCACTATCGCTGGAAGAAGGGGTGTTCCAAATCCCTGAACGTGGATGGAGGTGGTGGGAACAGGAAGGCCGGCGCGAAAGTTCTTCCGGGCATGAACCCATTTCATTTCGGGAGGTGATCTCATGAAAAAGTTAGTGCTTGTCATCTCATCGATCGCCTTGCTGTTCGCGGCAGGTTGCGCAACGAAGGGATATGTCAAGACGCAGGTCGACCCGGTCTCCGATCGCATCGGCCGTACCGAGGACAGATTGAAAGCCGTCGAGGGAAAGCTTGACCAGGCCTTGAAGGATGCCGAGGCGGCGAAAGCCCAGGCGCAAGCCGATCGGGCGGCGATCGCGGAAGCGAAGGCCATGGCGAACAAGGCCCAGGACACGGCGAACAAGGCGGAAGCGGATGCGGTGCGCGTCGGCGGGGACGTGAGCAAAGCCGAAGCTGCGGCAAAGAAAGCCGAAGAAGCGGCCAGAGAAGCCGAAAAAGCCGCCGCGAGAACCGAGAAAATGTTCCACCTGCAACAGAAGAAGTAGGGGGCACAAACCATGAGGAAGGAGGGGCCAGCGAACCCGGCCCCTCCTTCCTCATGTCATGAGACAGAATGGGGCCTCAAGGAAGGATTCTGACAGGGGTCCCATCGGCTACAAGATCCCAGATCTCGTCCATTTCCTCGTTGGAAACTGCGATGCATCCCCTCGTCCAGTTGAAATCGGCATGAGAGGCGCCGAGATCTTCGAAACCCTCCGGCAAACCATGAATCAGTACTTCTCCGCCGGGCGATACGCCCAGCTTCTTCGCCATGCGGATATCGGAGGCATTGGGGTAGGAGATATGGAGCGCTTTGTAAAAACCGCTCCTGGGATTGCGTCGGTCGATCACATAGTTTCCCTCGGGTGTCCTGTTGTCCCCCCGGCGGACTCTTCGCCCCGGATTCCTGCCGACAGCAACCTTGTAGCTTTTCAGGATCTTCCCGTTGTGCAAAAGGAGAAGGAGATTTTCACCCTTTATCACCACCACCTTGTCCGCATGGGTCGTTCCGGAAGCATGTGCCGCGGAGGCAACGAAGAGTCCCAAAAGGGCGCCGAGCACCAGATTCCTGGCGACCGTGCTCGTTTGCATACGTTGGAATGTAACGAAAGTACGTGCCCGGAGTCAACCGGACCATGCTGAGGCGTGCAATGTTCCTGGCATCGGCGGCGGTCCTGATTTCCTGTTCTATCCTGACTTTTTCTCTCGCGGCCGAGCTTCGACGGGAAGGAACGGTCATCGGCAGATTGAGGGTCTACCCGATCAAGCCCAACGAATCGCTCCCGGAGATCGCCAGGCGATACGACATCGGCATCGAGGCGATTTCCGCTGCAAATCCCGGCGTCGATCTTTTTATCCCCGATCCGGGGAGCTGGATCCTCCTCCCCACCGAATGGATTCTTCCGGACACGCCGATCCGGACAGGAATCGTCGTCAACATTGCGGAAATGCGTCTTTTCGTCTTTTCGCACGATCGTCCGCAAACCGTAACGACCTTCCCGATCGGGATAGGCGACGAGGGGAAGGAGACCCCGGTCGGGACGTTTACCGTCATCGAAAAAATAAGGGACCCCGCTTGGTATGTCCCGGAGTCGATCCGGAAGGAACGTCCCGATCTCCCGGCCGTCGTCCCACCCGGACCGGACAATCCGATGGGGAGTCACGCGCTCCGCCTCTCGAAGCGAACCGTGCTGATTCATGGCACGAATCGTCCCTGGGGCATCGGGGCGCGCGTCAGTCACGGATGTATCCGATTGTATCAGGAGGATATCGCCCTGCTGTTCGGAATGATCCGGCGTGGGACGCGGGTATCCATCGTCGACCATCCCGTGAAGGCGGCAGCAATGGGAGATCGGGTCTACCTTCAGGTCCACAACTACGAGGAGGGAAGGGATCTGTATAGCGAGGCGCTGAAGGTGCTGGAAGCGAAAAACCTGTCAAACCGGGTCGATCTCGAAAAAACGCGGAAAGCATGCCGGGAGCGAACGGGTCTTTTGGTGGACATCTCGAGATAGAGGATTCCCGTCTACCGGGAAGCCTGTAATCCGGTCACTAGACAGGCACAAGTGCGGTATGGGATCCAGATATTCCTTCATCTCAGACAACCTGGAAGGTTCGACCTTCTGGGCGCGCACCCCGAAGGTCATGCCTGAGATCCTACTATCAACGACCACGCCAGCCTCGCCACCTTCAATCCATTGTTTGGGTAGTTCATTCCAACACTCCACGCACTGCCCAAGCCCTAGCTTTGAGGGATATGCCGCCATCGGCTTCAGCTGTCAAACTTTTCTCTAGCCGGTTGCAGACGAGATCGCGCTGTTCCTGCGAGAGAGAGGCCACATACGCCGGAGCTGGTCCAGTCCCCCTCAGGAATGGCGTCCAGAAGTCCAGGAAATGCTGGAAACGCGTTGGGATCTCCAAGCTACTGATCGTAACGTCGCGAAGGCTTGCTCCAAGAAAAAGCGCCTTTAGAGCATCCGGTTTGCAGAGCGGGAATCGACGGCCCTCATCAAACTCCGCCGCGGCTGAATCCAGGGCGACCGCCTCGTTCCAAAAGCGCCGGAGGAACTCAATGCCATCCGCATAGTCCCACACATACGCAGCGATCATCCCCCCGCGTCGCAGTCCTCGGCTCATGCGAGCGATGGCACGGCCGGGATTCGCAACGAAATTGAGCACCAATCCCGACACAATGTAATCCAAAGTGCCATTACCGTCCGGAAGGTTCTCGACACCCGCCACTACGAAAGCAACGCGGCCATCAAGTACCGCCTTCCGAGCGTGATCGATGAACGGTTCCGATGGGTCACAGGCCAACACCGATGCCGGGGCGGCCAGGTCGCAGATTGCGGAAGTGAGCGCTCCTGTGCCGCACCCAACGTCGAGCCAGTGAGCCCCGCCCGCTGGAGTCATCCATCTGATGAAGCTGCGTGCGAGCGGCCTGCTCCAACGGCCCATGTATGACTCATAAGCGGCGCCCGCTTTCCAGTTGTCGTTCGCTTCACTCATCTGGCCCCCTCTGCTAACAGTCCATCTAACCAGATTTAGACGGATTGCTGACCGATGGTGTTTCAGGGCGATTGCCTTCGGGTTAGGTTATGAAAAGATTTGATTGAACGTGAATTCTCGTGGTCACAATTTGGACACAAAATGGTCACAATTTTTCCCCGAAATAAAACGCCCAGCGGGCTTATAAAAGCCGGTGGGTACCCCTCCTCCACCGAATTTCCCTCGCAGGATACCAAGAGGTAAGATTGTCAGGGTAACGGGTCCCCGGTGTTCGGTACCAGGTCCCTTGTCGCCGGATGTCGTCCGTGAGGTCGAAGGAACGGTTCACCTTTTGACGACGAAGTTGGGGAACGAAAAGGCGAAGGTACTGTTGGCCCTCTGGAATAGATTTCATTCCCTCTGCGAGGTTCAAGAGCCTTCACAGAGGGTGGTGGTCTGCCGGGACCCGAAAGACGATGCCTATCTCTCCCTGTGCGCCGGGATCATGGCGGACTTTCTGGTCACCGGCGACAAGGATCTCCTCGCGGTGGATCCCGCCGTGACCCAGGGACTGCCCTCTAACCTGAAAATCATCACGCCAAGACAATTCCTTGAACTGGAATGTTGATCGGTACGTTCCAAACTAACGAAATTGACGGCATTGTTTACCGTGGTCCCACCCCTGAACTTAATATTCCTCCTCGACGATCTTATCGCCTGCCAGATCGAACACCATATCCGATACCTCTGTCCGGAACCACGCCAGGAATGCTATGTAATTTCTGACCGTCGGCCATTTCTCCGGATCGGTACACCATGACGGACCTTCGGGGTGCGCTCTTGACGGTCGTGCAGTTATAGGGTGCTGGAAGCTGCTACCGGCTGCCGAGCGCAACAAACAGTGTTGTTTCCCGACTCTTCGAGCCCGCGTCAGATTCGCCGCGCTAGAAAATGAAGGTCGGGATCACCGCAGTGATATAGAGACGGACGTCCCAGCGGCTCCCAGGCTTGTCGTCAGGATGAATGACAGAATATTCGACCTCGCCATGTACGTTTACCGGCAACTTGCCTATTTCGAACATCCTGCCGGCCCCCAATCCGATCGGAAGGGTTACCTTGTCGCCCTTGGCCGCCCAGTTGATGGTGATGTTGGGGCTCATGCCGATGCGCCAGGCCGCGTCGGGATCCCACCCGGGAGGGGCGTAGAAGATGAAGTACTGTACATTGGTCAAGTTGACATTGGCCCGGTTGCTGTCGCCGCCGACGGACCACCAGTGCTGCGGGAAGATAGCCCCCGTCCATTCCCGCCCCAGGTAACCGACCACCCCGGTGGGCCCGAGGTTGTACTTGCCGGTCCCCAGCACATCCTCGGAGGCGGTCGGGAACATCGCGGTGGCCCCAACGCCCCAGAGGAACACCCCGCCCGTCGATCTGATCTTGATGGTTTCCTTTGGCGCGGCCACGCCCACATAAACCATGTCGCCGAAGCCACGGGTGGGGTCGTAGGGGTCTTGCAGGGCGCCTGGAAGGCCTGGACAGGAGAGGATCTCGCTCGCCGCCATCCCTATACAGTCGCCAAAGCCCTTGTTGAACGGCACGCTGAGGAACGGGAAGACGACGCGGTTAATCAGGTTCCAGTCACTGCCCAGGCTGATCGGGAAGGTAGGGGTGATCTGGAGTCTGTGCACAGCCTTTGAATCGCTTATAGGCGGTCCCTTGACCGTGATGTAGTCGTACTGAAACGGAATCGCCACGAAGTTTCCCACCGGGTTGTCCAGTAATTTCGAAATCTGCGCCGGACTCGGAGTGCATCCGGCCTTGACCACCACTTTCAGGTCGATGAAGAGGTCCTGCTCCAGAGCGGCGCAGTGTTCTGGCTTCTTGGAAGGAGTCTCCTGGGCGTAGGCCCACGTCCCAACGAGTGCCACCACAACTACAGCGACAGCGGTCATCCACCTCTTTTTCAACTTTCGCCCTCCTGCCCCCACCATTGGAATTTGGCCACTTGGACGATCGAAATTCATTACGGGTTCTCAGCCACGCAGAAAATACCCCTCCCGTCCGACGCCGGCCCGAAACATCCGTTGCAGGAGATACAGGAGGATTTGCGATGATCCCCCTCCGCCCACCTTCTTACAAGCCCCGGTTCGCGGACGAGCGGCCGGCTGAGGCAGACGTAGTCGGCAACACCGTCCCGAACCAATCGCTCCGCAACCTCGAAGGACCGGATTCCGCCGACCAGCATCAGCGGGATCCGGATCCCTTCCTTGAAGGCCCTGGCGGCGTTGCGATAGAAGACCTCTTTCTCCGGCCTCGCAAGGAGGCCGGGCCTCGGAGGAAGTAGTTGCTGCGGCGAGGCGACCGTTCCGCCGGAGAGCTCTATTGCGTCGACGGACGCTTCGGCCAGCATTTCCGCGACCCGGAGTGCCTCGTCCGCCGTCATTCCCCCATCAAGGAAATCTTCCGAGTTCAGCTTGACGAGGACCGGATAGGCGGCCCCGACAGCCGCTCGCACGCTTCCGACCGTTTCGTGCAGGAATCTTGCGCGGTTGGAAAGCGTTCCGCCGTATTTGTCCTCCCTCCGATTGAATGCCGGGGCGAGGAACTGGCTGATCAGGAAGCCATGGGCGGCGTGGATTTGCACCGCGTCGAAACCGGCGTGTTTCGCTCTCGCGGCCGCGCCGGCGAACGCGGAGACGATCCGGGCGATCTCCTCCCGGGTCATAGCCCGATTTGCGCCCTTGCCTGCCGCCCCTTCCGCGGAGGGGCCGACCGTTTCGACACCGGTCAATCCGGAATTCGAGAACGCGCCCCCGTGAACCAGCTGCAGGGCGATCCTCCCGCCTTCGGAGTGAACGGCCCCGGCCATTCCGGCAAGTCCGGGCAAAAAGCGATTATCATGGACGGCCAGTTGACGCGGGCTGGACTGGCCTTCCTGGCTGACGTAGGCGTACCCGCTCACGATCAGGCCGACCCGGTTCTTCGCCAGATCGGCCATCATCCCGTCGAGACGGGGGGTGGACGATCCGTCCTCGCCGGCAAGTCCCTCCCAAGTGGCAGATCGCACGAACCGGTTGCGCAATTTCATCCCGTTCAGCCGGACTTCTTCGAAAAGGACGGGCATCTATTCCCACCGGTGACGGGATCATCCGGGACGGAAGGCCCGCGGGATCACCAAGCGATCGATTCCAATATAACCTCGCTCATCCACGATTTCACGTTATCGGAAGTCCTGTCATACTTCAAGAATTTATATCCATATGTACGGATATTACGCTATTATTAACATGTAACGACGAAGCCGTTACCGATGGATCCTCGGGGCCCGAAATAGTTATTTACGCTTGCGATTCCGGAGTCCGCAAGACCAGTACAAGTTCAGATCGCGGTGGGACGGAAAGCAGACACGGGGGTGAAACGACGTTTTGGACCATGACCTAACGGAAAGGAGATCGTGATCATGCTCGGGACAAGACGATCCGTCAGGCTGTCGTTGGCGATCGTGGCTTTAGTCGCTTGTGCGGATTATTCCGTATTGCGTGAGCGAGCCATGGCCGAAAAGATCCCGTTAGAGATTGCGATCAAGGACCTGATGCCGCATGACGTCTGGCAGAACTTCTACGACGTGACACAGGTCCCGCGCTATTCCCATCACGAGGAAAAAATCCGGTCTTTCCTCGTTCAGTTCGGAAACAATCTCGGTCTCCAGACGATCGTCGACGGGGCCGGGAACGTCCTCATCCGGAAACCGGCCACGCCCGGGATGGAAAACCGCAAGGGCGTTATCCTGCAGGCACACATGGACATGGTGGCGAAAACGGCTCCCGGTACGATCCACGATTTCGATAACGACCCCATCGTGGCGTACGTGGAGGATGACTGGGTAAAGGCCGAGGGGACTACCTTAGGCGCCGACGACGGGATCGGGCTCGCCCTTGCGATGGCCGTCCTGCAATCGAACTCGATGGCGACGGGCCCCCTGGAAGCGTTGTTCACCGTGGACGAAGAGGACGGCATGTCCGGCGCCCTGGGATTGCAGCCGGACCTCCTGACGGGCGACATCCTCATCAACCTGGACGGCGAGGTCGAGGGTGAGTTCACGAATGGCAGCGCGGGCGGAGAGTTGGGGTACATCCGGGTCACCTATGACGAGACGGGAGTTCCGCGCGGCATGGGGAGCTACCGGGTGTCCGTCCAGGGACTCAATGGCGGTCATTCGGGGCTCAACATCAACCAGGGACAAGGCAATGCCGCCAAGCTGCTCGTGCGCTTCCTGAAGGATGCGGACGGGGGGTACGGCCTCCGTGTGGCGCAGATCGACGCCGGGTCGGCGGCAAACGCCATCCCCAGCGAAGGCTCGGCGCTCGTCCTGATCCCCGCGGGACGGGAAACGGAGTTCCTGGACCATGTCGCGGAATACGAAGGGATCCTGAAAAACGAGCTGGGCGCGGTCGAGACCACCCTGAGCGTGAGGGCCGTCGCGGCCGACCTTCCCCACCGGGTCATGCACGAGAAGAGCCAGCGCGACCTGGTGAACGCCCTCTACGGCACCCCCCAGGGAGTGATCCGCATGAGCGATACCGTCCCCGACCTGGTCGAGACGTCGACCAACATGGGCGTCGTGCGTGCCAGCAATCGCGTCATGGAAGTCGAAAACCGGATCCGCAGTTCGGTGGATACATCCATTGATGACGTGGGGACAATGCTGTCGAGCGTATGGGAGCTGGCGGGTGGAAAAGCAGAATTCTCGGGGCGCTATCCGGGGTGGAAACCGAACCCCGATTCCCCGATCGTTCACCTGATGTCGGATGTATACCGGATTTTATACGGGGTGGACCCGACCGTGGTAGCCATTCACGCGGGTCTGGAATGCGGCACGATCTACGGAACGTATCCGAATCTGGACATGATTTCCATCGGGCCTACGTTGGAGAAAGTCCACTCGACTGACGAAAAAATGTTCGTTCCCAGCGTGAAACAGGTGATGGACCTCCTGGTCGAAACGCTCGGACGGATTCCGGTGAGGTAGGAAGGAGAGGCCTGACGCGCCCCCCGCATCCGCCGTTCGTGTTTCCGTTCGACGGATTCCCGTCGTGCGTCCTGCGCTCATTCTTTATTTCAAGGTTCCGCAGGGCAATTCACGCTTTGCGCCTGCGCGGTACTCTTGAAACATATCCTGTGCGACGATCCGAAGGTTGCCATCCCAGTCGACATCCCCGGCAGCGGATTGGGATTCCGGGGGGTCGGACCCGGGACTACGCTCTGCTCGGCAGGTTCTCCCAGCGGATTTCGCCATATCTTCCGCATCACCGTGCGCTGAAAAGGAACGACAATATCTGGAAGTCCCCGACTCTTTCCAGTTTTTGAAAGCCCCTGTTTCTGCCATCCGAGTTATTGAAGTGACCTGCTCCCGTTTTCAGATCACCTGTAGGCGGATATTTTTTTAATTTAACATCTGTTGAGTCCGGACACAGGCCGGTCATACACCGGCGTGACGATTCGGATTCCTAGGCCATGAAGAAACCTTGCTGGATGCGACCTTCGGGGTGCGCACAAGCAAGTCAATTTTCAAGCCCCCTCCCTTCGGACCGATCTAAGGTGGGGCACCGGATTATGCCTGTTTGACTTCCGGGAATGGCTCTACATGGTGAAACCTGTGCCGGTAGCGCAACGTCCCATGAATTAACCTTAATGACCGCCGTATCCATCGGATCGAAGGGGGTAAACCAATTCCCCCTGGGGAGGAAAACATGCGAAAGACGATATTTTGTATGGTGATGGCCACAGCTCTATCGGCTTCCGCCGTCGTCGCCTGGGCAGACAGGGGGCTCGTCGTGGACCGCCTGGCCGCAAAGGAGTTCGTGCGGCTTCCCGACGGCATACGTTTTCCCGAAGGGATAACAGCCAACCCCGACACCGGGGACATCTTCGTGGCCACCTTCGATTTCGGCGGGACCAACAAACTCCTCCGATTCAGCGGGAACGGAAAGCTGCTCGCGCAAAGGGATTTCGGGGGAACACCGTTGCTGGGACTCGCATACAACCGGACGGACGACAAGGTATACATCTGCAACACGGGCGACCTTGTGGGGTCGCAATCGAGGATCCAGCGCATCCCTGCCGATTTCAACGCGGATGCCCCGATCGAGGAGGTAGCGTTCCTCCCGCACATCGGCCCCCCGCCGGACCGGACTGTGGACAACCCGGATGGAAGTCAGGATGTGATCCGCTTCGGCGACAATGCCTCCGCACCGAACGCGATGGCATTCCGCAGCGACGGCTCCTTGTTCGTCTCCGATTCGTTCCAGGGGGCGATCTTTCAGATCGAAAACGTCGCCATGTGCGCGGGGAGTTGTACGGTCACCACCTTCGGGCACGACCCGCTGTTGGCGACGGCGGGATTTCCCCCCTTTGGGGCGAACGGGATCGCTTTCAGCCCCGACGAGAAAAGCATTTTCATTGCCAATACCGGTGACGACCGGATTCTCCGCATGGATTCCGGGACGAAAAATGTGGAGTCGTTCGCCGAAAGCATCAACGGAGCTGACGGGATCGCCTTCGACTCTTCGGGGAACCTCTGGGTCGCTGCAAACCAGGCCGACGAAGTCGTGGTGCTGGACGGGAATGGGCGCGTGGTCGCAAAATTCGGCGATTTCCTCGGCATCCGGGAGGATGGCGCCCCCCGGGGACTTCTCTTCCCTGCCAGCATCGTTTTTTCAAGAGACAGCGCATTCGTGACGAACCTCTCTCTCCCGCTGACATCCGCTGCGGGGGACGAACCCGAGGAAGATGTCCGCCTATACACCGTTTCCCGAATCAAGGTACCGGAGGCGTTCTCGCAACCTCATTACATGCCCCGGAGTCTTGCGGGCTCCAAGGAGGGAACGCCATGAGGAATACCGGCAAAGTGTTACTGATGCTGGCGGTCGCTTCCGCGGTGGCCGTCGCCTTGGCGTCCTGCAGCGGATCCTCCTCCGCACCCACCACCTCCTCCTCCCTAGCGCCCAGCCCCCTCGCCGCGGGCCTGGGAGGTGCGGACAACCAGATACTTTCCGAAACCGTCAGCGGCTTCCTATCGGGGGCCACCGACAACGCGTATTTCGGATTCAGCGTGGCCTCCGGGGATTTTGACGGGGACGGGGTCATGGATCTGGCGGTCGGAATACCGTTCGACAACAACGAACGGGGCGCCGTGAATGTGTTCCGTGGATCCGACGCAGGGATTTCAGAGAGCGATGTTCAGAAGTGGACGCAGGGAGCATCCGGTATCGGAGGCACCGATGTGCCGGGAGACCGATTCGGTTACTCGCTGGTCGCGGGGGACTTCAACGCGGACAACGTTGCGGACCTGGCCATCGGGGTGCCGGGCGACAACACGGCCGCAGGGAAGACCGGCTCCGTCTATGTTCTCTACGGCTCGAATGGAGTCGGCCTGGTGTCTCCCGGGAGCCAGCTCTGGTCACAGGGAAGCGGCGGTGTGCAGGGGGTTGCCGAACCCGGGGACCTTTTCGGGGCCTCCCTCGCCGCGGGCGACTTCAACGGGGATGGCATCGCGGACCTGGCCATCGGGGTGCCGGGCGATAACACGTCTGGAGGAAACGCCGGTTCCTTTATCGTTCTCTACGGCTCGAATGGAGTCGGCCTGGTGTCCTCCGGGAGCCAGCTCTGGTCACAGGGAAGTGGAGGCGTGCCAGGGGCTGCCGAATCCGGGGACCTCTTCGGAGCTTCCCTCGCCGCGGCCGACTTCAACGGGGACAACGTCGCCGACCTGGCCATCGGTGTACCGGGCGACAACACGGCCGGAGGGAACGCCGGTTCCTCTATCGTTCTCTACGGCTCGATTGGAGTCGGCCTGGTGTCCTCAGGGAGCCAGCTCTGGTCGCAGGGAAGCGGCGGTGTGCAGGGCGTTGCCGAATCCGGGGACCTTTTCGGGGCCTCTCTCGCCGCGGGCGACTTCAACGGGGACAACGTCGCGGACCTCGCCATCGGGGTGCCGGGCGACAACACGACGCTCGGGAAGACCGGCACCGTCAACGTACTCTACGGTTCATCGGTCGGCCTAAGCTCTTCCGGGAGCCAGCTCTGGAGCCGGGAGAGCAACAGCAACCTCGGCAATCCGGCGGAAGGGGACCGTTTCGGTCAATCCCTGTCGGCCGGGGACTTCGACGGGACCGGGTATGACGACCTGGCGATCGGAGTCCCGGGCGCCGACGTCGGTGGTAACGCCGACGCCGGCGCAGTGATCGTGTTCTACGGGTCGGCGACAGGCCTCTCCACGTTGCGGAACCAGCTCTGGGACCAGAACGGTCTGGACAATAGCGGTGGCGCGGAGGCCGGAGATGCCTTCGGCTCGGCACTGGCCGCAGGAGACTTCGACGGGGACAATGTCGCGGACCTGGCCATCGGGGTTCCGGGAGAAGACATCGTGGCCGTGGTGAACGCCGGATCGGTAAACGTTCTCTATGGAAGAGTAAACCACCCGCCGGTTGCCAACGCCGGGGAAGACCAGACGGTGGCGGCAGACAACCAGTGCCTGGCCACAGTAGCACTGGACGGCTCGGGCTCCTTCGACCCGGACGGCGACCTCCTTACGTACACGTGGAACTGGTCTGGCGGTAGTGCGAGCGGCCCGACGCCAGAGATTGTCCTCACCCTTGGGACCTACACGATTACCCTCACCGTCGACGACGGCTTCGGCGGGATCGCCACCGACAACGTCGTCGTGACGGTCGTAGACCGGACGCCGCCGGTCATCCAGGAGATCAAGGCGATCCCGGAGATCCTTTGGCCGCCGAACCACAAGTTCGTCCCGGTCGCCTTCACCGTCCGCGCGAAAGACAACTGCGACGCGAACCCCGTCCCGCAGCTGGTGAGCATATCGAGCAACGAGCCGGTGAACGACCTCGGTGACGGCAACACGTCCCCGGACTGGGTCCTCACGGGCTCCCTGACGGCGGACATCCGCGCGGAACGGTCCGGCACGGGCAGCGGCCGCGCCTACACGGCCACGATCTCCGTAACGGACTTCTCCGGGAACGTCGCCAGGGGAACGGAAGAGGTGCTCGTTCCCCATGACCAGAGGTAAGCCGGACCGATACGTGTTCGCCGGAGATGACCGGCATTTCCCGACCGAACAGGCAGGACCGGATTGGGCCGGTCCTGCCTGTTCCCTGCCCGCGGCGCGTGCTCCAGACTTCCGTCTATATTCCCTTCCCACTTAACGTCCCCATTTTATTGCGGCACGCAGGTATTGTGCGCCGGTCCCCCACTTCAACACGCTGCATACCCCGATATCCACCCACTTGAGATCGGTATATCACCGACCAAGGCATACGAACACGCCCTTGCAACACCCCGGCAGGGCGTGTGATCCTGCAGACACTATAGCTTTCAGCCAAGACCACTTGGGGGTCGACCTTCGGGGTGGATTCCCCGAATTTACTCCGATTGAAGCATGTGCGGCAGTGGCAACCTTCCGGAGAGTAAATTTGGGACAAGGTCACCCGCATTTTCACAGTTGCTCTGACCCTCCTCTCCGGATTGCCAAAGGTCCAGCGGCCAAACCGGGGCCGGACTACCTTTGGGTCCGTACCAGGAATCTATGGCCCATAGCCGACCGGTAGCCAACTCCTCGAGCACTGCCGTGTTGTGAGAGGACCACATCAGGAACCCACGGTGAGCCGGATAGCGGACGCGGTGGCGGGATAACAGTTTGTCGCGCTCGAGCAACAGGAGGAAGGTCGTGGTGTTGGAGGTTTCCGCTATGCAGTCGAGCTGAGCGGTGCGAGGAGGTCCGAACTCATTGCGCGGAACGTCGCACCCAGGCCCGGGATCAACCCACCCCGGGCCCAGATCCCTGGCACGGACGGCTCGGGCACGTTCCAGATCGATTTCGGGCAACGGGGAGAGCAGTTCGTTGGCCGCCGCATCGCACATGGATCCTTGCCATGGAACGAACCACTCTGCGAGCAACCCCACGGCGCGGGCGGCTCTGGCCCGTTCCTTCCGGGGGTCGGTCGATGGGGGGGTGAACAGCGACCGTACCTCCGCCCATTCCGCCTCGCTGAGCAACGCACGGCCTGTTTTTTCGCAACCAATGCTGCGGCAGACGTCAAAGGATGCACGTCGTGGTTCCGCCGAGAGCCCATAGATTTGCAGGTAGGAACCGGGAGGCGAGCCTGTACCTGCGCAACCAAAAAGGAAAACAGGGATGGCTGCATAAATGAAGATGGCGGCGCGCATCTTGACGTATCGTTTAGCTGCCTGCATGACCAGCCATCCATTCCGGCGCCACACCACCTGCGATTACTGCTGCACCGTTGCCGTCTGACGCGTGGGCGCCGAAATGGGTGGCCACGTTCATAACTATTTGGCAGGCGCTCTCAGTGGTTTGCCTTTCTCGGCCACCAAGATCGCCATCAACCTTGTAGGGACTGTGCCGTTGTTTTTCCCGTTGTGTACTTTCCCGGGGCCAACATAGTATGCGTCGCCAGCCTTGTACGTTACGTTCTCCTTTCCCTCGCTCTCGAGCTGTATGGTTCCTTCTTGAACAAAAACGTACAATTCGGCGGGATGGGTATGCCTGCCTTCTTCCGAGCCCGGTTGTAATTCGACCACAACCATGACCGCCTCCCTGTCCGGGATAGTCATGTCCTGCTTCAGGAGAACTTTACTGGTTACTTTCGGAGGCTCCTGCGCGTACACCGCAGGAAGCCTTACCGCTCCAATGAACGTGATCAATGCAACCGCGGCAAACATTTTTGCGCATACGAGTCTCATAGATCCCTCCCAAAGAAAGGTGGTCGCAATCGGCCTTTTCCGATTCCGTTCTTTGATCGTACTCTAACGCTCCGGGCATATACAGCAACTGTATATTGCCTTTTTCAGGTGCCGGCATACGGCTTGATTAGGAGCAACCCTGCTATTTGCGGTTTCCCTTGTTGGCAATGGGGGACACAGACCCTCCCTCGGTTGCCGGCCTCCAACAATTGATTATACGGCGCCCGGCATAACAGGACTCGCCCGAAACTTTGCTCCGCCGGCGGGCTTCGAATTGGGGAGAAAACCGAATTGCGAACGAGGAGGGTCGCCGACCATGCCCACCGGGAAAATACCCATGCTGCCTGTAACGGTGTTCACCGACTACATATGACCGTTCTGCTACGTGGGCGAGAGGCGTCTCGCCCGTCTCAACGGGGAATTCGACGTACGCGTGGAGCGGCGGTTCCTGGAGATCCACCCGGAGACCCCGGCGGAAGGCCGGCCGGTTTCCGCGCTGGGCTACCCCCCCGCTCAGTGGGCCCGGATGATGGAGAACCTCGCACGCATGGGGAAGGCGGAGAATATCGTTTTCTCCGAAAGGAACTTCACGACGAACTCCCACAAGTCCCTCCTCCTCGCGGAGGCCGCGAAAGGAGAGGGACTGGAGATTTTTGAGGCGCTCAACGAGGGACTGTTCCGTGCCTACTTCACCGACGGGAGGAATATCGGGGACCCGCGGGTTCTCCGGGACGTGGCGCAGTCGGCGGGCGTCCCCACCGATCGGATCGAGCAGGCGTGGTCCGACGCGGCCTACGAGGAACGGTTGGCCCTCGACCGCGAGGCTGCTGCGCAGATCGGAATCACCGGGATCCCCACCTTCATCGTAGACGGCCGGTGGATCATCGAGGGCGCCGTCCCGGTGGAGATGCTGCGCGAGGTGGCGCATAAGATTGCTGCCGGGAAGCCATGAGTCATCCCAACGTGAGGGCCGGAGGGAAACGATCCCATGAAGAGACGTAAATTGGGAAATTCCGGACTGGAGGTCGCCCCGCTGGCGCTCGGGGGCAATGTCTTCGGATGGACCGCGGACGAACCGACAACCTTCAAAATATTGGACGCGTTCGTGGCGGCGGGGTGCAACCTGATCGACACGGCGGATATCTACTCCCGGTGGGTTCCGGGAAACATGGGCGGTGAATCCGAAACCGTACTCGGCAAGTGGCTGAGGCGAAGCGGCAACCGCGGGAAGGTCCTCATCGCCACCAAGGTCGGAATGGAAATGGGACCGGACCGGAAAGGGCTCTCGAAATCGTATATCCTGCGCGCGGCGGAGGATTCGCTGAGGCGCCTGCAGACGGGCTACATCGATCTGTACCAGTCACATACCGACGACCCCGGGACACCGCTGGAAGAAACCCTGGAGGCGTACGCACTACTGATCCGGCAGGGAAAGGTCCGGGCGATCGGCGCTTCGAATTACACCGCGGCCCGGCTAACGCAGGCATTGGAAGTGGGCATGCGATTCGGATATCCCTCCTACCGATGCCTGCAACCTTTATACAACCTCTACGATCGTGCGGATTATGAAACGGAGCTCGAACCTCTTTGCCTGGAAAAGGGAGTGGGGGTGATCCCCTACTTCTCGCTCGCCAGCGGATTTCTCACCGGGAAATACCGGTCGGAAAAAGACCTGGCGAACCGGCCGCGGGGCGAAATGGTCCAGAAATACCTGAATGAACGAGGTTTTCGCATTCTCGATGCCCTGGACCAGGTGGCCAGCCAATATCATTCCGTCCCCGCCGTCGTTTCCATTGCCTGGCTGATCGCGCGTCCCGGCATCACCGCGCCCATTGCGAGCGCGACAAGCCTGGACCAGTTGACCGATTTGATCGAAGCGACGAATCTTGCGCTGGATCCCTCTTCCATCGAGCTGCTCAATCTGGCAAGCGCGTAACGACATGGCCGATAAACCCACCCGCGAAGAAGCGTGGGCGATCCTTACGGATCCCGTAAAAAGCCCCCGGGGTGCGCATCCTGAGATATGGGTGGTCCGATCACGGGGGGGGTTGCCACCATAGCGGTGAAATCGAAACCGGCTGATGTCCCCCTCTGATTGATAACAACGCATCGCTCTCTATGGCACATAGAGGGATTGTGAGATTTGCTCCGGATGCAGGTGGAGGGGGAGTAAAATAAGAGCTTGTGCGTCATATCCAATGCACAGGTTTGCTCTGCCTTGTGTTTGGCATACATTCGATCTGCTTCGTCTGTGCCGCACAAGGGGGGGCGAATGTTGCGCCCTCCACCGCCGCCCCTCCATCCGCCGGAAGCACTGACGATCGCGCGCCTGAACCGATATCGATCCCCCCGCTCCCGCAGGCGGACCTGGACAATGTTTCCTCATCACAAACCGTGCCGGATACAGGGCCACGCTCACCGATCGCACCGGAGGGACGGCTTCCGTCCGACGAGGAACTGGTGGCCAGCTCGGCTGTCATCGGCAGGGTCGTCATCCGCAACGAGAATATCTTCAACACCGGCGATCCCAGGGAAGACAACTGGCTCTTCCGCTTAGCGAATAAGCTCCACGTCAAGACACACCCGTGGCTGATCCGAAAACAGCTCCTGTTCCGGACCGGGGACGCCTATGACAGACGTGTTCTCGATGAGTCGGAACGGATCTTACGGTTGAACCGGTATTTCTACGAAGTCCAGATCCGGCCTATCGCTTTTCATGAAGGCCGCGTAGATGTCGAGGTCCTCACCCGCGACGTGTGGACCTTGCGGCCGGGGATTTCTTTCGGGCGACAAGGAGGGGCGAACTCGACACGCATCGTTTTCTCTGATATCAACCTGCTTGGATGGGGTGTTGGGTTGAGTTTCTCGCACGCTTCGACGCCTGACCGGGACTTGGACAGCGTATCGCTCGCCTCGACGAACTTCGCCGGCACCCGGCTTCGGACCAACCTGCTTTATTCCAACAACAGCGACGGGTGGACGCGGAGCGCCCTCCTCGAGAGGCCTTTTTACGCCCTCGACACCCGCTGGGCCGCCGGCGGAAGTTTCTTGGACGATTTACGGGTAGATACCCTCGACGGGCACATGGGCGTTGCCAGCGAGTTCCAGACGCATGCGAAAAACCTGAAAGCGTGGGGGGGATGGTCGACAGGTCTGAAAGGCCGCTGGGTCAAGCGCTTCACGCTCGGGTTTACCCAGGACGAATCGCGGTTTGCTCCCGCGCCGGGAAACGTCCCCACTGGCTCCATCCCTCCCGATCGAAATCTGGTATACCCGTGGATCGACTTTGAGTTGGTAGAAGATGATTTTGAAAAGATGAAAAACCGCAACCAAATCGAGCGGACCGAGGATTTTTTCCTGGGGACCCGCTTTCGCGCATCGCTGGGTTACT
>Ga0316601_100000299_pt1 | contig 20354 bp, 19 predicted proteins | sample OWC_soil_day5_no_FD_207663 | JGI IMG/M metagenome (GOLD analysis project Ga0316601, IMG submission 207663) | Wetland soil microbial communities from Old Woman Creek delta, Ohio, United States - OWC_soil_day5_noCT | ecosystem: Environmental > Terrestrial > Soil > Wetlands | place: USA: Ohio... | reverse complement strand
TAATTATATTCTTTTAAATATCCATTAATTACAACAGTTATTTTCATTCTTCTATTCTCTTAGCTGCCTTTTATTAATATAAATATAATAATACCAATATGAGAGAAAGGAGGCTACATCTTGAAGAAGCCTACAGTTTTTTCTTATGAAAAAGGCTATCGTTTTAATAGTGCTGGTTGGACATATGTTCATATAGAAGGAGATTCTTATTCAAGAGGGCTGCAGCATGGTTATTTGCTTGCACCCGAAATTGAAGAAATTATGAAATGCCTTAAACATATAACCTTCTTTAATACAGGTAAGGATTGGTCCTTCTTTGCACGTGAAGCAGAAAAACAATTTTCCTGTAAAATTGATGAGGAATATTTAGATGAAATCTGCGGTATCGCTGATGGCGCCTCTAAAGCAGGTATAAAGGTAACCTGGCAGGATATACTGACTTGGAATAGTTATGGAGAGTTAATATACTATTGGTGGCCGTTTTTTCATGAAGGTAAGCTTTCTAAGGTGAAGGGTTTAAGTTCCGCTTTTATTGCTACAGGCACTGCTACCAAAAATGGAAAGATAATTCTTGCTCATAACACCGGTGAGAGTTTTGAAAGAGGACAATTTTTTAATGTAATAATGGATTTAAAACCAATTAAAGGTCATAGGATTTTCATGCAGACTGCTCCAGGCTATATTTACAGTTCTACTAACTTTTTCGTAAATTCTAGAGGTATAATGGGGGCTGACACAACCATTGCAGATTTCAATAGATACGATTTAACTGGTACACCTAAGTTTAATAGATGCCGAAAAGCTATGCAGTATGCCGATGACATGTGCTCCTTTGTTGAAACATTAAAATATAGAAGTACTGGTGGTGATACTAGCTGTTGGCTTCTTGGAGATATTAATACAAACCACATTATGCTTTTTGAACAAGGCTATGAATTTAATAATGTTAAATCCATAAATGATGGTTATTTTATAGGCATTAATTCTCCTGAAGATACTAGAATCAGAAATTTAGAATGTACTAATTCTACCTATATGGATATTCGCAGCTCTCAAGGAGCTAAAAGAGTAAGACTCTCTGAGCTAATGAATAAGTATTATGGGAAAATAGATATAGAACTCGCCAAACTGCTGCTGGCAGATCACCATGATGTATATCTAAATAAAATAGAACCCTCTTGCCGTACTATAGATGGTCATTTTTATATAGATGATCAAGTTTTCCCCACTGTTTCTTTTACTCCTCTGCCTTATGAACCCCAAGGAACAGTTGACGGAAAGGTAATAGACAGCGAACTCGCAAATAAATTAAGCTTTTGGGCAAGATGGGGCAATTCAAGTGGTATTCCTTTTAGTAGTAAAAAGTACTTTGCAGAGCATCCAGAATGGAATCATCTAAATGGGTATCTAAAAGATAGATTTTCCGAAAGCTGGACTATGTTTAAATGTGAAAATAAATAAGGGTGCAGGCTTCTTAACTTTTGAGTTTTAATCTAGATGTCTGCTTCTTAGCTTTTAAGTTGTAAGAATAAATAAGAGTGCAGGAATCCTTAAAAATGGAACCTATAGGATAGGCTCCATTTTATCTCCTTGCACTCTTATTTTCATGTATGTATTAAATTAAAGACACAACCACCAAGTATAGCAAGGAGTATACTGCCTAAGGTTCCAATTAAGTATTCCTCCGCAAACTCAGGCTCCTCTTCAATCTTTTTACTTCTTACAATGGATTTTGCAGTTAATACAAAGGCTATGCTGGTAAAAGAGCTATACATAGTTAAAATCATAATTATTATTCTTTCAAGTATTCCAATATATTTTCCCTTAGAATCCTTTTTTACTTTTTCACTATTCAGTTCTCCAGTCTTGTCCTCATCTTTTGCCGCAGTAACTGTCACCTGTTCTATAGTAGCTTCCTTAGCATTTTCATCTTGAGTTATACCACTGTCAGCGGCTATTGACCTATCATCAATATTCAATTCCTTGCTCTTTTCCCTTTTGCTGCCTTTCTTATTTTTTTTCTTCTTATTTTCATTCTTTTCTTTACTACCTGTGTCCTTCGCAGCTGCAGTTTGACCTATAGTCTTATTCTGCTGACCTTGTCCATCTATTTTATACCTTTCAGGGGCATTACTTTCTATTTCAATTTCCTCAATTGCCTCACCTTTAATAACCCTTAACGCATATAGTAAATTTTTTATAATTATATCTCCTCCTAGAGTTACATACACAAAAATAATTATAAAAATCAAAAGATTTACCGCAAAAGCTCTACCGTTTGCTATAGAAAAACTACTCTCAAGTACCTCTTTTATCTTAAACGAAATGCTATTGAGCTTAAAATTAAAATTAATCCAAAGGGTAAATATAACTAAAAGATGCAAAATCTGATCAAGAAAAAATGCGCAAAAACTTGTCCAACAATTTTTAACCTTTCTACATGTAAAAGATTTTACGCTATCTATGAAAAAATGACTACCACCGATAATTGCTGCAAAAACAAATATTTCTGAAATTGATGAATAAAAAATGGAAACCAAAAGAAAAACCGTAAGAAAAGTAATTATTGAATGTTGTCCATTAGCTTTGATTCTTATACTTGCATTATCATGGAGTCTTTTATTACATATATTGTCTGTTTGAAAAATAAAGTCAGAGGTTACATGAGAAAACACAGTAATTAACAATGAAATCATTAAAACTCCACCTACTTTATATTTATTAACCTAATTGGGTTTATAGCCTAGTTTATTAACCTAATTAGGTTAATTTCATAGCTTATTAACTCAATCAGGTTAATTTCATTCCATAATTTTACTTTGCAAATTATCTAATATATAAGCTAGATTTTCTTCAGCCTTATGTACAATCTTCCAGTTGGCGCTGTAACAATTTTTATAAACTCCTGTAGCTGAGATAGCTAATTCCTTTGCAGCATAATCATAGGTGTCATTTTCACTATATGCATGAATTGACATCCATTGTGATTTAGTCCATTTTCTCATATATCCATCCATCAAATCATATATAGTCTGAAGGACAATTGTACTATATTCCTCTTCTAATCTTATACAGGTTGTTATGTCCTTTTCTTCCTTTAAACTATTAAGTGCCTTTCTAGCCAAATAAAAGGCTTCTCCATTCATATCCCAAGAATCATTGTATAATGGGTTATTGTTATAGTTATTTATAGAACTAAAATATTCTATACTTCCTATTCCAATTCCAACTCTAAGTTTAAGTGGAAGAAAGTAAAATCTTAACCATCTTATCAACACTGGAAGATTCTTTAAATCTTTGCATACTACCTGTATTTCATCTCCTCTTGACGCGGTCACTCTGGTGAATATGCCTAAGTTATTCATTTCAAGCTTTAAATTTAATTCATTAATCTTTTTGTCCAAATACTCTTTAGTATTGCTCCACTCTTTATTTTTTAATATTTCATTTTCTTTAGAGTCAACAACATCGGCAGTAATTACAGCAAATATATTCAAAATTACCACTCCTATATTTAATTCCATATTTTAACATAATTTATTTTGCTTCATTATAACACATAACTATTCTGTTGTAAAAGCATGTATAAAATTTATTTAGAAATTAATCCTATAATTTCAACAGGAGGAATACTTTACCATAGTAAGTAATTGAGGAATAAACTACTACACATATTGATAGCTAAAATGTAAAAACTATTAATGCATAAGTTTTTTTAGAATTTATCAACGAGAGGTGATAATTTCATGAATAAGAATAAAAAAATGAAGAATCTTAAGGTCAGCAAAGCAGTTCACTATATTGAACGTCATATGAATTTTGATAAGCTAAAGGAAGCAATTCATTCTAATGATAAAACTCAAAAATAATTTTATAATATATAGGGCAGTTCTTTTATAAGGAGCTGCCCTATTACTTTATATTTTATTAAAATTTAATTTTTAGGATTAAAGGCAAAGTTGGATATCGACACCTTAAAAAACATTTTAAAGCTTATAAAATATATAAATCTTCCTTATTATGAAGGTACTTTATTCTATAGCTTATTATAGAGTTTTTGCTTATAATTCAATAGTTTATTAAAATCCTTTCGGAGCAAAATAATATCATAACACAATAAAAAGGAGTGATTGAATATGGCAAGCAGAAATAGAACATTAATACCAGAAGCTAAAAATGGATTAAACAGATTTAAAATGGAAGTTGCAAATGAAATAGGTTTAAGAAACTATGATCAAATTGACAAAGGTGATTTACCTTCAAGAGAAAATGGAAGAGTAGGCGGAGAAATGGTTAGAAGAATGGTTGAAACTTATGAAAGAAATTTAAGATAGTTTCATTTTAAAAAGGTAATTTTTAAAATATTAATGTCTTGACAACTGATTACAACTCCTTTTTCTTTAATATATAAGGTGCCTCAAAATCTTGAGGCACCCCTTTTTTATTGTTATTTTATTATTTGAATTTCCTTTGGATATTGATTTAATACTCTGCAGCCATCTTCTGTTACAATAACGATGTCTTCGATTCTTACTCCATATTTTCCTTCCATATAAATACCTGGTTCTATGGAGAAGGCCATTCCTGGCTCAAGCTTCATTGCATTGCCATCTGAAACTGATGGAAGCTCATGAACTTCTATTCCTATTCCATGTCCTGTTCTATGAGTGAAATACTCACCATATCCTGCTTCTTCAATAACCGCTCTTGCAGCTCTATCTATTTCTCCTAGTGTTACACCTGGTTTAACCTTAGCAATAGCGGCTTCATTAGCTTTTCTTACAAGCTCATATATTTTCTTAGCTTCTTCACATGGTTCTCCTAGGAAAACTGTTCTTGTAGTATCTGAGCAGTAATCATCTGTTACTCCTCCGATATCTATAATTATACAATCTCCACTTTGAGGAACTGCATTTGAATTTAAATGATGTGGATTTGCTGCATTTGCACCATAAGCTATTATTGGTTCGAAGGAGAATTTCTCTGAACCATGCTTTTTAAATAATTCAAGAAGCTTTCCTTCTGCTTCTTTTTCGGTAAACTTTTGTGGAACTATGCTTACAAAGTCATTCATTACTTTATCAACTATAGCACTTACTTTTGCTAACTTTTCAACTTCATCTGCACCTTTTATAAGTCTAACACCATCAATTACCTTTGAGGAGTTAACAAATTTCATAGCTGGCTTTCTTTCCATAAGCTCAATTAAGAAATGTGAAGGCCAGTTTTTATCTATTCCTAGCTTTTCATTTTCATCTACCAAGCCTAATAAAATCTCAATCGGATCTTGTCCATCCCTATATCCTATAGCATCAACATTCTTAAATTCCTTAGGATTCATTATTATTTCATTGATTATAAGCTTCTTATCTCCATTTTTGTTTATGTATAAAGCTATCATTCTTTCACCAGAATGTACCCATTTCCCAAGGAAATAGAATAAATCTGATTCTGAGGTTACTATTAACTGTGATAATCCTTCCTTCTCCATTTTATTAATCGCTTTTTCAAATCTGTCTAGAGTCATAATTCATCTCACCTTTCTTGAAAACCTTTGCATTTATTTTAACACTGATTTTTGCTTTTGTCTATTTTCAATTTTAATTTGGCTATATTTTAGGGAAAATCCCCACCCAGTTATCTTTGCATAATTTAAAATCTTGTCAAACATACAGGTTTTTCATCAGAACTAAATATATTATTCACTTTATTAACATATTCTTCCTTTGAAATCTTAACCCTTCCATACTTATATAAGCTCTTAAAGCTAACTGTACAGGTTATTAAAGATGAAAAATCTGCCACATCTAAGGATATTTCAACATCGAACTCCTCTTCTTCACTTATCTCTGGAAAACCCTCTTTAAAATTAACAATTACACTGCCTTCATTTTCTTTTAAAAAGCTGTCCCTAATTGTAAGCTTTAATTTACAGTTTTCATTGTTAAAGTTATGATTCTTTAAATCGTTAAATAACCCTTTTGTATTAATTACTCTGTACATAATTCCTGTGCCTTGAATGCTGCATTCATGGTATATTGGAGCAAACATATTATCTGAACCATCTCTTGGATCATCTAAAAAAAATCTAAAATCCTCATCCTGTATATTAAAAATTATATATCTTATTTGATCGCTTTGACTGTTTAAAAAGGTCATTAACTCTTGAAGAGCTCCTTTATTTTCAAAGACCAAATCATTTACTACAATGTCATTTAAGAGTACGTTTTTTTCATAACTCCCCTGAAACTCATAAACCATATAACCTTCAATTTTTTCATTCCTTTTATATACCACCACTTTTGATTTTGGAGTTTTTAAAAGCATATTAAAGTCACTTTCATATTTCTCAATTAAACCATTTGTTTTTTCAAACACCCTAGAATAGCATTCTAGAAGTTTAACTGTGTCTTCTTCACTTGCAAATTTAATATTTTTCTTTGATTCTGTCTTTGGAAGGTTGCAAGGTTTAACCTTATACTGATTCATACTTGTTCCAAAGCCAAAGCCCATTTTTTTATAGAAATCTGGCCTAAAAGGATAGAGCATAACCATGGAAGTACCTTGATTTTTATAATGGTTTATGAAACCTGTCACTATTTCCTTGGCAATCTTTTCTTTTTTGTGTAGAAAATGAACTGCTACAAGACCTATCCCGCCTGCGCTAATTTTCGTAGATAATAGATTTATTTTAAAATCATGAAATCTCATACCTCCAACCATCTCTTCTTCATTAAACACTCCATAGAAATTTACATATGGATTTTCTTCTTGAGTTTTTGAAAAACTATTAGCCAGCTTCTCCTGTTCTTCTGATGTATCAAGCTTTTTCCACGGAAAAGCATTTGCAACTATCGCTGCCATATCCTTAAATTCTTGTTCTGATAATAACTTTTTTACTGAATACATTTTTCTTCCCCCCCATTTAGTCTTTTACTATAAATTTTTCAAATTATAAGATTCTTTTAAGTAGTCATAAGCCTTTTCATAATCACCCTTTAAGGAATAAGCCTCACTTAAGCTTTCATAAGCAACGGCTAGCTCTTTCCTTGCATAATCAACAAAGCCTTTATATTCAATACTTGTATATGGTTTAATAGCCTCCACTGCTTCTTCAATATATAAAATCCCCTTATCATAATCCTTCAGCTTACAATATATTAGCCCCTGAAGCACTTTAGCAGTTAATATATATATACAATCAATTAAATAATATATTTTTTCATTATAATTTATCTTATTTAGTCGCTCAAGAGCTTCCTCATAGTTACCTAGAAGATAATTTGCCCTTGATATTTCTAGATAAAAATAGAAGGCTCTTTCCCCTGTGTTCTCTTCATAAATCTTAAGATACTCTAATGCCTTAAGAGGATTGTTTATCATATTTTCATACATAGCATAGTTTTGGGATATTCTTGCTAATAGATACTTATCATCAGTAAATTCCACATATTTTTTTGCCTTATCCATATTAACTACAAATTTGTTAAAGTCATTTCTAAGTAAGTAAACTATTGCAATAGTCCTATAAGCCCTATCAGAATAATAATAAATATTATATTCTTCAGATAAAGCAATTGCTTTCTCACATACTTCGATTGCTTCTTCAAACTTCCCCTGAGCAAGTATAATATAGGGTTGTGCTGTTAAAAGCTCAATCTCTAAAAAAACATCCCTACTGCTGGATTTGCCATATAATTCATAAGCTTTTTCTATTATACTCGTACATTGGTTATATTGATAATTTTCCAAAGGCCTTTTTAGTAGCTTTAGCCAAGCCCTAGCCGCCTCTATAAACAACATGTTTTTAACATAAATCTCACAGCAAAACTTTAAACTTTTTTCTCCTTCTTCAAACTCCTTAAGATTTATATGGCAAGTACCTAATCTAAATAATATATCTGCATATAGCTTACTTGCTACATTAAAATCATAGCACCCCAGCAACTCTATTATTTTTTTCTTTGCTGCTTCAAAGTTTTTATCCTTTATTAAATTATCTAAATTCTTCAATGTTTCTACTATATAATCTGTTGGCAGTTTTTCCTCTTCTTTAACTTCTTCCTTATCCAAGTTATCTTCCTGAAGAAAATATGAAATAGGTTTATTTAATCTCATTGCAATGTATTGAAGATTTTTCATTGATGGATTTGCATTTCCATTTTCAATATGGCTAAGCATGCTTTTCGTCATCTCAGGCTCTGCTAGCTGAGTTTGTGTCATCCCCAATGCTTTTCTTAATTCCTTTATTTTTTTGCCTATTGTTTCATTCATTTAAATTCTCTCCCTCGTAGGCTGTACTGTTACATAATAATTATAGTATAACTCCATTAAACTTTCAACAATCGAATTACAATACTTTTCCTAATTGTTATTACTATATAAAGTAAAGTTTCATTATATTAAACTTATTTAACACTTTTTCTTCTGTATATCATTGACAAGTTTAATATTATTAAACTATAATTAAATTATAAAGTATAAAAGGGGGAAACAAGTATATGAAAACTAATAAATTAGAAAGCTTAACACGAAAAAGTCTGCTAGTTTGGGATAACTTACAAGAAAATGGGCAATCAGAAATTAATACCTTCTGCAATGAATACAAAAACTTCATGAACTCTGCTAAAACAGAAAGAGAAGCTACTTTAGAAATTGTAAGAATTGCTGAAGCCAATGGTTTTACTGATTTAAATCAAGCTATACAAAACAAAACAAATTTGAAACCTGGGGATAAAATTTATATTACTAACAAAGATAAAACAGTAGCAATGTTTATAATAGGAACTGAGCCTTTAGAAAATGGGTTGACTATCATTGGCTCCCATTTAGATAGCCCTAGAATTGACTTAAAACAGAATCCTCTTTATGAAGATGAGGGCTTCGCTTTTTTAGAAACCCATTATTATGGCGGTATAAAAAAATATCAATGGGTCACAATACCTCTTGCCATTCATGGTGTTATTTTTACAAAGGATAATAAAAAAACTAATATAGTGATTGGGGAAGAAGAACAAGACCCAGTACTTTTCATTACAGATCTTTTACCTCACTTATCTAGGGATCAAGCAGGCAAAAAACTCAGCGAAGCCATTGAAGGTGAGAATTTAAATGTTTTATTTGGGAGCATGCCTATAGAAGATAAAGAAGCACAAAATAGAATTAAGTTAAATATTCTTAAACTTCTTAATGAAAAATACGGCATTTGTGAAGAAGACTTTATTTCTGCAGAACTGGAAATAGTACCTGCTGGCAAATCTAGAGATGTAGGGCTTGATAGAAGTATGATTGCAGCTTACGGCCATGACGATAAAATTTGTGCATATACCTCTCTTCGCGCCCTTTTGGAAATACAAGCACCTACGAAGACCTGTGTAGGATTATTTGTGGATAAGGAAGAAGTAGGAAGTATGGGCGCTACAGGTATGGCTTCAAATTTCTTTGAAAATACAGTAGCAGAAGTTATGGAGCTTACTAACGAGTATTCAAGCTTAAAGCTTAGAAGAGCTTTAGCAAACTCTAAAATGCTTTCTGCCGATGTTTTAGCTGCCTTTGATCCTCTTTACCCATCAGTATACGAAAAGAAAAACACAGCTTTCTTAGGAAAAGGAATTGTAATTGCAAAGTATACAGGTTCCGGCGGAAAAGGCGGCAGTAACGATGCTAGTGCAGAATTTTTAGGCGAAATACGAACCTTGTTAAATGATAACAATATTATATGGCAAACCACAGAGCTAGGAAAAGTAGACCAAGGCGGCGGCGGAACTATTGCCTATATACTTGCTGAGTACGGAATGGAAGTTTTAGACTGCGGCATATGCCTCCTCAGCATGCACGCACCATGGGAAATTGCTAGTAAAGCTGATATATTTGAAGGTTATAGGGCATATAAAGCCTTCTACACAATAAAATAAACCTTAATAGCATGCCAGCAAATCCAATTTATAAAAATAGGGTGTCTCATTTTGCTTATGAGACACCCTATTATTGTGTTATTGAGCCCAGATTGCATTTACCCATTCTGGATGATCAATAAATGGATTTCTATTGTGTTGGTACTTATTATATATTATATCATTTCTCTTCTTTTCGAATTCGTCTACTGGATCTTGTTGATTCCATTGTAATAATACAGATAGTTTTCCCATGTATGGAGCTAAATCATTATTTGTTAAGTTGTTTAACTCTAAATCTACTTCTCCATTATGTCCTTCATAACGAGTAGCCATATAGAATATCGCTCTTGCAATGTCACCTTTTACACTGTCTCTTGGCTCCCATGAATCGCTGTCATATTTGCATAATGTAGCTTCTGGAACTGTTACTCCGCCCATGTCGAAGTCTAAATTTCCTCTTGTGCTGTTTACACTTACATCTTCTGGTTTCATGTGATGTAAATCTGTTCCTGCTCCTGCAGTAGTTCCAAAGTCACCATGAGACTTTGCCCATACGTGTTCTCTGTTCCAATCATTAACATCTCCACCATTAGTGAATTTTCCTTGAGAACGTCCTGAATAAAGTAATATTACATTATTAGGATTGTTAGGATCCTCATCAGTATATCTTAATGCATCCCATACTGCATCATAAGAAATTTGTGTATGATTATCGATTATATTATGTAATGTCGCTTTTAAGTCTGCTCCACTTTTACCAATAGCTGTAGCATAATATGTGCTGTCATAAGGTGAAGTAGTAGTTGTTGTACCACCAGTTGAACCGCCAGTAGAACCTCCCCCAGATTGAGTTACCTTTTCCATTTTAGTAAGGTCTTTTATTCCTGCATGAGGTGAGAAGTATGCAGTTAGATATCCTGTTACCTTTATTAGACTTCCTTTTAAAGTAGGGTTAGTTTTTAAACCAAAAGTAGTTCTATAAGTAGTAGGAATTTGAACAAAAAGCATATTTGCTTGGTTAGTTTCTGTTGGAGAATCTGCTATAGCAACAGCTGTATCTCCTGTATAATTGCTTGTAATAACTGCTGTTGCACTAGTTGGCATACCAACTACATAGCCTTGTACAGTTTTTAAGGTATTGTTTTGATTTGCCTTTCCTTGTGCTACTGTATAAGGATAAGCGGATGACCCATCTCCAACAGCTGAAGCTGATGGATAGTGTGAAAAGATAGTGATTAATAAAGTTAAAATTAGTGAAATGGATAGAATAAACTTACTGTTTTTAAAGTTTATCTTTTTCATAATAATTCCCCCTTAATTTATTTTATAAAAGTGAAATACTAAAATATATTATATTTCACCATTATTTCCTATTATTCTACAATTTATTGCATTTAACATTATACAACATTTTCATTTTCAAATAAATAGGCAAATTAAGAAAAATCAAAATATTTTTTATATACACCTATTCTAAACAAAATTTATATAATAGCCTTAAATTTATACAACAATCCTGTATAAATATTAGTAGCAAAGCCTTATATTCCAACAGTGAAAACGATACCACTAAACCATGGTCTAAAATAGAGGAAATAGCATGAAAATCAAAAATAATTACATTTTTCTAGCTTTTACGATTCTCAACTAGCTTGCACAATTGAAATTTTCACAATAAAATGAATGTACTTAATATTTTTACAAAAAATACATGCTTAGGAAGGTAAAAGTCCTAAATGGACTTTTACGGGTAACTTGCCAACGAGAGTGAGCAATCTTAAGTTACCCGGTTTTCGACAGAAGGGAGAAAAATTATGAATAAAACAAAAAAACTTGGACTTTGGACTTTGGTAATGTTAATCTTCGTTCCAACCTTTGGATTTGGTAACATTACTAATAATGCGGTTGCTTTAGGACCAGCAGCTATTCCATCCTGGCTTGCAGTTTCAGTATTATTCTTTTTACCATTATCAGGAATCATTGCTGAATTAGCATCTGCAAATCAAGGAAAAGATGGTGGAATATACACTTGGATTGATTGTGGATTAGGTTCAAAATGGGCTTACATAGGTACTTGGTCTTACTTTATAGCAAATTTATTCTACTTACAAATGGTATTCTCAAAGATCCCTGTACTAGTATCATGGGCTATCTTTGGAGAAAATAGATTTAATGATGCAAATGCTTATTTATTACCTTATATTGCAATAGTACTAGCAATATTATTAACTTGGGTAGCTACTAAAGGTGTAAAAACCTTCTCAAAGTTAAGTGATTTTGGTGGTAAATTTACTTTAGCTGTAACAGTAATATTTATATTATTCGCTATTATAGGATTCTTAACTGGTAAACCATCAGCAACTACTTTTACAGCAGCATCAGTTACTCCAAAACTAGATTCAACTTACTTCTCAACCTTCTCATGGCTATTATTTGCTGTTGCAGGGGCAGAAGTTGCAGGAACTTATATAGGAGATGTGGACAATCCTAAGAAAACCTTCCCTAAGGGAGTTATTATCGCAACAATTTTAATTGCTCTTTCATACATCATCGGTTCAGTAGCAGTATGCTTAGTTGCTTCACCAAAAGTATTAACTGATGCTGGTCTTAAAGATGCTGGTTATGTAGTGTACAAGCTTTTAGCAGAAAACTGGGGTTTAAATGGTAAAATAGTAGTTCAAATATATGCAGCAGTATTAACATTAACATCAATAGCCGCATACATTCTTTGGATGGAATCTCCAATTAGAGCAATGTTCTCTGAGGTTCCAGAGGGAACCTTCCCAAAATTCTTAACTAAAAAGGCTGAAGATGGTACATTAAAGAATGCACTATGGACTCAATGTGGAATAGTTCTTGTATTAATAATAGTTCCACTTGTTGGAATAGGATCTATAGACTCATTCTTTAAACTACTAACTGACCTTTCAGCATTATCATTAATAATTCCTTATATAATTTTAGCTGCATCTTACTTAGTATTCAGACTAAGAGGTGATAATGCTCCTTTTACAATGTTTAAATCAAAAGCATCAGTTATAATTGCTGCTCTTGTAGTATTATTACTAGGTATAGCTGGTTTCTTCGGAGCTGGACTCGATTACTGTAGAGAAGCTGCTACTACTGCCGAAGCAGTTAAATCAATTGCAAAAACTTACGGTGGACCTGTAGTATTAATTATACTAGGATATTTATTAACACTTATCACTAAAGCTACTTCAAAGAAAAGTGCAACTAGTGAAGCTGATGACTCAATAGGCGCATAAAATTAGATATTAAAAGAAAAAAATGAGAGAAGGTTAGTTTAAAACCTTCTCTTTATTTTTTACTACTTATTAATTATTTCTTCTTTTTCAGCTTTCTTTAATCCTTTAAACACCAAATTATAAGAAATATCAATAAAAGTCTTTATATTGTCTTCTGAGATTGAACCATCAAAGGCTATAGTATTCCAATGCTTTTTATTCATATGATACCCTGGGGTTATAGCTTCATATTCTCTTCTTAGAGCCTCTGCCATTATAGGATCACATTTTAAATTTACCTTAAGTTCATTAGCTTTTATATTGGTTAATCCGAACATCTTGCTTCCAACCTTAAATACTAAGGTTTCATCGTCAAATGGAAAGTCTTCGGAGGTTCCTTTTTTATTTAGACAATAATTTCTTAACTCTTGTAAATCCATAGTAATCTCTCCTAATTTTTTAGATATACTATATTATACCATAAATACCCTTAACTGTTTTCCATTTTTAAGTTAATATGGTAAAATATTAGATATAAATCATTTAAAAGGAGATTTTTTATGTTCAAAAATGTTATTGTAAGAAAACCCTGCAAATCTGTACTTGACGGGATCTCAACAGCAAACCTAGGAAAGCCAAACTATGAACTAGCACTAAAGCAGCATGATTTTTATATTGAAACGCTAAAAAAATGTGGAGTGGAAGTAACTATCCTTGAAGCGGACGAAAACTATCCTGACTCAACCTTTGTAGAAGACCCTGCTATTGTAACTAAAAAATGTGCTATCATTACTAATCCAGGTGCTCAAAGTCGTAAGGGTGAACAAATTCAAATTGAAGAAACTCTTAAGAAGTTTTATAAAAACATTGAACATATAACAGCCCCTGGAACTGTTGAAGGTGGAGACGTAATGATGGTTGGTGACCATTTTTATATTGGTCTTTCCCAAAGAACCAACGAAGAAGGCGCCAGACAACTAATTAGCATATTAGAGAAGTACGATTTTACTGGTTCCATTGTGCCACTTACTAAGGTACTTCATTTAAAGACAGGCCTTGCTTATCTTGAAAATAACAACTTGCTAGCTGCAGGTGAATTTGTTGATAGTCCAGTATTTAAGTCTTTTAATAAAATAGAAATTGATGAAGCTGAAAGCTACTCTGCAAATTGCATTTGGATAAACGACCATGTCCTTGTACCGGCAGGTTACGAGAACACTAAAAGGAGAATCGAAGCTTTAGGATACACGGTTTTAGAGGTTGATACCTCTGAATTTAGAAAAATAGATGGTGGCCTAAGCTGTTTGTCACTTAGATTCTAAGATACTGAAGACATAGCAAAAGGTTTTTAACACTGAAGGGGCTTTAAAACCTTGAAAATTGCAGTGAATATTCAAGTTGGAGAAGGACGTCATAACTGAAAACCGTATGCCTGTTTTTCCTGTCTAATATTATAAATAGGTATAAAGGGAGAGATTACATTGAGGAAGATATGTATTTTCTTATTTACTTTCATATTTTTAGTAGTAGTTGTGATTGGATGTTCAACTGTAAAACAGCCGAAAAAGATTAAGGATACTGCACCTGCAGTTGATGTAAGTAGTATTACTTTTACAAATTTCAATTTGCCTGATAAAATTATTGTTTGCAAAAATGGCAGCATAAGTGAACTTTCTAAAAAGGATAAACTTTATCTGGAGATTTTAAAACTATCAGATAAGAGGATTGACCCTAATAGTGGTGCTTTAAAAATGGGAATACGTAAGGATGGCATTGATAATCTTAAAAAGACGGGCATTGTTATAGAATTTGTTTATTCAGAGCCTCAAGAAAAACTAGGCCATATGGAGCGAAAGTATTCTGGACTTATCTTTCCTTTAACAGGACATTATATTGGCTATTGTTTTTTCGAAGATAATACTAACTTCTATGGAGGACCAATTCATGGGTTGAGTGCTCCTGATGATCTGCTAGCGTTATTAAATTAATGAATATAAAATTAGAGGAGATGATTTATTTGTTTTGTCCTAAATGCAAATATGAATATGTTAAAAATCTTACTAGATGTCCAGATTGTGATGTAGACTTAGTTGAAGAATTAACTCCTGACGAGGATGTAATAACTTTAGAGTATAATGAGTTGATTACAGTGTTCGAAAGTTTAAATCCTGTAGATATAGCCATTGGTAAATCAATGCTGGAAGATGAAAACATACCTTATTATGCTAAAAATGAAGCTATTTGCAGTTCTTTTACCGGCCTTGGCTTTGCTACTATTGAGCTGCAGGTTTGTGCAAAAGATGTAGAAGCTGCACTGTTGATACTTAAGGATTTAAGATAATTTTTAAAAAACAACTAGATATCTAGATAACTTTTTAAGAATATATCTAGATATCTAGTTGAAGTAAAATGAAGATTAAATCTTGCTAAGCTCTTTATTTGAACATAAATATATAGTAATTATTCCGTAAACAATTGCTGTAACAAATAGAATTACGTTAATAGCTAAAAGATCTGTTAAGGTTCCACCTATAATCATACCTAAAGGCATTGCCATCATAGCTAAAGTACTTGATAATGCTGAAATCCTTCCAAGCATTTCATTAGGAATAATCTTTTGTATAACTACCATAATAGGAATGTTTAATATTGAAAGAGTTATACCCAAAATTAAAAATAGTATGATAAAGAAAATTAGCACCATAAAACTTGAAATTACATTTATAGAATAAAGCTTCATGGTTATATAAATTGCTAATATTGTAGCTGTAAGCCCAACATTACATAACCTTAAAATCTTATTTATCTTTTCTCCCTTAAAAGTACGTGATACGATAGCTGCCCCTAAAAGAAAACCTATAGACATAGCAGCACTTACTATGGAATATCGCTCAGCACTAGTTTTAAGCACTTGGTTAAAAATATAAGGAACATATATAGCGAAAACTGGCGTAAGTACAAAATTTATCACAGCACTGAACAATATTAATATAAAAAAGCCTTTTTCTTTTTTTATATATTTATAGCCTTCCAAAAGCTCTTTAGTCATATTCCCTATTAGAGAGCCCTCTTTAAGATTTAAAGCTGGCTCCCCTGCACTTAAACTTTCCTTAGCATCTTCTTTAGGCAAAATAATAAAAGTCTCTAATATACCGCATAAAACATAAGAAACAGCATTTAAAATAAATATAGCCTTTATTCCTATTAATGCATATAGAACACCACCAGCAACTAATCCAACTATACCAGAAATACTTTGTATGGATGCAGCCATAGAATTAGCTTTGGTAAGTTGTTCTTCTTCAACAATATTTGGTATTAACGCATTTGATGCTGGAACAAATATAGCACCACAAACACTTAATATGGCAGAGGTAATATACAATATCCAAATTGACTGTATATTGAAATACATCATTAATCCTGTTAAGGCTACTGCTGCCCCTCTTATATAATCCATCCATATAATAAGCATCTTTCTATCAAGTCTATCAGCTATAACTCCTCCAATTGGCCCCATTACCACATATACCACGGTACCAATTGCCATATAAATTGACATTTGAAGTGCTGAACTGGTGATAGTTAATATATACCACCCGATGGCCATATTATAAATTACATCCCCTAATTGAGACACAAGCTTCCCTAGAAAAAGAAGTATGAAATTTCTATTTCTAAAAATACTTTCAAGCTTCTTTTCTTCCTGAACTTTTATTGTGCTTTCCATTAATATTCCCCCTTATATATATCATGAATTTTTAAGATAACATATTAGATTTTTATCTAATATCCTTTCGAAATTTATAGTGTTTTTCATACTCAATATTTACTATTTCTTCACTTAACCCTTCAAAAGCAAGTTCTTTTGAAGTGATACAAAGTCCCGCACAAATTGTTCCTAACTTTAAACATTCATCTACAGTCTTATCTTTTAGGTAATAGTATAGGAATCCTGAGAAAAAGCTGTCTCCAGCACCATTTGCATCTACAAACTTATAATCTTCTATAATAGGAGTTTCAATCCATCGTCCATCTTTAGTTAAAGCTGTAGAACCATATTTTCCATGAGTACAAACCACAAGCTCCTTACCTTTTGCCATCCATTTTTCCATTACAGGTCTATAATCCTTCATATTGTCTGAACTTACAAATATATAATCTGCAAGCTCTATAAAATCCTCATGATATTGATTCCCTATATTGTAATCATGAAGGTCCGTCCACACAGGTTTATTATATTTTTTTAAAAGGGGTATAAGCTGCTTTGTATAACCAATAATATTTAGAATTATAACATCGCAATTTTTTATCTCTTCTTCTATTTTAGCCATATCTAAAGCTAATTCAGATGAAGACTGAGCAACAAATATTGATATTCTGCCTCCATTCTCATCCATTAAGTTTACATGCCTTTCAGTTCCCTTAGGATCTATATCATAGATAAACTTAACGCCTGCACCTTTAAGGATTTTCACTATTTTTTCTCCATACACATCTTGCCCTATTATAGAATGGAGAGTATTTAAAACCTTTAGCTTTGTTAAGTTTAAAGCCTTGCCTGCTCCTGTAGAACCTATGGTTTCATTAAAAGGAGCATAGGGAATAGTTTGTGGTTCTGGTTTTGGTAAATTTTTTAGATAAATTATTGAATTAAATGTAGTTCCTCCTAGTATAAGTACATTTTTCATTAAAACACTCCTCCCCAGTTATCAACATATTCAATCTTTATTATTATAAATAGAATCTATTCATTTAGTAGAAACTTTTCACTTTCTTTCATTAGCTCTTTTACCCTTTCTTTCTTAAGTGAATAGTACACCTTATTTTCATCTCTCTCAAAGGTTACTATATCTACTCCAGTTAAAAAGGTCATATGATAATTTATCGTTGCTGGAGATATATTTAAATTTGCAGCTATTTCATATCCATAGCAAGGCTTTTGAGCCAGCATCTTAATAATATTAACTCTTCTAACATCTGAAAGCGCCTTTAAAAATTTATCCACCTGCTCCTTTTTCTCTTTTACAAAATAATACTCAAAATTACGAATACCAAAAGCTGCTAAGCCCTCTTTTTCTTTATAATCATGAAGATTTAAAATACTAAAACCTATCTGCTGAAAAAGGCTTACATGTATACTTATCTTATAAGGCCAGTTGTTTTTCTCTGGCTTAAAGAAATCAATAAAATACTTTTTCATAAACTCTTGCGGATTATTATTAAAAGAAAGCTTATATTTTTCCTCTTGAAGCTCTAACTGCTTAAGCACTTCTTTCTCAATAGACTTATAGCTTTTTTCATAAAATTGCTTAAATATAAAATGCAATCTCTGCTTCGTCTCTTCAGGATTCTTAAAACATTCTATAACTTTTGATTTTTTCTCTTTATCTTCAACGTTAATATTTTCAATAAAACTTAGCATTTTACTCATATCATCTTTAACTTCGCACCATGCAGTGGTATCTCCTTTAAGCTGTTCACCTATAAATACACCACCGATATAATTAAATAAAGTAACTTCATCTGCTTCTCCTAAAAGCTTTAGTACTGTGTCTATTTCTTTAGCCTCATTATCTACAGCAAAAGCAAAAATTAGAGCATTGATATTACTCATGCTAAAAAAATATTTAAATTCATTCTTTACATATGTAGATAAATTGGAATAAAGCTTATTAAATATTTCCTCATCATATTTATCTAAGGTAAAATTCAGCTCCTCAGCCAGTTTAATCATTACTTCATAGTTTCCTATTGCGCCAATAGCACACCCAAATTCTATGCAGGGATTAATTTTAAAACGCACTGATGACATTATATTTTTATCTAAATTACTCATTAGATTCACACCCCTTAAACAACATTAGATATCTATCTAATATTATATTACATATTTTTATCAAACATGTCAAATATAAAAAACATAGTTCAAACATTAAAATCCAATAAATAAAAACGCTGACTTACATCAGCGTTTTTTTCTATTCGTATCTTAAAGCATCTATTGGATTTAATTTTGCTGCTTTTTTAGCTGGATATATCCCAAAGAAAATACCTACAGCTGAAGAAAATAGAATTGCACCAGCTATAACTGCTGGAGATAAGGAAGGACTTATGCCTGCAAATATCCCTATAATCTCTGCGCCAAGTATTCCTATTATCATTCCGATAATTCCCCCAATTAGGGATATAATAACGGATTCCGTTAAAAACTGTATCAGTATAGTATTAGTAGTAGCTCCTATGGACTTTCTAATACCTATTTCTCTAGTTCTTTCTGTTACAGAAACAAGCATTATATTCATTACACCTATACCACCTACTAGAAGGGATATAGCAGCTACTGCTCCAATAAAGGCTGTAAATATACCTAGTACCTTATTTATTTGCTCTAGCTGACTTAGGGCATTGCTAGGCTTGTAAACTTCTTTACCTCTATTATTGTGTCTGCTTTCCAACACATTTTGAGCTCCATTACCTGCTTCTTCACCATTGTTTTGTGAGGTGGCAACTAAGCTTAAAGAATCTATTAAAAAGTCAGTTGGAAATAAATTTTTCAAGGTGGTAACAGGCATATAGGCAATAACTGGCATATTCCCCCTATTACCCTTTGCAAAAGGGCCAGTAAGGCCTTTTGTTACCCCTATAATTGTTGCATTCTTCACTGATGTTTTAGGTCCAATTTTTATGGTTTTACCCACTACATCTGAGTAACCAAAAAAGTCTTCTGCCGAATCCTCATCTATTATTACTACAGACTTTCCTTCTAAAAATTCATTTTCATTATAAAATCTTCCATATACTAATTCTATATTTTGTATATATGACAGCTCTGTGTTGCCGCCAGAAATAAATGCTCTTTTATTTTTTGCTTCCGTTTGAACTTGCCCCTGCTTCTGTACTGTTGGGGAAACATACTTTACGCTGTCCACTCTTTCTCTTATTTGGTTTATATCATTCAAGGTAATATAATCACCCTGGCTTGCTTTTGAAGAATCCACCTTTATATTAACTGTAGCCGCTCCCAGCTTTTCAAACTCTCCTGTAATTGTACTCTGTCCACCTTGCCCTAAAGAAACTATTGTAATTACAGAGCTGATACCAATTATTATACCAAGCATAGTAAGAAAAGAGCGGAGTTTATTTGCTTTTATACTGTCTAGTGCCATTTTGAAGTTTTCAAATAAATTCATAGCTTACCCTCACTTTCCTA
>Ga0316601_100000296_pt1 | contig 20442 bp, 22 predicted proteins | sample OWC_soil_day5_no_FD_207663 | JGI IMG/M metagenome (GOLD analysis project Ga0316601, IMG submission 207663) | Wetland soil microbial communities from Old Woman Creek delta, Ohio, United States - OWC_soil_day5_noCT | ecosystem: Environmental > Terrestrial > Soil > Wetlands | place: USA: Ohio... | reverse complement strand
AGTATAAGCTTCCTTATATAAGTCATGAAGGGTTCTCCCATCCCATAAAGTACCTTTGTTGATCTGAAAATATTCATTATTACAATCAATGGTTATGGTGTCAGCAGTATAGGTTTGCAATTTAACAGCATCAACACCCGCTCTTTTAGCTTCTCTTATAAGTTCAGCAGCTCTTTCAAAGCTGCCATTATGATTTGCAGAAATCTCTGCTACAATAAAGGTACTACTGTTATCACCTATAATACGATCTCCTATTCTAATACTCTCCCTCAACTAACTCACCTGCCATCTATATATCTTTCTCATACTTATAAGCTTCTTCTTCTTTTTTCTCTATATATCCAAGTTTTTTAAAAATATTTTGTGATGGAATATTATCAAATTTCACGTATCCAATTAGTCTATGTATATCAATTTTATTATTTTTAATTTCTTCCTCCAACAGCTTTAGCATTGAGGAAGCAACACCTTTCCCTCTATAATTCTTATCCACACTGTAGCTTATAGTCCCCTGTGCTGCTTCCATTTCAATCCTCACTACTCCAACTGGTATTTCTCCCTCATAACAAAGAAAAATAATACTACTATTAGAATTAATTTTATTATTAAACCATTTTACGTGCTGCTCATAAGGAATTTTCTCTTGATTAAATGAATTTCTTCTAACCTCTTCTTCATTAGTCCATGCATATAAAATATCACACTGCTTCACAGCAGCTCTTTTTAAATATAAATTCACAATATCCTCCTCAAGCCTCACACCTTTTTCTGCTCTACCGCTTCATTTATATATCTTAATTCTGGATGTTTCTTATATAACCCTAAAACTTCCTCCATGGTGAATTCATTTCCTCTACCTTTTAGATAGTCATAAACCTTTCTAATAAGCTCTAAATCCTCTTCAGTATCTAGTGTCCATCTAAAATTAGAGTTGTCAACCTGCTCTTTATATTGATATATTCTGAACAGCTTTGGGTTATCCCATATATAAGGTGTAACATGTTCCCTATCTCTTTTACTCTCCGCTTCATTAAAAGCCTTTTCTAAAGCTTTTAATGTAAAAACTTCTGTGTCCAATCCTCTAGGATAAGTTCTTTCAAGAGTATTACTTACATAATCGTATTTCTCCATATTGCTTAGGAAAAATTCTATAATCTTTCCACTTACCTCACTATCTATTAATGGACAATCACTGGTAACCCTTACAATTACATCTCCACTATATTCTTTAGCTGCATAATAATATCGAGATAGTACATCATCTTCTGACCCTCTATAATAATTTACTCCTATCCTTTTAGCTTCTTCCTCTACTGCATCGTCTCTCTCTTCTATAGTAGTTGCAATAATTACTTCATCAATAGCGCTTATTCTTTTTATTCTCTCTACTACATGCTCTACTGCAGTTTTATTGCCTATTTTCTTTAATACCTTCCCAGGTAATCTACTAGAACCTATTCTTGTTTGAATAATACACACTACTTTATTTTGCATAATGGTTCAATACCTTCTTTACACCATTTATTACATCTTCTGCATCCTTATCCTCCATTTTAGGAAAGATGGGAAGTGTTATCATGCTTTCATATAGCTTTTCAGCCTCAGGACATAACCCTTTTTTATATCCAAGTTTTTGATAATAAGGATGTAAATATACAGGAAGGTAGTGGACATTTACTCCTATGTTTTCCTTCTGCAGCGCTTCAAATATGGTTCTTCTATCACATTTTAACTTGCTTAAATCAAGTTTTATTACATATAAATGCCATCCTGAATTTGAGTATTCAGCTTCATGAGGTGTTATAAGCTGCTGTATATCCTTAAAAGCCTCATTATATCTTTTAACTATTTCTCGCCTTCTATTAATAAACATATCTATTTTTTTCATTTGAGATATGCCTAAAGCACACTGCACATCTGTTATCCTGTAGTTGTATCCTAATTCCAGTTGCTCATAATACCATGGGCCTTCATCATGAGTTAACATATTTCCATCTCTTGTTATACCATGACTTCTAAACAACATTAATTTCCTATACAATTCCTCATCGTCAGTTACAACAATGCCGCCTTCCGCTGTGGTAATAGGTTTCACAGGATGAAAGCTGAACTCTGTCATATGTGCTAAAGTACCAACCTTTTTCCCCTTATATTCGCTGCCCAAAGAATGAGCTGAATCTTCTATAACTATTAAATTATACTTATCTGCTATTTTTCTTATCTTATCCATGTCAGCAGGCTGGCCAGTATAATCAACTGGAATAATAGCCTTTGTTTTATTTGTAATTTTCTTTTCTATTTCCTCAGGGCAAATATTATAAGTTATAGGATCAATATCTGCAAAAACAGGTGTCCCTCCACAATAGAGCACACAATTAGCGGAGGCCGCAAAGGTTATTGGTGTAGTTATAACCTCATCACCTTCTTTAATTCCTGCTGCTAAACATGCTACATGAAGCGCCGCAGTACCATTTGAAACTGCAACCCCATATTTTGCTCCCACATACTCTGTTACAGCCTTCTCAAAATTACCTACATTAGGTCCTGTAGTTAAATAATTACCCTTTAATACATTAACCACTGCATCAATATCATTTTCATCAACCCACTGTCTTCCATAGGTTAAATATGTATCTCTTATTGGTTCACCACCTATAATAGCTAATTTACTATTCATTCTAATAAAGCAACTCCATTCAAAATATTTTAAATTTTAAAGAAGGTTTCCTTCCTTAATCCACTGCTCTGTTTCCGCTATACCTTCCTCTAAGGTATACTCTGGCTGCCATCCCATTAATTCTTTGGCTTTATTGTAGTTACATTTTAGCTTCATAATCTCACTTTGAGGGTGAATATGTTTAACATGTTTAATCTCCACCCTACCTCCTGCGATTAACTCTGCAAGCTCATTTACGGTAACATCGCGACCTGTGCCAGCATTTACTATTTCTCCATTAACTTTATCATTATGTCCAGCTTCCACAACAAATCTTGCACAATCCTTTACATATAGCAAATCTCTTGTTTGCTCTCCTGTACCATAAATACTTAAATCCTTTTCTTCTAAAGAATTTTTTATAAAGATAGCCACTACACCGCCTTCGCCGCCAGTCTTTTGGAATGGTCCATAGGTATTAAAGGGCCTTATTACAACCAAAGGAAGCTTATAGGTATTAAAATATGAAAGCACCATATTTTCTGCTGCTATTTTACTCCCTCCATAAGGAGAAACAGGCTTAACTGGATGTTTTTCATCTATACCGCTATTTCCAGCCCTATCATATACCATGCAGGTACTCATAAAAACAACCTTGCAGGGATGAGTATTTTCAGCCTTGTCAATTACCCATTGTTCACCTTCCATTTTTGCATTTCTACCAAACATCTGAACCTTAGCCATTTCTAGTATATTAAAAGTACCTACCGTATCATTATAGAAAGTAGTTCTAGGGTCATCTATGCTGTCTTGAACATTTATAGAAGCAGCTAAATGATATACTATATCAAACTTTTCCTTAAAAACCTCAGAAAGTAGCTTTTCATCCTTTATGTCACCATTAATAAACTTAAATTTACTGTTATTTTTGAATTCCTCTATGTTCTCATTTCTTCCATTTGATAAATTATCTAAGGCTACAACCTTATGACCTTCGTCAAGAAGTCTTTTAACTACCCATCTACCAATAAAACCTGCTCCACCTGTAACTAATATATCCATTACATTTTTCTCCTCCTTATAACAATCCTTCATCAGTTAAAAGCTGTCTAACCTGCTGTTTAGTTAATGGTTTCTCATCTGAAGATTTGTAACTGCCTATTGCAGCTTTTTTATAGCTGGAATAATAAAAATCATATTTGTTATTATCTCCAGTAGTAGGTAAAACCGCATACATATGTTCAAGGTCATAAGCTATTATAGCTTCTTCCTCTGTCATCAGCTCTTCATACATTTTTTCTCCTGGTCTTAATCCAATTGTTTGTATATCTACTTCACCAAGAGGAATTCCATTTTTTATACAGGTTTCTTCCGTAACAATATCCGCTAAGTCCTTAAGCTTAATAACAGGCATCTTTAGAACGAAAACTTCTCCTCCTACTGCTTTTATAGCAGCTTGCATTGTTAGCCTTGCCGCTTGAGTTAGTGTCATCATAAATCTGCTCATTTGGGGATTAGTTATTGTAATCCTTCTTTGCTCTAGTATCTGACGTTTAAAAAGAGGAATCACAGAACCTCTGGAACCCATTACATTTCCAAATCTCACTGCCACAAATCTAGTTCTAACTCTACCCTTACTATAATTAGCAGCTTGAACAAGCTTTTCAGCCAGTAACTTAGTACCGCCATAGGCATTAGTTGGATTAATTGCTTTATCTGAACTTGTATAGACCACGCTTTCTACATTTTGATTTATTGCTGCTTTAATAACATTTTCCACTCCAATAATGTTGGTTTTAACAGCCTCTTCTGGATTGTATTCGCAAGCAGGCACATGCTTCATAGCTGCTAAATTAAAAACTATATCTATTTCCGTCATTGCTCTTTCTACTCTCTCATAATCCCTTACATCACCAATTAAAAATCTTATGCGTTTCTCATCCTTTAATTCATTAGCTAAAATAAACTGTTTATATTCATCCCTGCTGAATATCCTTACTACCTTCGGATTCTGTTTTAATATTTCTTGGGTCATTTTCCTGCCAATAGTACCAGTACCACCGATAATAAGTACTGATTTATCTTCAAAATACAATATAATTCCTCCCTTCTGCCTATACCTATACTTGTTCCACTTCCAAATCGTCGCTGGTTATATGTTTTTCTATCCAATCTGTCTTAAAAAGACTGGTATCAATATTGTACTTTTTATCTTCTATCTCATTTTTCAATTCCATTAAACCTTCATAAAATACCTTCATAGATTTTCTGCAATATAATTCTACAATTTGCAACAGTTCTTCTTGAATAATTAAATTTTCCTTTAAGGTTTCGAAGGTAAACTCTACACTATTTATCCGGCTAATCTTACTTGAAGCCGCAAAAATAGGATATTGAAAAAGCATGTAGAGCATTTTATTCTTCATAATTCTTTTAACAATTTTATCTTCAGTATATTCTATAACGTCATATATGTCGTCTAGCTCTTTCTGCTCCTTCAATCCTTTCTCAAGATTTTCTTGGCATTTAATATTTTTGTCTAAAGCCTCCTTTGCTCTCTTTCTAAAAACATTAAACCTTTTTATTTCAAAATAAGTTCTTTGTAAAGCATTCTCTAAGGCTGACTTCACAAAGTCTTCCTCTACATCTAAGTTGTCTACAAGTTGCCTAAAAGGTGGCAAATCTTCCTTGCAAAAGCTATCTACTACTTCCTTTAAGGTCATTAGCTCTGTACCCTTAATATAGGCGCCCCCTTCAGTAGCATCAATAATTTTTCTATCACTGCTTCTAACCGCTTCCTCAAAAAACTTTAAAAACTTTTCCCACACATAGGTGCTAGGTATATCCTTACCTTCCGCATTCTTTACATATACCTCTACCTTTTTTAAATCCACCTCTTCTTTTACCTCTGCTTCATTTACATGGGATATTCCTTTTTCTGAATATGCCAAATCCTGACCAATTAAAATAATAGGGTCACAGCCAAGTTCATGAGCTAATCCCAGCAGCATATGAGATACACTGGCACCACACCACACCGTTCCTTTATTTAATGCTAAGGTGTTAAACCATTGCCCATAGGTCTCATCCTTGAAAAAGCTTAAGGTTTTATTTTTAAAGGTATTAATTATCTCCGGTCTTACTACTGCTGGTGCCGTTAACACAGTGTCATAAGGAAAAGTCCTGCCTTCATAAAAAACCTTATAGGTTAATAGTATTCTTTCCACAGAGCCAACAGCATCCGGAATAATTCCCCGTTTATCCAAAGCCTTCATAGATCCATCACAAGCTAATATTAAAGCTTTTCCTTTTGCTTCTTTTAGAATATGTATGTTTTTATCTAAGGATGGACCAGAGGACACAATGATTGCAGGCTTACCCTTATATACATTGTCGTATTTTTTCTGAAAGTCTATAAGTCCTGGATTCTTTATATAATGAACTAAATTTGCAAATCTGTTTATCATTCCAACCAAGGTATCATCCAAATCATTTCCTACCGCAAAAAAATATGTATCTTTATTGTTTCTTAAATAGTTAAAAACATCAGTTGAATATTTTATGTAATTTAAATCCATCACAGGCAATACTACTGGCTGCATGTTCATAATATGAAAGGCCATTCCTCTTATATAACTTCCCAAAGCATCCTTAAATTCATCCTCATCCAAGTTCCCCGTGATAAACCTAACCTTTTTGCTTCTAATTGCTGCCGTTAGATCTCTAGTCTTTAAAACCTCTTTCAGCAGGTATATATCCTTTTCTATTACAAGGACTAAGGATTTTTCATTTATATGCTTAATTATTTCCTCAACTTGATACCCAAGTCCAATGCCTAATACCAATATTAATCCTCTATTAAGCTCATAATTCAAATGCTCTGTAAGCTCTTTTGCTTCTCCTTCTGGATTAAAAAAACTAGTATACTGTATATAGTCGCCCTTGGAATTTTGAACCTCCAGCACATAATTCCCCTGCTGATTTTGAAATATTTCAAAGCCCTTATCTTCCTTTTCCTCCAGCTCATCTAATTTATTACATAAGCTTACTTGGAGTTTTTTAAGTTCTTTTAAATTTCTGTTATATACCTCCATAGTCATCCCTCCAAAGCAACATTATTTTCCTCAAAGAATGGTACTATTATATATTCTAAAATGTCACATATCCTTATAACATCCTGTACTTTAATTGCATGCTCAAGATGATTCAATAATTCTGTAAATTCTTTTAATACTTCATTATTGTTCCCCATGTTATTGATATTAATTATAGCTTTATCCATTATATCCATTATGAGTATGAGAGCCTTATCAAACTCCCTCCCCCTAAGTAGCTTTTTTATTTCAACTACCTTCTCCATAGCTGCCCGCTCCTTTCTGCATGTATTAAAAAATATAGCCAACATTTTCTGTTGGCTATATTATTTACATTATTCACTATTATTATTATCTTAATAATTGAAGTACACCTTGAGGAGCTTGGTTTGCTTGTGAAAGCATTGCTTGAGCAGCTTGGTTAAGGATGTTGTTCTTTGAGAAGTTCATCATTTCCTTAGCCATATCTACGTCTCTAACTCTTGATTCTGCTGCTTGTAGATTTTCTGAAGATGTATCTAGGTTCTTAATAGTGTGCTCTAATCTGTTTTGTAGTGCTCCTAGATTCGCTCTTTGTGTTGATACTGTTGTTATTGCCTTGTTGATATTACCAATAGCAGTTTCAGCAGCCGCTTGAGTAGTTACAACTACAGCAGCAGTTATTACTCCACTGTTAAATACTTTTGTTATATTTAATTTTACCGTTTGTCCTGAGTTAGCACCTACATGAAGTTGAACTGTAAGAGCTCCTCTTAATAGTTTCTTTGTATTAAATTCAGTTTGTGATGCAATTCTGCTTAATTCACTTGATAATTGAGTAACCTCTGACTTTATAGCAAGTCTATCCGCTGTTACGTTTGTATCATTCGCAGATTGAACCGCAAGCTCTCTCATTCTTTGAAGTATATCGTGAGTTTCGTTTAATGCACCTTCTGCTGTTTGTATCATGGATATACCATCTTGTCCATTTCTTGAAGCTTGGTTTAATCCTCTTATTTGCCCTCTCATTTTTTCAGAGATAGCTAGTCCTGCAGCGTCATCCCCTGCTTTATTTATTCTTAAACCTGAAGCAAGCTTTTCCATTGACTTTCCAGCTTTATTTGTGTTCTCTGTCATATTTCTGTGTGCATTCATTGCATTTAAATTGTGATTAATTATCATTTTAAATTCCTCCTTGAATTTTTTATTGGGAATCCTTTCCCTAATTTTTGTGTTTATTGCTGAAGCTTACAGCTGCATTACAACTCTAAGCTTACAGCACTTTATTACATAACTATTAATATTATCAATTAATTATCTTAATAATTGAAGTACTCCTTGTGGAGCTTGGTTTGCTTGTGAAAGCATTGCTTGTGCAGCTTGGTTAAGAATGTTGTTCTTTGAGAAGTTCATCATTTCCTTAGCCATATCTACGTCTCTAACTCTTGATTCTGCTGCTTGTAAGTTTTCTGCTGATGTATCTACATTTTTAATTGTGTGCTCTAATCTGTTTTGAAGAGCTCCTAAATTAGCTCTTGATGTTGATACCGTTGTTATTGCAGAATTTATATTTGCAATCGCAGCTTCTGCTAGGGATTGCTTTGATACTCTAATATTAGATGCCTTTAATCCTAAAGATGAAGCATTAGCTTTATTAATTGAAAGCTGAACTGTTTGTCCTGAATTTGCACCAACATGGAATTTAACTGTTAATCCACTGTTTAGAAGCTTTCTTGTATTGAACTCTGTTTGTGAAGCTATTCTTGTTATTTCACTTGATAGCTGAGTTAATTCTGATTTTATTGCATCTCTATCAGCAGTTACGTTAGTATCGTTAGATGCTTGAACTGCAAGTTCTCTCATTCTTTGAAGAACGTCATGAGTTTCATTTAACGCACCTTCTGCTGTTTGTATCATGGATATACCATCTTGTCCATTTCTTGAAGCTTGGTTTAATCCTCTAATTTGCCCTCTCATTTTTTCAGAGATAGCTAGTCCAGCTGCATCATCTCCAGCTTTATTTATTCTTAAACCTGATGAAAGCTTTTCCATTGATTTTCCTGCTTTAGTTGTGTTATCCATCATGTTTCTGTGTGCATTCATAGCATTTAAATTGTGGTTAATTATCATTTTAAATTCCTCCTTGAATTTTAGTAGGCATCCTTGCCCATATTTTTATTTTTGTACTAATTAACTATCTTAATAATTGAAGTACTCCTTGTGGTTGTTGGTTTGCTTGTGAAAGCATAGCTTGAGCAGCTTGGTTAAGGATGTTGTTCTTTGAGAAGCTCATCATTTCCTTAGCCATGTCTACGTCTCTAACTCTTGATTCTGCTGCTTGTAAATTCTCTGCTGATGTGTCTACATTCTTAATTGTGTGTTCTAATCTGTTTTGTAATGCTCCTAGATTAGCTCTTTGTGTTGAAACCTTTGTTATAGCTGTGTTTACTAAACCTATCGTTAATTCTGCTAATGCTTGAGTTGTAACTAATGCTGCTGCAGAACCAACACCTAAATCTGATGCACACATTTTTGAGATTGCAAAAGATATAGTTTGTCCTGAGTTTGCTCCTACGTGAAGCTTAATGTTTAATCCACCTGTTAAAAGCTTTTTAGTATTAAACTCTGTTTGTTTTCCTATTCTAGTTATTTCATTAGCTAATTGGTTAACTTCTGCTTTTATTGCTTTTCTGTCATCTGTAACGTTAGTATCGTTGGATGCTTGTACAGCAAGTTCTCTCATTCTTTGAAGTATATCGTGAGTTTCATTTAAAGCACCTTCTGCTGTTTGAATTAATGAAATACCGTCTTGACCGTTTCTTGATGCTTGGTTTAATCCTCTGATTTGACCTCTCATTTTTTCTGAGATTGCTAGTCCTGCAGCGTCATCCCCAGCTCTGTTGATTCTTAAGCCTGAAGAAAGTTTCTCCATTGACTTTCCTGCTTTAGTTGTGTTTTCCATCATGTTTCTGTGTGCATTCATTGCATTTAAATTGTGATTGATAATCATAATAAATTCCTCCTTGAATTTAATTAGGCGTCCTTGCCTGTATTTTTGTTTAGGTTGTATTTTCAACCCTTACACTATATATATTCGACTTATTATTTAATTACTTTATAGTTATTTTAAAAGATTTTTAAATTATTTTTAATCCCTTTATATCTTCCATTAAATTTAGATAAAATATAAACCATTTCTATAAGTAGTCGCTTATAAAAATGGTTTATACAATCTTATATCTTTTTATTGAAGAACATTGAGTCAACATTAAAGCCTCTAGTATAATTTCTATTTGCATTCTTAGCTACAGATAAACTGTCCATTTCTTTTCTTAAACCAGAACGCTTGTCCTGCATAAGATTATCTAATTTATGCTGAAGCGATACTATGTCTAGCTTGTCACAAAGCTTTTTAAAATCTTCTTGTGAGTAACTCATACTGCTCATAATATTTATTAATTTTTGTCTTTCAGTTATTAGCCCCTCTAAACTATCATAGCTATCATTTTCTAAGCTGCCTATAAGATTAATAGTAGTATTCTTATAATTTTCTAGCGCAGCTTCTAAGGAGCTAGAGAAGTTTTCTTTTAAATCGTCCATATTCAAGCTTCTCCATTTCTATTTTCTTATCTTATAACCTTTTATCCACCTAACTGTTGAGACAACCAGCTAGACTGGCTATTACTTTGATTCATTGCTGATTCAAGTTTTGAAAACTTAATATAATAACTATTTTCTTTATCAGCTAATCTATCAGTTAGCTGATTTATTAGGGTATCTTTATCTGCTATTTGCTTAGAAAGCAGGTTGGTAAACTCTGAAAGATTCCCCTTTATACCTGCCTTTTCAATAAGTGATCCTCTTTTCCCCTTAGTATTTCTAGTAGTTCTTGTATAGTCAGAAAGCACGTCATTTATTCTTTGAAAAATCCCCTCTTCATTGTATCTTGTTGAATTAAAGGCATCTGGGCTATAAGCCGTTGCGGAAGATTTCATAAATATACTTGCTACTTGATTTCCTTTAGTTTGAATTGCATTTTTAAGCTTAGTTTCATCTATTAGTATTTTCCCACCTTGTGTAATGTCAGATGAGGTATTTAATCCTATCTCACTAAGGCTTACACCTGCTCCCTCAACCGTATCAAAGAAAGCTTTTCTCATGGTTCTAAGCATATTGCTCAGATCATTGTCTCCTCTTAGAAGACCTTCTTTAGCTTTTGTTTCCCACGCCTTTATTTCCTCATCCTTCATTGATTTCTTCTGTTCATCTGTAAGTGGCTGATAGCTTCTAGAAGTTTTTTCTGTTAATTTTCCACTAATCTTTCCAACAATATCATTATATTTATCAATAACTGCTTTAATCTTATCAAAAGTCTTTTGTGTATTAGAGTTAACTGCTACTGTAGTTGTAGTTCCTTCCTTCACAAGATTATAGCTAATACCATCAATGTTAAAGTTGTTTGAAGCTCTATTAACTGTAACAGTTCCTCCACCTTGAGGAGTAATTGCCACTGAAGCATCCTGTTGACCAACTCCCGCTCCAGCAGTCAGTCCTAAAGAAGGAATCGTTGTGTCTATGCTGATAGCCGCTGAGCTTCCTGTATTTGATGTAGCTAATGTAAATTGGCCTGTTAATTGACTAAACTTTGCAATTACACTACCAGAAGTAGCAGTTGTAATGGCATTTATAGCATCATTTATCGTCTTAGTATTATCAAAAGTAACCGCCTTAGTTGTTCCATTATAGGTTATATTAAAATTAACTGGTGCTGCCATGCCCAAATCTGATAAAGTTGTAGCTGAATTCGGATTTACTACCTTACCCTTTAAATTATCTAAATCACTTGCTACAGTAGTATCATTTGTCAATTTAACACTGCTAGTTGTAAGCGCATTAAATTTAACTTTTCCTCCATCTGCAACTGCAATTACTTTTCCATTCAAATTTCCATTAGACGCAATTTTACTGTTAATATTAGTTACTAAATCTGATAAAGTCCCACCTGCTACTGGGTTGTCAATTGTTATTATTTCCGTAGCGCCATTATTAACACTAAAGCCAATATTTTGGCCCTCCCAATTTCCTACTGTTACGTTTCCACTTTGATTTAACGCCATTCCAGTAATACTTGATGCTTTTGCCAACTGATTAACTGTCACAGTGTAGTTTCCTGCAGTTGATCCTGCACCTGCTGTAGCCGTAACCCCTGGAGCTGATAGTGGATTTCCCGCATCTACACTTGTCACATCAAAACCAGCATAATTGTTTCCAGACAACATATAGTTCTCAGGCTTTAACACATCAAAAAATGTACTCTTAAAGCTGCTTAAATCAGTTAAAACATCTCTAAACAAATCCTGTTTCCACTGAATTGTTTGTCTAGATTGCTTCACCTTATCAACCTTTGCTGTTTCCGCCTTCATCATGGTTTTTATCATTGATTCAACATCTAAACCTGATGCCATTCCTGTAATTCTTAAAGTATCACTCATCCATGAGTACCTCCTTTATCCATAAAGGTAGTTTGCATACCCCATTTAATCATTCTATACTGTATATTTCGATATAATATAGAATAACTTTATAGGCTTGCACCTAGGTAAAATATGCTAGTTAGAACCACCAAGTTGCTGGGAAAGCCATGAAGATTGGCTGTTTGAATTCTGCATAGCTTGTTCTAATTTTGAAAACTTTATGTAGTAGCTATTCTCCTTATCTGAAAGCTTCCTAGTTAATTCATTGATCATTTTCTCTTTGTCTGTAATTTGCTTTGAAAGCAAATTGCTAAACTCTGAAATAGTTCCTTTTATACCAGCTTTCTCTATCAAGGAACCCTTTTTACCATTTGTATTTCTTGTATTTCTGGTATAGTCCATCATTATATCATTAATTCTTTGTAAGATACCTTCTTCACCATACCTTGTTGTATTAGCTCCATCTGCACTATAAGCAGTGGAAGAAGCCTTAACAAATATATCAGTTACTTGACTTCCTTTTGTTTCAATAGCATTTTTCAGCTTGGTTTCATCAATTATTATCTTTCCGCCCTGAGCTATATCTGCTGAAGTGTCAAGCCCAATTTCCTTAAGACTTACACCTGTACCCTTTACTGTATCAAAAAAAGCACTTCGCATTCTTTGAAGCATAGTTTGAAGATCATTATCTCCCCTAAGCAACCCTTCTTTAGCTTTTGACTCCCAAGCTTTAATTTCCTCATCCTTCATTGACTTTTTCTGTTCATCGGTAAGAGGAGCAAAGCCTTTAGCAGTTTTTTCTGTAATCTTAGTACTTATCTTATCAATGATCTCATTGTATTTTCCAATTATACCCTTAATTTTGTCAAAGGTTTTTTGGGAATTGGAATTTACCGTCAATGTGGTAGTTCCAACGTTATTTAAACTTAAATTTATGCCATCTATGGAGAAGGCATTAGTGGACTTTGAAACATCAATAGCTGCACCACCTGGCGGTGTAATCTTTAAAGTTGCATCTACACCATTTGTAGGGACTGCACCATTAAGCCCTAAGGAATTTAAAAGTCCCAAAGCACCGTCTACAACACTGATGCTTGTACCACTTCCTGTCTTAGCGGTTTGTAGTGTGAAGGCTCCTGTTAGCTCACTATACTTTGCCACAACATTTCCTGAGGTTGCTGTACTTACTGCATTAATTACATCTGTAATTGTTTTATCACCACTGGTATTATCTATTTCTATAGGAACTTCAGCACCTCCATTATAGGTTAATTTAAAACTTACTTTGTCTTTTAAGGCTGCATTTAAATCTGTTAGTTTTGTAGTCCTAGTAACGGTTCCTGCGATTTTATTTCCAACAATTGAAGCCCCAGCAGCCAATTGTGTTACTTCAACCTTATAACTTCCCGCAGCTGCACCTACCCCTGCTGTTGCAGTTACATTAGGTGCAACAGATGGTACTGTTGCCACATCAAACCCTGCGTAAGCATTTCCAGACAGCATATATGTATCAGATTTTAAAACATCAAAATATGTACTCTTAAAAAGATTTATGTCACCTAATATGTCCCTATAAGCTTCTTGTTTCCATTGGATCTTTTGTTTATCTTGTTTCACCTTATCAAGTCTAACATTTTCAGCCTTCATAAGAGTTTTAACCATACTGTCAACATCTAGACCTGATGCCATTCCAGTTATTCTTAACATATCGCTCATATTTTACCACCTCATATGTATAAATTTTTGCAGTGAACAACTTAACTTTAAAGTCATCCACTGCAAATGTGATTTATCTCATGCCTTTTGAAATTTTATAGGCCTCATTCCATGTATCTCTTATGTCTTCAATTAGAGGGATTACTTCGTTCATTATATCTATATCTTTTTTAATATTTGCATCTGTAAGTCTTCTCACTATAAAGTCATATACTCCCATTAATTGTTTTGCCCATTCTCCACCCTTTTGAACATCAAGAGTAGCCATTAATTCATAAAATATATTTTGAGTCTTTACGATATTCTCATGAGCCTTTGGAATACTTTTATCAGTAATAGCTTGTCTTCCCATTTTTGCAAATTTTACCGCCCCATCAAGCAGCATAATTAACAATTGTTCCTTTGAAGCAAAATTTACACTATTATTTTTATATGCATTATACGCATTACTAGTTTGCATAGTAAATACCTCCCTATTTTTTGATATCCAAAAATATACCTTTTTTTAATTTTAATTCTTTTTCATCACCAATAAATCCATCTATATTTACATTACAAGTTTTTTCAGCATCAATGATGATATTTTTCTTTTTCTGTATTTTTACAGCTTTATATTCTCTTGCTTGTTCTTTCGGTTCTTCCTGTTCTTTATCCTTATTAACTTGAATTTCTTTTTTGGGATGAACCTTACCTTCATTAGCAGCTTCATTTACTTTTCTTCTAAGGTCTGTATCTATTTTATTTAACCTAAATTCCATTCACAAGTCCCCCTAGTTTAAGTAAATCTAAGCCTTATTGTCAACAATTAGTCCAACCATCTCACACATCTTAGCCACCATATCTAATACCTTCTTAGGTGGAAGCTCTTGAATTACCTCGCCAGTTTTGTCGTCAACTATCTTTATCATTACATCCTTTAATTTATCGTGAATACTATATTCTGCATGAGTACTTTTATCTTCTAAAAATTTATTTAGCTTATCAATAGCTTTGTGGATTTCTTTCTCTTTAATTTCCGTACGTTTTGTATCCGCTACTGCATTTTTATCACCATTTACTTTGATAAAATTAGCTTGTCCAGCATTAGTTTGCTCTACCTTAGGTAAAGCTATATCAGAAGTTGATCCCCCAACCCCTTGAATACTCATAATAAAACACCGCCTAACTTATTTTTTCATACTTTTCAATATAGATATATCACTAACTGTTGCCATTTTATTTTCTTCAGTAACCTCATTGTATAATTCTTTTCTAAGAATAGTTACATCCTTAGGAGCGGAGATAGCTAATTTAACTGCTCCTTCTTCTACTTTTACAATTGTAATTTCTATATCTTCCCCAAGTAAAATTGCTTCACCTTTTTTTCTAGTTATTACTAACACTAATATCACTCCTTAAACAAAGGATGTTTTATTTTGTACTTGCCATTATCTATTATGATTTGTTCACCTAATTTATTTTTAATGTTTATAATCATCGGCGCTTGTAAGTTCGTTGTTATGTCTTCCATCTTTGAGCTTAAGGTTACTGTATTTAGAACTAATACATCATCAGCATTTTCAATCTTTAATTCCTCGATAATCCTGTCAGATAATTTAAATTCATAATCCTCCATTACATAAAAAGGAGAAACTACTACAAAACCTAATTTTTCGTCCTCTATGGAATGTAATATACTGAATACTTCATTGTCCTCTACTGGAAAAATTATAAACTTAGTAAGCTCTTGAAAGCCTGGGATTCCTTTTTTAAAGGTTATAACTTCATCTTCATTATATTCTTTTGTTCCATGATATTTTGTATTTATTTTCATATTATCCTCCTGCATTAAATGAGTTTATAAACCCTACATTAATAAATTAAAACTTATCTCAAATAATCTATTAATGAAGGTTGAAGTACCTTGGCACTTGTTTGAAGTGATGCCATATATACTGTTTGCATTGTTGAATACTCCATTGTCTTTTCTGTTATGTCTATATCTTCAATTTTGGATAATATTTCAGTTAAGTTAAAATTCTCTTCTTCATTTTTTTCTTTAGCACTTTCCATTCTATTTTGTTTTGAACCAACCTCTGATCTTACTCTTAGCAAATTATTAATGGCATCTGTAACACCCTTAAGATCTTCGTTTGTAAGCTTAGAAGTTGCACTTGCATCAACCGCTGTTCCATCATCGTTTTTCCCATCAAGGTGATTGGTGATTTTTGCAAGCATTTCACTCAAATTATAATCTGTTCCGTTTTCGTTAAACTGTAGAACATCATTTGCAGAAACATTATATTCCATAGTTACTCCCTGAGATATTTCAACAGAGAGCTTAGCTCCTATCATATTGTATTCATTATATCCTGCATCTGTAGGCACTGGAGGATTGGATACCTGTAGTTTACCACCGTCTTTTGCAGAATATACTAATTTAGTATTTTTAGTTGCTGCATCTATTTCCGTAGTTACCGGTTTAGAAGTTCCTCTACTCCCTCCAAAAAGATACTTTCCATCAAAGTTGGTATTAAGTATTTGTGATAATTCGCCAACCTTTTGATTAATTTCATCTTTAATAGCTTTTCTCTCATTAGAACCATAGCTTGCATTTCCTGCTGAAACTAAAAGTTCTCTTACTCTCTGCATTGTATCCGTTGCTTGCCCTAAAGCTGTATCTGTAGTATCTAACCAATTTAAAGTATCCTTTATATTTTCGTTATATTGTTTATTTGTATTTATGTCAGAATGAAGCTGCATTGCTCTAGCAGCTTTAAAAGGATCGTCTGAAGGTTTTCTAATTTCCTTCCCTGAAGTCATTTGCTGCTGAAGCGTTCTCATATTTGCTAAATTAGTTCTCATATCATTTAAAAAGCTGTTTGATAGCATCTTATTAGTTACTCTCATAAATTCTCCCCCTGTTCATAACTTTAAAACTCTAATTTTAATTTTTATCTTTTTAATCCGTTTACTACTACATCTAACAACTCATCAACAGTTGATATTATTTTTGCATTAGCTTGGTAAGCACGCTGAAACTGAATCATATTAGCCATTTCTTCATCTAATGAAACTCCTGAATTTCCTTCCTTTGATTCATTTAGACCTGCTAATAAGCTAAATTGATTCTTAACCATTCTTTTAGCTTCTTGCTCCTGAACACCTAGTCTATCAATAGTATCTTTAAAATAGTTGTCCAACTTTGTTCCATTAACATTACCTACAAATTCTAATCCGTTGTTTGTTAACACATTTCCACCTTTAGCTGGATCAAATAGATCATCTCTGTTAACAATCTTCTCATTCATATCTTGTACTTTTATTAACTTATCTCTTAACTGAGCTATTGCTAAAGCTCTTGCACCGTCAGTTTCACCAGAGCTTGTATCAGTTTTAGCATTCATTTTCATAACATCATTCATTATCTCTTTATTTACAGATATATTACTAGCATCGATATCTTTTTCAGTATCTAAAATTCCACCAGCCCCTGCTAAATTTGCCATTGTGTTATTGGCATTATATTTAGCTGTCTTTGAATTTACAAAGAAAGGCATAGTGTCTTTAGAATTTTCTCCTGCTGTATTAGTTGATGTATTAGCACTATGAACAGTATTTACTGCAAAGGCTAAAGCTTTAGCTAGCTTATTTACTTGGTCTATATAATCATCAACATCCTGCTGTACTGTCATATATCCTTTTAGTTCCCCTGCTGAAGGTTTAAACAATGCTATATCGCCAAAATTAACCGCTGCACCATCAACATTCTCTGTTCCGTCTGCTTTAATACTAACTCCGTTGCTATTAGCCCATATTACTCTACATTCATCCATTTCCTTATATTGATCAGCAGTTAAGTTAACTGTCATAGTTGCCTCTTTTGTACTAGATGATGTATCTCCATTTTTACAATATGTGATTACATATTGTCCTGTTGTACCTGGAACAGCATTTGGATCTGCCGGAGCTATTGATTTAATATAAGAAAATCTTCTTACATCTTGATTATTTTGAGCTCTTACTAAACAAGCCTTGTCTGTTGCAATTGAACCTATATCAACAGGCTTTATATCGTCGCCCTCAAAATTACGCTTGTCTATATTTATATTAAATTTTGCACTTAATTGATCGATTAATAAGTCTCTTTTATCCATTAAATCATTAGGGGAATTTCCCGCAATTTTTACTCCCATTATCTGTTGGTTTAGCTCGTCTATTTGATTAAGTGTATTATTAACATCAAATACTGCATTATTTATCACTGACTGAGCATTATCCTTTAATTTAGACAATTGAGTATAAGTATGGTTTAAAGTATCAGCAAGAGCTGCTGATTGCTGAGCAACTACTGTTCTTGCATTTGAGCTCTGTGGCTGTTTTGAAAGCTGCTGCCACCCATCAAAGAACTTTCCCATTATGCTAGATAATCCTGTATCTGATGGCTCATTAAATATATTTTCAACTTCACTTAAGTATTTATCTCTAGCTTCAAATTGTCCTTGTACACTTGTTTCCACTCTTATTTGATAATCTAAGAATGAATCTCTAACCCTTTGAACTGCAGAAACCTGTGAACCTGTTCCGATTTGTCCTACTTCTGCAGCATTAGTTAATGTAGGCATTCCAAAAGGTCTAGTTGTTTCTATAATTGCCCTTTGTCTTGAATACCCTTCCGTATTAGCATTTGCTATATTATGTGATGTTACATCAATTGCCTTTTGTTGAACTGACATACCCCTTTTAGCTATATTAAATGTTGACATTAGTCCTGACATATAACCACCTCTTCTAATTCTCTTCTATAGTAAAATTGCAAATATTCTATCTTCCCATTTTTCCATATGCAGTATAAGTTTTAGGCGCTCTATCTGGATTCATTATATTTAACATCCTAGTGGTGAACCCTAACCCCTGCTTTATTAAAAGTTCATTTGTATCCTTTTGAAGCTTTGCTTCTTCAAGCAGCTTCTTTATCTTTCTATAATTATTCTCTAATTCTTCATTTTCAGCTGCATTTATTATTGCAGACATCGGGGCACCTTGAGTATACTGTCTTCTTTTAGTTTCCCATTCTGCTATCCTTCTATTGCACTTTTCAATGGTTGCTACACATCCATCCATCCCAATTACATCTTTAGCAGCCATACATTTATGTTGAAGCTCTAGGGCCTGTATAAGCTCTTCAATAGCTTCAATCTCATTAATTATTATATTGTTTAGCTCTTCTTTCATAACTAAACCTCTCTTTCTTTTATAAGATCAATCATCCTTTTCGCAATTACTGATGAATCTCTCTTATACGTACCCTGCGATACTTGCTTTCTTAATTCTTCAATCTTTGCTTCTGAATTCCCAAAAGTCTCCCCTGTGTGAATTCCACTTAAGCTTCTTGCCATTGAAGAAATCTCTATAGAATCTTTTTTTACTACTTCAGTCTTTTTACCTTCAACTTTTTTGTTGTCACTATATAAATTAATCACCTTATTCATGTTAACATTATTTATTTTCATATCACACACTCCCCGTTTAATCCATATTGTCATTATTCACAGTCGTTGATATTACTATTATCGAATAAAACTAAAAAATATTTATACCTAAAAAAAAAGAAATAAAGCTAAACTTTATTTCTTTGATATAAAATATATTCATTTGTTACTATTTATTGTCCAAGACTCTTTAATCTTTCACTGCTACTAACTATACTTGTTATTCTCACACCAAAATTCTCATCAACTACCACTACTTCTCCATAAGCAACTCTCTTGCCATTAACAAGGATTTCTACAGGTTCTTCTGCCAATTTATCTAATTCAACTAATGAACCTGTTCCTAAACTTAATATGTCTTTAATATTTTTCTTAGTTCTGCCTAAAACTACAGAAATCTCAAGTGGCACATCTAAAATTAAATCTATGTTACGAGGTGCTGAATACACCGCTGTTTCCTGCAATGGCTGAAAACTAGCTTTTTGTACTTCTACTGGCGGTTGAGCTGGTGCCTGTTTAGGTTGCTCATAATACGCCATAGGCATTTCCTGTGGCTCATGAGCTGTAGCTGCTGGCTTTGGACTCACATGCTCTGGCACATGTGGCTTAGCTGGAGCTGGTGTTGGTGTTGGTGCTGGTTCTTCTTCTTGACCCATCATTATTGATACAATCTTTTTAGCAGTTTCTATAGGAAGTATTTGCATTATTGTGCTGTCTACTAATTCTCCTATAGTCAATCTGAAAGAAACCTGTATTATATCTTCATCTGCTCTAATAACCTCTGATAATGGTGAGGTTAAGTCAGTCCAAACTTTAGAAGTTGGTGGTGAAATATTAACCTCTCTTGAGAACATTGTTGCCATAGAAGTTGCTGCTGAGCCAATCATTTGATTCATAGCCTCAGAAACGGCACTTACCTCTATCTCAGACAATTCGGTGGATACCACCTTTCCATCTCCACCCATCATTAAATTTGCTATAACACCAGCATCAGTTATTTTCATAACTAATAAATTTTCTCCTACTATACCGCTAGTATATTTTACTTCTAG
>Ga0316601_100000295_pt1 | contig 20454 bp, 16 predicted proteins | sample OWC_soil_day5_no_FD_207663 | JGI IMG/M metagenome (GOLD analysis project Ga0316601, IMG submission 207663) | Wetland soil microbial communities from Old Woman Creek delta, Ohio, United States - OWC_soil_day5_noCT | ecosystem: Environmental > Terrestrial > Soil > Wetlands | place: USA: Ohio... | reverse complement strand
CCCATACAACTGTATCATCACAGCACAGGATGGGTGTCGCGTGGCGCTGCTCCAAAGGCACTTTGAGATCCACGAAGAAATCCTTTAGCTTCCTGTGTCCTTTCATGCCGAAAGGAATGAAGCGGTCACCCGCTTTGAAAGTTCGCAGAGTCAGGGGAAAGTGAAGTTTCTCAGCGTCGATAAGGGCCTTCCGGGTGTACCCCTTTAGACGCAAGCCCTTTCGGTTCGTGATCTGTTCAATGGAGAGACGCCGGCCAATCTCCTTGAGATCATAGGTGCCCAGGCCATCCAACGTGTAATGAAAAGGCCGGGGTTTCTTTTTAATGGAAGCAGAGAAGATCAGTCGATCGTAGGTCCGCGCGACTGTGAATCCCCCCGGGAGATTGAGAGCAGCTTGAGGCTTCTCAGATTCAGCCAAGCGCCGGATCGCTTCGACGTGATCCCAACTGATTCGGCGGAGATCCTTCTTAACGTCCCAAATCGCCAACCTGATGACACGCCTCCCCAAGACAACTGGAAGATCCAGGAAAGAAGGGATAGGAATCTTTAGAGAATGCAGAGGAGGCATCTCCATGTTCATAGCAAGCCAGTGTGCTGCGGTCTTTTCCAGGTAGTCGTCTTCGTCACGCAGCATTTCCGCAGTCTGACCCAGAAGCCGGGCAAGCTGTGGTTGATGTTCTTCAAGAAGAGGCATGAGCTCGAGTCGGATCTTGTTTCTCAGGTAATCGGTCTTGAGGTTGGAACTGTCCGTGACAGAAGAGAGCTTTTTCGCGTTGAGGTAATTTTCAATCTCAGGGCGCTCGATATCGATGAGTGGCCGGATGATCGAACCATCACGGGAGGGCGGGATACCGGTCAATCCTGATGGGCCACTGCCCCGCAATAACCGCATGAGAATCGTTTCAGCCTGATCGTTCAGGTTGTGTCCCAATGCAATCTTTTGGGCTTTGTGCTTTTTCCTTACCTCCTCAAGGAAGGCGTAGCGTGCGTTTCTCGCTGCTTCCTCCGTGGAGCCGCTGGCTCGTTTAGCAAGCATGTGACCTTTCGCAGTTTCAAAGGGAAGCTCCAGGAATTCGGCCAGGGCACGAACAAAAGCGGTTTCTGAGTCATCTTCGTCGGGTCTCAGGCCATGGTCAAAGTGGGCCACGACAAGATGGATATTCAATTCGGTTTTCAGCTCATGCAGAACGTGGAGAAGACAGACACTGTCAGGGCCCCCGGACACAGCGACAATGACACAGTCTCCTTTGGAGATCATTTGGTGACGAGAGAGGGTGTGCTTGACCTTCTGGAGAGTCTGCCTGGGGGAGTACATGAATAATGTCCTATCAAGGAGTCTACTGAAGGGCATATTACCACAGCCGTGCGCTGGCGTTAAGAAAACCATGTGCCGCTTTCAGGGTTTCCTCGACAAGCTCCGGGCCGCTTCCGCTCGCTTCGATCACCTGGACTGTCGGACCCAGGGGCCGCCACTGAGCAACGGAGGAGTGCTTGAAAAGAGCGATGGTGGGCGCCCCAAGCATAGCGGCCAGATGAGTGATCCCACTGTCATGCCCCACGTAAAGCGAGGCTTCTCGGAGAAGTAGAGAAAGCCTGGCCGTATCAGGGGATAGAACGATCTCCACCTCCTTCTCTCCGGAAAACAAAGGGAGAAGCTTTTCCTCGGCAGGTCCAAGGAGGACCACCGGCAATTTCTTGATGAAAGGAGTCTTCTCTCGAAAGATTGTCACCAGATTCATCCAGAACTCAGGAGCATGGGTCTTTTGTGCTCCGCCCGAGCCCGGATGGAAAAGGATTCGCAGGCGGGGCTGCTGCTTAGGGAGAAGAAGTGCCCGCTCCGTAGCCTCCTTCATGACTTTCTCGGCATCAACAGAAAGCCCGATCTTTTCAATGGCGCGGGCTAGGTAGAGAGCAACGTGGACCCCTTCGTTTTCGCCGGGATAGCCCGGTAAGACAGCAATGGATGCGCTGGGGAAGAAGATTTTCAGATTTCTCTTTACGATTCCCTGAGGGTCTTTGAGGAAGGCGACAATTTTATCTATTCCCCTGAGAGGCAATGCGTCGCCCGGCTCTGCAGCGTCCGTGAAAAGGGCATGCCAGCCTGGACCTTCGAAATCCAGACAACCTGAAACAAGAGATCTTAAAAAATCAATACCGGGCTTTCTTCCTGCCACAATCACCTCACCCCACTCCAGGGAGTGGGAGAGGGCGGGCGCAAGCATGAGGGTATCGCCCAAGGCAGCCGGTCGGATGATCAGAATTCTCATAAGAGAGATTCTAGGATAAAGCGTTTGTAGAAACAACGAGTTAAGTTGACTTGAAAGTAAAATCTCTGTAATTAGATTTTTAGTGCACTTTTCAAATTCTTGTCGCATCGTGTTTAACAATAACGGAGGTCTTACCCATGGGTAACTGGTTCAAGACGACGCTGTTAATGGCTGCCTTGACCGCCCTCATTGTGTTAATAGGGAATCTTCTGGGCGGACAAAACGGCATGATCCTCGCCTTTATCCTTGCCATAGGCATGAATTTCTTCAGCTACTGGTTCTCCGATAAGATAGTTCTCAGGATGTATAAAGCCCAGGAAGTGACGCCGAGCGAGAGCCCCGAGCTTCATCAGATCGTGGCGGGGCTGGCGCAGAGGGCAAATATGCCCATGCCGCGCATCTATATCATTCCCCAAGACTCACCCAATGCTTTCGCCACGGGCAGAAACCCTGAACACGCGGTCGTGGCTGTGACCGAGGGTCTTCTCAAGCTCATGAACAGGGATGAGCTCGAAGGAGTTCTGGCTCATGAACTCGCACACGTGAGAAACAGGGATATCCTGATAGGCTCCATCGCAGCTACCATGGCAGGGGCGATCATGATCCTCGCCAATATGGCTCGATGGAGTGCGTTCATGGGCGGCGGCTCGAGCAGCGACAACCAAGAAGGGGGAAGGGGTCTGGGAGCGATCGGTATGATTGTGATGTCCATGCTTGCCCCGTTAGCGGCTATGCTGATCCAGATGGCCATATCCAGATCTAGGGAGTATCAAGCGGACGCTTCGGGCGCCGGGTTTGCAGGGCATCCCAACGGCCTCGCGAATGCCTTGAAGAAACTGGGTGCTTACTCCAAAAAGCTCCCTATGGATGCCAGCCCGCAAACAGCGCACATGTTCATCGTCAATCCCCTGAGCGGCAGAAGCTTAATGAGCCTTTTTTCGACCCATCCTCCGCTGGAAGAACGGATAGAGCGTCTCACCGGGATGCCTGCTTCCATCCATGAAGGGCCATCGGGTGGGGATATGGGCATCAAGCAGGCTGAGGATGCCTGGAGAAACCTCTCCCGCTAGCAGTCTGATGAAAAATATTCATTTGCTACGTTACCCCCATTGCTCGTCATTGCGGCGTACTCTTAGGTACGCCTCATTTCTCGGAATTTCGGGATGCCTTGCATCTGAACGTTTTTGATCAGCCTGCACGGCGGGTGCTTCTTGGAATTTCTATACCCGAGTACCTTATCCTCCACACCGCTGATTAATTCATGCTCCATATAAAAAAAGGCCTGCAAAGGCATTCCGAATTCCTTATTGCCCGGCCAGTTCAGGTGTGCTATGACGCTTTACGCTGAAAGGTAGTGATTTATTCCAACCGTAACACAAGGAGGTGCGTCATGCGGAAATGGGCGATTCTCATCATGTTGGCGCTGATCGTGTGGCCGGCTCTGGCAGCGGGCCAGGCTGTGACCGGCGGGACCCTGATTTGGGGCCGCGGCGGTGATTCGGTTTCCTTAGATCTTGCCAATGCTACGGATGGTGAATCCATCAAGGCAGGAATTCAGGTCCTTGAGAACCTGGTCATCTTCGGGAAGAACTCCATGGACGTGGAGCCGCAGCTGGCCGAATCGTGGAAGGTGTCGGACGACGGGCTGACGTGGACTTTCAAGCTCCGCAAGGGCGTAAAGTTTCATGACGGAACGCCCTTCAATGCCAAGGCGGTGTACGATTCGTTTGCTCGGGTCATTGACAAAAACCATCCCTTCTACAGCTTCGGCAAGTGGAAGTACGTCAACATGTCCCTTGGGATGGTGAACGAAGTCAAGATCATTGATGATTACACGATTGCTCTTGTCACCCAGAAACCCTATGCACCGCTGCTCAACAACCTGGCCCTCTGGCTCTGTCCCATCCTTTCTCCGAAAGCCATGGAGCAATACAAGGACCAGATAGGGCTCAATCCCGTGGGCACAGGCCCCTTCAAGTTCGTGAAATGGGTGAAGGACGACCAGATCATTTTGGAACGCAACAATGATTACTGGGGCGAGAAGGCGAAGCTGGACAGGATTATTCTGAAATCCATCCCTGAACCCTCGGCCAGGCTCATGGCGCTCCAGTCCGGCACCGTGGACATTGCCGATGATCTGGACCCGGACTCCATCAACCTGGTCAAAAAAGAGGGCAAGCATGCCATCATCGAGAGGCCGAGCATCAATGTCGGCTACCTTGCGATGAACACCGAAAAACCTGCGCTCAAAGACCCCCGCGTCCGTCAGGCCATCAACCATGCCATAGACAAGGCAACCCTGATCAAGACCATTTTCCAGGGACTGGCGATTCCGGCAAAGAATCCCTTTGCTCCTTCGATCTGGGGCTACAACGACAGCATCAAAGAGTACGAGTACAGCCCTGAAAAGGCTAAGAAGCTCCTGGCAGAAGCCAAGTTCGACATGAACATGGAACTCGAACTCTGGGCCATGCCGGTTTCAAGGGCCTATATGCCCGATCCGGTTAAGACGGCAGAGCTGATCCAAGCCTATTTGGCAGCCGCAGGCATCAAGGCCAAGATCGTAAGGCAGGAATGGGGAGCTTATATCGAGAAAACGAGCAATGGATTGCACGACATGTGCATGTTCGGCTGGCTGGGCGGAAATGCGGACCCGGACAACTTCCTCTATGGTCTGCTTTCAGCGGATATGGCCAAGACCCCGGGGGCTGCCAACGTGGCCTTGTGGAAGAACGCCGAGTACACTGAGATCTGCCTGAAGGCGCAGAAGATCTTCGACAAGGGAGAACGGACAAAGCTCTACATGAAGGCACAAGAGATCTTTCACGCCGATGCACCGTGGGTGCCTCTGGTCCATTCAACGGTTGTGCGTTGCTACAGCAAGAAGCTCCACGATGTGCCCCTGAGACCCAATGGGCTCAACTCTTTCCAGATGGTGTGGAAGGAGAAATAAAGGCTCCGTGCTGCAATGCCACTGGGCTACATCTCAAGACGGCTCTTTCACCTTCTTCTGATCATGGTCGGGGTCTCCGTGCTGGTCTTCCTGATGCTCAGGATGATCCCCGGAGACCCTGCTCGGCTTCTGCTCGGAGAACTCGCAAGTCCCGATGAACTGGCCCGGCTCAGGACACAACTGGGACTGGACCAGTCTTACCTGACCCAGTACGCGATCTACGTCAAGAACCTCCTCCTGGGGGACTTCGGCAAATCGGTCCGAACAGGCGCGCCCATTGCCAACGAGATCGGAGTGCGGCTGCTCGCAACCATTGAACTCTCCCTTGCGGCCATGGTCATCGCGACCCTCTTTGGGATAGCGGCAGGTGTCGTTTCCTCGGTGAAGCAGTACACCCTTCTCGATTATGGATCCATGTTCCTGGCCCTCATCGGCGTGTCCATGCCCATCTTCTGGCTGGGCCTCATGCTGATCTACCTGCTCTCCGTCAAGTTCCCGATCCTGCCCATGATGGGCCGTATCACCATGGGTCTTGAAGCGCCTCCTGTGACAGGTCTCGTGGTGATCGACACGCTCATCGCCGGCCAGCTTGGAGCCTTCTGGGACTCTCTTCAGCATCTGTTCTTGCCCTCTTTCACCCTGGCCACCATCCCCATGGCCATCATCGCGAGGATCACCCGGTCTTCCATGCTCGAAGTGCTCAACAAAGACTATGTGAGAACCGCCAGAGCCAAAGGGCTGAATGAGGTGATCGTGATTCTGCGACATGCTCTTCGCAATGCGTTTCTTCCGGTTGTCACGGTTCTTGGACTGAATTTCGGGCTTCTCCTCGGCGGGGCGGTGCTGACGGAGACCATTTTTTCGTGGCCGGGGCTGGGCCGGTATGTGGTGGATTCCCTGATGTCAAGAGACTATGCCGCGGTGCAAAGCTGCATCCTGATCTTCGCTGTGGTCATGGCCCTGATCAACCTGGTTGTGGACCTCGTGTACGTCGTTCTCGACCCAAGGATTCGCGTTCAATGAGCAAGCTCGATCCCATGAGTGATCTTCTTCGCAACAAAAGCGCCACCCTGGGCCTTGCCCTCATTGCCCTCATCGTGATCGCGGCCCTCATCGGGCCTGCGCTTGCCCCCTACGATCCTCTTATCCCATCTCCTCTGGAGAGGCTTAAAGGTCCCAGTTCCGCTCATTTCTTTGGGACGGACAGCCTGGGCCGCGACATCTTGAGCAGAGTCATTTACGGGAGCCGCATCTCCCTGGCCATCGGCCTGATCTCCGTGACCATATCGCTTGCGCCCGGGACCCTTCTCGGCCTCCTGGCAGGATACTTCGGCGGGAAGCTGGACAGCCTCATCATGCGGCTCATGGATGTGCTCCTGGCATTCCCCGCAATTCTGCTTGCGATCTTCATCACCGCGATTCTCGGGCCAAGCCTTCCCAACACGATGATCGCCGTGGGCATCGTTTACATCCCCCACTATGCGCGCATTGTCCGATCCAGCGTTCTTTCCCTGAGAGAGCAGCTTTTCATCCAGGCCATCGGCCACCTGGGAGGAAGCCACGGACGGATCATTTGGGGACATATCTTTCCCAATTCCCTTCCTCCCATCATCGTGTACGCCACGCTGGGAATGGGCACGGCCGTGCTCCAAGCGGCAGCGTTGGGATTCCTGGGTCTCGGGGCCCAGCCTCCTCAGCCCGAATGGGGAGCCATGCTGAGCGAAGGCCGCCAGTACATTCAGCTCGCGCCTCATGTGGCCGCCTTTCCCGGAGCGGCCATCCTGTTTCTTGTGCTGGGTTTCAACCTGTTCGGCGACGGGCTCAGGGACGCGCTCGATCCTTCGTTGAGGTCGCTCTGATGGAACCTGTGCTGGAGATCAAAGGGCTCAAAACCCAGTTTCAGAGTAAAGGCGGTCTGCTTACGGCCGTGGACGGCATGGACCTCTCATTGGGAAGGGGCGAGACCCTCGGGCTGGTGGGTGAGAGCGGGTGCGGCAAGAGCGTCACGGCCCTTTCCATCCTTCAACTGTTGGCCAAGCCGGCGGGCCGCATTGCTGAAGGGCAAATCCTGTTTGAAGGCAGGGACCTGGTGAAGATGAGCGCACCCGAGATCCGGAGGATCAGGGGCAACGAGATCTCCATGATCTTCCAGGAGCCCATGACCTGTCTCAATCCCGTCTACACGGTGGGCTTTCAGATCCAGGAAGTGCTCCGAAAGCACCGCAGGATGAGCAAGCGCGAAGCGGTCACCGAAACCGTGAACATGCTCGGCCTGGTGGGCATCCCCGAGCCTGTGGCGAGAATCGACGACTATCCTCACCAGTTGTCCGGCGGCATGCGCCAGAGAATCATGATCGCCATGGCGCTGAGCTGTCACCCGAAAATCATGATCGCCGATGAGCCGACCACGGCGCTGGATGTCACTATCCAGGCGCAGATCCTTGATCTGATCGGCCGGCTGAAGGAAGAGATCGGCATGTCCGTGCTGCTCATCACCCATGACCTGGGGGTGGTGGCCGAGATCTGCCGGCAGGTGGTGGTGATGTATGCCGGGAAGATGGTGGAAAGCGCGGAAGTGAAGGAGCTTTTTGTCCGCCCTGCCCATCCTTACACAATAGGTCTTTTTAAATCCCTTCCCAAGATCGGCGGAAAAGAAGGGGCCCTGAACCCAATCCCCGGGGTGGTGCCGAGCCTTCTGCACCTTCCTTCGGGATGCGCGTTTCGTGATCGCTGTTTCAAAAACAAGTCAAGGTGTATGGAAGAGCCGGCCTTGCGTGAAATAAGGCCGGGTCACAAGGTTAGATGCTGGGAGCCCGAGTCATGACCTTGGCCGAGACCATTCTTAGCGCTGAACGGCTGAGCAAACACTACCCTCTCAGGGGGGCGGGTTTCTCGCGCAGGGCAGGTGTTGTGCGAGCCGTGGAAGAGGTGTCGCTGAGCGTCAGGAAAGGCGAGGTTTTCGGGCTGGTCGGCGAGAGCGGCTGCGGGAAGTCCACCCTGGGCCGTGCGCTTCTTCGATTGGAAGAGCCCACGGCCGGTAAAGTGTTTTTCAGCGGGGGGAACCTGGGGGAGTTCGGAAAGGCGAGACTCAAGCAGTTCCGGAAAGAGGCGCAGATCATATACCAGGACCCCTACTCTGCGCTCAACCCGAGAAAGCAGATCCGTCACCTGATTGAAGAACCTCTGGCCATTCATCAAGTAGGCACGTCAAAGGAGCGGCGGGACCGGGTCGCGTGGCTGCTCAAGGTGGTCGGGCTCTTACCCGAGCAAGGGCCCCGGTATCCCCACGAGTTCTCAGGGGGGCAACGTCAGCGAATCGTCATTGCCAGGGCACTAGCGCTCAATCCGCAGTTGCTCCTTGCGGACGAGCCTGTGTCGGCGCTCGATGTGTCCATCCAGGCTCAGATCATCAATTTGCTCAAGGAACTTCAGGCAGAGTTCCATCTCACGTACATCTTCATTTCCCACGATCTGAGCGTGGTCGAGTACATTGCGGATCGGGTGGCTGTCATGTACCTGGGGCGGATTGTCGAACTGGGACCCAAGAAGGAGTTCTACACCGAGCCCGTCCATCCCTATTCTCAAGCGTTGCTCTCAGCGGCACCGAATCCGGATCCCACAGCCAAACGTCAGCGCATCATCCTCACAGGCGACGTGCCGAGCCCCATCAACCCCCCACCGGGATGCCCGTTCCACCCCCGCTGCCGGGAGCGTCAAGACATCTGCTCTGAGGAATTGCCTCTCTTGAAAGAACTTGTGGCCGGCCATGCGGTAGCCTGTCATTTAAGAGGATGAGGGCTCCCTCACGGCATGCGGTAGACCATGGAGTTGACGTTCATGCCGGCTCCCACGGAAGCAAAGACGGCGATGTCTCCTGAGTGAAGAATGTGGTTGTTCAGCTTCCCCCTATGCAAAAGATCAAACAGGGTGGGTAAGGTTGCCACGGAACTGTTCCCAAGCCAGGAAATGGTCATCGGCATAATGTGCTCAGGGATCTTTTTCATGTTGTTCAGCTTGAAGAGCCGTTTAAGGATCGCTTCGTCCATTTTCTGGTTGGCCTGGTGGATCAAAACCTTGTCGACATCGCGCAGCGTGAGCCCCGCCTTTTCAAGGCTTCGCATGACCACTTCAGGGACGGTTTTCAACGCGTACTTGTATATCTCGTGGCCCTGCATCTTGAGGTACAATCGATTGCCGTTGGAATTAAGATGATAGGACTCCCCAAGCCGCAGGAGATTCACGTCATTCAAAGTGTCCGACCTCGTCACGTGTGAGATGATTCCCGCCTTCCTGTTCGTGGCTTCAACCAGCGTGGCTCCTGCCCCGTCCGAATAGATCATGGTGTCGATGTCGTGAGGATCGGAAATTCTGGACAGAGTTTCCGCTCCGATGACAAGGATCTTCTTGGCGTCACCGGACTTGATGTAATAGTCCGCGATGATCATGGAATGCAACCAGCCCGGGCACCCGAAGGGGACATCATAGGCCACGCAATAAGGGTTCTTGATGCGGAGCTTGTGTTTAACCCTGGCGGCGATGGTGGGAACCATATCGCATCTTGCGTTGTCCGCCTTCAAATCGCCCATGTTGTGACCGACGATGATGTAATCCAGGGTTTCCCTGTCGGTCCCTTCCAGGGCATGCTCGGCGGCAATGAAGGCGATGTCGGACGTGTTCAGGTCGTCTGTGACGTATCGTCTTTCCTGGATGCAGGTGATCTCTTCAAGCTTCTTGATTAAATCCGGATTTGACTTGACGAGCTTTTTTCCGTCTGCTCCGTAAAAATCATGAGACAGGAAATACTCATTCGGTATCTTCAGGGCGGGGATATAACTGCCCGTAGCAGTAATGATCGAATTCGGCATTTTAGAGCTAAGTTGCCTCCGCAATAAACTCGCCGGTTTGACTGAAGGTGAAAAGGCTGAGCATGAGATCATATCAAACTAAACTAACATAATTTAGAGATATTTTGGTCGAAAGGCAAGCAGGAAAACTCATGCCCCAATCTTGGATCTCCACACCCCTGGAACCCACTTGAGGCGCAGCAAGCCTGTTGTCGAGTCAAGGACCGCTTGTCTTCGGCCTTTGGTCCGCCGAAAGGCGTGGAGCATCGCTTCTTCCACTTTGAGATGAGCCTGAACGCAAAGTTCCAGGTGTCTTCCGCTTGCCCCTTCGTCGGGAACTTCGAGAATAATTTCCGAACGTGTCACATGAGGATAGCGCACGGCGAAATTGCTGCGGTAGGTCCGGCCCAGGGGAGGCAGGACCAGCAGGGGTTCCCCCTTCGAATCAGGAAAGGTGTCCGGCTCAGGTCCACGAGCGTAACGGCGGTATCGTGAGGCAATCTCGAGGTTTTGCCGGACGATTTCCGGCACCCTGCTCATCGCGTGTTTCAGCAAGGTGCTCAAACCTATAGCCGTCTTGTGGCGCGAACGGCCGGGTTCGTTGACAAAGGGGATGCAGGCGTAGACGAAGTTCCTGGGAATCCAGAATTCTCGGAATCGGAACGGAGCATAACCGGAAAAGGGTTGGTCCCATTCGTGGTTGGGAACACCGTGGTGGTCGACCATCACGTCAGGAAGCCAGCGACGCCAGAGTCTAGCCTTTGCCAAAGCCTCTGGGAATCTTGGTTCATCAACAAAATATTCCCCGTAAGTCTCCACCCCCAGGGCGTTGTATCTTGCGGCATGGAGTTTGTGGTCTCTGCCATAAGGAAGAAGTTCCTCGAGGGTCGCCACGCCGTCCGGGTTTTCAAGGGGAATCCACGCGGCATTCACGTGCTTGAGCAAATCCAGTCCTCGCTGAGTTGTTCCCAGAAACCACGCCATGAAAAGCGTCGCATTGGTGCTTGAAACTTCGTTGGCGTGGTGTCTGGCATTGAAAAGGAATGTCGGCTTGAGAAGGCGCATTCTTGGGAGAGACGTCAGAGAGTCCTTCTTTTTCAGCACCGCTTCCAAGGCCCACAGGGAACGGCCCTGCAGGGAATGAGACGCCTGCCAGGATTCGATGCACTCAATCCGGCTGAGGCGCTCGATCCAGTACGAAACCTCCTTCGCTTTCAAGAGCCGATTCACGGGCGGTTCTTTGCCTTTCAAGCGTCGAGCTTTCCGATTTCCTTGCTGCATTCGTGGAGCTTTCACCCACAGGCGCAGTCTGTCCTTCCCAAGCCGCTCCACGCTGAATCCCCGGCAACCGGCCTTGGTGAGCACGGTGTCCGAAGCTAATTCTCTGAGTCCGAACCCCCATGCCCGGTTGTCAAAAGTCAAAGACGAAACCGGAGGGCGGGTAGGTCGTGATCCCTTGCGGCCTCCCGGCAGCTGGCCCCACGCGAGGGGTTTTGCAAGCAGTCTGGCTGAAGGGATCGCACCCTTGGCTTTCGACAGAACTCGAGGGACAATCCGGCCGAGGTGCAGGGTGTCCGGTAAACCGTGGCGCTTGGAGAACGAGGCAAAGGCGTCAAGGAGGACGAAGTAGAGATCTTCGTGAAGCGCTTCCATAGGGCAGACCCGTTCGTCGCCCAGGGCCAGTCGTGCGTCCGTCTCATCTATGGAGACGTCCAGCCGAATCTCCTCCCAGAAAGCGGTCTGACGATGGGGGGATTCTGCTTTTATCCTTCGGCTCATTTGCTTTTCAAGCAGGGGAAGCCACTTCTCCTGAAACAGGCTCCAGAAAACCTCTCTGTCTGTCGGGAATCGGCCATCCAGAATCACCCGGTCTCCTTGGAGGAGTTTTATTCCGCCTGTCGTAGGGTGGACGAATCCCAGTTCAGGCTCCTGGGGCATGTAATGAAGTGCCGTCCACACCGGCGAAAGCCCGGATTTAAAGAGGATCCTTCCCCTGGAGTTCAAAGCCCGAATTTCATAAACCGTTTTCTGATTGGCGCGTCTTGAGATTCTGACCCTGCTCTCGTGCAGACTCAAAGATCGAGAGACGAGTTCCGGTCCGGGAAAGAGCTCCTGAAGCCATCGACTTTTCATCTCCAGGGCCTTTTCGGTCGGAGCAAAAGGTTGGTATCCGAACTCGAGGGCGTGGAGTGAGGAAAGCTTTTCAAGCTTGGGCAGGATTTCCTCCATGAGCCACGAAAGCCCGGGCTTGTAGGCATTCAAGGCCTTGATTTCAGGATCATAGCCTTTTTGCCTGAGAAGCCTTTCAATGCCGGCCTTCAGTCTGTTTCTGACTCGCACGGGTTTGCTGACAAAGACTTCCCCCGTGATCTTTCCTTGGCCTCTGGGGACAGAGTCTGTGAGTTTCAAAACCCTTGGGATCTCTCCTCTCCAACTTGAGTGACGGCGAAGAGCCTTTAGTGGCGGTTCTGTTTCCGCTTTGGGCACAAACCGGGCAGGCTCCCTTTGGTGGAGAAATTCGCGGAATTCCGTAACGCGGTTTCTTATGGCCTCTGCTTTGTCAAAGCCAGGACCACTGTCCATGAAAGCCCATTGGCCCCACTCCTTCAGAGTGCTGGCCAGGGCTTTGGGATTACCCTCTATCCGGATCCGTTGTGGCAAGCCCCGTTTCTCTCGGAGCCGCCTGATTTCAGCGGGTTTCTCAAGCGATTCCCGAATACTGAAAACCACCCCAGGTCCTTCAGGTTCCTCGGGAAAAGCCATGGGGAGGGTTATGTCCGTTGCTTCAAGGACCATTCGAGCCACGAAGTCGCAAAGGCTCAGACCGACCTCTGTGGACAGACTGTCTCCGCCGATGTGGAAAGCGCCGTCCAACCTTCGGCTTCTCGGGTCGTTCTTCTCGCTTAGATAGAGACCGGCCGAACCCGCAAGATTCAGAAGGTCGGGGGCCGGAGTGGCTCTATTTTTCTTCCCCAGGGTGCTCCAATCTTTGAAGAGGATCGATTCCGGTCTATTCCCTCTTGCGGCAAGAGCCTTGAGAAGGGCCATCATGGCCTTTCCTGAGGACCCCGAGAGATAAGCGGTCGTGCGATCAGGTTGCCACAGTTCAGCCGGGGAAAGCGGCTGTCTCCCTGAAGGTGGCGCTTGACCGGGAGGCAGGATCATGAAGCCGGGTCTAGATGAGGGAAGGGATCGACGAGCAATGACCAAAGGCGGTTGAAATGCAATGACTTCAAAAGCGATCCTCGCGACCAGGTTCAGAACTCCTACCCAGACGTGAGGATCGGTGAGATCAGGAGAGACTACGATGGCCAGGTCTACGTGATCATAATACCCATCACCGTCTTTGTCGGCGAATAAATTTCTCTCTTTCCAAAAAGCGAAAGGGTCTTGTGGGAGAGACTTCAACAGAGGCATGACTTCAACCTGGAACTTGGTGACGGACGGAAAGAATCATAGTGGATACGCGCAAAGGGGGCAATGAAAACCTTATTCCACTTTTTCGTGGAATAGCCCCTGCAAATTCTGATAAGGTGGGCACACTGGTTCTGTTCCCATGGTTTTTTTCCCACAGGATCAACCATGTTCTACTCCTTTCGGTCAAAAATCATAGCAAGCTTTCTGGGGGTGACCTTCCTTGTGGGAATCGTTTCCCTTCTGGTAGGGGGTCATCTCTTGACCCGGTCAGTGCTTGGCGAAGCGAGAAACCGGGTGGCCCAGGATCTCCATGCAGCACGTGAGATGTACGACAACCGCGTAAGGATGATCGAAGTCGCGCTCAACATCACCACCTTAGGATATGGCTTTATTGCGGCCCTCAAAGACAGGAACACCTCAGACCTTGTGTTTCGCATGGGCCGGATGGCACAACACAGCGGGCTCGATTTTGCGGGCATAACCGACGAAAAAGGGCAATCCATCTGTCGCATCGGGACTCATTCGATTCCAGGAAAGAAAGCCCAGCCTCCAAATCCTATTGTCACCCAGGCGCTGGAGAAGAAAACCCTTGCTACAGGCACGGTCGTGCTGAGCGAGGAGTTCTTGAAATTTGAGAGCCCGCAGCTGGCGGAGAGAGCCAGGGTTGATATCATTCCCAGGCCCGGTGAGACTCCTTCAGCGGAAAAAGCCGTGACCTCAGGGCTTGTGCTTTCTGCCGGGGTCCCTATTCTTCATGAGGGTCAGATTCTCGGAGTGCTCTATGGCGGAATTCTCCTGAACCGGGACGAAAGGATTGTGGACACCGTGCGGGGCACTGTGTTCCGCAATGAGGAATATAAGGGCCGGAGCATCGGCCGGGCAACCATCTTTCTGAAGGATGTCCGTGTGGCGACGAATGTGCCTGCCCAGGATGGAGGCCGGGCGATCGGCACCAAGGTGTCCCAAGAGGTCAGGGAGCGCGTGTTTGAGAAAAGCGAGCGATGGACAAAGCGGGCCTTGGTTCTCACGGACTGGTACATCATGGCTTACGAACCGATCCAGGATATCTTTAACAAGACCGTAGGCATCTTGGGCATGGGCGTACTCGAAGAAAAATATGTGGACCTGCGCTGGAGAACCCTTTCAATCTTTGTGCTCATTACCCTGGCTGGGATGGCCTTGGCCACTGCTCTGGGGTGCTTCATGGCGGGAAAAATCATCGATCCGGTGAACCGCCTGATCCGGGCGAGCCAGCAGGTGACCGTGGGAAGCCTCACGCCGGACATCGGTCCCGTGTCCACGGGAGAAATGGTTGTCCTTCAGAAAACCTTCAAGGAGATGGTCGCGGCCATGGGCCGCAGGAGAGCTGAGAGCCAGGACCGTCTCCTCCTGTCTGAGAGGCAGGCCAGCGTGGGAAGGCTTGCGGCAGGTGTGGCTCATGAGATCAATAATCCCCTAACCGGAGTGCTGACCTACACCCACATGCTCCTACGAAAGAAGGATTTGAACGAGGAGGTTCGGGCCGACCTCCAGACCATTGCAGAGGCCACGGAGCGGGTGCGGAAGATCGTGAAGGGGCTCCTGGACTTTTCCACGCAAACCAAGCTTGACCGGGAGCTGGTGGACGTGAACCGTCTCATCACCGACACCATGGCCCTGATGGAAAACCAGGCACTTGTCAATGGGATCAGCATGGCCTTCAAGCCCGCTGATGATCTTCGCACAGTGAACATGGATCGAAACCAGTTCCAGAATGTACTGCTGAACATCCTGATCAACGCTATGGATGCAACCAAGCCTGGGGACAACATTACCTTTTCCACATTGAACAGTCCTGTGGTGAATGAAGCCGGTCAACAAGGCATAGAGATCTCAATTGCCGACACGGGATGCGGGATTCCCCCTGAGCATTTGAACAAGCTTTTCGACCCCTTCTTCACAACAAAGCAAGTCGGTCATGGCACGGGATTGGGTCTGTCCGTGACCCTGGGAATCGTGCAGAGGCACGGTGGAACCATTCGGGTGAACAGCGAGGTGGGCAACGGGAGCACCTTCACCATTTGGGTGCCCCTGGAGGGGCGGGCGAGGTGACATGAAGATCCTTGTGGTAGATGACGAAAGCATTGTGCTCGAAAGCTGCAGGCGGGTGCTCGAAGATCGCTTCGAAGTGATTGGGGCCGGTTCAGCGGAGGCGGCGCTTGAAGCCTTGCGCCGGGAGACCATTGGAATGATCCTGCTGGACATCAAGATGCCCGGAAAAGATGGGATGTCTTTGTTAAAAGAAGTCAAGGAGAAGTGGCCGAACATCCCGGTGATCGTCATGAGCGGTTACGCCACCACTGAAACGGTTGAGCAGGTTTCGAGAACCGAGGCGGCTACTTTTATCGCGAAACCCTTTACGCCGGATGAGCTTGTGGAAGTCGTGGCCAAGGTGATTAATAAGGAGGGGAAACCGTGAACAAAAGAAGAGCTCTCGTGATTGACGACGAACAGATCGTGCTCGACAGCGTTAAGAGGATCCTTGTGGAAGGCGGCTACGATGCCGAGGTGACACTGAGCGGACGTCAGGGCCTGGAGTGGGGAATACAAAAGGACTACGACGTGGTGCTGACGGATATCCGCATGCCGGACATCGGCGGGATGGTGGTCTTGAGGGACTTGAAAAGAGCAAAACCAACGCTTCCCGTGATCATCATTACAGGATACGCGAACGTGCGTTCTGCCGTTCAGGCCATGAGGCTCGGCGCATCGGATTATCTGGAGAAGCCTTTTGCGCTTGAGGAACTCCTGAAATCCGTGGACAAGGCGGTGCAGACCGCGGCATCGCAGGTGCCGCAGGACCAGACCCTGGCACACAAGGAGGAAATTTGCCGGGTTTTGGAACGGGCGGCAACGGACAGTGAATTCGAGCACCAGTTGCTGCACAACTGGGCCGATGCTCTGGACGGGTACAACCTGAACAATGCGGAGAAGCTCGCGCTACTGACAGGGGATATCGATTGGATAGAAAAATACGCAGGCCCTCTCACGGCCAAGCAGAAGCGGTGGCTGGAGAGATCCCTGAGTGCAGAAATGCTGAGGACGTTCGGCTGGTAAGTCAAGGAGGGTGAGCAATGGCAAACCGAATGCTTGTGATTGATGATGACAAGACGGTGCTGGATTCGTGCCAACGGGTCTTCAAGGATGAGGGCTACGAAGTGGTGGTTACCGCAGACCCTGGGGAAGGGCTGAACGTCGCTTCCACCAGCCATTTTGACGTCATTCTCTGCGACTGGAAGATGCCGGGATTTGACGGGCTTGATGTGGTTCAGGAGCTGGACAGAAGAGCGCCTGATTCCGCTGTGGTGATGATCTCCGGTTACCCGGCTTTAGAGCGGGCCACAGAGGCGATGAAGAGAGGGGCCATGGATTATGTGAGCAAACCCTTCACGCCGGAGGAAATCATCCGGGCAGTCAAGAAGGCCCTTCAGCAGAAGCTGGTCACAGAGAAAAAGGCCTTGGGCCGGGTTGAGAAGCTCATGAAGAACTGGGCATTTCCGACACCGACCATGGAGGACAAGGCGCCGAAGACCATCGCGGAATCTGTAGCTACGACCGTGAGCGTCGGCAAGGCAACATCGCCATGGAAAACGGTTTTCATTCTTGGGATTCTGGCGGGTTCCTACATTGGGTTTGGAGGACTTCTGTCGACCAGCGTGACCTTCGACATAGGCCCCGCCCTTGGCATGGGTTTTAAGAGATTTCTAGCCGGTTCGGTCTTTAGTGTGGGTCTCATGCTCGTGGTCATTGCGGGAGCCGAGCTCTTCACCGGCAATAACCTCATGATCTCCAGCGTGATGACAAAAGACATTGGCTTCGGCACGATGATGAAGAGATGGGGCCTTGTGTTCGTAGCCAATTTCATCGGCTCCATTCTGCTCGCTCTGATCTTTTATTTGTCAGGGCTGTGGAAGGCAGGCAATGGAGCCATGGGCGCGGCCGCAGTCGGAATCGCCTATTCAAAGGTGAATCTCACCTTTGTGGAAGCCCTTATCCGTGCGATTGGCTGTAACTGGCTGGTGTGCCTGGCAGTGTGGATGGCCCTTGCCGCCCGGCAGATCGTCGGCAAGATCTGGGCGATCTACTTCCCCATCATGGCCTTTGTTGCGATCGGCTTTGAACACTGTGTGGCAAATATGTATTTTATCCCCGTCGGTATCTTCTTGCACCAGTGGGCGGGGATCGGTGCTCCTTCAGGGTTCGCTCCGGACTCTCTCGGGTGGGGCAGTTTTATCTGGGGGAACTTGCTCCCGGTGACCATTGGAAACATCATCGGGGGAGCTGTCTTTGTGGGGATGGGCTACTGGAGCGCTTACCTTAGACCTGTAGCCGGCAAAACCTCATAACCATGGGTTTCTGATTGATCTCATGCCGTGCTTTGTTTTAGACGGTTGGCCTAAAGCAACGCTCGAGATAGGCTCAGCAAATCCTGGGGTACTGGGTGCCGGTGAGCATGTCCACCACTCGATGGCCACCAATGAGGGTCTGAAGGGTGACTCGCTTGGGATTCTCCTCCGTAACCCGACCGATGATCTCTGCGTGCTTCCCTGAAGGGTGAGCTCTCATCGCTTCCAGGACCCTTTCAGCCTCTTGGGGCGGACAGATGGCAATGAGCTTCCCCTCATTGGCAAGGTAGAGGGGATCCAGCCCCAGCAGCTCGCAGGTTCCGAGAACCGACTCCCTTACAGGGATTTGTGCCTCCTCAAGGACGATCCCCACCCTGGATCTGGACGCGATTTCGTTGAGGCTGGTGGCCAACCCGCCACGGGTCGGGTCCCGCAGGCATCGAAGGGTAGGGCACGCCTCAAGCATCCTTCCGACAAGACCGTTCAGAGGCGCGCAATCGCTTTTCAATTCCCCTTGAAACCCGAACCCTTCCCGTTGCGAAAGCACGGCGATCTCATGGTCGCCCAGAAAGCCGCTGACGAGAACCGTGTCGCCCGGCCTTGCATTGACTCCGGAAAGATGGACCCCTTTTCGGATCCATCCGATACCGGATGTGGTGATGAAGAGCTGGTCCGCAGCTCCATGCTCCACCACTTTTGTATCTCCTGTCACGATGCGAATGGAGGCCTCTTCAGCCGCATCCCGTGCAGAGGAAAGGATTCGCTCGAGCAGCTCGATCGAGAAACCCTCCTCAATGATCAGAGAGAGACTGAGACAGGATGGAACAGCCCCGACCATGGAAAGATCGTTAACGGTCCCACAGACCGCCAGCTTTCCGATGTCGCCGCCAGGGAAGAAAAGAGGGTTGATCACATAGGAGTCTGTGGTGAACGCGAGAGGCCCTTCCTGGTTGGTGATTCTGGCGCTGTCATCGAGGGGCTCCAAAAAAGGGTTGGAGAAACGGGGGAGTAGAATATCGCTCACGAGATCGTGAGAGAGTTTTCCACCACTGCCGTGGGCCAAAAGGATCTTTCCTTCAGGCATCACCGTGTTTCCTTTCAAACCCGTCAAGATTGAGTCTGTTCATACTTGAAATAGGTGAAGCAGGCGCCTTCGACAGAAACCATGCAGGGACCCACAGGGTGGTCGGGGTGGCACACGGTCTTGAAAAGCGGACACTCCGGGGGAGTCCTGACCGCCTGGAGAATCTCTCCGCACAGGCAACCGGGATGTTCCCTGGGCGGTTCGACATCCACCTCGATCCGACGGGCGTCCATGGAACTGAAAGCATCCTTGAGACGACAGCCGCTCCCAGGGATCCACCCCAGCCCTCTCCATAAAGCCTCATCCTGCTGGAAGGCTTGTTCCATTTTGCTTACGGCCACAGGGTTGCCTTGGTCCCGAACGACCCGAGTGTACTGTATCTCGACAGAGGCTTGGTCCTTTTCTACCTGGTTGACCAGCATCCACACGGCCTGCAGAAGATCGAGAGGCTCGAACCCCGCAATGACTGCGGGCCGCTTGAACTCCTCGGAGAGGAACGCGAAGGGCTCTCTGCCGAGGATGGTGCACACATGGCCCGGCAGGATGAAACCGTGGATCTGGACTTTCTCCGATTGCAGGAGAGCCCGGAGGGCAGGGGGCACTCTCTTTTGACTGTTCAGGAAGTAGAGATTCTGAATCCCCTCGCTGTGAGCCTTTAAGAGAGTCATGGCGATGGCCGGGGACGTGGTTTCAAAACCCACAGCCAGAAAGACGACTTTCTTTTCCGGGTTTTCTTTTGCCAGCCGAAGGCTATCGAGCGGGGAGTAAACGATTCGAATCCTTCTCCCTTCCGCTTTCTCTTTTTGAAGGCTGGAGGTGGACCCTGGAACCCTCATCATGTCTCCAAAGGTCGCAAGCAGCACATCGTCCCGGCGACTCAGGGCAATAGCAAGGTCAATGTTTTGGTTAGGGGTGACGCACACCGGGCAGCCGGGGCCGGACAAAAGGCGAATGTGTTTTGGGAGCATGTCGCGAATCCCGTACCGAAAAAAGGACACGGTGTGGGTGCCGCAGACCTCCATCAAGTGGATGGGGCGCGCTGAGACTTCAAAGATCCTGCGGATCAATCCCTGCGCGATTTCCTTGTTTCGGAACTCATCGATGAACTTCACTGGTTCTCCGCCATTTTGGGCAACATTTTAGCCTTTTGAAATTGGACAGGTATGGCCGTCACTCGTTACAATTTCAAAAGACTAAAATGTTGCTAGCTCTCGCAAAAGGGCCAAAGTCTCCAAGGCCTCTTTTTCGTCGAGCTTCTGGATCGCAAAACCGGTGTGAATGAGCACATACTCTCCGACAGTCACATCCGGACACACGTCTATGGAGACCTCTCTGATCACGCCGCCGACCTCAACCTTTGCCATGTTGTTCTGGATCTCTACGACCTTTCCCGGGACACTCAGACACATTGAAAACACCTCATATGAGCGATCACGGCCTGTCCCAAGGAGATCCCTCCGTCATTCGTGGGCACAAGGTGATGCGTGTACACCTCGAAACCGGC
>Ga0316601_100000291_pt1 | contig 20568 bp, 18 predicted proteins | sample OWC_soil_day5_no_FD_207663 | JGI IMG/M metagenome (GOLD analysis project Ga0316601, IMG submission 207663) | Wetland soil microbial communities from Old Woman Creek delta, Ohio, United States - OWC_soil_day5_noCT | ecosystem: Environmental > Terrestrial > Soil > Wetlands | place: USA: Ohio... | reverse complement strand
TCCGCAGCAGGGGAATCAGGGGTTCTTTACGTACGCGTTGCGGCGCAGGTAGAACCACCAGTTCAGGATCAGGCACAGCGCATAGAAGATCGCAAAGCCGTACATCGCGTACTGCGGCGTGCCGGCCTTGATTTGGTCGCCGATCACGATCGGGGCGACGAAGGCGCCATAGGCTGCGACGGCCGAGGTCCAGCCCAGCACCGGGCCGGCCTGAGTACGGTCGAAGATCACGCCAATGGTGCGGAAGGTGGAGCCGTTGCCGATGCCGCTGGCGAAGAACAGCACCATGAACAGGCCCAGGAACATCGGGAAGTACTGCTCCGGCGTGGGCGACGCATACGCCTGCATCATCACGTAGCCCACTGCCACCGAGGCGGCCACCATCACGACCGAGATGATCTGCGTGACGATCGAACCGCCGACCTTGTCGGAGATCCAGCCGCCGATCGGACGCACGGCGGCGCCGACGAAGGGGCCGATCCAGGCGTAAGCAAGTACCGCCGGCGCGTTCGGGTTATTGAGCGTGTGCTGCATGACGCCGTTGGCATCCGGCTGGTGAATCACGCCGAAGATCACTTTCATCGACAGCGGCAGCGCCATCGAGAAGCCGATGAACGAGCCGAAGGTGACGATGTAAAGCAGCGTCATCGACCAGGTGTGCTTGTCCTTGAAGATCGCGAACTGCTTGGCAACGCCTTCCTTCATCGGTCCGAAAGCTGCCAGCCGCATGATCAGCAGCGCGGCGATGACATCCAGCGGGATCGCGACCCACATGCTGATCAGGCCGACGCCGGTGGGTTTGGGCAGGTACAGGTAAAGACCCAGCATCGACGGGATGAAGGCCAGCGTGTACAGGTAGGTGATCTTGGCGAAGGACGGGATGACCTTCGTCTCGGGCGACACCGTCTTCAGGTTGTTCATGCCGAGCCAGCACAAGATCGACAGCGGCACCAGCGACAGCACCCAGGCGAATCCGGCGTTCTGGATCCAGGTCGACGTGCCTGCAGGGATCTTTCCAAAGATCCAGCCGCTGTCCTTGAGCAGCGTTTCCGGCGCGCCGCCGAACGCTCCGAAGAGGCCGACCGTCATCACCAGCGGGATCACGACCTGCATCGTCGTAACGCCGAAGTTGCCGACGCCGGCGTTGATGCCCAGCGCGGTGCCCTGAAGACGCTTCGGGAAGAAGGTGCTGATGTTCGACATCGAGCTGGCGAAGTTGCCGCCACCGACGCCCGACCACAGCGCCATGAGCTGGAAGGCCCACAGCGGCCACTCCTTGTGCTGAAGCACGATGCCGGTGCCGATCGCGGGTGCGAGCAGCATCGCGGTCGTCAGGAAGATCGTGTTGCGACCGCCGGCCAGGCGGATCAGGAACGATGCCGGAATGCGCATCGTCGCGCCGGCAATCCCGGCGATCGCGGTCAGCGTGAAGAGCTCCGCCTGGGTGAACGGGAAGCCCAGGTTCAGCATCTGCACAGTGATGATTCCCCACATACCCCAGACGGCGAAGCCGCACAGGAGTGCCGGCACCGAGAGCGCGAGGTTGCGGTAGGCAATGCGCTTGCCGGTCTTCTCCCAGAATTCGGCGTCCTCGGGTCGCCAGTCGACGATGTCGACTGAACTGGTGGGCCGCGGTGCGGCTCCGGCGGGTCGGACGGCTGCCATGGTGAGCTCCCTTGGTCTTTGCGTGTGGGTCAGGCGGCGGCGAGCTTCGGTGCGCTGTGCACGACATCGCGCGTGCTGACGCATCGCACACTCCGGAGACGCGGTTAATTGGTCTCAAGGTAGGGGCCCGATGCGTTGCTTTCGTGACCCATATCAACCGCGAGCGGAGGATTCGACCTCAGGGGCAAGACCACCTACTCCCATGGGAGTAATAGGGCTACTCCGGACTGGCCGAGGTGGGTACCGCAGTAGGCAGGGGCCCCGGTTGATGTTGGTCAGGGGCCGGCCGGGTGAGGCGGCTACTGTGCGCCGACAATGACGCGGATGACGGGCTTTTCGTGGTTTCGGCGACTGTGGTCGGGCTCGACGTTGGTGCGCGTCGGCGCCGTGCTATCGGTCGTGGCGCTGCTGTCGCTGTCGGTGATCGTCGCGGCAACGATCTTTGCGGAGCAGTCCACCGGCAAGGCCAGCGCCATCAACATCGCCGGGTCACTCCGCATGCAGTCCTATGCACTGTCGACCCGCGTGGCCGACACACGCGGTAGCGCCGTCGACCGGCATGAGGCCGCCGAAGCGGCGATCGTCGAGTTCGAGCGGCGGCTGAAGAGCCCATCGCTGATGGCGGGCATCCCGGACGAAGGGTCCAATCCGGTCCACCGCATCTACTCGAGCATCGTCCACGACTGGGAATCGCGCATCAAACCGCTCGCCCGCAATGCGATCGAGAAGGAGGCAGACCGGGCGGATTTCCTCGCCGTGGTGCCCACATTCGTCGGCAAGGTGGACATCCTGGTGCGTCAGATTGAAACCGACCTCGAGGGCCGCATCCAGTCGCTGCGACTGATCCTGGGCATCGGCTTCTTCGTGATGATGCTGCTCGTGGTGTCGGCGCTCTTCCTGCTGAACGTCGAAGTGTTCCAGCCGATTGCCCGGCTCGGCGAAGTGGCCAAGCAGGTGCGTACCGGCAACTTCACCGTGCGGGCCAAAAGCACCGGGGCCGACGAGATCGGCCAGCTCGGGCAGGCTTTCAATTTCATGGTCGACGACCTGGCACGGCTCTACGGCTCCCTAGAGAAGCAGGTGGCGGAGAAGACCCGCGATCTCGAGCGCCGCAACGAGTCGCTGGGGCTGCTGTACGAAACCACGCGGACCCTGGCTGAGAAGCCGCTCGATGCCGACTCCCTGCTTCGAGTGCTGGAACTGATCCGCAAGGTTCTCGGCGTTGAAAGCGGCGTCATCTGTTCGATTCATGCCGGGGCAGAGCGCGGCCTGCCGCTCGCGCGGGACGAAGCTGTCGTCAAGGCCTGCATGGCACAGGACTGTGAGCTGTGTGCTGGCAACGGGGGCGTGACCTGGCGCGTGGAACCGGGCCCCACCGGTGAACGGCGCGTGATCGGCATTCCGCTGGTGGAAGGCGGTGTTCGCTACGGCGTGATGCCGCTCGTGCTGCCGCCGAACAAGGGGCTCGAGGTCTGGCAGATGGAGCTGGCCGAAACCCTGGGCCGGCATGTCGGCGCAGCACTGGCAGCGACAGAGCGGCGCGAGGAGCACCGCCGGCTCGGCGTGCTCGAGGAGCGAGCCGCCATCGCGCGCGAACTGCACGACTCGCTCGCGCAGTCGCTGTCGTACACCAAGATCCAGATCGCGAGGCTGGCGGCCACCCTCGAGCGGGAGGACGGCGGGCCGCGGGTGGCCACGGTGCTGGCGGAACTGCGCGAAGGCGTGGCCGGCGCCTACCGGCAGCTGCGGGAACTGCTCACCACCTTCCGTCTCGGCCTCGGCGAAGAAGGCGTCGCGGGGGCGCTGCGCGACGCGGTGGCCGAATTCGAGCGACGCTCGGGAGTGCATGCGGTGCTCGTCAACGACCTGCTGCGAGTCGAGCTGTCAGCCAACGAACAGGTGCATGTGCTGCAGGTCGTACGCGAGGCGTTGACGAACATCGAGCATCACGCGCATGCGCGTAACGCGTGGGTGGCGCTGTGCCGGGGCGGCGATGGCGCGATTGAAGTGTCGATCGAGGACGACGGCATCGGTATCAGCGATCTGCGGTCGCCGCACGGACACTTCGGGCTGTCGATCATGCGCGACCGCGCGGCGCTCGTCGCGGGCGAGCTCAGTGTGGAGGCGCGCGCGCCCGCGGGAACACGGGTGCTGCTGCGGTTCCGCCCGCAAACAACGTTCGCCGCGGCTCGGGCGATGGCCGAAGAATCCAGGGAAGAGACGCGCGTATGAGCGAAGGGCGGCACACGATACTGGTGGTGGACGACCACCCGCTGTTCCGCAAGGGCGTCATCCAGCTGCTGCAGCTGGACCCGAGCTTTGAAGTGGTTGGCGAGGCGGGCGACTACGCGACCGCGGTGCAGTTGGCGAAGGACAAGGAGCCGGACCTGACACTGCTCGATCTCAACCTCAAGGGCAGCGGCGGCCTGGAGATTCTTTCCGCGTTGAAGGAAGAAGACCCTTCAAGGCGTGTCGTCATGCTCACCGTATCGGACGCACCCGAGGACCTGATGGCAGCCATCCGGGCCGGCGCAGACGGTTACCTGCTGAAGGACACCGAGCCCGAAGACCTGCTCGAGCGCGTTCGCGGTGCGCTCGAAGGCCGCACGGTGATCAGCGATTCACTGACGGCCGCGCTGGCCGATGCCCTGCGTGACGAGGCGCGTGGCGTCCGGCGCGACATGCGCGACCTCACAGACCGCGAGCTGGCCGTGCTGCGTTGCGTTGCCGGGGGGCAAAGCAACAAGGTGATCGCCCGCAACCTTTCGATCACCGAGGGCACCGTCAAGGTGCACGTCAAGCACCTGCTGAAGAAGCTCGGGTTCCGGTCGCGGGTCGAAGCGGCGGTGTGGGCCTCCGAGCAGGGGCTGCGAACAACGCCTTAGCGCTGCAGGCGCAAGCCCGCCTCCTCGCCTGCCAAGAGGCAGGCGTTCCAATGCATGCATCAGCGATTAGCACTCTCGCCCGCCGAGTGCTTTGCCTTTTTCTGTCGGATTTGCAACATTTCTGGCAAGGGACTTGCTTATTGAAAGACCAAGCGATCGCACGATAGCGTTACATCACCACGGAGGACCCGTGACCGAAGACCGGAGGGCTGCATGAACTTACCTGCCACGATCCCGTCGCCCATCTCGATTGCGGGATTCAAGGACGTCTACCAGATCCCGCGGATCGAGGAAGCCCTTTCGGAACTCCAGGAACTCGGCAGCGGAGCCAACGAGGCGCTGCGTGCCACCTACGTGAAGATGATCCGGACCGGCGGCCAACGCTTCGTCATCAAGCCATCGGCGCTGCCGGACATCGATGGCCTGATCCAGGAACTGCCTAACTTCGAGGAGCCACTCGAGGATATCCGCAAGCAGCTTGCACTCTGCTTGTCGTCGGAAGATCCGCTGGAGCTTGAGCCGATGCTGCTGCTCGGCGACCCTGGCATCGGCAAGACCCACTTCGCGCGCCGTCTCTCAAAGCTGCTGGGCACCGGCTACAACTTCATCGGCATGAGTTCGCTGACTGCGGGCTGGATCCTGTCCGGCGCTTCGGCGCAATGGAAGAACGCCAAGCCGGGCAAGGTGTTCGATGCACTGGTCAACGGTGACTACGCGAACCCGGTCATCGTCGTTGATGAGATCGACAAGGCGAGCGGCGATAGCCAGTATGACCCGCTCGGCAGCCTGTACACGCTGCTGGAACACGACACCGCGTGCGACTTCATAGACGAGTTCGCCGAAGTGCCGATCGACGCCTCGGAGGTCGTATGGATCGCCACGGCGAACGACTCGCGCAGCATCCCCGAGCCGATCCTCAATCGCATGAACGTCTATGCGATCGATCCGCCCGACACGGAGGGGTCACGCCGGATCGCGCAGAGCATTTATGACGAATTGCGGGCCGAGCATGCCTGGGGACGCGCGTTTCCGCCGCAGTTGGGCGGCGAGAGCCTCGACCGGTTGGCCCGGCTCAAGCCACGCGAGATGCGCCGGGTGCTGCTGGCCGCCTTTGGCAATGCGAAGCTCGACGGTCGCAGTGAGGTGCGAGCCGAAGACGTCGTCGAAGACCGCGTCGCAAAGAAGGCGCGCATAGGATTTTGACGTCGCCGGCGTACGCGACCGCCGCGCGGTCGTACGTGCACCGGCTCGGATCAGTTTGACGAACGGTCCTGGGACGGCCCGGCGCCCGCTCGCAGCGCAACGGCCGCAGTTGCAGCAGCCTCACTTTGCAGCCGGCAACGGCTTGATGGGCTGCTCGGCAGCAACGCGCTGGTAGACAGGGCCCCAAAGAGGGTGGCCAACCTCGGCGTCGGTGAGCTTGAACGACGGGTCGGCGGCGAACGCGGCGCGAAATGCCTGTTCGCAATCGCTTGGGCGGTTGTAGGCGCAGGCAATGAAGGCCATGTGCTTTTCCGCCACCGCGACGTCATGAGGGTCGCGCAGTCCCTCTGACAGAGCCCGTTTCAGGAGCGCTTCGGCACGCTCGTATTGACCTTCCTCGTAGAAGCGCAGTCCGCTGATGAAGGCGCGCTCGGCTGGCTGCTCATACAGGCGCGCGATGCTGACTGTCGCCGGTGGTGGTGGCGGTGGTGGGGGTGGCGGCGGCGGGGCGAAGATCGCGCAGCCACCGAGCGCGATCGTCGCGACCAGCGCAGCGGTGCGGGGCAGAGGTGGCCGGCCGATGACGCTCATTGAAAGCGATGACGGATCTGTTGCGGCCGCTCGGGGGTGATGTCGACCTGCGCAATGTACGGCGCCTGGTCGCCGTTGCGGATCTCGATCGTGTGACGGCCGGCCGGCAGGGTCAGCTGAGTGAGCGGCGGTGTCGTGCCGCGCGCGTCGCCATTCACGTAGACGGAGCCCCACGGTGCAACGGCCAGCGCGACGATACCCTGCGCTGCCGTCGCCGCAGTACGCGCCGGGTTCTCTCGTACAGTCGTGCTGCGAGCGACTGCGGGGGCGGACCGCGGAGAACCGACGGCCGCATAGTCGACCGGCGCGTTGGTGGTAGAGGCGGTGACAACCGGGACTGCTGCCGCGGATACCGCCGCAGGCGAGGGGGTCACCGTCGCCGGTGCAATCGGGGCAGCGTCGCGGCCGTCAGCAAATTGACTGCGGGTCCAGATTCCCGCAAGCACAAGCACCGCGGCGAGGCCGACGCCGGCAGCGATCGCGTGCCGACGCCACGACCTCGCTGCCGGGCGAGCGGAAGGTTCTGCACTGGGCGCGATCAGCGTGGCCACCGTCATTGTCGCGGCCTGCTTCGGCATGACGGCCAGTCGCGCGGGCATGCCGGTGATCGTGGCCGACCCGGGCATCGACAGGTCGCCGCGATTGCCCCACAGGAAGGTCGTCAAGGCGTTGCGTACCTGCGCGGCGGTGCCGAACACGCGTGTCCCGCCGAGTTCGAGGGCTTGCTCCGCGATTTCCGCCAACGCCAGCGGCGCGGTCGGACGCAGCTGCAGAACCGGGCTTTCCACGCCCTTGCCCTGCGCGCGCAGCGTCTTCACGTCCGGGCGCGTCCCAGTGAGCAGCAGATAAAGCAACGCGCCGAGGGCGCGCACGTCCTTGCGTCGCGCTTCGCCCGACAATTCGTCGCCAAAGAAGGGCAGCATCCGGTCCGTGCCGTGCAGCTCGAAGTCGCCGGTCATGCCACTGTCGATCCAGCCTCCGAAACCGGTGACCTTCGGCGTGCGCTCGGGGACCTGCAGGTAGATGCGGGACGGTGAAAGATGGCCGTGCGGAATTGCGCGCGCATGGGCGAACTCGACGGCATCGGCGACGCGCGCAACGATGTCGGCCGCCTGCAGGAATCCCGGTCGGTACGCTTCGGCGAGGAGTTCATCCAGCAGCTTGCCGTCAACCTTCTCGAGCGCGAGGTAGCCGATACGGTTGACGTGGCCGGCATCGAAGACCGTGACAATGTTCGGGTGGTGCAGCTTGCCTGCCGCCTGCGCCTGGCGCATGAAGGCCTGTTCCACTCGTTCGTGCGCGGCGCGATCCTGGCCTTCGGCCGGATGCAACTGCACCGCTTTCACGATCAGTTCCCGATTCAGGACCGGGTCGAACGCCAGGTAGACCGCGGTGTAGCGGTCGCGCCGCAGTTCGCGCTGTACCGAATACCTTCCAATCAGCCTGACGTTGGATGACAGGTTCGGCGACTTGGAGGCGGCTGTCTGCGACATCAGTCAGGTCCCGCCTCGATGGACTGGCACTGCCCAATCGTGGTGCGGGCCGAGTCGGCAAGGCGAGTCATGGCGCATCGAGGCTAGCGGATGCACCGGCCGGACTCAACCGGCATGAACGTCGGAAAAGAGATGCAAACCTCGTCCGAATGACCGAACGTGGGCGACGCGCGACGCGCACTGCGCCGGGCGCGCCCATTTCACGCCCGGTCAGAAACGGTGTTGCAGCGATATCGATTCGCCCGATCGGAGCTCGACCCGCACGGTGAAAGGCGGCGACGTGTTGTTCCGCACTTCGATCGTGTACGCGCCGGGCGCCAGTGAAAGCTGCGTCAGCGGCGGCGAGACTCCCCTTCCGACACCGTTGACAAAGACTTCGCCCCATGGAGTGATTGCCAGCTTCACGGTCCCGTCCCGGACCGGAACGGCCTGCGACGCCGCTTCAGTGCGCCGACGCTGTGCTGCTTTGGCTTCGGCGTTCTTCGCGTCCTCGCTCGGCGTGGTGACGGGTTCGGCGGGGGTTTCCGCGACCGGGGCGGGCGACGGCGCCGGGATGACCGGCAGCGGCGTCGGCTCTACGACCGGCGGGGGCGCCGGCTGCGGACGCAACGCGAGATAGATCACCGCGACCGCGCTCAGCAGTGCCGCGGCACCCAGCAGGGCCTTCAGCGGGCCGCGCGACGGCGGGGCGACCGGCACGACCGTCGACCGTGTGGCGACGGAGACATCGGCCGACGGGGCGCGCGAGCCGTCGACGAATTCGGCGAGCGCGTTGCGAAAGTCGGCAGCCTTCTGGTAGCGCTGCGTGGGATCGCGCTCCATCGCCTTGCGCACGATGGTGGCGAGCGCTGGCGGCGTTTCGGGCCGCAGCTTCTCCACGGGCCGCGGATGCGCGGCGACCACCTGGTCCAGCGTCTCGTCGATCGTGCGGCCGTCGAAGGCACGTCGGCCGGCGAGCAGTTCATACAGGATCGTGCCCAGCGAAAAGATGTCGCTGCGCGCGTCGAGCGGTTCGCCCTTCGCCTGCTCCGGCGACATGTAGTTCGGCGTGCCGACGAGATGGCGCGTGCCCTTGTCCTTGGCGGCGTCGCGCGGTGTCGGCGCCAGCGCGGTGCCGAAGTCGAGCAGTTTCGGCCGTAGGTCGCGAGACAGGAAGATGTTCGAGGGCTTTATATCGCGGTGAACGAGGCCGCGCTTGTTGGCGTAATGAATCGCGTCGCCAAGCCGCATCATCATCGACGCGGCCTGTCGCGGGCTCATGCGGTTGCCGCCGGCCAGGTACTCGTGCAGGTCCTGCCCGTGCAGGCGTTCCATCGCGATGTAGGCGAAGGTATCGGTCTTGCCTGCATCGTAGATCGTGACGATGCTGGGGTGGCTCATCGCACCGGCCGACTTCGCCTCGCGCAGGAAGTTGGCTTCGATCTGCGTGCGGAACTCGGCCTCACGCGCAAGGGGGATCACCTTGATGGCCACTTCGCGCCCCAGCACCGGGTCGTGCGCGGCCCAGACAACCCCGTAGGAGCCGCGACCGATCTCGTTGAGGATCGTGAAGCGCCCGATGGTCTTCGGCATCGGCACGGACCCGGCGTCCGTGGCGAGCTGGGGTTCGGTGGCGGTCATCGGCTCAGACATCGTGCGGATTATCGCACCGTGATCGCGGCGCAATCGTCGGAAATGCGTCGCGCAGGGCCGCGACTGGCACAGGCATCGCAGCGCACTCCGGTCCCGCCCTACCGCGAGAAGATGATCCGCTCGTTGCGCAGCAGGCGCGCTTGCAGCAGCAATGCCGCAGCGGTCAGTGCCAGCGCGATCGTAGAAGGCAGAAGGATGTCGACGGCAGCCACGGCCTCACCGCGCAGCGCGCGCATCAGCACGGTTTGCTGTCCAAGTGCCGGGACTAGCAGTTGCCAGGGCGCGTCACGGACCGTCAGGAACAGCGGGATGATCGGCACGAAGTTGACGATCATCGTGATGTAGCTGGCGTAGGTCTGCGCTTCCTTGTGGCTGCGCCCGTAGGTTGCGGCCAGCATGTTGAGCGAGGCGACCATCGCGGAGAACGGCAGCAGCAGGATGAGAAAGAGCAGGATTTCCGGCGTGCCGAACTGCATCAGTGCGGCAAGGTTCTCGCTGCGGACGAATTGCATCGACGCCGTGAACCCGGCGAGGGTCAGGACCACGACGGCGGCCGAGCAGCTGGCGGCCACGGCCCATTTGCCGAGGACGAGGGATGCGGTGGATACCGGGTTCATCAGCAGAGGCTCGAGCGATCCGCGTTCACGCTCGCCGGCCGTCACATCGATGGCGACGCTGATCGCACCGACCACGGCGCCGACCAGTGCGAGCCACGGAACGAGGAACAGCAACTGCGCCCCGCGCGCGCGGCTGCCGGCGAGGTTGACCTCCTCGATCTGCAGCGGCTGCAGCACCTGGGGGCTGACGCCGCGCGCCAGCAGGCGCTGCGTGCCCTGCTCACGGTTGAACCCCTGCAACAGCGCGATCGTGGTGCGCACCGCCGTCTGTGCACGCTGCGCTGTCTCGTCGAAGATGACCTCGAGCCGAACCGGTTCACCGGACGCGAGGCGCCGGCCGAAGTCGTCCGGGATGACGACCACGGCGTTTTGCAGTCGGCCGGACAGCAACTCCTCGCGGTAGTCCGCCGGCGCATCGCGGACGCTCGCGCCGTTGCGCTGCAGGAAATTCACGAGTGTCGGGGCCTTCGCGGCGTTTGCGATGACCACCTCTCGGCGCGCTGCGCTCTCCTCGGCGCTCGACACGATGCCCGCGATCAGCAGCAGTGATACGGGACCCGCGACCAGGGAACTGATGAGCACCACCAGCCACGTGCGGCGGTCGCGCAGCGCGTCCTTCAGTTCCTTGGCGAAGACGACGAGGGCGGCCCTCATGGCGTAGCGCCTTCCGGCCCGTACGCCAGCGTGACGAAGGCGTCTTCCAGCGACTCCGCGCCGGCGCGCCGGCGGATCTCGTCCGCCGTGCCGTCGGCAATGCTGCGGCCGTGCGCCACGATGACGATGCGATCGGCCAGTTGTTCGACCTCCGGCATGATGTGCGACGACAGCAGGATGCACTTGCCTTCACCGCGCAGATGGTCGAGCAGCCGGCGCAGTGCGCGCGTCGACATCACGTCGAGCCCGCTGGTCGGCTCGTCGAGGATCAGGTGCCGCGGGTCGTGGATCAGCGCGCGGGCCAGGGCGACCTTCATGCGCTCGCCCGTGCTGAAGCCCTCGGTGCGGCGATCGAGCAGCGGCGCCATGTCGAGCAGCTCGGCCAGCATCGCGAGACGTTCAGCCAGTGCGGCGCGCGCGACGCCGCGCAGGTCGCCGTAGTACTCGATGTTCTCCCGCGCGGTGAGCCGCGCATACAGGCCTCGCGCATCGGACAGCATGCCGAGCTGTGCGCGCACCGCCAGCGCCTCCCGCGTCGTGTCGAGCCCTCCCACGGTCGCTCGACCGGCATCGGGCTGGACCAGCGTGCCAATGATGCGCAGCGTCGTCGTCTTGCCCGCGCCATTGGGGCCGAGCAGCGCGGTGATCGTGCCGTCCGCCGCGCCAAAGGAGACGTCGGCAACGGCGGTGACGCGAGTGCGCCGCCCGTGTACGCGGGCCTCGAAGGATTTCGCCAGTTGCTGGACCTCGATCATTTCGCCGACTCGGGCGCGGCAAGCTGCATCGGCTCGAAGAAGGTCGACGCAGGCAGCTTCTCCAGGCAGTCGGTGTCGAGTTCCTTGAAGCTTGCGTTGCGGACGAAGCGCGTGATCAGCCGCGCGGCGCAGGCTTGGGTACTGACCCCGTGGCCAAGGAACGGTGCCTCGACGTGGCGCGCATTGCCGAGCCGCTGTGCGACCGCGGCGCCGTGTCGAGGCGGGGTGGCGGGATCCAGTCCGCCCGAAAGCACCAGCACCGGGACTTCCGACCGCGGCACCTGATAGAAGGTATCGGGCACCGGTCGCGTCGCGAGCGCCGGGCAGGCTTCGCTATAGACGTCCGCAAACGTGCTGCCGAAGCGTGTCCTGGCGGTGTCCGCGCGTTCCTTCGCACTCAGCCGTGGCAGGTCCTCGGCGCAGATCACCGCGAAGTGCATGCCGAGCGCGAAGTTTTCCCGCACGCGTCCGCTGACCGCCGCCGACAGTGCCACCAGCGGCTGGAAGTCGCCGGCGCCGGCGCTGGCGAGTGCATACGGCATCACTGAGGCGAGCGTCGGCACGTACAGCGGAATGCGCAGCAGCGAGGCCAGCAGGCGGCGATCAACGTGCAGTGTCTGCTTCTGCCCGGTGAGCGGGTGCGCGACGTCGGCATCGAATCCCGCCTCGGCACGTGAGAGCAGCGCGTCGATGCGCGTCTCGAAGTCCGGGTAACGCTCGCGACAGCGCGCATCGGCCTTGCAGGCGGCGGCGAGCGCGGTCAGTGCGGCGTCGGCATCGATCGAGAACGAGGCCGGCAGCACCATGTCCGGCGGCGCCACGCCGTCCAGCACGGCGGTGCGCACCTGCTGCGGAAACTGGCGCAGGTACTCGATCGCAACACGCGTGCCGTACGAGCCACCCCACAGGTTGACTCGATCGACGCCGAGCTTGCGTCGCACGGCGTCGTAGTCGCCGACCGCTATCCAGGTGGCGTACTGCCGGGTGTCGCTGCGCAGGTCGCCCAGGCAGCGCTTCAGGCGCTCCATGTGCTGCGACGGATCGAGCGCAACCGCGAGCGAGTCCTCGTCGTCGGGGCAATCCAGCGCATTCGAGCGGCCGGTGCCACGCTGGTCGATGAAGACGATGTCGCGCCGGGCATTGAGTTCGGCAAAGACCGCCATCGTCTGGCCGATGACGCGGCTCGCTGCCTGTCCGGGTCCACCGGCGAGGATGAACACCGGGTCGGGTTGTGCGTTGCGCGCGACCGCCGGGACCACGGCGAAGTGGATATCCACCGTGCGTCCGCCCGGCGCATCCGGATTTTCCGGCACCGTGACGGTGCCGCAGCGGATCTCACGCTCCACTCCCGGCAGGCGACAGGGCTGCAAGCCGTCGGCACGCGCGCTCGCGCCGGGGCGACAGGCCGCGAGTCCAATCACGATGGCCAGCAGCAGGAGTGATTGAATGAGGCGCATGGTCAGGTGTACAAGCGGCGCGCAGCATAACAACGCCGGTTCGCGAAGTGGGCCGGCGGGAGAGGTCGCGGCCCTGGGCGCGTGGATTGACGCGCTTTCCGCTTCAGTGGTCGGCCACGAGGCGCAGGCCAGCCACGCCGCCGACGATCATCAGCAGGCAGACGATGCGGGCGACCGTGGCCGGCTCGCGGAACAGCAGCATGCCGAACAGCGCCGCACCGGCGGCGCCGATGCCGACCCACACCGCATAGGCGGTGCCGACCGGCAGCGCCTTCATCGCCACGGCGAGCAGCCAGAACGACAGCAGGGCCACGACCAGCACGACAGCGCTCAGCCCGATGCGGGTAAAGCCGTCGGTAAATTTCATGCCGACAGCCCAGGCGATTTCGAGCAGTCCGGCGAGCGCGAGCAGAATCCACGCTTGGGCCGGCGACGGGTTCAACCAGGACATGTCAACTGGAACGGGGAAGACGAAGTATCCGGCATCTTAGTTCGCGCGGTGCGGACTGAGCCGGGGTTGCTGTCGACCCTCGTGGATTGACACAGGAGTACAGCACGTGGAACGGCGATTCTTTGCGCTCGGCGCGATGCTGGCGATGATCGGCGTCGCAGCCGGCGCATTCGGTGCGCATGCGCTGAAGTCGCGCCTCACGCCCGACATGCTGGCGGTATTCGAGGTCGGCGTGCGCTATCAACTGGTACATGCGCTGGCGCTGCTGGCCGTGGCCTGGGCCATGACGCGCTGGCCGGGCCGGGCGGCGCTTTACGCCGGCGCGCTCTTCATCGCCGGCATCGTTCTCTTCAGCGGCAGCCTGTACCTGCTCGCGCTGACCGGCGAACGCTCGCTGGGTTCGATCACGCCCTTCGGCGGCGTCGCCTTCCTGGCCGGGTGGGTGTGCCTGGCGTGGGCCGCGTGGCGCTCGAGCCGATGATGCAGATCGCGTCCGTAGAATCGTTGCGTGTCGACACCCACGCGCCGTCTGTTCCTGACCGGTCTGGCGCTCGCCATTGCCGGCAGCGTGCTGTTCTCGGCGAAGGCGATCGTCGTCAAACTGGCGTACCGGCACGGGGTGGATGCCGCCACGCTGATCGCACTGCGCATGCTGTTTTCGGTGCCGTTTTTCGCGCTGGCCCTGGCGTGGAGCAGCCGGGGTTCCTCACCGTTGGCGCGGGCCGACCACGCCCGCCTCATCGTCATCGGACTGCTCGGCTACTATGCCGCGAGCTACCTCGACTTCCTCGGGTTGCAGTACATCACGGCCGCGCTCGAACGGCTGATTCTTTACCTCAATCCGACCATCGTCCTGCTGATGTCCGCGCTCCTCCTCGGCAAGCGATTCAGCCGGCGCGAAGTCGCCGCCCTGGCGCTGGCTTACGGCGGCATCCTGCTCGTGTTCCTGCATGATGTGCGCCTGGAGGGCGAGGGCGTGCCGCTGGGCGCCGCGCTCGTCTTTGGCAGTGCCGTGTGCTATGCGGCCTATCTCGTGATGTCCGGCGAACTGGTCAGACGCGTCGGCGCGATTCGGCTGACGTCCTACGCGATGTGCGTGTCGACCGTCGCGGTCTTCGTGCAGTTCCTGATCGTCAATCCGCTGTCGTCGCTGCAGCAGCCGGCGCCGGTGTACTGGCTGTCACTGGTCAACGGCTTGCTCTGCACGGTGCTGCCGGTGTTCGCCACGATGCTCGCGGTGGAGCGCATCGGTGCGGGGCGCACCTCGCTCGCCGCCATGGTCGGCCCGGTCGCTACGATTGCCCTCGCGTACCTTTTCCTGGACGAGCGCATCAGCGGCTGGCAACTCGCCGGCACGACGCTCGTCCTTTCCGGTGTCTACGTGTTATCCCGTTCATCGACCGCCTCCGCGACCGCGCGGAGCGTCAGCAAGGAGAACTCATGAAAGCGAAGGCCATTGTCGTCCGCGCCCACGGCGGCGCAGAAGTTATCGAGTACACCGAGGTCGATGTTGCCGACCCGGGCCCCGATGAAGTGCGCATCCGCCAGCATGCGATCGGACTGAACTACATCGACGTGTATTACCGCACCGGGCTGTACAGCAGCGCGCTGCCGCACGGCCTGGGCTTCGAAGGCGCGGGGGTGGTCGAGGCAGTCGGCTCCAATGTCAGGACGCTCAAGGCCGGCGACCGCGTTGCGTATCCGCAGGGTCCGCTCGGCGCCTATTCCGAACTGCGCACGATGCCGGTGGCTACCGTCGTCAAGCTGCCAGCGAAGATTTCCTTCGAGCAGGGTGCTGCCGTCATGCTTAAGGGTCTCACGGTGCAGTACCTGTTTCGCCAGACCTACCGGCTGCAGGGCCACGAGACCATTCTCTTCCACGCCGCGGCCGGGGGCGTCGGGCTGATTGCCTGCCAGTGGGCGCGTGCGCTTGGCGTGAAGCTGATCGGCACGGTCAGTTCGCCGGAAAAGGCAGCGCTGGCCAAGAAGGCCGGGGCCTGGCAGACGATCGACTATTCGAAACAGAATTTCGTCGAGCGCGTGCTGGCCATCACTGGCGGCAAGAAGCTTCCGGTCGTCTACGACGGCGTCGGCAAGACCACCTGGGAAGGCTCGCTCGACTGCATCGAACCGCGCGGCCTGATGGTGAGCTTCGGCAACGCCTCGGGCGCCGTGACCGGCGTGGCGATCGGCATCCTGGCGCAGAAGGGGTCGCTGTTCCTTACGCGCCCGACACTGGCCACGCACATCGTGCCGCGCGCGCGGCTCGAGGCGTCCTCCGAGGAAATGTTCGACCTGATGATCGCCGGGAAGATCAAGGTGGACATCGAGCAGCGCTATGCGCTGGCCGACGCTGCGCAGGCGCATCGCGACCTGGAGGCGCGCAAGACGGTCGGCTCGACCGTGCTGCTGCCGCAATAGTTCCGGCTTCGGCGCGACCCGATCGGCGGTCGCCCGCAGACGCCTCCGCAACGTAGTTGAGGTCGAATTCACCTGTTTCTCGAGGCTGTACCGGTAGTTGCCGTGTGCTGCAATGGCCGCACGCTCTCGATTCGAGGGCGCCCATGGCGCGTCAGGGTCCGGCCACGTCCCGGGCCCACGTTCCGCCCGAAAGTGCCTGGCATGCCGGTCATCGCTGTCGTCAATCGGAAAGGGGGGAGTGGCAAGAGCACCCTGGCCACTCACCTCGCGGCCCATTTCGCCAATAGCGGGGCAAACGTGCTGCTGGGCGACGTCGATCGCCAGCAATCGACGCGCACCTGGTTGCGGCAGCGCAATGCCGTGCCGGCCGCCGACCGACCGGAAATCAAGGTCTGGCCAGTCGATCCGAAGTTCTTCGCCCGTCCGCCGACCGGTGCAGACCACGTCGTACTGGACACTCCCGGTGGCCTGACGGGCCTCGACCTGGCACGCGTCGTCATGTATGCGGACGCGATCCTGATGCCCGTGTGCAACTCGCTCTTCGACCGTGAATCCGCCGCCGAATGCCTGGCGGAGCTACGGACGATGCCGCGCGTCGCCTCCGGACGCTGCAAGCTGGCGGCGATTGGCATGCGGCTGGATGCCCGCACCGAAGCGGCCGGGGTCGTCCAGGCGTGGGCGACCGACCAGCGTGTCTCCCTGATCGCCGTGCTGCGCGAGTCGAACGCCTATGTGCGCTGCATAGAGAAGGGACTGACGGTGTTCGACCTGCCCGCGGCCGATGTCGAGGACGACCTGGCGCAGTGGAAACCCATCGTGAAGTGGCTGCGTCCGATCATGGAGCCGGCCCCTGCCGTAGCGGGCCTGGCCAGGGACGGCGTACCCCCCGCAGTCATGCGGAGTCACGACACGCTGGCTATCGCGCACGTACGAAAGGGCGAGCCGGTACGGCCGGATTCGAAGCCGTCACTCCCGGTCCGTGCTGGCGCTGCCGGTGCTTCGGCCCCGGCGCGTGGGGCGCCGGTGACCTCTCACATGAGCCGGTTGCTTGACGCCCTGCCGATTCCGCGCTTCCTGCAACGTACTCCCTAGCAAGATCGCGGCGATCGACTGACCGGTTGCCGAAACCGGAAAGACGTCGGCCTCGAACTCAAGAGGGTGCCCGGTGGTACCCGGTCACGCGCTCGACCTCGTTCTTCGAGCCCAGGAACACCGCAACGCGCTCATGCAGCTTCTCCGGCTGCATCTCGAGGATGCGCTGGTGGCCGTTGGTGGCGGCGCCGCCGGCCTGCTCGACAAGGAAGGCCATCGGATTGCCTTCATACATCAGGCGCAGCTTGCCCGGCTTGTCGGGCTCTCGTGCATCGCGCGGATACATGAAGAGCCCGCCGCGCGACATGATGCGATGCACGTCCGCCACCATCGACGCAACCCAGCGCATGTTGTAGTCCTTGCCGCGCGGTCCCGACTTGCCGGCCAGCAGCTCGTCGATGTAGCGCTTTACCAGCGCCTTCCAGTGGCGCGTGTTCGACATATTGATCGCGAACTCCTTCGTGTCTTCCGGGATGCGCACGTCTTCCTGGGTCAGCCAGGAACGATCCGGTGTCGCGTGCCAGCGTGAACACCTGAACGCCGTGGCCTACCGACAGCACGAGCAGCGTCTGCGGACCGTATACCGTGTAGCCGGCACAGACCTGGGCGGAACCCGGCTGCAGGAACGCGTTCTCGTCCTGCTCGGCAACGCCTATGCCCACACCGTGAGCGCAAACCGGAGGAACGTGACGGCGCTTACCGTGACGAGCCGACTGCGCTGCGCCGGCTTGCTCACATTTGCGTCATGCGCCGCGCCGCTGAGGTGAGCAGGGGCCGGAATGTGGAAGAATTTGACGCGCCCGGAACAAACCAGTCGCCGCCGCCCTCATCTCGTTCAAGGAATCGGACATGGCCAAGAAGAGAAACGCGCTCTACGCCCAGTCAGGAGGTGTGACTGCCGTCATCAACGCTTCGGCCTGCGGCGTCATCGAAACCGCACGCAAGCATCGCGACGTGATCGGCAAGGTGTACGCGGGGCGCAACGGCATCATCGGAGCTCTGACCGAAGAACTGATTGACACCAGCAAGGAATCGGCCGCGGCCATTGCCGCCCTGCGTTCGACCCCGTCCGGGGCCTTCGGATCCTGCCGCTTCAAGCTGAAATCGCTGGAAGCGAACAAGCGCGAGTACGAGCGTCTGATCGAAGTGTTCAAGTCCCACGACATCGCCTACTTCTTCTACAACGGAGGCGGTGACTCAGCCGACACCTGCTACAAGGTGAGCCAGTTGTCCGAGAAATTGGGTTACCCGCTGCAGGCCATCCACGTCCCCAAGACGGTCGACAACGACCTGCCGATCACCGACTGCTGCCCCGGGTTCGGTTCTGTCGCCAAGTATGTCGCCGTATCCACCCTTGAGGCGAGCTACGACGTGCGCTCGATGGCCAAGACCTCGACCCGGGCATTCGTACTGGAAGTCATGGGCCGGCACGCCGGATGGATCGCTTCCGCGGCCGGGCTGGTGGCCGAGCAGGGGATCCCCGTGATCATCCTGTTTCCGGAAATCGAGTTCGATCCGGATCGATTCCTGGCCGCCGTAAAGCGGAAGGTCGAAGACTTCGGCTACTGCACGGTCGTGGTGTCCGAAGGGTGCCATTACCCCGACGGCAAGTTCATCGCCGAGCAGGGAACACGCGACGCTTTCGGTCACGTTCAACTGGGCGGCGCTGCGCCGGTGGTCGCCCGCATGATCAAGGAAGCCCACGGTTACAAGTTTCACTGGGCCGTGGCCGATTACCTGCAGCGCGCCGCCCGTCACATCGCATCGCGGACCGATGTCAGGCAGGCGTACGAGATCGGCAAGAAGGCGGTTGAGCTGGCGCTCAAGGGTCACAACTCGGTGATGCCGACGGTGGAACGGATCTCCGATGCGCCCTACAAGTACAGGATCGGTGTCGCCGACCTGAGGGACGTCGCCAATGTCGAGAAGTTCCTGCCACGGGATTTCATCACCGAGGACGGCTACGGCATCACCGAAAAGTGCAAGCGCTACCTGCTGCCGCTGATCCAGGGCGAGGACTATCCTCGGTACGCAGCCGGCTTGCCTGTCTACGTGACCTTGAAGAACTCGTTAGCGACCAAGAAGCTGCCCGAGTTCGCGCTGTAACCCGGCACGTACGACGTTCTCGGAGCAGCGGAAGTTCCAGTCGAGCCCGTGCTCCCGCTCGCAGTGGATCAGGTAGTGGGTCAACGACAGGTTCGCCATCAGTTCTCCAGCGACTTGGTGATGATCTCGTGCACATCACGCGACAGCGGCCCCGCGGAGGCGACGCGATCCAGCGCCCCCCGCATCCCCGCCTGCAGGACCGGCGTGTACTTGCGCCAGCGGTCGAGCGCGCGCGCAATGCGTGCCGCGACGGTCGGGTTGATGCGGTCGAGCGCGATGACCTGTTCGGCCCACAGCTCATAGCCGGCGCCGTCGCGGCGATGGAACTCGGCCTCGTTCGACATGCAGAACGAACGAAGCAGCGCGAAGACGTTGTTCGGGTTCGCAAGCGAGAAACCCGGGTGAACCAGCAGGCGGCGCACGCGCTCGACGATCGGCGGCTCTCCGGGCAGCGACATCGCAGTGGCCTGCAACTGGTACCACTTGTACATCAGCAAGGGTTCGTGCTGCCACTCCTGCGCCAGCTGGGCCAGGATGTCGGTCTTGTCCGTCGCAGTGCTGTTGATGAGGGCGGCGAGCGCGGCCTGCCGCTCGGTCATGTTGGCGGCCTGCACCAATTGCCGCCGGGCCAACTCGATCGCACCCTCGACGCGGCCCTCGACGAGGTAAGTGAGAGCGAGGTTGCGCAGCGCGCGTCGTCCGGCGGGACCCGGCGCCGGCGAATACTCGCCCGGCGTCGCATGCGCGTCATAGGCGCGCTGCCACTCGGCGGCCAGGCGTCGGCCTAGCTCACCGCACACCATGCGGCGCGCGGCCCTTATCGCCTGGGGATCGACGACCGCACGTTGTTCGCCGATGAAGCCCTCCTCGGGCAGCGTCAACACCTGCTCTTTGAAGGCCGGTGACAGCGAGTCATCCAGCAGCAGGGCGCGTATCGCGTCGGCGAACTCGCCAGCCAGTTGAAGCGGCCGCCCCGCCTCGACGGCATCGGTCAGGCGCAGTAGTTGCGCGGTGGCGAGGCGCTGTCCCGCTTCCCACCGGTTGAAGCTGTTGCTGTCGTGCGATGAAAGAAACGCAAGATCGTCATCGCTGTAGCGGAAGTCGACGATGACCGGCGCAGAAAAGTTGCGCAGCAGCGAGGGGATCGGCCGCTCTGGCACATTGATGAACCGAAACCGCTGCATCGGCTGTGTCAGTTCGAGCACCCGCGTCGTGGGCCCGGGACGTGTTTCGCTTTCGAGCTGCAGCGGCAGGTCGCGACCTCCGCCGGTGACGAGGCCGACGGCAACCGGGATATGGAACGGCTCCTTGGTGGCCTGGCCCGGCGTCGGCAGCGTCGACTGCGAGAGCGTCAGTTCATAGGTGCGCTTGATCGTGTCGTAGACGCCGGTGGCGCCGACCCGCGGTGTTCCGGCCTGTGCATACCAGCGCCGGAACTGCGTGAGGTCGCGGGCATTGGCGTCGCCGATGGCGGCAACGAAGTCGTCGCAGGTCACTGCCTGGCCGTCATGTCGCCTGAAGTACAGGTCCATGCCGCGGCGAAAAC
>Ga0316601_100000289_pt1 | contig 20649 bp, 18 predicted proteins | sample OWC_soil_day5_no_FD_207663 | JGI IMG/M metagenome (GOLD analysis project Ga0316601, IMG submission 207663) | Wetland soil microbial communities from Old Woman Creek delta, Ohio, United States - OWC_soil_day5_noCT | ecosystem: Environmental > Terrestrial > Soil > Wetlands | place: USA: Ohio... | reverse complement strand
GCCGACCTTCTCGCCAGGGTTGATCTGGAACGACGCCTCGATGAACAGGATCTGGCCGCCGTACTGCTTGCTGACCGAGCTGAACGCGATCACGGGTGGGACCTATAGCACGCTCGGAGCGGCCCCCTTTCGGATATCCTGGGGCATGCGATCGGGGCTTCTCGCAGCGGTCGTGGTGTGGATGGCCGGCTGCGGCCCGTCGGGCGGCCTCCAGTTCGAGGTCGATGCGACCGCCGACCCGACGGCGACCCAGGTCGCGGTCTACGTCGGCAAGGGCGGCGGGCAGCTGGCCTCGATCGCGGCGGAGCTCCAGAAGCCGAGCACCCTCCATGACGGGAGGTTCTGGCCGCTCGCCTTCGACTCCGTGGAGATCCTCGAGCTCTCGGCCACCGACCGCACGACGACGATCTCGTTCGTCTCGGGAGGCGACATCGACAAGCTCACCGTGGTCGCCGTCGGGCTGACGAACGACCAGCCGACCTCCGTGGCGACCAAGACCCTGGCAACGGTGCGCGCCGACGTGGTCGAGGTGTGGGATCTGGTCCTCCAGCCGGCGACGGATCAGGTCGGCACCACCACCGGCAAGGCGGTGGCGACGTGGGGCGCCGAGCCGGGGGAGACGACGTGCGTGCAGGCGGTCGATCGCGACGCTCCGATCGAGAACGTGTTCATCGGCGTCCCCGGCGACATGGATTGCGACGGCAACAAGGACGGCAAACCCGAGGAGTGCGACGACCTGTGGCACGACGCCTCGACGACGCCGTCGCTCGACAGGCTGTCATGCCTCGAGCCGCATCAGGTCCCGGATCTGGTCGGTGGGTCGTCCAGCGCCTGCATGTTCGGAGCTCCGCTCTGCGTCGACGGCAAGCCCGAGGTCCGCAACGACTGCAGCCACGTCCGTCCGTACTGCGCACCGCAGGGACTGTGCGATCTGTGCGCGAGCGACCAGCCGGCCGACCGCTTCGCGTGCGCGCTCGAGCTCGATCCGCTCCAGAACGCGCAGCAGGTGGGGTTCGTCCGCTGCGAGATCGACGTCAACATGACGATGACGCCGCCGCGCGTCTGCGATCAGCGGCTGATCGCCGCGGCGCCGCCGGGCTGGTTCCCTGCTGGTCCGTCGAGCTGCGCGATGCGCCAGCCCCTGTTCCACGCCTCCGCCCCCGGGACGTCGTGGTCGTCGACCGTCGCGTTCGGTGGGATCTCGCTGCAGTTCCGGACCGACCCGGGTTCCGCCGTGTGCGGCGTCGAGATCCAGCCGACGCAGGTGCCGGGAGTCTCGTTCGATCGCGCGGCGTACCCGCAGCACGGCCTGATCGCGCTCCAGCTCGACAGCGGCATGGGAGCGGTGGCGCCGATCCTCCTCGACTACCGCGCGGTCTCCCAGTGCGACGCGGGCGTCCTCCGGAACTGCATCGCGAATCCGGTGATGATCATGAACGAGACGATCACGAACTGCCTCCAGCGCGCGCCCCTCCCCGTGCCGTAGCTCAGTCGTCCCCCGGGGCCCCGGGCTTGTTCGCGCGCGCCTTGCGGCTCGCCGCGATCCGCTGCGCCTGCTCCTGCTTCGTCACGCCGATCGCGCGCTCGCCGGCGAGCTTGCGGAAGCTCGCGAGCCGCTCGGGGGCGACGGCGTCGCGCACGGCGCAGCCGGGCTCCTTCTCGTGGCGGCAGTCGCGGAACTTGCAGCCCGCGGCGAGCTCGGCGATGTCGTCGAACGCGACCTCCTCGGTGTCGTCGACCCACTGCGCGAGCTCGCGCATGCCGGGCGTATCGATCCACAGGCCGCCGGCCTCGGCGATGAACAGCTCGCGGCGCGTCGTCGTGTGGCGGCCGCGCTCGTCGGCTCGCAGCTCGCGGGTCACCTGATGGGTGCCGAGCAGGGCGTTGAGCAGTGTCGACTTGCCGACACCGGAGCTGCCGAGCAGCACGCACGTTCGCCCCGGACCTCCGAGGGCCCGCAGCTCGTCGAGCCCCTGGCCCTGCGTGCTCGACAGCGCGATCACGCGGACCGCGGCGATCGCGGCGAGCGCCTCGAGGCCGGGGCGCGGATCCGCGACGAGGTCGACCTTCGACAGCACGAGGACCGGCTCGATGCCGCCGTCGCGGAGCAGGCCGATGTAGCGATCGAGACGGGCAGGGGAGAGGTCGGAGTTCGCGGACGTCATCACGAGGCCGACGTCGACGTTCGCCGCGAGCGGCTGGGGCGCGGTGGCTTCGCCGGCCGCCTTGCGCACGAGGAAGCTGCGGCGCGGGAGCAGCGCGCGCACGACCGCCGCGCCGCTCCCGGCGACCGCCGCCTCCCAGCGCTCGACGAGCACCCAGTCGCCGACCGTCGGCAGTGCGCGCTTGTCTCCCGCCTCGTTGTAGAGCTTGCCGGTCAGCTCGACCCAGCCGACGCCGACGGGCCGGGGATGGAGCGGGTCGGGTTCACCCGGCCCCGCGGGGCCAAACGCCTGGTTCGCGCCGCGGTGCTCGGCTCCGATCCGCACCGGTTGCCACGCGCCGGTCGGATCGGCGGCGAGCCGCGCGGCTTCCCACCGGTCGTCCCAGCCGAGCGTGCGCAGGACGTCGTTCACACGGACAGCTCGTGACCGAGGAGAGTGAGCGGGAACACCTGTGCCCCGTCCGCGAGGCTCTGGAGCAGGCCCCGGAGCTCGGCGCCACGCAGCGGTCGACCGCGGATCTCGTCGAGCGTCAGGTACGCCGCACCGAGCGACTCCGCGTCCGCCGTGGTCCGCGGCGCGGTGTCGTCGATCTGCGTGCCCGTGAAGATCACCCGCACCCGTGCGCCGTCGTCGGTCACCGAGTGCTCGACGCGGAGGACGCCATCGAGGCGGATCGGGACGCCCGTCTCCTCGAGGACCTCGCGCACCGCAGCGTTCACCAGGCTCTCCCCGGGCTCGACACGACCGCCGGGGATCGACCACGACTTGCCGTACTTCTGCTCCTGGGTGAGGAGGAACCGGTGTCCGCGCCGCACGATGACGAGCGCGAAGTACCAGGTCGGGATCGGAGAGCGAGCCATGTCTGCATTGTAAGTGATAGCGTCGGGCATGTCCGACGGCGAGGACGAGCGCACCCAGTTCAAGCTGAAGCTCGTGCAAGGCTTCTCGGCGAACGTGCCGCATAACCGGGCGCTCGGCATCCAGATCCTCGAGATCAAGCCCGCGGAGGCCCTGTTCATGCTCCCGTACGACGCCAAGCTGGTCGGCAATCCCGAGACCGGCGTGATCCATGGCGGGGCGATCACCGCGATGCTCGACGCTGCGTCCGGCGCGGCCGTGTTTGCCGCGCTCACCGACGTCGTCCCGATCGCGACGCTCGACCTCCGGATCGACTACCTGCGCCCGGCCGAGGTCGGCCAGGCGGTCCACGCGCGCGGCACCTGCTACAAGCTCACCCGCAACGTCGCGTTCACGCGCGCCGTCGCGTACCACGAGGATCCCGACGATCCGATCGCGCACTCGGTCGGGACCTTCATGCTCTCGACCCCGACGGGACAGTCCAGGTCATGAGCCTCGTCGACCAGCTGACCGCGGCCAAGCAGGCGCACGATTTTCAGGCGCTGTTCGATCTGATCCCCTATGCGAAGTTCCTCGGCCTGACCGCGGCGCTCGAGGGCGACGAGCTGGTCACGACGATGCGCTACGGCGAGCACCTGATCGGCAACCCGACGCTCCCCGCGCTGCACGGCGGCACGCTCGGTTCGCTGCTCGAGTCGGCCGCGATCTTCCACCTGCTGTGGAACGCCGAGACGATCGTGCTGCCCAAGACGATCACGCTGACGGTCGACTTCCTGCGCTCCGGTGGCCCGGTCGACACCCACGCGCGCGGCATCGTGACGCGTCAGGGCCGCCGCGTGACCAACGTGCGGATGGAGGCGTGGCAGGCCGATCGCTCCACGCCGGTCGCGACCGCACACGGGATCTTCCTCGTCATGCGCAGCTAGGGCTGGCTCCGTCCAAGAGGCTCCATGAGCGCGAGCTCGTGTGCGGGAGGCTCCGTGCGCGCGTGCTCGTGTGCGGGAGGCTCTGTGCGCGCGTGCTCGTGTGCCTGAGGGGATGAACCGCCAAGGCGCCAAGGACGCCAAGCAGACGGAGGCTCGGGCTTCGCCCATCGGGGCGTGTGCTCGGAAGTGAGCCACGAAGGCAGGAAGGCCACGAAACAGAAAGGGGCTTCGGGCATCGCCCGACATGGCGTGTGCCGGAGGATGAACCGCCAAGGCGCCAAGGACGCCAAGCAGAGAGGGAGGCACGAGCTCGTCCAAGCTTCGGGCGAAGCCCGACCCTTCCCCTCTGCTTCGTGGCCTTCGTGCCTTCGTGGCTCCCTCTCCCTTCTGCTTGGCGTCCTTGGCGCCTTGGCGGTTGATCCTCGGGCACGCGGCCTTTCCCGCACGGAGCCGCCCGCACGGAGCTAGCTGCACCGAGCTGCCCGCACGGAGCTAGCCGCACGGAGCCGCCCGCACGGAGCCGCCCGCACGGAGCCGCCCGCACGGAGCTAGCCGCACGGCTCCCCGCGCCTACGTCGCCGCCGGCAGCCGCATCGTGATCACGGCGCCGCCACCGGGCCGGGGCGCGAGCGTGACCTCGCCGCCGAGCGTCGTCGCGACCGAGCGCGCGACACCGAGGCCGACGCCGACACCGGCGCCGCGCGCGGACGAGCGGAAGAACGGATCGAACGCGCTGCGGACCTCTTCGGACGTCAGATCGCGGCCGTTGTCGGAGACCTCGACGACGACGTCGGCGGCGCGCTCTTCGACGGCGACGACGATCTGGTTGCTCGGCGTCGTGACCTCGGCATCGAAGCCGGAGCTCGAGAACAGCATCATCGCGAGCACGGCCTGGCCGATCCGGGACTCCTCCCCGGTGACGGCGCGGACGGGAAAGATCTGGCGGATCACGTGGGCGCGCGGCTCGAGGGTCGGAGCGGCGAGCCTCAGCGCGGACGACACGACCGCGGCGAGGTCGACGGTCTGGGTCGCGCTGCGGGTCGCGAGGGTTTGCAGCGCGCGGACGTTGTTCGCGATCCGCTCGGCGCCGGTCGTGATGTCGTCGACGCAGCGCAGGGCCTGCGTCAGGGCGTGGTCTGGCATCGAGCCGAGCTGCTTGCGCAGGGACCGCAGGTTGAGCAGCACCGAGGTCAGCGGGTTGTTGATCTCGTGCGCGAACCCGGCGGCGAGCGCACCGACGAGGCCGATCCGATCCGCCTCGAGGAGCGACAGCTGCGCCTGCTGATTGGCGTCGCGCAGGACCATCACGTACGCGACGCCATCGGGCAGGCGGAAGAGCCCGAGCGCGAACTCGATGTCGATGTAGCTGCCGTCCTTGTGGATGATCCCGAGCTCGAGGACGAGCGGGATCGGCTGGCCGGCGCGGAAGCTGAGAGCGAGCTGCGACACGAGTGCTCGCTGCGCGGGGACGATCGTCTCGAGCACCGGGATCTGATCGAGCTCGTCGACCGTGTAGCCGACCATCGCCGCGGCGGGCTTGTTCGTGTGGTAGCGCTCGAGCCCCGCCCCGCGATCGGCGATCACGATCACGCCGAGGCCGGCGGCGGAGAGCGCGTCGAGCAGCGCCGGCATCAGCATCCCGAGCTCGCTCACCGGCATCATGCGGGCTCCTTGACGAACGTGCCGAGGACCTTGTCCTTGGTGACGCCCGGGAACTGGAGGACCTGGTTGTGCATCGCGACGTAGACACCGGGAGCGACGAGCTGGACGGCGACCAGCGCCTCGGTCAGGTTCTGCAGGGCATCGGTGGAGCGCAGCTCGTACGGGCGCATGGCGCCGGTGAACACGACCGGGGCCATCGGCGTGCCGATCAGCTCGACGACGCGATGTCCCGAGGTGGCGAGTCGATCGGTGCCGTGGACGACGACGACACCCGCTGTCTCGCGCGCGAGGCGCCCCGCGGTCTCGGCGATCAGCGTGTGGTCCTCGGCGGTCATGTCGAGGCTGTCCTTGTTCATCAGCTGGACGCGCTGGACCTCGATCCCGCGCAGCTCGAGCGACGCCAGCATCACGTCGAGGACGGAGATGTGGTTCGCGAGCACGCCGGACAGCTCGTCATAGGTCTTCTCGATCGTTCCGCCGGTCGAGATCAGTGCGATGCGTCGCTTCATGTCACACGAGGAGCGGGAGCAGGACGTATACGGTGGTCGCCGTCACAGCTGCGACCACCAGCACCAATACCACGGCCACGAGCCAGCTGCGCTCGGGCGGCTCGGCACGGAACGCGGTGACCGCCGCGGTGTCGACCGGTCTGGCCAGGCGGGCCACCGGCGGCGGAGCCGGAGTCTTCGTGGCCGGGGCCTCGAGCCTCGGCGCCGAGGTGCGGACCACCGTCGGGACGATCTCGTCGGCGAGGAAGCTCCCCGACGGCACCATCGCCTCGTGGCGCTCGAAGCGAGCGACCGCGATCCGGTAGTCGTTGTTCGTGACCTGGTTCGCGGCCAGCGGGGCGGACGGCGTGTCCGTCATCGGGGCAGGCGCGCCGCCCTTTAGCGAGAGCGTGTTCTGCTGGGTCGAGCTCCGGCCGAGCACGGTCGGCAGCGGCGTCAGGCTCTCGATCGAGATGCTCACCGACTCCTCGTGCGGATACGCGTTACCGAACGGCGCCGTGGTGACGTCGAAGAACGTGCTGTCGAGCCAGCGGGCGACCTGCGTGCTCATCACATCGAGGCCGAGGCGCTTGGTCACGGTCGTCATCGCGGCGCGCAGCGCGGTCGCGTGCTGCCAGCGCATGTCGGGATCGCGCGCGAGCGCCGTCATCACGATGTCGTCGATCTCCGGTGGCACCTTGGGATTCGATCGCGACGGTGGCTCGATCTTCATCGAGCGCACGCGGTGGAGGGTGTCGAGGTCATCCGAGGTCGTGAACAGCGGACGGTTGGTCAACAGCTCGTGCGCGATCACGCCGACCGCGAACAGGTCCGCGCGCGCGTCGAGCGTGCCGCCGATGTACTCCGGAGCCATGTAGCCGAACTTGCCCTTGATCGTGCCGCTCATCGTCTGCATGCCGCTGATCTGGGCCTTCGCGATGCCGAAGTCGATCAGCTTGACGATGCCGCCCTCGGCGACGATCACGTTCGATGGCGACACGTCGCGGTGGATGATCCCGAGTGGTCGCCCTGCGTCGTCGCGGAGGTTATGTGCGTAGTCGAGCGCGTCGCAGATCTGGTTGATCACGTTGAGCGCGATCGGGACCGGCATGATCGAGCGCTGCTGCGCGCAGTGCCGGAGGATCTCGCGCAGGTTGCGGCCCTCGATCAGCTCCATCGCGATGAAGTAGATCTCGCCGACCTTCCCGAGCTCGTAGGTCTGCGCGACGTTGGTGTGGCGCAGGTACGACGCGAGCCGCGCCTCGCGCGCGAACGACTGGACCATCTCTTCGCTGGCCGCGACGTGCGGGAGCATGCGTTTCAGCGCGACGATCCTGCGGAAGCCCTCGATGCCGGACTGCTCCGCGCGATGGACCGCCGCCATGCCGCCGATGCCGAGCTGTTCGTACACGAGGTACGGACCGAAGGCCTCGGGCACAAAGGCCATGATATCAGGATCGCGCTACCGACAGGCCGGAATCGCGGCGCCGCGCGCGAGCGCGAGGAGCCTGTCGTAGTTGTCCTGCATCCCCGCGAGCACCTCGTCTGCCCCGCCGCTGACCGCATCGAGGTGCTCGACGAACGCGAGCTCGCTTACCCCCGGATCATCGGTCGCCAGGATCTGGATCGTGCCCTCGGACACGGCGATGAAGTCCGAGCCCTGCGTCTTCTGGTGCCGGATCATGCCGAGCGTCGGGGCGTCGATGAGGCCGTCGATCACACCGTACCGCCACTGGTCATCCCACTCGACGGTGAGCAGATCGCGGACGATGTAGTGGACGAGGAAGCTGTACTCGTAGGCCCCATCGTTGGCGTCCGTGACCTGCTGCTCGTCGGTCGAGCACCGCGCGAACATCGCGGGTGGCTGCTTGGTCAGCGCCCACAGCGTCGCCGGCGCGGCGAGCACGTAGCCGCGACCGTGCACGTTGATCGGATCGCTGCCGACCGTCTCGTGCCGCAGCGTCTCGGTCACCTCCGACGCGTCGGGGACCTGGTTGTCGTCGAGCGGCTCGAGGCCGGGCGGAAACGGCGTCGCCACGTTGTCCTGGCACGCGGCCAGGACGAGGACGCTCGTGGCGACGATCGACTTCACGCGGGCGGTGTCGCTTCCGGTGTGCGGGGGACGAACCGCGCGCGGGCGGTCGGCGCGATCTTGCGATTGACGAGGAGCAGCGTCGACACCGGGATCACGAGCTGGATCGCGAGCGGGACGATCATCATCAAGGTCTCCGGAGACATCATCCGACCGAGGTGCTTCATGCCCTGGAGGACCGGCCACATGATGTAGATCGTCAGCGCGCCAGCGACGACCGAGAACACGGTCGCGATCACGCGGCTGTGGGGGCTCATCCGGATCAGCTCGTAGCCGGCCCACATCTGGAACGTGGTCAGGCCGACGCTCCACCACAGCGAGCGGGCACCCGAGGGACCCATGAACGAGAGCATCTCGGTGTAGCGACCACCGAAGTCCGCGCCGAGCACGACCTGCGGGATCAGGAGCGTCGCGCCGAAGAACGCGTGCGCGACGAGCAGCCAGCCGAGGCCGGTGAGGCCGGCATCGGGGGCGCGGCGGTGGAGCTGGCTCCCGTCACCCGCCATCAGGTCGGCGAACTGCCGCTCGCTGTAGAACCGGCGGATGATCATCGGCCACGCCATCAGCATCCAGCACACGCCGGCGACGACCGCGATCACCGCGAGGTTGACGGCGCCCATCATCGACACGATCAGCATCGCGCCCGCGGCGCAGAACGAGCTGATCACGCCGAAGTTCGCGTAGCGGTTGGCCAGCTCGACCGAGCGATCGAGGTTGGTCTCGCGCAGCCCCGAGATGCCGGCCTGGACGTGGAAGATCGAGCGGATCAGCAACATCACGAGCGCGACCAGCAGCAGCACGCCGGGCCCCTGCGACAGGATCCGGCTCCCCGACTCGAGCATGACGAGGAGGAACGCGCCGGTGCCGAGCACACCGCACGTGCCGAGCACGGTCATCAGGATCGCGGCGGCCTCGAAGCCCTTGTCCTCGGCGATCGGCAGCTCGCCCGTGAACCGCTTGAACCGGGGAAGCCGCGAGATCACCGCGAGGAACGTCGGCCATGCCGCGAGGCCTGCGCAGATGCCGAGCGTGAACTTGAACGGCACGCCGAACTTGCCGCTCAGCAGCACTGCCATCACGGCGGTCTGCGCGAACGCGACGAGGACGTAGCGCTTGACGCCGGCAAACGGGTTCGGCTTGTCGTCGAACGAGGCGCGGGGGTAGAGCAGCTCGCTGCCGCCGACGCGGTGGAACGCGGAGCGTGCGACGCACAGCGCGAGGACGATCAGGATGTAGCCCTTGCCGACCCGACCGAAGCCGCTCGGCAGGAACAGCATGATGAACATGACGAGCGAGGCGTAGGCCGCGAACACCGTGCCCGCGAGCTGCATCACCAACCCGAGGCTCGCGAGCCCCTGGTCCGCCGGGACGCCAGGATCGACCAGGCTCGTGGCGGGTACCGGCGGGGGTGGTTCGGCCTGATCCGTCATCACTGCTGGTGATAACACGGGGTAGTTGGCGCTCACGAGGTCATTTTGCGGCTGCACGCCCGTCCGGACGGTTGGCCGTGTCAGGTAGTCGCACGTGCGTGGCGGCGTAGGCGATCTGCCAGGAGCGGCAGGCGATCCTGGCCCCACGCGACGAACTCGCCGACCCGGAACGACGGGACGCCCCACAGGCCGGCGCCGTCGAGATCGGTCGCGTTCTCGTGCGCCGCAGTCGCCGCGGCAGGTGCGCCGAGCGCGGCGCGCGCCTCCTCCCACGGCAGGTTGGCCCGCTCGACGAGGTGGCGGAGATCGACATACTCGCTGACGTCGCGGGCCTCGGCCCAGATCCCCCGCATCGCGGAGCGCGCGAATGCCAGCCCGTCGGCGGCGCTGCGCTGGTTCGCCCAGTGGGCGATGGCGAGGCAGTTGTCGACGCCGGCGCCCAGCGGATCGACGAGCTCGCCGAACGGGATCCCGAGCCGGTCGGCCTCGCGCTTCGCGTCGCGCACGATGTACAGCCGCTTGACCGTCGGCATCGGCAGCCCGCGCGTCACCATCGGGGCGACCTGCCGGAGCACGAGCGGGACGTCATACGGCGCGAGGATCCCCTGGATCTGCTCGAGCGCGATGTACGAGTACGGCGAGCGGAACGAGAACCACATCTCGCAGGTCAGCGGCTTGTCGGACAGCTTGAGCGGACCGCGATCGGCCTCGGGCCGCGGCGTGACGACGTGCGCGACGGGGGTGCCGAGATCGGCCGCGAGCTCGGCCTCGAGGTAGGGCAGGCGGTCGATGCCCCAGTACCAGGTCCCGCCGTAGTGGATCATCGCACCCTGGTAGTGACCGCTCGTGCGGAGCTCGGCGTAGGCGGAGTTGAGGATCGGCTTGACCGAGCCGTGCGACTCGCTGCCCCACTTGCCGAGCAGGGTGACGAGCTGCTTCCGGTCGATCGACCACAGTGCGTGGGACAGCTCGAGCGCGGCGGCCAGCTGGTCGCGTGCGGGGCGCTCGCGGATCAGGCAACTGCCGATGTCGCGGATCATCCCCGAGTCGCACTCCTTCTTGCCCGGGAACTCGAGGTCCCAGTAGGCGGCGAGGTGCTGGGCGTCCCTGAGCGCGTACTTGGGGCGCAGGGTCGGCGCCGGATCGACGTCGGAGGCGGGCGGCGTGATCGTGTGGAATGCGAGCTCGACCGGGTAGGCCTCGAGGAGCCGGCGGACCGCCTGGGCCGTCAGGTAGCTCCACGGGTCGGTGATGTCGAAGTAGAAGTCGAGGCGCCGCGGTTCCTTGGACAGCCGATCCTTGACGCGGGACACCGCGCGACGGGCGGCATCTCCCGTCGGGCCGAGCCACGCGGAGATGGCTTTCGCTTTGAGTCGCTTGGCGATCAGCATGGGGCCGGTCAATATACGCCGCCGTGGACGAGCACAAGCTCCTGGAAGCCATCGAGCTGCTCGAACAGATCGGCGGGAACCTCAAGGCGCTCGCCGAGCTCGACGAGGCGACGCGGATCCGCCTGGTCACCGCGGCCGGCCAGCTGTCGCGTCCCGACCGCTACAGCCGCAAGGCGCTCGGCAAGGTCCTCGCTCGCCAGCGCGTGGCGGCCCGCCGCGACGCCGATCGCGCGATCCTCGATCAGACCGGGATCCGCGCCCTGCGCCGCGAGCCGGTGTTTCGCACACCGCTACCGCGCCCCGACATGGTGCTCGATGCCCCGATCCGCGACGAGCCCGAGCCCGGCGAGGTCGTCGATCCATGGGCGGCCGCGGAGGCCCGCCGCGAGGGTGGTGCGGACGAGTCCGCGAGGGTCGAGACCGCGCGCATGTGTTACGTGTGCAAGGTCTCGTTCCACGAGCTCCACCACTTCTACGACCAGATGTGTCCGCCGTGCGCGGAGCTCAACTGGCAGAAGCGGAACCAGACCGCCGACCTCCGCGGTCGCGTCGCGCTGGTCACCGGGGCGCGCGTCAAGATCGGCTACCAGGCGGCGATGTTCCTGCTGCGCGCGGGCGCCGAGGTCATCGTCGCGACCCGGTTCCCGCGCGACGCGGCGCGCCGGTTCGCGCGCGAGCCCGACGCGAGCGAGTGGACGTCGCGGCTCCACGTCTACGGGATCGATTTGCGGCACACGCCGAGCGTCGAGCTGCTCTGCCAGCACCTCAACGCGACGCTGCCGCGACTCGACGCGCTGATCAACAACGCGTGCCAGACGGTGCGCCGCCCGTCGGGCTGGTACGACCACGTCATCGCGAACGAGCTCGCCTCGTTCGCCCAGCTGCCGGCCGCGGAGCGCACGATGCTCGAGCGCAACCGCTCGCTGGGCGAGGGCCTCGTCCGCAGCGCCGGCACCGAGATCCACGCGACCGGGCTGTGGAAGTCCGCGGTGCTCTCGCAGGTGCCGCTGCTCGCCGAGGATCACGAGCGCGGCGATCACCTGTTCCCCGAGGGCCGCCTCGATCAGGATCTCCAGCAGGTCGACCTCCGCGACTCGAACAGCTGGCGGATGACGCTCGCCGAGGTCCCGACCGCCGAGCTCCTCGAGGTGCACCTCGTCAATGCGGTCGCTCCGTTCGTGCTCAATGCGCGTCTGCGTCCGTTGCTCGCGAAGGTCCCGACCCGCGATGCGCACGTCGTCAACGTGTCGGCGATGGAGGGCCAGTTCTATCGCCGGTGGAAGACGGACAAGCACCCGCACACGAACATGGCCAAGGCCGCGCTCAACATGATGACGCGCACCAGCGCGATCGAGTACGTGCGCGACGGCATCCACATGAACAGCGTGGATACCGGGTGGGTCACGGACGAGGATCCGGTCGCGCACGCGGAGCGCAAGACCAAGATCCACGGCTTCCATCCGCCGCTCGACATCGTCGACGGCGCTGCGCGGATCGTCGATCCGGTGTTCGACGGCATCTCGACCGGCACCCACCTGTGGGGGTTGTTCCTCAAGGATTACAAGCCAGCGCCGTGGTGAGCCCAGGTACGACGTGTGCCCGCGACCTGGGGTAGCCCCGGGGCTCTCGGGCTTGCGGATCTGCCTTCCAGGTCACATTCCGATCACGTAGTGATCACGAAATTTGCTAGGTTGGATCGATGAGCGGCGAGGGGATGCGCGCGACCCTGGGGATCAGCCTGTGGGGGGGCCAGGTCCGAGGGGCCGCGGCGAACGCGCAGACCATGATGCGCCCGGCCGTGCGGCCCGAGCTGCTGCCGCACCGCGCGTACTCTGCCCGCGACCTGTTCGTCGCCGCGTACCCACGGTTCGCCGATCAGTGCCGCGCGTTCGACGAGCCGGGCATCGCGGTGGTCGCCGTCGACGAGGCGTCGGGGATCCCCGCGGGGATCGTCAAGCTGTGCGCCCGCGTCCAGCGCCCGGTCGCGGCGATCATCGGCCGCCACGACCGCTGCGACCTGTTCCTCGCGCATCGCGAGGAGCTGTCGCTGCGCCAGCTCGTGGTGGTGCTCGATCCGGTGACGACCTGGGCGCGCGGCGCGAGCAACGTTCGCTACCGCGTGCTCGACCTGCGGACCGGGACGCCGATCGTCGACGAGGACGGCAAGCCGATGCGCGGCCTCGTCGCGGACGGTCCCGCGATCTTCCGGTGCGCTGGTTACGTGATGTTCGTGCTGCCGCTCGGTGATCCGACGGACTGGCCGGCGGCGGGAAGCGACGCGTGGCAGATGCTGCCCGAGCGCGTGTACCTCGACCAGCTCGCGAACTGCCCGCAGGGCTCGCTCCCCAAGCTCCGCATGCCGCGCCCCAACGCGCGCGAGACGTACATCACCCGGACCGGCGGTCCGCGCGACACCGGGATGCGGCTCGCGCAGGGCGATGCGGCCGGCATGCTCGAGCTCCATACGCCGACCCGCCAGCTCACCCTGACGATCGGGCACCAGGCCCTCGCCGACGGCATCCTGCTCGGGCGCTACAGCCGGTGCGACGCGACCGAGGCAGCCCACGAGGATCACTCGCTGTCGCGGGTGCACGCGCTGCTGATGCAGGTCGACGAGCGCCTCCTGCTCGTCGACACGGCGAGCACCAATGGCACGTTCGAGCGCGGTGCTCCGGCGCGCGTCGTGGTGTTCGACGGGACGACGGAGCTCCGGCTGGGCAAGCGGACGTTCGTGCGCTGGCGCTGGCTCGGCTGATCGTCAGTCGCAGACGACGGCGTCGAACGAGCCCTCGACCTGGTCGAGCGAGCTCAACACGATCGAGTACGTCCCGCGGACGCAGCCTTCGGCGCCGTCGATCACGAGCGTGCCGTCGATCGACTTCGCCACGTCGGTGCCTCCATCGCGCTCGACGACCGCGAACACTTCGTTGCCCGGGCAGCGGAACAACCGCTCGGCCACGAACCGGTAGTTCTTCGGCTCGGGCGGGTCGCACATCAGGACGACGAGGTGCTTGCCGGTCGGCGCCACCTCGCCGCATGCACCGGCGACCTCGTCGAACACGAGCGCCTGCATCGTGCCGACGGGGAACTGCGCGGCGCGCACCCACGGTCCGAGCTGTTCGCCTTGCAGCGTGGCGAGGCCGTCGCTGAAACCATCGGGCCGGCAGCTGTTCGGATCGAGGCTGTCGTCGCCGCACGCGGCAAGCAAGCCAATCATCGCGATGCCGATCCGGATCATGAGGTCGATCGATAGCACGCGCGGCGAGTGGCAGGCTCGGTTGCCATCGGCCGGATACCGGTCACCTCGGGAGCTCGCAGGCCGGAGGTATCGCGGAGTTCGGGGCGGCATGCGAACGGCATGCATTCTGCTCCCTCGCTCCCGCGAGCGAGGTACTAGAATCATGGCCAAGCGATCCGAGATGTCGAAACCTGTCACCCGCGGCGAGCTTGTCGAAGACCTCGAATCCTTCGATCAGAAGCTCGACCAGAAGCTCGACCAAAAACTCGAGAAGTACGCGACCAAAGCGGATCTGGAGATCTGGGGTGGTGCGCTCTCTGCCCGGATCGGCGGCGTCGAGGCCCGGATCGGCGGCGTCGAGACCCGGCTCGACCGCGTCGAGGCGAAGGTCGACGGACTGTACGGCGAGCTCGCGCGACACACGCAGGCGATCCTCGAAGCAATGTCCACGCAGATCAGCGTCGTCGACGAGAAGTATGCCGATCTGCCGGATCGTGTGTCGCAGCTCGAGCGCGATGCGTTGCGGCCCCGTCGCCGCTGATCAGCGGCGGCGCAAGACCCGGCGCACGAGGCCGGCGGCCTCGGGGACCTTCGCCGCGACCATCGCGCCGAGGTAGATCACGCCGAACACCGGGATCGCGACGAGCGCCGCCTGCCACGCGCGCGCACCGAGCTCGAGCGCGATCCACGCCGCACCGTAGCCCGCGGCACCGGCGCAGATCGCGGCGGCGGTGGCACCGACGATCAACCTCGTCGGGGTCGGGACGGCGCCGATCCGGCGCGCGAGCCAGCGCCGGAGCAGCGCGTACTCGACCCACGCCGCGAGGCTCGAGCTCGCGGTCAGCGCGAACGCACCCCATGCGATCGAGTAGCCGAGGGCCTCGCGCACCGGCAGCGCGAACGCGAAGCCGAGGCTCGCGTTGAGCCCGACCCGCACGAGGGCGGCGTGGAGCGGAGGTTTCGGCTCGCCGAGCGCGTAGAACGCCGACGCGAGCAGGCGCCCCTGGGTGCCCGGCACGAGGCCGAGCGCGGAGCCGGCGAGGATGATCCACACGATCTCGGTGTCGCGCGCGCCGAACCGACCGGTCTCGAACAACAGGGCGACGATCGATCCACCGATCACGATGAAGGCGATCGCCGAGGGCACGACGAGGAAGACGACGCGGCGGAGCGAGCTCGCGAGGCGCTGCTGGAGGTGCGCGGCCCGCGCCTCGTCCCCGCCGGTCGCGCTCGCCATCTCGGGGAGCTCGGCCGCAGACACCGCCATGCCGAACAGGCTGACCGGGAGCATGTACAGCGTCTGCGCGTTGAACATCGCGGCGACGATGCCCGCGCCGAGGTAGCTCGCGAGGACCTGGTCGATGTACCCGGAGATCTGGACGGAGCCGCGGCCGATCACGACCGGCACGAACGCGCGCAGCGTCGCGCGCACACCCTCGTCGCGCACGGCGAGCGACGGTCGCGCGCTGCGCAGCAGGCGGAGCACGGAAGGGAGCTGGACCAGGAACTGCGCGGCGGAGCCGATCACCGCGCCCCACGCGAGCCACACCGCGATGTCATCGTCGTGACCCGCGAGCCGGCGACCGGCGATGATCGCGGTCGCGATCAGCGCGGCGTTCCACAGCACCGGCGAGACATAGGACAGGAAGAACCGGCGGTGACTGTTGAGCACGCCGAGGCACCACGCGCTCATCACGAGCAGCGCGACGCCGGGAAACAGGATCTGGACGAGGCGCACGGTGAGCTCGCGCGTCGTGTCGTCGAAGCCGGGGGCGAGCAGGTCGACCAGGGCCCCGGACGCGACCACGCCGATGACCGCGATCACGCTCGCGACCAGGGCGAGCAGCGTGCCGATCGCGCGCGCCACGCGCGAGGCCTCCGCCTCGCGACCCTCGGCGAGCAGCCGCGCGTAGACCGGGATGAACGACGCCGACAGCACGCCCTCGCCGAGCAGGTTCTGCAGGAGGTTCGGGATCCGCAGCGCGGCGCGGAACGCACCGGCGGCCGCCGACAGGCCGAGGTAGTGCGAGATCACGCGCTCGCGGACGAGGCCGGAGATCCGCGACAGGAAGATGCCGGCCGCGACCGCGAGCGCACCGGTGCGGCGCGCACGGGCAGGGGCCGCATCACCGGGCATCGCGCGATTCTCGTCGGCGGTGTCGGTCACAGCAAGAAACCAACGCCCGAGGGAGCACCGGGATTCCCCCGGGGCTCAGCCACGGCTCACTTGCAGGTCACCGTGACGCGTGGCGGGGGGCGCGATGGATCGCACGCGTTCTCGGCGCTCTCCTTGCTCGCGTAGGTGCCGGCAGACGGGCCCGGCGCGCCGACGAGCTGGATCCCCAGCTGATCGGAGGGCCATTCGGCTCGCAGCGAACCGGCGTCGAAGGGCACGCTCGCCGTCAGGTCGAGGCTCGACTGGGTGGACACCGCGATCGGATCGGAGCGATCCGTGGGGCCCATGGCACCCTGCGCCTCCCAGGGAACGCCCGCCTTGCGCAGCTGCCGGTCGACCACGCCCTCGTCCCAGTCGGGCTGCATCCAGTACACCGTGAACATGCCCGGCGCGCTCACACACGTCATGCACGTACCGCCTCCCGGGCCGCACGCGCCCGCGGTCTGGACGAACGCGAGATCGACCTGCACCGTCGAGATCGTCGGTGCGAGGTCGCCGAGTCCGAGGCGGAGCAGGACCGTCTGCGGCGAGCTCGAGACCTTGAGCACGGGATCGGTGCCGTGCTTGGCCGTCACGTCGACGTACGTGTCCGCCAGGAGGGGCAACTCGATGCGTTGCCCCGATGACGCGCACGAGGCGACCGGGGGGCCGTCGATCGGCGCCGCGTCGATCGGCGAGCGGTCGGCGAGCCCGAACACCTGATCGCAGCCCGCGGCGGCCAGCAGCGTGCCGACCACGCAGGCGACCATGCCCGGGTTCCACCTCACGTGCTCGCATCCGTCGCTGCGCGGTCGACTCATGCCGTCATGGGTATCACAGTCGATGGCGGCCATCGCGGGAAGCGCTGGGGCGGCGGCGCCTCAGCGCAGGCGCAGCGAGATCGCCAGGGGCTTGCCGCCGCGCGTGCCCTGGAGCTCGACGCTCGAGAGCTCGTCGAGCCTGGCGTACAGGTCGAGGAGCTGCTGGGCGCTCTTGATCGGATCGCCGTCGATCGCGTTGATCACGTCGGCGTTGCGCAGGCCGATCGCCGCGGGGATCGAACCGGCGCGCACGGCGGCGAGCCGCACGCCCTGGACCTCGCCGTCGGTGACGATCGGGATCATGCGTACATTGCCGGGCCGGGCGACGCCGGACACCAGGTCACGGACGAACGCGCGGTCGACCTCGAAGGTGTGGTCATCGAGCTTCTTGATCCGGTCCGCGAACGGATCGGCGGGAGGCTCCGGCCTTGCCGGGCCGGAGCCCTCACCGCCACCACCCTTTGCAGGGGCGCCGTCGAGGAGGGACAGCCGCGTCGCGCGGCCCGCGCCGTCGACGACGTCGATCGAGACGCCCCCGATCCGCAGGATCGTCCCGACGCCGGGGATGCGTTCGCCGAGTCCCCAGCTGCCCTGGGCCTCGGTCTCGAGCACGCGCACGGTCGCGCGTGCATCGTTTGCGCGGGCGCCGAGGTCGGTCGCGAGCAGCACGGCGGCGCGGTTGAACCGGGGAGTGTCCGTCGGTTCGGTGACGACGGGGCCGCACGTCGAGCAGAACATGTTGCGATCGACGAGCGCGGATCCGTCGGGGGCTGCTCGCGGAGGCGCGATCACGGGCGCCGCACGTGGGAGGGGCATTCCACGTGGGGTAGCGGCGATATGATCGGCCTCGACGAGCGCGGCCACGGCGTGCGCGGCGAAGCTCGCGCACACCATGATCGCGATCACGGTGACCAGCCAGGTCCGACGGACGAAGCCAGCAGCGAGCGAGAGAAGCGTTTTTCGCAGCATGCTGACCTCGTCCAGCTCTTCATCAAGGGACGTGCCACGGGCGTACGACCACGCAAGGTCCCGGAGATCCGTGCGGGGCGGTCAGGTCAGCGCCACTGCGGCCTGCGCGTCGACGGAAAACCTGACAAACTGGCACTCCAGTGTCGGGCCCTACACCCAAGGCGATCGGGAGGTATCAGATCATCGATCGCCTCGCCGTCGGTGGCATGGCCGAGCTGTTCAAGGCGACGCTCACCGGCGACCACGGGTTCGCGAAGCTGGTCGCGATCAAGAAGATCCTGCCGCACCTCGCGCAGGATCGATCGTTCGTCGAGATGTTCATCGACGAGGCGCGGATCACGGCGCAGCTGGATCACAGCCACATCGTCCAGGTCTACGAGCTCGGCACCGACGCCGACACGCCGTACATCGCGATGCAGTTCGTCGATGGGCTCGACGTGCTCGCGCTGCTGCGCGAGTGCGCCCGCGTGCAGATCCGCCTGCCCCCGGAGCTGTGTGCGCTGATCGCCCGCGACGTCCTCGATGCCCTCGACTACGCGCACAACGCGGTCGCCGTCGACGGCCGCCAGCTCGGCATCGTTCACCGCGACATCTCGCCTGGCAACGTGCTGCTGTCGTGGCGCGGCGACGTCAAGCTCACGGACTTCGGCATCGCACGCGCCGCCGAGCGCCGCCACAAGACCGAGGCGGGCACGCTCAAGGGCAAGTACGGCTACATGTCCCCGGAGCAGGTCTCCGGCGGTGAGATCGATCCGCGCGCGGATCTGTTCTCGGTCGGCATCCTGCTCGCCGAGATGGTGATGGCGCGCCGGCTGTTCACGTCGACCAACGACCTCGACATCTTGCTGATGGTCCGCGACGCGCGCCTCGACCGCCTGCACAAGTACGCGAGCGAGTTCCCGGTCGAGCTCCGCGTGCTCACGACCCGCGCGCTGCAGCGCCGGCCCGAGGATCGCTGGCAGAGCGCCGCGCAGTTCCGCGATGCGCTCGACGAGTGGATCCGTCGCACGTCGGGGGTCACCTCGCGCGATCTCGCGGGCCTGCTCGGCCGCGTGATCAATGCGCCGACCGCGGATCTCGAGGGCGTCCCCGGCGAGGGCATCCCGGCGACCTCGTCCGACGAGGGGCTCTCGGGCCCGCTGACCCGGATGTCGATCGCGCGCGCCGAGGCCGAGGCCGCGCGCGCGCGCGCTGCCTACATCGCCGGCGACGCGGTCCCCGACGGGGAGGTCGGCGGCGAGCGCTCGAGCGGGACGATCACCGTCGGCGAGGACGACATCGAGCGCGACGACGTCGAGTTGCCGTCCGGACCGCGCGAGATCGGCGAGCTCCGAGAGCACCCGGTGATGCGGGTCGTCTACCGGCTCGCCAAGACCAAGGGGACCGGGATGCTCGCGCTCGAGGGGCGCGCCGGCACGCTCAAGGAGGCGTACCTGGTCGAGGGCCAGCCGCAGTTCGTGCACTCGAATGTCGAGGGCGAGCGGCTCGGACGGTTCCTGATCGCGCAGGGCGCGCTCAACGAGGCGTCGCTGCAGCGCGCGCTGTCCGTGATGCACCACTTCGGCGGGCGGCTCGCCGACACGCTGGTCGGCCTCGACATCCTCGATCCGCTCGAGGCGTATCGCATGCTCGCGAAGCAGGTCGCCGCCAAGCTGATGGAGACGTTCTCGTGGCAGAAGGGCCGCTACACCTGGACGCCACGGCACCCGAACCCGTGGAAGGCGCGCTCGCTCCACCTCGATGCGTTCCGCGTGATCGGCGCCGGTGCGGCGCAGCTCGCCGAGCCGATGATCGATGACTGGCTCGAGGCGAACAAGACCGCGTTCATCGTCGCGGAGCCGACGACCCAGGAGGGCGAGCTCGGTCAGTTCGGGCTCGGCGATGCACTGCTCCGCGTGTACAGCCTGCTCGACGGCCGCACGCGCCTCGGCGATCTATCGGCCAAGGTCCGCTCGCCCGAAGCGCGCCTCAACTTGCTGCGCCTGACGTACCTGCTCGTGCAGACCGATCTCGCGCGTCTGTCTTGATGTCGTGAGCGCACTCCTCACCGTCCAGGGCCTCGAGAAGCGCTACGGCACGCGCCATGTCCTCGCGGGTGCGTCGTTCGCGCTCCACGAGCGTGATCGCGTCGGCATGATCGGCGCCAACGGCGCGGGCAAGTCGACGCTGCTCAAGATGCTGATCCAGCGCGCCATGGGCGGCGACGACCCCGCGCTCGTGCCCGACGAGGGGTTGATCACGTGGCGCCGCGATCTCACGCTCGAGTACGTCGCGCAGGAGCCCCGGCTCGTTCCGGATGCGACGATCGCGTCCTCGCTCGTGCGCGAGGGCATCGCCGATCACCAGATCGCGACGATCGCGGCGGCGCTGCAGCTCCCGCCGATGGACGCGCGGATCGGGAACCTCTCGAACGGCGAGCGGCGTCGCGTCGCCCTCGCGCACGCGCTGCTCGGG
>Ga0316601_100000287_pt1 | contig 20688 bp, 11 predicted proteins | sample OWC_soil_day5_no_FD_207663 | JGI IMG/M metagenome (GOLD analysis project Ga0316601, IMG submission 207663) | Wetland soil microbial communities from Old Woman Creek delta, Ohio, United States - OWC_soil_day5_noCT | ecosystem: Environmental > Terrestrial > Soil > Wetlands | place: USA: Ohio... | reverse complement strand
GACAAAGCACCGGCGGCGACCGAGCCGGCGCCCACGGCGGCACCCGCGACCGAGCCGCCGAAGGAACAGAAGGAAGGCGGCGCGACCGACGGCAAGCTCGACGTCGGGGGTGCACCCGGCGGTGGCAGCCAAGGCGAGACCAAGGCGCACATGCCGTCCGACGACGGCGGCGAGGCGAAGGCGCGGATGCCGTCGGACGACGGCGGCGAAGTGAAGAAGCCGATGCCGTCGGACGACGGCGGCGAAGCGGCGAAGAAGGCGTGCAGCAAGACCGAGGACTGCGGCGCGAAGCACGACTGCTGTAACGGCTTCTGCTTCAAGCAAGGGACGGCGAAGCACTCGATCGAGTGCAAGTTGCCGGCCGGCAAGCTGTGAAGCGCTTCCTGGTGACCGCGCTCGTCGCGTGCAGCGCGGCGCCGACGACGCCGAAGTCGCCGTCGACCGCCGTCGCCGATGCCGAGCTCGCGGCGCAGATCGATCGGTTCTTCGACGGTCACCTCGCGTTCCGGCCGGGACTCGCGATCGAGCTCGGACTGCACGAGTACGACGGCAAGGTCCCCGATCGCTCGAAGGCGGCGATCGACGCGGAGATCGCGCGGCTGCACGCCGCGAAGCAGACGTTCGAAGGGATCGCCGAGGCGAAGCTGTCGCTCCAGAAGCGCGTCGAGCGCGAGGTCGTGCTCGCCGAGATCCGCAAGGAGCTGTTCGAGCTCGAGGTGCGCAAGCGACCGTCTCGCGATCCGTTCTTCTACTTGTTCCGGTTCTCGCTCAACGCGTACATCGCGCGTGACTACGCACCGGCGGCGGAGCGCGCGGCCGCGATGCTGCGCGCGTGCGAAGCGGCCCCCGCGTACTACCAGCAGGCGGCCGCGAACCTCGACGCGAAGCTGCCGAAGGCGTTCATCCAAGCCGGCACGATGATCGCCGGCGGCACCGTCGCGTTCCTCGGCGGCGACGCGAAGCGCGCGTTCGCCGAGCTGCCCGACGCCGCGCTGCGCGGCAAGCTCGACGCGTGCCTCGACACGCTCGCGAAGCAGGTCGGCGACTTCGCCGGCCTGCTGAAGGCGCGGATGCCGAACGGCACCGACGAGTTCCGGCTCGGCGCCGACAACCTCGTCGCGATGCTGCGCGAGACCGACGGCATCACGACCGACCTCCCGACGCTCGAGCGCATCGCGAAGGCGGATCTCGAGAGGAACCGCGCCGCGCTCGTCGCCGCTGCCCGCGAGATCGATCCGAACCGCGATGTCGCCGCCGTCGTCGCGGAGGTCACCGCCGACAAGCCGGCAGAGCTGAAGTCGGAGGTCGAGAAGCAGCTCGTCGATCTGCGGAAGTTCCTCGTCGACAAGCAGATCGTGTCGCTGCCGCGGCCCGACGCCGTGGAGTACCGGCAGAGCCCGTCGTTCATGCGCGGCAACTTCGCCGCGTTCAGCGGCGCCGGCCCGCTCGAGAAGACCGCGCTGCCGAGCTTCTACTACATCGCGCCGCCGGATCCGTCGTGGCCGCCCGAGCAGCAGAAGGCATATCTGATGTCGCGCGCGGATCTGCTGTTCACGACGGTGCACGAGGTCTATCCCGGACACTTCGTGCAGGGCATGCACCAGCGCGCGAGCGGATCGCGGGTGCTGCAGGCGTTCGAGACGTACACCGCGAGCGAAGGCTGGGCGCACTACGTCGAAGAGATGATGTGGGAGCAGGGCCTCGGCGATCGAGATCCGCGCGCGCACATCGGCCAGCTGAAGAACGCGCTCCTGCGCGACGTCCGGTTCGTCGTCGCGCTCGGCTATCACGCGGGCACGCTGACGCCCGACGAGGCGGCGAAGCTGTTCGTCGAGCAAGCGTTCGCGGATGCGGGCAACGCGAAGCAGCAGGCGATGCGCGGCACGATCGATCCGATGTTCCTCGGCTACACGCTCGGCAAGCTCCTCATCATGGAGCTGCGCGCCGACTGGCAGCGCGCGAACCCGACGAAGTCCCTGCGCGACTTCCACGACGAGCTCCTGCGCTACGGCGAGGCGCCGCTGCCGGTCACGCGCCGGATGATGCTCGGCGAGGGCGCCAAGCCTCCGCTGCACTAACGGCGCTTGCTCGCCACGAGCCAGCGCTCGTCACCAATCACCGCAACGAGATAGCCATCATCGGCGATCGGCGTCTCGAGGGTGAACGTGTTGCCCGCGCGCGTCGCCGCGAGCTCGTGCGGCTCGGGTCGATCGCCGGCGTAGTAGACCAACCGCGCGCCCGCCGTGTCGATGCCCTGCGGCACGAGCTCGACGGTCGTGCCGCTCCACCGCCCGAGCAGCGTGCGGAACCGATCGCCCTGCAGCTCGCCGCTGACCGCGAGCGGATGGCGATCGAACCGCGCGGGCCCGGGATACGCGGGCGCCTCGAAGATCACGACGTGATGCCGGACGCCGGTGATCCCGAGCCCGGGAAACCACTTCGTGTTGCACTCCGAACGAATCGTCTCGAGCTTCGTCTGGAGCCGCGCGGCGTCGCGGATCCCGTGCGTGCCGCGATAGTGGTGATCGATGAACGTCTGCGCGTTCGGCGACACCGGCTGCGCGCTCGTGATGTCGAACTGATCGCCGGCGACGCTGTACGGCAGATGCTCGTCGTACGGCTCGCGCACGCGCAGGTTCGCGAACATCGGGAAGCTCGAGAACGGATACGTGTTGAGCCGCTGGTCGAGCGTCGGGATGAAGCCGGTGAGGACGTCGTAGACGACGAAGACGACGATCCAGATCCGAGGTCCGCGCGGCGGCCGCCAATCCACGAGCGTCGGTGGCACCCGCAGCGGCTTGCCGAGCTGCTTCGCCATCCACTCGATCAAGCGGTCCCAATCGACGAACACCGCGGCGAGCGGCAGCCAGTGGAGGTTCCACAGATCGACGACGAGCCCGAGCCCGAGCACCTCGGCGACGAACGCCAGCCCGCACACGAGCCGCACGAACGGGCGGCGCACGAAGAGGACGGCGAACAGCGGCGTCAGCTGCGTGATCATGTTCAGCAGCGCCGCCGTGCGATAGCGCCAGACGTCCTGCAAGAGCCAGTCGACGAGCGCCGGCCGCTCGAGCCCGGCGAGATCGTACTTCACGAGCAAGTGGTGCCGCAGGTTGTCGGAGAGCGCCCAGCGCAGCGTGAAGTGACCGTGCGCGAGCTTGTGAAACACCGCACCGACGAACATCAGCGCGACCGCGAGCTGCACGAGGCGCAGCGACCACTGATACGCACGCGGCAGGTTCAGCTGCGGCAAGCCGCGCCAGCGGCGGATCAGCGCGTCGAGCGACAGCGCATCGCCGGCGCGGGCGCCGAGCAGCGCGAGCTGCGCGAGGAACACGACGTTGTAGACGTGCGACCAGTGCGCGGAATGCGAGTGCGAGACGGCCGCGAGCGCGACCCCCGCGACGAAGCTCAGCGCGGTCGACGCGCGCGTGACGAGCCCGAGCAGCATCGCGATCGTCGCGACCCACGCGACGATCATCAGCAGCGTGATCAGGAACGCCGGTGGTGGTGACGAGCCGAGCAGCATCCAGATGCCGACCGGCCGATAGAGGCCTTCGGGAGCCACCAGCGTCGGATCGGTCACGAGCCGCACGAGCGACGCGATCACCGAGAGGGCGACCGCGACGCGAACGATCGCGAGCGCATGGCGTCCGCCGTCCGCGAACCAGTAGCGCTGCCAGCGGCCCACGAATCGCACGTTACATCGGCTACCCGCCTCTGGCATGATCGGGGGATGCGGTGGTTGCTGCTCGTCGTGGTCACCGCCTGCGGCTTTTCGACGCGCATCACGGCCGGTGACGGCGACGGCGGGCCGGGCGATGGCCCCGACGCAGATCCGGACGCGGCCGACGGCGCGACCCAGGGCGGCTGCCGCGCCGTCGAGATCGAGTCGATGTCCGCGCAGAACTGCGTGCTTCGCAGCGACGGCGAGGTCCGGTGTTGGGGCCGCAACGAGGACGGCGCGATCGGCGTGCCGTCGCCCAACACCTGTATGAGCGGCGACGCGTGCGTGCGCACCCCGACGAAGGTGACGCTGCCCGAGGTGATCGTGCAGCTCGGGCTCGGCGATCGCCACAGCTGCGCGATGTCTGCGACGAAGATGTACTGCTGGGGTTCGAACAGCAATGGCCAGTTCGGCGACAACTCGACGAACAGCGCGACCGCACCGCGCGAGATCGGGCTCCGTGCCGGCGCGACGGCTGTGCGCGGCGGTGACTTTCACACCTGCTCCTTGAACGCGGCGTCGGTCCGGTGCTCCGGGCGCAACCAATTCGGCGAGATCGGTGACATGAGCACGACGCAACGCGACACCCCGACGGCGGCCGGGCTCGCCGGTGTGGTGAGTGCGATCGGCGCCGGCTTTCATCACACGTGCGCGATCGTCGGCGGCGCCGTCTCGTGCTGGGGACAGAACACGTCGGCGCAGGTCGACACCACCGGCAACACCCCGGTCACCTCGCCGCGCACCGTCGGGGTCGCGAGCGCGACCGCGGTCGTCGGCGGCACCGCGCACACGTGCGCGCTGATCTCCGATGGCTCGCTGAGGTGTTGGGGCGCCAACACCAACGGCCAACTCGGCGTCGGCGACACCAGCCCGCACACGGGCCCTCAGACGCTCGGCCTCACCGGTGTGAGCCAGCTCGTCGCAGGGGCGAATCACAGCTGCGCGCTCGCCGGGACCGGCGTGTGGTGCTGGGGCGAGGGCTACACGAACGCACCGGCGCAGATCAACTTCGGCGGTGCCGCCGCGAGCGCGGTCTCCGCGGGCAGTTACCACGACTGCGCGATCATGACCGACGGGACGGTGCGCTGCTGGGGCGTCAACAGCTTCGGCCAGCTCGGCAACAACTCGACGCAGACCTCCGCGACACCAGTGCAGGCGGTCGTTTGCCCGTAGTGTGGTAGACGTACGCCGTGTCGAAGGATCGCGCTGCGCCGTTCTCGCGCAAGCATCGCCGCTACTGGATTCCGATCACCGGCGGCATGCTCTTGATCGGGGCCATCAACATCGCGATCGGATTCTTGTCCTACGAGCCGCCTCCGACCAAGACCGAGAAGATCGAGCTCGTCCTGCCGGACGTCACGCGCGACGCAGGCGTCGACGCCGCGCCGGACGCTACTCCGTCCAAGTGAGATCGAACGGCAGCCGCGCCTGCGGCTTGCTCGGATCGACGAGCACCGAGCCCGGCACCCCGCGTAACAGGTCCCGCACGATCGGCAGGTCCGTCGGTGCGACGGTCCGGGTCTCCGCGCGCAGTCCGATCAGCTTGCCGAGCGTCCCGAGGATGCTCGACGGCAGGTTCGGGAGCTCGTAGAGCTGCACCCGGGTGTCCTTGCTGATGCCCATGCGCTGCTTCGCTTCGTCGATCGCGTCGCCGAGCCCGCCGAACCGATCGACGAGCTTGATGCCCTTCGCCATCGTGCCGCTCCACACGTGGCCGCGGCCGATGTTGTCGACCTCGTCCTTCTTCATGCCGCGACCTTCCGCGACCGCGCCGACGAAGCGGCCGTACATGTACTTGAGCTTGTCCATGAGGACGCTGCGCTCCTCGGCGGAGTACGGCCGGTAGAGACTCTCGACGTCGGCGCGCTTGCCGCGCTTGTATGTATCCGTCGTGATCCCGACCTTCGCGAGCAGCCCCGACAAGTCGAACTTGCCGTAGAAGATGCCGATCGATCCGGTGATCGACATCGGCTTCGCGAAGATCACGTCGCAGCCCGCCGCGATGAAGTAGCCGCCCGACGCGGCGAGGTCGGAGAACGAGCACAGGATCGGCTTCACGCCGCGCGTCGCGAACACTTCGCGCGAGACCAGCTCGGAGGCGAGCGCGCTGCCGCCCGGCGAGTCGATGCGCAGGATGATCGCGCCGACGTCGGGGTTCGCGCGGGCCGCGGTGATCGCGTTGACGAGCGTCTCGCCGCCCGCGAGGCTCTGCCCGATCAGCGGGATCGATCGCGACTCGCCGTCGGTGATATCGCCGTCGACATAGATGATCGCGATGCCGGGCCGCTTCCAGCGCTCGGGCCGCTCGGTCGCGCGGCCGCCGACGGGGATCACCTTGCCGATGTCGGCCATCACGAGCTCGCTGATCTTGTCGGGCGCGGCGACGGCGTCGACGAGCTTCGTGTTCGCGGCGAGGTCACCGGCGGAGTACGGCCCGCCGTCGACGAGCGCGCGCAGCTCGTCCTTCGTCAGCTTGCGCGAGTCGGCGACCTGCGAGAGGAACTGATCCCACAGCGAATCGAACAGCTCGTTGTTCATCTTCGCCGCGGTCGGCGACGGCCCGGTCTCGGTGAACTGTTCCGGTGCGCTCTTGTATTCGGCGATCTTCTCGAACTGCGGCGCGACGCCGATGTGCTCGAACGCGCCCTTGAAGAAGATCGTCGTCCCCGCCATGCCGACCAGCCGCACACCGCCGGCGGGATCGACGTAGATCTTGTGCGCCGCCGACGCGACGAAGTAGTCGCGCCCCGTGCCCGACACCATGTACGCGTAGACCTTCTTACCCGCCGCTCTCACCGCGAGCAGCTCGTCGCGTAGCTCCTGCAACGTGCCCCAGCCGCCGCCGAGCCCGTCGAACGTCACCACGAGCGCCTTCACCTTGTCGTCACGTGCGATGCCGCGCAGCCGCGCGACGTACGTGGTGAGCTGGCGCAGCCCGACGTTGCCCGACAGCTCGAGGCGCTCGATGTGATCCTCTCGGCCGAGGACCGAGCGGGTCGCGACCTGCGACGAGCGCAGCACGAGCTGACCGCCGAGTAGGTGATTCGCCGCCGTGTCGTCGCGCATGCCCGAGGCGAGCGTGGTCACGCCGAACTTGCCGAACGACACCTCGAGGCCGATCGTGCCGCGCAGCTCGCGGCCGTTGTCCTCGATGCGACCGACCGCCGTGTCGACGAGCGCGTAGGTCTCGCGCGTCTCGAACGCGGCGTGCACGTTGATGCCGCTCGCGATCCGCGCACTCACGCGTGCCCAGCCGTCGACGTCGAGCCGGGTCTCGCCGAGCCTGCCACCGACGGCGACCTCGAGCGCGTCGACGGCAAACGGCCGCACGAGCAGCTCGGCTTCGTAGCGCCGCTGGACCGGCGTGTCACCGATCGGCTTCGTGGCGATGTCGCGCACCGTCGCGCCGTACGCGAGGTAACTCCCCCAGCGTCCCGACAGCCCGGCGTCGAACGTGCTGCGCGCCGACAGCGGGCCTTCCGCGTGAAAGCGATGCCACGACGCACCGACGCCGACGTTCGAGCCCATCGCCGTGGCGAGGCCGAGCGTGAACCGAAACGGCTCGCCCGGATCCGGTTCGAGGTGCGAGCGCGATGGCCGCAACCACTCGAAGCCCAAGCCGAGGCCGAAGCGCGGCAGGATCCCGCCGCCGCCCGAATACGCCATGAACGCGCCGACGCCCTGCCCCGCACTCGTCGCGACGTCGGGATCCTCGATGCCGAGCACGAGCGCGAACTCCGACCCGCGCACGAGCGGCAACCCGCCCGGATTGGTCGCGACCACGCGCCCGTCGAACTCGCCGGCGAGCGGCGCGGTCGGCATCGCCACGCCGTCGGTCGGCTCCTCCGCATAGCTGCGATCCGCGCCTTGTGCGTGCGCGACGCCGGCGCTGAGGCAAATCGCGAGGACGACAGCGTTCCGCATCGCTCGCGACGGTACCAGGTTTTCGATGATACTAAGGCCAGCGTGCCGACCGCCCCCACCCTGCTGGAGAAGCACCCGCTGTTGGTTCACCTCGAACCCGAACAGCTCGCGGGGCTCGCACGCACCGGCGAGATCGAGAGCTATAACCCGGGCGAGTCGATCGTCGTCGAAGGCAGCCTCGGTGACGCGCTGTTCTTGATCCTGAGCGGTCAGGTCGCGGTGCACAAAGGCGCCCAGACATTCGCGACGCTCGCCGGCGGCGAGTTCTTCGGCGAGATGTCGCTCGTCGAGCCCGCCCCGCGCTCCGCGAGCGTCACGGCGATGAGTGCGACGTTCCTGTTCCGCCTCCCGCACGATGCGCTTCGCCAGCTGATCAGCGAGGACTCCGCCGCAGCATCCGTGCTGCTCGTGCAGGTCGTGAAGACGCTCTCCGAGCGCCTACGCCGCGCGAACCAGATGCTGTCGTCCGTCGACCTGCTCGCCGATTGGCTCGCGGGCTCGATGGTTTAGTTCGCGATGCCGTCGGCTTCGGGGAGCTTCAGCGCCTTGTTGCACGCCGCGATCTTCTTCGTCGCCGTCGCCTTGAGATCGCCGGTCACCTTGCCGCGCAAGCTGATGTAGAGCTTCTTCGCCCGCGGATAGTCGCCCTGGCGGAACACCGCGTCGGCGAACAGGAACATCGCCTCGGTCTTGTTCGAGACGTTCGCCTCGATCGCCTGCTTCGCGAGCTGCTCGGCCGCATGGTTGTCCTGGGACTGGAACGCGGCCCACGCCTGCATGTAGAGCGCTTGGCCCGCGTAGCCTTTGATCTTGCCGAGCTTCATGTAGACGCCGCGCGCTTGCTCGTACTCGCCCTCCTTCTCGAGGGACTTGCCGAGCTTGATGAGCGCTTTCGGATCTTTTTCCTGCGCGGCCGTCGCGACCTGCTTCGGCGGTGCGGTCTTCGGCGGCAGCTTCTTCGGATTCTTGGGATCCGGCTTCTGGACGGTCTTGTCGTCTCCCGCAGGGGGCTTCGCGCTGCCGCTGCCCGTCTCGACCGGCGGCGAGACGGCGGCGCTTCCGCCACTGCCGTTGCTGCCATTCGTCGCGGGCTGCGTGTTACTGCCCGGCGTCGTCGGCGGCGGTTGGGGCGGCTGGACCGCGTCGCTCGCCGTGTTCGCGGGCTGCACCGTTTCGGCTCGCTGGCCGCGCTCGCCCATCGCGACGTAGATGATCGCACCGATGCCGCCGAACAGGAGCGCTCCGAGCAGGAGCCAACCGAACGCACCCGCGGCGCTGCGCTTGATGATGATCGGCTGCGACTGCGCCGCCAGATCGTTCAGCGACGGTTGGCGCGCGTTCGCGACCGCGACCGGTCCGCTCGCCGACGCCGCGCGCGGCTCGCTGGTCGACCGGAACTGACCGCTCGACGTCGGACCGGAGAGCATGCTCGGGAGCTCGGTGCTGCCGCTGTGCGTGGTGGCGCGCCCGATCGGCGAGCTCGAGGCCGCACGCGCCACGACCGCACCATCGTCGAGGTTGCGCACCGAGAGGCCGGCGTTGAGCGTCGCGACGACATTCGGGTCGGTCGTCATCCCGAGGATCTGCGCGACCGCGACGCCGCGACCCGCGAGGCACTTGTTGAGCTCGTACTCGAACGTCTCCATCGTCTGGGGACGATCGTCGGGGTTGCGCGCCATCGCGGCCATCACGAGATCGGAGACCGTCGGCGGCAACGCGTGGCGCACCGTCGAGGGCGGCGGCGGATCCTGCGTCGCCTTCTTGGTCAGGATCTCCATGAAGTTGTCGCCGGAGTACGGCGGGATGCCCGTGACCATCTCGTAGCAAATCGCGCCGAGCGCGTAGACGTCGCAGCGCGCGTCGGCGGGACGGCCGGCTGCTTGTTCGGGCGCCATGTACTCGGGCGTGCCCATTGCCATGCCCGGGCTCGTGAGGCGGCGTTCGCGCGCGGCCTCGGCTTCCGTCGTCTTCGCGATGCCGAAGTCGAGGACCTTCACGACGTCGGCGGCGCCATCGCGCGTGATCAAGAAGACGTTCTCGGGTTTGAGATCGCGGTGAACGATGCCCTGCGCGTGCGCGGCGGCGAGCGCGCGACAGATCTGCGAGGCGATCTTGAGTGCACGCGAGACATCGAGTGCGCCCTCGCGCTCGATGATGCTGCCGAGCTCGACGCCCTCGAGGTACTCCATGACGAAGTACACGCTGCCATCGGCGGTCGTGCCGGAGTCGGTGACGTCGACGATGTTCGGGTGACCGATCTTCGAGGCCGCGCGTGCCTCGCGACGGAACCGCTCGACGAGATCGGGCATGCGCGAGTAGCTCGGGTGCAAGACCTTGAGCGCGACGCGCTTGCCGATCTCGACGTGCTCGGCCAGGTAGACCTTGCCCATGCCGCCTTCGCCGATCAGCTCGATCACGCGATAGCGGCCGTCGACCTCGGCGTTGATCAAGTCGGGCTCGGCCTCGGCATCGAGCTGCTCCGCGAGCGCGGCCGCGCTGCCGTCCGCCGTGGGCGAGGCAAGCCGCGCGCCCGAGGCGCGGCGGTCGTCGACGCGACGGCGATCATCGCCTTCGTCGCCGCGATCCGTCGCGCGGCGCCCCACCGAGCCCGGCTTGCGCACGGGCGTGTCGGTGATGTGCGCGACGTCGTCGATCGAGACCTTGTCGCTCTTCTCGACCATCATGCGCAGCTCGTCGGTCGGCGGCAGCGTCAGGGCACGCGTCCGCACGCGGGACATCAGCTCCGCGCGTTCGGCGCGCTCGCGCAGGATGTCCTCGGCGAACAGCTCTTGGAGGAACGACGACATGCGGGTGCCGTCGGTGGTCGGCGCGTTTTGCGCGAGCCACGTCTGCAGCGCCATGCGCATCTCGTCGCAGTCGGCGTAGCGATCGGCCTTGCTCGACGCGAGTGCCTTCAAGCAGATCTCGTCGAGGTCGACGGGCACGCGCGGCGCGCGCTTGCTCGGCCGCATCACCTCGGGGTTCTTCGCACGCGCGAGCAAGTCCTGCGGCTGGTCTTTGCCCGGCGGGAACAACTGGCGTCCCGTGAGCAGCTCCCACAGCACGATCGCCGTCGCGTACATATCGCTACGACCGTCGAGCTTCTCGCCGCGCGCTTGCTCCGGCGACATGTACGCGACCTTGCCGTAGATGATGCCCGGCGCGGTCTTCTCGAGCTTGAGCGTCGACGAAGCCAGACCGAAGTCGGTCAGCTTCACCTCGCCGGTGTACGAGACGAGGACGTTCGGCGGGGAAATGTCGCGGTGGACGAGGTTGAGATCCGGGAACGAGTGCGCGTAGGCGAGGCCTCGGCACAGCTCCTTGACGATATAAACGGCCACGTCGATCGGGAACGCGACCTGCTTCTTCGCACAGCGGTTCCACACCGCGCGGAGGTCACGGCCTTCCACGAAGTCCATGGCGAGAAACATCTCGCCGCCAACCACACCCGCATCGAAGACCGGGATGAGGTTGCCGTGTGACAGCTTCACCACAACTTTCGCTTCGTCGCGGAATCGCGCGACGTATTCGGCGTCCGCGAGGTGCGGCAGCACGGTCTTGATGACCATGAGCCGTTCGAGGCCCCGATCACCCGCGACCGCGAGGTAGAGCGCTCCCATGCCACCCTGAGCTAGGGGACCCAGCAAGTGATACTTGCCGAATTTCCTGGGGTAATGCTCCAGGTCTCCCTCGACGAGCGGCACGCATGACGAACGTACCATGGGGGTTCTTGCGCTTCCAAATCGCTCGGCCCTCCGATTGAAGCCGTGATTCAGAGCCTTTAGTATGGGGATCCCCCGTGGCTGTGCCGCGGAGTGAGGGGTTAACCGACATGGCCGGCGAGCTGGTCCTCGTGATCGACGACAGTCCCACCATCACGAAGGTGGTCCAGCTGGTGCTGACGAAAGCCGGCTATCAGGTCAACACGGCTGCAGATGGCGAGGCCGGATTGGCATCGGTGCGCGAGAAGCGCCCCGACCTGATCCTCCTCGACTTCGTGATGCCGCGCATGAACGGCTACCAGTTCTGCCGAGAGCTCGTCGCGGACGCGAAGCTCCGCGACATCCCGGTCGTGCTGATGAGCGCGAAGGGTGATCAGGTCGGCGAGCGGTTCGTGAAGGTGATGGGCATCGTCGACTACATCACCAAGCCGTTCTCGCCCGAGGCGATCACGGCGGTCGTCCAGCACACGATCGGCAAGTACTCGCCGACGGCGCCGAAGGACAGCCCGTCGCTCGTGAGCGGCGAAGACCTCGCGGCGACCGACGACGCGGACCGCGCGCACGCACGCAGCGCCGCGCTCTCGCAGCTGCGCGACGCGCTCACGGAGCAGATCGACGCGCGCGTCGGTGCGTTGTTCGCGCTCGCCGAGAGCTCGAGCGGTGACGACGAAGTCGCGACCGATCGCACGGCGGTCGTCGAAGCGGCGCGCAACGCGCTCGACGACGCGACGCTGCAGAAGTTGCTCGGCGCGATCGACCTGGGCCTGCTCGCCGAGGGCGCGCCCGGCCTGCGGGGCGACCTGCGCGTCGTGCCGCTCGCCGAGGTGCTGCAGCTGTTGGACGTGCAAGAGCAGTCCGGCGTGCTCACCGTCGAGCGGACGGGTGCACGCGTCGACATCTACTTCCGGCGTGGCCGCGTCGATCAAGCGATGGCCAACGGGGTGCCGGAAGAGTTCTTGCTCGGCCGGTTCGTCCTCGATGCGGAGCTGATGCAGCGGCCGGACTTCGAGTCGTTCCTCGAATCGCGGGGCACGAACGCGAAGTTGATCGGCCAGCAGCTCGTGAAGTTCGGACACATCGCGGAGGCCGACCTGAAGGCGTGCCTCACGCGCCAATCAAGCGAGCTGATCTACGAGATCTTGCGCTGGCGTCACGGTCGCTTCCGGTTCGCCGCCGGGCTCGAGCTGCCGCCGTCGGTGATCGATGCGGCGCTGGGGCTCGATGTCGAGGCCGTCTTGATGGAGGGCTACCGTCGGGTCGACGAGTGGCACTTGATCGAGCGCGCGATCGACAACTTCGACGTCGTGTTCCTGCGCAACGAGGACTCCGTCGCGCAGATGGGACGCGGCCGACTCACGCGCGAGGAGCTCGCGGTCCTCGAGCTCGTCAATGGCAAGAACAGTGTCAAAGAGATCATCCGTAAATCACGGATGGGCTCGTTCGAGGTGAGCAAGATGCTGTACCGCCTGCTCAGCATCAAGCTCGTGCGCCGACGCGTGCTGCCTGTTGCCGTCTGACGCCCCCCTACAAGTCGGACGGCATCGAATCTTGATCGGACTCGTCGCCTGACGGACGATCATGAAACGTGGCACTGCCAGCCGGAACCCAGCTCGGGCGGTACACCGTGCTCAAGCCGCTCGTGAGCGGCGGCATGGCCGAGGTGCTGCTCGCACGTGCCGAGGGCATGGCGGGGTTTCAACACCACGTCGTGATCAAGGCGATCCGTGCGAACAAGTCGACGAGCGCGAACTTCATCAAGATGTTTGTCGAGGAAGCGCGCCTCGCCGCGTCGCTGCACCACTCGCACGTCGTGCAGGTGCACGACGTCGGTCACGAGGGCAACGACTACTTCTTCGCGATGGAGTACGTGCACGGCGAGAATCTGAGGCGGCTCCTCACGAAGGTCGCGCGCGACCGCGAGCTCGTTCCGCTCGATCAGGTGATCACGATCGTGCTCGCCGTCGCCGCGGGCCTGCACCACGCCCACCAGCAGAACATCGTCCACCGCGACGTCACGCCGGCGAACATCCTCGTCGGCTACGACGGCAACGTGAAGGTCACGGACTTCGGGATCGCCAAGGCGATGCTGCAGTCGTCGGAGATGACGAAGTCCGGAACGATGCGCGGCAAGGTCGCGTACATGGCGCCCGAGCAGTGCCTCGGCCGCAAGGTCGATCGCCGCAGCGACATCTTCTCGCTCGGCATCGTGCTCTACGAGCTATGCACGTCGCGGCGCCTGTTCAAAGGCGACACCGACTTCGCGGTGATGACGTCGATCGTCAACGGCAAGATCCCGAAGCCGACGCAGCACCGCGAGGATCTTCCGCCCGATCTCGAGGACGTGATCCTGAAGGCGCTCGCGCCGTCGCCGCAGTTGCGGTTCGACACCGCGGAGGATCTCGCGATCGCGCTCGAGCAGATCGCCGCGAACAACGGCATCCGGCTGTCGGCGAGCGCGCTCGGCGACTACATGACGAAGCAGTTCGGCACGCGTCCCGAGCCGTGGCTCGTCAACACCGCCCTCGAGGTCGACGACGTCGACTTCGACGGCGGAGGCAGTGGCCTCGTCGAGCTCGACGATCGCAGCGACCCGGCCTTCGACCGTGCGCTCCTGGACTCGCCGCTCTTGGCGGGGTCATCGGGACAACCCGAGCTGGACGAGTTTGCCGACGACCCACGCACGGAGATCAACGATCCCGACGAAGACGAACCGGCGACGCTCGACGGTGGCATCAAGCCGCCGACGAGCGGCTTCGAAGGCAACGAGAAGACGCTGATCGGCGATCAAGGCGACGTCGACATGCTCGTCCACATGAGCCGGATCGAGGGTCGCCGCGACACGACACCGCTGCCGCCTCGCGATGCCACGCCGGTCCCGCGCCGCGATGCCACGCCGGTCCCGCGCCGCGATGCCACGCCGGTCCCGCGCCGCGATGCCACGCCCGTGCCACGCGACGCCACGCCGATCCCGCGTGCGCAGACGCCGGTGCCGGCGCCGCAAGATCAGCGTCCGAGCATGCCGCAAAACTGGGGCACGCCCGACGGCGCGGTGACCGGTACGCCGATGGCGTGGGTCTCGAAGGATGGCGAAGTCCCGTCGCTCGCACCGCGCGGCCGGCGCGTGTTGCTGATCGCCGCGGTCGCGATCCCGCTCGTCGCGATCGGCGTCTTCGTGATCACGCGCAAGAGCGGCGGTGAGACGAAGCCGGCGAAGGCGATCGATCACGACGCATTCGTCGAGCCGCCGCCCGCGATCGACGCAGCGGCGGCGACGGCCATGCCGGATGCCGCCCCGCCGATCGATGCGCCGCGTGCGGCGACGATCACGATCGATGCGGGCACACCGGTCACCAAGCAACCACCGGTCACGAAGAGACCACCGACCACGAAGCGGCCTCCGCTGAAGCGATGATCCGCGCGGTGATGGCGCGCGTGCTCGTCACTTGCGCCGACTTCACGCGGTGGACCCTGCCCGCAGCGCCGGCCGCCCCGACGCGCGCGGCAGCTGATCGCGATCGGGGACGCGATCGTGTTTGCGACGACGCAGGACGGCCTGTTCGTCTATCGCGACCGTTCCTCAGTTGTTCGGCGCGCCGTTCACGATCCAGTCGCGTACGAGCTGGAGCTGAGCGGTCGTGAGAGCCGCCGAGGCCTTCGGCATGCGCGTACCGATGAAGCACGGTCCGCTGCCCTGCAGCTTCATGACGAGGTAGCTGCGCTCCGGCGCGCCGGGCTCGACGAGCTTGTACGCGGCGCACTGGCTGCTCGGCTTGTTGACGAGCTCCGCATAGGAGGCCGTCGCCGTGAGGTTCAGCCCTTCCGCGGACTGCGTCGCGTCGTGGCACGCCACGCCGGTACAGGTCCCGTTGAAGATCGCCTGTTGGATCTGCGTCGCGTACTTCACGTCTTGCGGCGGTGCGCTCACCGTGAACATCGCCGACAGCCCGACACCGGTCAGGTTGTTCGCGTCGGTGCACGCGACCTGGACGCGGTACGAGCCCGCCGCCGCGCCCGAGATCGCCCACGCCGTGCTCGTCATCGCGCCGGAGGTCGTCGCGACGTCGTTCGCGATCGGGATCATCGACGTCCCGACCTGCGCGGCGACATCGCACGTGAAGCTCGGCGTGTCGTCGTCGGTCGCGACCCACGTCACCGTCGCGGTCTGCGTCGGATAGAACGCCTCGTTCAACCGCGGGCCGCTGACCGTGACCATCGGACTACCGGGCGGACCACCGACGCCGGCGGCATCGACGCTCGAGGCTCCGTGGTCATTTCCGCACCCTCCCACCACGACCATGATCGTGAGGATCGACTTCATGCGATTCCCGATCATAGACGCCTGCACCGCACCCGGCGCAAGCCAGCACGTGCGGCGAGGTGCCGCCGGTCACTCCTACAGTCGGCGACGGCGACGCAGCACCACACCGAGCGTCAGCAGCGCGAGCGCGAGCGCACCTTCGGGTCCGCCGCCGACCGAGCAGCAGCCGGCATCAGAGATTTCCTCTTCCTCGCCGCCGTCGGTCTCGGTCTCGCAGACGGCGGAGCAGCCGTCGCCGTCGGTGATGTTGCCGTCGTCGCAGCTCTCGCCGGTGTCGACGGCGCCGTTGCCGCAGTTCGGATCGCCAGGGCCCTGCGCGAGGGCGACGACGCAGACGTCGTCGAGCGTCCAGCCGCCGAACTGCAGGCCTTCGTCGGCCTGCAGCTCGAAGCGCAGCTTCACCTTGCCGCTCGCTGCGTGCGTGGCGAGATCGAAGTCGGCGAACCGCCACTCGCGGTCGAGGTGGTCGATGCCGGCTTGCTGCGGCTCGGTCGCGCTCGCGAAGTTCTTCCACACCTCGGTGCCGTTCACGAGGAGCTTCGCCTTGTCGTAGAAGCCGTCTTCGACGCCCAGCCAGCGCTGCAGCTGGAGGCGCACACCGGTCTTGCCTTGCAGATCGATCTCGGGTGATTCGGCGAACGACATCGAGCTCGCGGCGTATGCGCCGTCCTGCGAGAGATCGGAGCCGAGTACGTTCGCGCCGCCGGCCGGCTGTTTCGGATCGCCGCCGAGGCCGAGTGCCGGACCGGCTTCCCAGTCGGCCGACATCGTCCAATCGCCCGCGCCGGCCTCGAAGTCGGCGCACCAGATCGGCGTCACCGGGCCGACGTACATCTCGTAGTACGGATCGGCGGCGTTGTTCGGATAGCTGACCTGCTGGCCGTTCGACAGCGTGAGCGTGACCTTGTACTGGACGACCGAGCCGTTCGGCTGCGACGGAATCGCGCCGGCGAACGTGTCGTTGACCATCGTCATCGCGACCGTCGCATCGGTCCCGCCACGTAGGCGCCACACGATCTCGCCGCCGGTGATCGTCGGCCCGGGACAGGCCGACATCGTACCGCCGGTCTGCGCCTTGACGGAGATGTTGAAGCCCATGCGCGTCGGCTTGTCGACGGTGCCCATCGGCGGCGCGCCGCTCGCGAGGCCGTGCGCGGCAAACGCGGCGTGGATCGCGCACTTGTTCGGCGTACCGTTCGCGAGGTCGCCGTCGTCGTCGTCGCCGAGCAGCGCCTCCGCGTAGCTCGACGGGATGTCGGACGCGCGCTGCATGATCGCGTAGTAGATGTCGGCCGCCTTCTCGAGCGCCGCCGCTTGGCCCAGCGACGCCTCGAGCCCGACGAGCATGTCCCAGAACGTGCCGCCGATGATCTCGCCGTCATCGTGCGGTTCACCCGTCGTGTCGACGCCCCACTTCTTCTCCATGTTCGCCGGGTTCAGGTCGCGCATCGCCGCGCTCGGGTTCGACAAGAAGAAGCCACGGCCCATGCCCGGGTCGTGCGTGATCAACATCGCGAGGATGTCGCCGAGACCTTCGGACAGCGCACTGTCGAACGCGCCGACGCCCTCGATGATCGAGTTGTTGTGCAGCGAGTGACCGAACTCGTGATAGATGACGTCCGCGAGCCGCGCCGTGTTCTCGCACTGGTTGTTCTTGCGCAGGAAGTGGATGTCGTCGCCCGTCGAGAACGCGTTGCAGCTGCCGCTCTCGTTGACGCTGACGGTCAGCGACTGGTTCAGCCACGCGAGGTTCGGGTTCAGCTTCGTCTTCGCGAACTGCTTCACGATGTTCGCGTGGACGAACGCGGACAGCTGCGCGTCGCCGGTCTCGCTCGTCGCGAGCGACCACGTCGCGTTGCCCCCGGAGACGAGCTGCAGCGTGGCGCTCGCCGCGGTGCCCGAGGTCGTGACCGACACGAGCGGTCCGAGCGGTCGCACCGTCGCCGATCCGGCGCCCGCCCAGGTGACGGAACCGTCGAGCGCGGTCGTCGCGGCCGTACCGTCGATCGTGAGACTCGCGAGCGCCGCGGCGCGCGGACTGCGCATGCCAGCGGGATAGCGATCGGGCACGTCGAACATCACCTTGCCGGTCGCGTAGTGGATCGTGCTCGCGCGCGCGATCGGCGCGGCAGACTTCGCATCGACCCACACCTGCCACGCACCCGGTGATGCCGTCGCGTTCACCGCGACTTGCTCGGCGACGCGATAGCTGATGTCGGGCGATGCACCGACGCGCGGCCGCACGATCGGAACGACGACTGCCTGCGCCGCGGGCTGCTGCGCCGTGACTTCGTGCCCGTCCGTGCGCAACCAGCGCGTCGCGGCGTCCGTGATCGCCGACGGCGACAGCCGCTGCGCCGGGGCGATCACGGAGACGTACGGCAGCGCCGTCGAGCTCACGAGCGCGAGGCGATCTGCCTTGAACGAGAGGCCGATGCCGCCGCCGAGCACGCGCATGCCGGCCGCGCGCTGCACGAAGCCGACGCTGCGGATGTCGCCCTTCGGCGACAGCACGTTCGAGACGAGCTCGAAGTCACCGGGCTTCGCGCCCGGCGCGAGGACCGCGAGGTGCTCGACGAGGAACGCGCGCGCCGCTGCCTCGGCGACGGCTGCATCGGCGACCGCTCCGCGAATCGGCTGCGTGCTGCCCCACAGGCGCAGCGGGACACTGGTGTCCCGATCCCACATCGCGGTCCAGCCCGCGAGCTTCGCGCCGGAGATCGTCTTCCAGTCGATCGTGCGATGGGTTCGCGGCGCCTTGCCCGCAGAAACCACCGGTGCCTCGGCACCCTTCGGACGAACCACCGCGTGACTGTCGTGGACCGCCGCTGCAGACAATGCAGCGGCCAGCCCGAGCGTGCGCATACGCATCGGCAACTGCCTCCCTATCGTGTGCCTCTCACTTCCCACGCGAGATCGATCGGGCCAAGTCGACCGCACTCACATCATCCGACCACGCGATGCGCTCGGTGCGCTGTTGACTGAGCGTCAATAACGCGCGCTCGCGTCAAGGACGTCGTGAAGTGCGTCGCCGTGCACGACTCGCGCATCGGGTTGCATCGCGAAGCTGCCGCGCGGCGCGAGCGCGGGGGGACACGCGCGCCGCGCGGCACATCACGAGCGAAGTGCTACTTCGCGCCGCGGCGGCGGCGGAACAGCATGCCGAGCGTGAGCAGCGACAGGGCCAGCGCGCCTTCCGGTCCACCACCGACCGAGCAGCAACCCGCGTCATCGGGCGTCTCGTCCTGGCAGTTCGCGCTGCAGCCGTCACCGTCGATCCGGTTGCCGTCGTCGCAGGTCTCGCCGTCATCGGTCGTGTTGTTGCCGCACGTGAGGGCCGCGCCGGTCGCCGCGACGACGCAGACATCGTCGAGTGTCCAGCCCGAGAGCTCGAGGCCCTCGTCGGCGGTGAGCTCGAAGCGGAGCTTCACCTTGCCGGCCGCCGCTTGCTCCTTGAGGTCGACGTCCTGGAAGCGCCACTCGCGATCGATGTGCGAGACGCCGCTCTGCGGTTCGGAGACGCTCGTGTAGTTCTTCCAGACCTCGGTGCCGTTCGCGAGGACCTTCGCCTTGTCGTAGAAGCCGTCCTCGACGCCGAGCCAGCGCTGGAACTGCAGGCGCACGTACGGGTTGCCCGCGAGGTCGATCTCCGGCGACTCCGCGAACATCGTCGTACGCGCGCGGTAGACGCCGTCGGTCTTGAGGTCGATCCCGAGGACCTTCGTGCCGCCGAACGCCGCCTTCGGGTCGCCGCCGAGGCCGAGCGGCTCGCCGACCTCCCACTCGTCGCGGTTCGCGACGCTCGCGCCGTGCGTCCAGTCCCCGATGCCAGCCTCGAAGTCGGCGCAATAGATCGTCTTCACCGGGCCGACGTAGAACTCGTAGAACGGGTCCGCGTCGTTCTTCGGATAGCTGAGCGACGAGCCGTCGCTCAGCGTCAGCGTGACCTTGTACTGCACGACCGTCCCGTCGGGCTGCGTCGGGATGTCGCCCGCATAGGTATCGCCGGTCTGCGTGAGTGCGACCTCGGCGACGGCTCCGCCGCGCGGCCGCCACTCGAGCTTCGCCGACGCCACCGTCGGGCCGGGGCACGCGGCCGCGGCCGACGGCTTCGCGATGATCGCGACGTGGAAGTTGTCGCGCGTCGGCGTCGACACGCCGAGCGTGAGCGTCGGATCCGCGAGGCCGTGGCGGCCGAACGCGGCATTGATCTCGCACTGGTTCGGCGTGCCGTTCGTGAGGTCGCCGTCGTTGTCGTCGACGACGAGCGCCTCGGCGTATGCCGACGGGATGTCCGAGGCGCGCTGGAGCACGCCGTAGAAGATCTCGATCGTCTTGTCGTGACCGGCGGTCGAGCCGAGCTTCGCCTCGAGCGCTTCGCCGAGGTGCCACATCGCGGCGCCGATGATCTCGCCGTCGTCGTGCACTTCGCCGGTGACGCTGTCGGGCCACTTCTTGTTGTTGTTCAGATCGCGCAGCGGGCTATCGCTGAAGAAGAAGCCGCGGCCCATGCCGTGATCGCGCGTGATCAACGAGGCGTACACGTCACTCATGCCCTCGGAGAGTGCGCCGTCGAACGCGCCGACACCGTCGATGATCGCGTGCGCGTGCAGCGAGTGACCGAACTCGTGATAGACGACGTCGGACATGCGGCCGGTGTTCTCGCACTGCGTGCCCTTGCGGAAGAAGTGGATGTCGTCGCCCGTCGAGTACGCGTTGCAGGTCTGCGACTCGTTGACGGCAACCGTCAGCGTCTGGTCGAGCCACGCCATGTTCGGATCGACCCTCGCCTTCGCGAACGCCTTCGCCGTGTTCGCGTAGATGAACGCGCTGATCTGCGCGTCGGCCATCTCGTCGGCCGCGCGGCTCCACGTGAACGTGGCGTTCGGTGCGAGCGACGTCGTTTCGGTGTTGCGCGTGCCGGCCTTGTTCGAGATCGAGACGAACGGACCCGCGAGCGTGAGCGCGACGCTCGCGGCCGAGGTGCCCGCCCACGT
>Ga0316601_100000286_pt1 | contig 20724 bp, 15 predicted proteins | sample OWC_soil_day5_no_FD_207663 | JGI IMG/M metagenome (GOLD analysis project Ga0316601, IMG submission 207663) | Wetland soil microbial communities from Old Woman Creek delta, Ohio, United States - OWC_soil_day5_noCT | ecosystem: Environmental > Terrestrial > Soil > Wetlands | place: USA: Ohio... | reverse complement strand
GACGCACTCGAAGCCCGCGCGGTGGAAGGCCGCGGCCATCTCTACCTGACCGTTGACCCCCTGCTCGCGCAGCACCGCGAGGCGCGGCCGGGCGCCCCGCAGCACGAAGGGTGCGGCGACGTCGTCCTCGGGGTCGAAGGTCGGTTCGGCGCAAAGTCCTGGATCCACCGCCGCGACGCGCGCGAGCTCCTCGGCGGCGCAGTCGGGGTGGTCGCGCATGGCCTGCATCCGGTGCGTGGTCTCGGCCCAGGCCTCCTGCAGCTCGATGCGGGAGGCCGCGAGCACCGTCTCGTGGCCACGCCGGAAGGTGATGCGGTCGGCGTCGTCGAGCTGGCCGATGACGTGGCTGTGGTGGCCGAGTCCCGCGTCGTGCAGCGCCTTGAGCACGTCGTCAGTGTCCTGATGCGCCACCTGGATGACGGCGCCGAGCTCTTCGTTGAACAGCACCGCGAGATCGTCGGCACCGAGCTCATCCAGCTCGATGCTGATGCCGCACCGGCCGGCGAACGCCATCTCGCAAAGGGTCGCGAACAGCCCGCCGTCGGAGCGATCGTGATAGGCGAGCAGCAGCCGGTCGCGGTTGAGATCCTGGATGACGGCGAAGAACCGCTTCAGCACATCGGGGTCGTCGACATCCGGGCCGTGGCGCCCGACCTGCTTGCACACCTGCGCGAGGCACGATGCCCCGAGGCGGTGACGGCCCTTGCCGAGGTCGATCAGGACGAGGTCGGTGTCGCCACGGTCGGTCCGCAGCTGCGGCGTCAACGTGCGACGCACGTCTTCCACCGGCGCGAAGGCCGAGACGATCAGCGACAGCGGCGCCGCCATCTCCTGCCGCGCGCCGCCCTGCTCCCACACGGTCTTCATCGACATGCTGTCCTTGCCGACCGGCACGGCGATGCCGAGGCGCGGGCAGAGCTCCAGGCCGACGGCTTTGACCGTCTCGTACAGGCGCGCGTCCTCGCCCGGGTGTCCGGCCGCCGCCATCCAGTTGGCCGAAAGACGGACGTCGCCGAGGCGCGCGACCGGCGCGGCGGCGATGTTGGTGATCGCCTCGCCGATCGCCATGCGGCCCGACGCCGGCGCATCGAGCAGCGCGAGCGGCGTGCGCTCGCCCATGGCCATCGCCTCGCCCGTGTGGCCCGCGTAGTCGCTGGCGGTCACCGCGCAGTCGGCAACCGGCACCTGCCACGGCCCGACCATCTGATCGCGCGTGACGAGGCCCGTGATCGAGCGGTCGCCGATGGTGATCAGAAAGGTCTTGTTCGCGACCGCCGGCAGGCGCAGCACGCGCAGGGCGGCCTCGCGAAGGTCGATCCCGGCAAGATCGAGCTCGGGCTTGTGGAAGGTGCGGTGGTGCACGTCGCGCAGCATGCGCGGCGGCTTGCCGAACAGCAGCGCCATCGGCATGTCGATCGGGTTGTCGTCGAAGTGGGCGTCGCCGACGAGCAGGTGCTCGTCCGCGGTCGCCTCGCCGACGACGGCATAGGGACAGCGCTCACGCTCGCAGATCGCCTTGAACTCGTCGAGGCGCTCCGCCGCTACCGCGAGCACATAGCGCTCCTGCGACTCGTTGCACCACAGCTCCATCGGCGACATGCCCGCGTCGTCGCTCGGCACGGCGCGCAGCTCGAAGCGCCCGCCGCGCCCGGCATCGTGCACCAGCTCCGGCAGGGCGTTCGAGAGGCCGCCGGCGCCGACGTCGTGGATGAAGAGGATCGGGCTCTGCTCGCCGCGCGCGCAGCAGCGGTCGATGACTTCCTGGCAGCGCCGCTGCATCTCCGGGTTGGCGCGCTGCACGGAGGCGAAGTCGAGGTCCTCGGCCGACGCGCCCGACGCCATGCTGGACGCCGCACCGCCGCCAAGCCCGATCAGCATCGCCGGGCCGCCGAGCACCACCAGCGGCGTGCCCTCCGGGAACTCGTGCTTGTGGACGTGTCCGGCACGGATGTTGCCGAGCCCGCCCGCGATCATGATCGGCTTGTGGTAGCCGCGCAGCTCGGGCCCGTCCGGTCCGGGCACGCGCTCCTCATAGGTGCGGAAGTAGCCGCACAGGTTGGGCCGGCCGAACTCGTTGTTGAAGGCTGCAGCGCCGATCGGCCCGTCGAGCATGATGTCGAGCGCGCTGACGATGCGGCCGGGGCGGCCGTGATCGGTCTCCCAGGGCTGCTCGAAGCCGGGAATGCGCAGATTGGACACGGAGAAGCCGGTGAGGCCGGCCTTGGGCTTGGCACCGCGGCCGGTGGCGCCCTCGTCGCGGATCTCGCCGCCCGAGCCGGTGGCAGCGCCCGGGTCGGGCGCGATCGCGGTCGGGTGGTTGTGCGTCTCGACCTTCATCAGCAGGTGCACGGGCTCGACGTGCTCGCCGTAGACACCCGTCTCCGGCTCGGGGAAGAAGCGGCGCCCCGTCGGTCCGGCGAGCACCGCCGCATTGTCCCGGTAGGCCGACAGCACGCCTTCCGGCGCCTGGTCGGTGGTGTTGCGGATCATGCGGAACAGCGAGTGCTCCTGGCGCCGGCCGTCGACGATCCAGTCCGCGTTGAAGATCTTGTGCCGGCAGTGCTCCGAGTTGGCCTGGGCGAACATCATGAGCTCGACGTCGGTCGGATTGCGCCGCAGCCCCTGGAAGCTCTCCACGAGGTAGTCGATCTCGTCGGGTGACAGGGCCAGCCCCAGATCGACGTTGGCGCGCAGCAGGGCCTCGCGGCCGCCACCGAGCACGTCCACGCCCGTGTGCGGCCGTGGCTCCGCCTGCTGGAACAGACACGCGGCATCGGCGAGGTCCCAGAGCACGACCTGGGTCATCCGGTCGTGCAGCAGGGTCGCCGCAGTCTCGAGCAGGTGACTGCCCGGCAGATCCCCACCCGACCAGTCGAGGTGATAGGCCGTGCCCCGCTCGATGCGCCGCACGCGGTCGAGGCCGCAGTTGTGCGCGATGTCGGTCGCCTTGGACGACCAGGGCGAGATCGTGCCCGGCCGCGGCACCACCAGCAGCAGCCGGCCCCGCGGCTCCGTCGGGTGTGCGGCGGGACCGTACTGGAGCAACCGGTCGAGTACCCTGGCGGCTGCATCGTCGAGCCCCTGCTCGACGTCGACGAAATGGATGAATTCCGCAGCCAGGCGGACGGGCCGCCCGACCGCCTCGGCCAGCCGGCCCTCCAGGCGCTGCAGACGGAAGGCGGACAGGGCGGGAGCGCCTCGCAGTGCGAGCATGGTGACGGCCTACGGCAACCTTGGCGGAGTGGGAATGATACTGCAGGGGCGGTGACGGCTAGAGCGCGAACCAGCGGCTGACGCTGTCCTGGCACAGGATCGAGAGCCGCGGGGCGAGCCGTACCGACACCGCCAGCAGCGCCGCCGCGGCGAGGTCTGGGTGATTGTTCTTCTCGCTCAGGTGGCCGGCGACGAGGTGCGAGAGGCGGCCGTGGTCGATGCGCTGCAGCAGACGGGCCGCCTGCGCGTTGCTGAGATGGCCGAGGTGGCCGCCGACCCGCGCACGCAGCGGCGGCGGATAGGGGCCTCGCGCGAGCATGTCGCCATCGTGGTTGCACTCCAGCAGCAGGGCGTCGACGCCGCAGAGGCTGTCGACGATGTGTGGCGTGATGTGCCCGGCGTCCGTGAGCATGCCGAGGCGGCGGCCGTGCGCGGCGAAGACGAACTGGCAGGGCTCGCGCGCGTCGTGCGGCACGGCGAACGGCGCGACCTCGATATCCCCGATGCGGAAGGCGCCCGCATGGCTCGCGAACAGCTGCAGGCACGGCAGGTCGCCCAGGGCTGAGGCCCGTGCCGTCCCAGCCGAGGTCCAGACAGGGATGCCGCAGCGCCGCGCCACCGGACCCACGCCGCGCACGTGGTCCGCGTGCTCATGGGTGACCAGGATGGCGTCCAGGGCCTCGGTGGAGAGCCCCAGGGCGCCGAGCCGGTGCTCGACCTCGCGCAGCGCGTAGCCGCAATCGACGAGGAGGCGGGTCCGCCCCGCCTCCACCAGCGTCGCGTTGCCCCGGCTCCCGCTGCCGAGCGAGGCGAAGCGCATCGGCTCAGCGCGCTGCCGCGGCGGAGGTGCCGGGCACCCGCGGTCAGCGGATCTGCTCGTGCAGCAGGGTCAGGATCCGCACGGCCGTCGGCGACCGATCCTCGGCCCCGTCCTGGTTGAGGATGTCGACCGTCGTGACCGCGCCCGCCCCCTCCCGCAGCCGCACCTGGTAGCGTCCCTGCTTGTCGAGCTTCTCGTCGCTGCGCCAGAACGCGAGCTTGGACATGATGCCCTTGTCCGCCGCATCGTCGATCGTCGGGTCCTTGTAGCGGACATAGTAGATGCCCGTGGAGCGGTCGCGGTCCTCGACCGCGAACCCGACGCGGTCAAGCGTCACGCCGACGACGCGCCACGACTTGGCGAAATCGTCCTCGATGCGCAGCTGCGCCTGCCCGCCGCCCGTGATGAGCTGCGAGCGCGGCTGGCTCGCAGGCGCCTTCTGGCCGAGCTCCTGCTGCGCCTTCTTGTCCGCGACGCCGAGGTGCACCATGATCTTGCGCAGCATCTCGGCCTCGAGATCCGGATCCGTCGGCCGCGTCACCCACACCTCCTGCTCGGAGGTGCCGGTGACGCCGGTGCGGATCTCCTGCTCCATCCCGAAGTGGGTCAGGAACAGCTCCGTCGTTCCAGGCTTGTCCCCGCGCTCGATGCGCACCCGGAACTGGTCGCGCGTCGAGGCCGAGTAGAGCCCGTCGAGCACGCTGCGCACCGCGTCCGTGATGAAGTCGGACTTGATGTCGGCGCGGTTCTCGACCCAGGCCGTCCGCATCACGCCGGTGCCCGGGTCCTGCTCCTGCAGCAGGATGCCGTTCTGCTGCCAGAAGTCGACGACCTTGAACCACACCTGGTCCGGCGGCGCCTGGATGTACAGCCAGCGCTGCGTCCCGTGGCGCCGCATCTCGATGTTCTCGACGTTCGGCAGCACGTCGGTCGCCCCGGCGACGCCCGCGCTGCGGCGCGCATCGCGCTTCTGCGCATAGTCCGAGTAGGTGGCCGAGCCCGAGGGCGACGCGTCCGGCAGGCTCATCTCGTTGCCGGCGATGCGGGTCAGGTCCGGCGGGACCTCGAGCTCGCGACCGACGTCGGTCTCTCGGCGGTAGTCGACGCGCTTGTCCGTGAAGATGCCGCCGGAGTCCTTGCCGGCAGTGCCGCAGCCCGTCACCACGGTCGCGACGGCCAACACGAGGAGCCCCTTCGAGAAATGCCTGATCATGCTGTTCCACCGTCCCTTCGGTTTGACCGCGACCCGGCGCCGCCCGGGCAGAGTTTGCTGGTTGCCGACGGACCCGGCCGGCCCGTCACAGGATGCCCGCCTGGTGCATCGCTTCGCGTACGGCGGGCTGAGCGGCCTCGGACAGCCAGGTCAGCGGCAGACGGATGCCGGTGCCGATCCTGGCCATCTCGGCCAGCGCCCATTTCACGGGAATGGGGTTGGACTCGACGAACAGCGCCTTGTGCAGGCCCGCGAGCGTCGCGTCGATGGCATCGGCCTCCGCCCGGCGCCCGGCGAGTGCCGCCACGCTCATCCGGTGCATCGGACCCGGGGCGACGTTCGCCGTCACCGAGATGACGCCCTGCCCGCCCAGCAGCATCAGCTCCCGCGCCGTGGCATCGTCGCCACTGTAGATCGCAAACCCGGGCCCGGCCAGCTCGCGAATCCTCGGCACCCTGGAAAGGTCGCCCGTCGCCTCCTTGACGGCGACGATGTTGGGCACCGCCGCGAGCCGCCCGACCGTCTCGGGCAGCATGTCGCACCCGGTTCGGCCGGGGACGTTGTAGAGGACCTGGGGGATGTCCACCGCCTCGGCCACCGCCTTGTGATGGAGGTACAGCCCTTGCTGGGTGGGCTTGTTGTAATAAGGCGTCACGAGCAGGCAGGCATCGGCGCCCGCCGCCTTGGCGCACTGGGTCAGCTCGATGGCCTCGGTCGTCGAGTTGGCCCCCGTGCCCGCGATGACCGGAATCCTCCCTGCCGCGAGCTCCACGGCGAGCCGGATCACGTGGCAGTGCTCCTCCTCGTCCAGCGTCGCGGACTCGCCGGTCGTCCCGACCGCGACGATCGCGTCCGTCCCTTCGGCCACGTGCCAGTCGATCAGGCCCCGGAGCGCGGCCTCGTCCAGACCGCCGTCCGCGGTCATCGGGGTGACCAGCGCCACCATGCTGCCCTGCAACATCGGATGCCCCCGCTCGAAAATGTGGCCGCGCATTCTAGCGGGCCGGTCTCCCCTCCGCCATGCCGGCCAGCCGCGAGGGCCTGATGGCGTCATCAAAAACCCTGCCTTGCATGGGCTGAAACCTTTGGTTACACAGGAACGGTCCAGGGCCCACCGTCAAGGCGGCAACATGACCGACACTCCCGAGTTCGTGCGCGAGATCCGGATCAACCCCGTCGACCCGACCGAGTCGGTGCTGGTGTCGACCGCACGGGGCATGCGGCCCCGCAAGGCGGAGGAGCGGGTGGAGCGGGACACCCGGGAGCGGGTGGAGACCTGCCCGTTCTGCCGCGGCAACGAGGACAAGACGCCGCCGACCATCAAGGCCTACCCCAGCGCGCGGGACTGGCAGATCCGGATCGTCGAGAACCTCTACCCGGTGCTCGGCGACGACCGGCAGCAGAGCAACATCGCCTTCGGGCTGCAGCAGGTGATCGACGGCTATGGCCGTCACGAGGTCGTCATCGACCACCCGAACCACGCGATCGGCCTGCACGACATGGGACGGGAGCACCTGGCCAACCTCTTCCTGACCTACCAGGAGCGGATGGCCGAGATGTACGCCGCCGACCCGCGGCTGCGCTACGTCCTGGTGTTCAAGAACTTCGGCCCGGCGGCCGGTGCCAGCATCCCGCACACCCACAGCCAGATCATCGCCACCCCGGTCGTGCCGGAGAACGTCGCGGGCGAGGTCTTCCACTCGCGCAACCACTACCGCAAGTTCAACCAGTGCGTCTTCTGCTCGCTGATCGACGAGGCCCTGACCTACGAGGCCACCATCTACGACCGGCAGTCGGGCCAGGTCCGCCGCAAGGTCAACGTCGGCCAGTACGTGGTGGAGCGCGGCGAGCGCTTCATTGCCATCAAGCCCTTCGCCAGCCGCTACGAGTGGGAGGTCCACATCCTGCCGCTGCGCCACGAGGCCGACTTCCTGCGGGCCACCCGCGAGGACCTGGCGGACTTTGCCCAGGTGCTGCGCCGGACCATGGCGCGGCTCGATCACGTAATCGGCGGCGCCCAGTACAACTTCTTCCTGCATTCGCTCCCGCACGGGGACGAGCACAAGGACTGCGGGCCGTCGTACCACTGGCACCTGGAGATCTGCCCCCGCACCAGCATTCCCACCGGCTTCGAGCTGGGATCGGGCCTGTTCGTGAGCACGATCAGTCCCGAACGTGCGGCCGAGCAGCTGCGGTCGGTCGAGCTCGCCGACTGAGCACCGGGGGAGACAAGCTGCGGAGCTGACGGCTACACTCGGCAGCCATCGGCGCCAGCCCCCGCCCCCACACCATGCGCACCAAGAAGACCTACCTCGTCATCTCGGCCCTCGGCAAGGACCGGCCGGGCATCGTCGACCAGCTGTCGAAGACCATCTTCGAGATCGGCTGCAACGTCGCCGACAGCCGGATGACGGTCCTCGGCGGCGAGTTCGCGATCCTGATGATGGTCGAGGGGCAGTGGAACCAGCTGCAGAAGCTGGAGGACTCGGTGGCGGACCTCGAGCGCCGCCTCGCCCTGACCATCATCAGCCGCCGTACCGAGGAGCGGTCGCAGAGCGCGAGCCTGCTGCCCTACGCCGTTGACGTGGTTGCCCTGGACCACCCCGGGATCGTCTACAACCTGGCGAGCTTCTTCTCCGAGCGCGGGATCAACATCGAGGACATGGCGACGGCGAGCTACGCCGCCGCGCACACCGGCGCACCGATGTTCAGCGTCCACATGAGCGTCGGCATCCCCGCCGACCTGCACATCGCGGCACTGCGGGACGAGTTCATGGACTTCTGCGATTCGATGAATCTCGACGCCGTCCTGGAGCCGATCAAGGGTTGAGGGATCCCCCGATGACCGAGGTTGCCGTCGGCTCACCCGTTCCCGACCTGGAGGTCCACACCACCGGCGACGTGCGCCGGCGGCTGTCCGACTACCGCGGCAAGGCGCTGGTGCTGTATTTCTACCCGAAGGCCAGCACGCCCGGCTGCACGCAGGAGGGTCTCGACTTCGCGGCCGCCATCGCCAGGTTCCGCCGCCACGGCACCGCGGTGCTCGGCGCCTCGCGCGACTCGCTGAAGGCGCAGGAGGGCTTCAAGGCCAGGCAGGGCTTTCCCTTCGACCTCGTCGCGGACACGGACGAAGCCCTGTCCCAGGCGTTCGGCGTCATCAAGCTGAAACAGATGTACGGCAAACAGGTGCGCGGGATCGAGCGCAGCACCTTCCTCATCGACGCCGACGGCGTCCTCCGCCGCGAGTGGCGCGGCGTCAAGGTCGCAGGGCACGTTGCCGAAGTGCTCGAGGCATTGTCCACGCTCGGCAGGTGACGAGGCCCCTACTGGCGCATGGCCGCACGGAGAGCGCAACGGCACCTCGCCGCACCTTCACCCGCAACCCCCGCGACCCGTTCGTCACTGCGCCGCCGCGTCTCTGCGGCGAGGAATTCAGGATGAGCCGTCGCCGCAAGACCCAGAATCGCCAGCTCTTCGTCCTGGACACCAACGTGCTGATGCACGACCCGTCCGCGATCTTCCGGTTCAAGGAGCACGACATCTTCCTGCCGATGGTCGTGCTCGAGGAGCTCGACAAGGGCAAGAAGGGCGTCTCCGAGGTCGCGCGCAACGTGCGCCAGGTCAGCCGCTTCCTCGACGAGCTGATGGCGGGCGCCTCCAAGGAGCAGATCGACCAGGGTCTGCCCCTGCCGGCGCTGAAGGGCTTCTACGACGGCGAGCAGGGGTGCGGCCGGCTGTTCTTCCAGACCCAGCACCTCGCGAACCTGCTCCCGGACACCCTGCCCGGCAACACCCCGGACAACGCCATCCTCGCCACCGCGCTGGCCCTGCAGCAGGGGCTGCCGGAGGGCGCGGTGACGCTCGTCTCGAAGGACATCAACCTGCGCATCAAGGCAGCGGTCATCGGCATCCATGCCGAGGACTACTCCAGCGACCAGGTGCTCGACGACGTCAACCTGCTCTACAGCGGCCAGGCGCGGCTGCCGACGGACTTCTGGGATCGGCACAGCAAGCAGCTCGACTCCTGGCAGGAGGAAGGACGGACCTTCTACCGTCTCAGCGGACCCGAGGCGCAGTCCTGGTACCCGAGCCAGTGTCTGTACCTCGACGGGGACGGCGGGTTCGAGGCGATCGTGCGACGGCGGGACGGTAGCGACGCCATCATCGAGCTGGTGCATGACTTCCGCAGCACCAAGCATGCCGTCTGGGGCATCACCGCCCGCAACCGCGAGCAGAACTTTGCCCTGAACATGCTGACCGACCCCAACCTCGACTTCGTCACGCTGCTCGGCACGGCGGGTACCGGCAAGACGCTGCTGACGCTGGCCGCAGGGCTCGCGCAGGTCCTCGACCGCGGGCTCTACCGCGAGATCGTCATGACGCGCGTGACCGTGCCGGTCGGCGAGGACATCGGCTTCCTGCCCGGCACCGAAGAGGAAAAGATGACACCCTGGATGGGCGCGTTGCTCGACAACCTGGAGGTGCTGACGCAGACCGAGGGCGGCGAGTGGGGCCGCGCCGCGACGGCCGAGTTGCTGCGCTCACGGATCCGCATCCAGTCGCTGAACTTCATGCGCGGCCGCACCTTCCTCAAGAAGTTCATCATCCTCGACGAGGCGCAGAACCTCACGCCCAAGCAGATGAAGACCCTGATCACCCGCGCGGGTCCCGGGACCAAGGTGGTATGCCTCGGCAACGTCGCACAGATCGACACGCCCTACCTCACGGAGACCACGTCGGGCCTGACCTACGTCGTCGATCGCTTCAAGCCCTGGGCGCACAGCGGGCACATCACGCTGCTGCGCGGCGAACGCTCGCGGCTCGCCGACTTCGCGTCGGACAATCTCTGAATCCGGCGAGCGGGATGCAGGCGCCGCGGCGCGGAGCAAACGACCGGGCAGGCTCGTCACGATTTCGTGGTCCCGCCCGCCGCGCCAATCGTTCTCGGCGTCTCTGCGCCTCTGCGGGTCACCGTCAGGCGGCAGCGAGCGACTGCAGCGCCGCAAGGACCTGCGGCAGCTCCCCACGAATGCTGACCACGCCCCGCGCGGCGTTCTCCATGTCGCCCTCCCGGGCGGCATGCTCGACGTTGCGGGCAAGCTCGGAGAGCCGCATCGCGCCGACGTTGGCGCTGCTCGACTTCAGCGAGTGGGCGGGCCGCACCAGGCGCACGACGTCGCCGGCCGCGAGCCCGGCGTCGAGCTCGTCCTGCAGCGTCGGCGCATGGTCGATGAAGCCGCGCAGAATCGCGCCGAACTCCTCTTCGACGACCTCGCGCAGGTCGTGCAGAATCTTCCGGTCGAGCACCGGTCGTTCCTCGCTCACCGGCACCACCTTGCCGCCCTCCTCCGCTGCCGATCCCGCGGCCGCCGACGCGCCCTTGCCGTCCCCGGTCTTCAGCCACCGGGCCAACGTCTCCGTCAGCTGCCCGAGGTGGAGCGGCTTGGCGATGTAGTCGTCCATCCCCGCCTCGATGCAGCGTTCCCGGTCACCCGCCATCGCATTCGCTGTCATCGCGATGATCGGCAGGCGCGGTCGCCGCATCACCGACTCCCGGACCCGGATCTCGTGGGTGGCCTCGTAGCCGTCCATTTCCGGCATCTGGCAGTCCATCAGCACGACGTCGTACCGATTCCGCTGCACCGCGTCCACGGCCTCGCGCCCGTCCCTTGCGCTGTCGCAGTCGAGACCCGCGCGGGTGAGCAGCTTGCGGGCCACCGCGAGATTGACCGGGTTGTCCTCGACGAGCAGCACGCGCCCGGCGAGGGACGAGGCTGTAGCAGGCGTCGGCCGCGCCGTCTGCTCAGGCCCCGGCAGGCGCGACGCCTGCTCCTGCGTCGCATCGTCGTCGTCGCTGATCCAGAGTTCCGCGGGTGCCGGTGCCGGGGCGTGGGGCGCGGCAAGCCCGCGGGTCTGCACGTCGAGCAGGCGGTTGAGGGTCTGGCGCAGGGCACCGGCATTGAAGGGCTGCTCGATCACGACGGTGTTGCCGGCCGCGCGCAGCTCGTCGGCCGTGTAGCTCGAGCCGGTGATGCCGACGACCCTGAGCTGGGCGAGCGCCGGGTTGGCACGTACTTCGCGCACCAGGGTCAGCGCCATCTGCTCCATGCCCTCGGCGTCGATCACCAGCACCTCGTAGGCCCAGCTCTCGCCGAGGCTGGCCGACGAGGTCAGCTTGTTCAGGGTGTCGACCATGTTGTTCGCCCGCTGGAAGCTGACTCCCCAGCCGGTCAGGGCATCGATCAGCCGCCGCTCGTGCTCCGCGTCCTTGCAGAACACCAGGGCGCGGACGCCCTCCAGATCGGTGCGGGCCGAGGGCACGTCGATGACGGACTTGCGCAGCGGTATCACGAACATGAAGGTGGAGCCGCTGCCTTCCTTCGATCGCACGCCGATCCGCCCGCCCATCAGCTCGACCAGACGCTTGCAGATCGCGAGGCCCAGGCCGGTGCCGCCGTGCTTCCGGGTCGTCGAGGCGTCGGCCTGGGTGAAGGACTGGAACAGCCGCCGCGCCGTCTCCGCGGGGATGCCAATGCCGGTGTCCGACACGGAGAACAGCAGCTCCACCTCGCGCCGCGTGCTGCGGCGACGTTCGACCTCGACCCGGATGTCGCCCCGCTCCGTGAACTTGATCGCGTTGCTCAGCAGATTGGTGAGCACCTGGCGCAGCCGGATCGGGTCGCCGCGCAGCTGCAGCGGCACGTCGTCGGCAATGCCGACACCGAGCTTCAGCCCGCGCTGCTCGGCGCCCCGCCCCATCAGGTCGGTGATGGAATGCACCAGCTCGCGGAGGTTGAACTCCACGCTCTCCAGCTCCAGCTTGCCCGATTCAACCTTGGCGAAGTCGAGGATGTCGTTGATGATCCGCAGCAGATGGTGTGACGAGGCCACCGCCGTCTTCACCAGCCCTTTCTGCTCGGCATCCAGCTTCGATTCCTTGAGCATCTCGAGGATCGGCATGATGCCGTTGAGCGGCGTGCGGATCTCGTGGCTCATCGTGGCGAGGAACTCGGTCTTCGCCCGGTTCGCCGCCTCGACCTTCTCCCGTACCGCGCGCAGCTCCCGCTCGTAGCCGACGCGCTGTTCCTCGGACTCGCCGCGAATCCGCTCGGCCTCACGCACCTGCGCGGCGGCGTCGACCAGCTGGGCGCGCAGCTGCCACTCGACGGCCTGCATCTTCCGCAGGTCCCGCAGGAGCCCTTCCAGCACCAGCCCCAGCACCGCCATGCCGACGCCGAGCACGCCCTCGGCGATCCCTGACTCGGACTGGCTCATCGTCCCGGTCGACCACCACACCAGGCCACCGCCCAGCATGTAGGTCGCCCAGGCGGCCAGCCAGGCGAGGCGCCGGCTCGCCAGCACGGCGACGCAGGTCAGGCCGGCACCGGCGGCGCAGGCGATGATCGCGGTCGTGTGCAGGCCGGGGGGCGCAGCGGCCTGCCACCCCAGCATCGCGCCCCATCCCAGGGCCATGACCAGGGTGCCGATGAGCACGGTCGTGCGCCCGACCCAGGAGCCGAGTACCGCGGCACGCCGCTCCAGCAGGTAGGCAACGACGCTGATCGGAGCCCAGACGGCCATCAGGCCCGCCCATGGCAGGAGCCACGGGTCAGCCGACGCGTCGGTCAGGCGCCATGTCAACAGCGCGAAGACCGCGCTGACGCCGGCGGCGAACACGAAGATCGCGGGGACGGAGCCGGTGAACGAGTAGAGGATGAGCGAACGGTCAGGCGCCGGGGCCACGGGCGGCGCCTGCGGCTCCGGGGCACCGGTCGGGGCCGGTGCGGTTGTCTCTGGGCTGGCGGTGGCGTTCATCCGGACGAGGCCGTGCGGCGGTTTCCCCCCGGGGGGCTTGCACCTATGATATCGGCGACATCGAAAGAGAACTGTACGGGCCCCTCGGCTTTGCGCCGGACGGCTCGACGAGCCCGCCACCGAAGGAGCCAGGACCCAAGATGCCTGCCGCGGCAAGTTCCCCCGACGCCCGGGATGCCTTCATCCGCCAGCTGCCGGACCGCGTCCTAGCCATCCAGGAGAACTGGAAGAACCTGGCTCACGGTCGCTGGGACACGGGCGGCCTCAGCACCCTTCACGACCGCCTCCGGGAGCTCGCCGAGCTCTGCCGGCGCCATGATGCCTCCCAGGTCGGCGAGAGCCTGTCGTCCCTCGAAAGCTACTTCAGCGCCTTCGTCGGCAGCCAGGATCGCCCGTCGCTCGGCCAGGTGACCGAGATCGACGGCCTGCTGCGGGCGCTGCGGGCCGCTGCCGGCGCGGCTCGTGCCGCGCTCCCGGCGGCGCCCGCGGATTCGGCGGCCGTGTTCCTGCTGACGAAGGACCCGAGCGGCATGGCCGACCTTGCCGACGCGCTCCACGATGCCGCCTGCGAGACCGTCACGTTCAGCGACGCCGACGACCTCGTCGCCGCCGTCAGCGAGGCGACCCCGCAGGCCATCGTCGCCGACACCAGCCTGCTGCCGCGGCTGCCTCCGCTCTCCGCGGCCCTGATCCGGCTCGCCACCCATCACGAGATCCGCATCCCTCTCATCTTCGTGAGCAGCACCAACACCCTGGCGCTGCGCGTGGAGGCGATGCGGGCCGGCGGCACGGCCTACTTCGTCCGACCCTTCGACAGCCGGGCGGTAGCGGCCCAGATCCGGGAGCTCGCGCGGCCGCGGCAGGAGGCCCCGTTCCGCGTGCTGATCGTCGACGACGACCGCTACCAGGCGGACTTTGCCGCCACCATCCTGCGCAAGGCGGGCATGGAGACGAGCATCGTCAACGAGCCGCTGCGCGTCATCGACGTGCTGCGCGAGTTCGACCCCGAGCTGATCCTCATGGACATCTACATGCCCGAGATCGACGGGATCGAGCTCACCTCGATCATCCGCGAGGAGACCGACTTCGTCGCCATCCCGATCGTGTTCCTCTCCGGTGAGCAGAACCCCGACAAGCAGCTCTCGGCGCTGAGCGTCGGCGGCGACGACTTCATCACCAAGCCGATCAGCCCCAAGCACCTCGTCAGCATCGTCACCAACCGCATCCGCCGTGCCCGTGCCATGCACCGGGCGGAACGCGTGCACCAGACCGAGGAGGCGGACCGCTTCGGCCGCCTGGTTCGCGAGCGCGTGTTCTTCGACCGCGTTGCGAAGGTCATCGACTCGGAGCGGCCGCCGACGGAAGCGCAGGGACTGATCTGCGTCGAGGTCGACCAGCCCACCCACCTGCGCGAGCAGATCGGGATCGGGGGTGTCGACTCGCTGGTCGCCCAGCTCGCCAACGTCCTGATCGGTGAGCTGACCCCGCATGACCTCGTGGCAAAGCTCGGCGACACGCGCTTCGGGATCTTCGTTCGGCGCACCGCCGAGGACGAAGTCGGCTCCCTCGCCCAGCGGCTTTGCCAGCGGGTCGCCTCGCACCGCTTCGATTCGGGGCTCGACGTGAAGGGCGTAACCCTGAGCGCCGGCATCTGCCTCGCCGACGACAGCATCGAGGACCCGTCGGGGCTGGTGACCCGGGCCGGCGTGGCGTGCGCGAACGCAGCCGCCGCGGGCGGCAACCGCATCGCCTACTACCAGCCGGAGGACATCGGTGCGCAGCGCCGCCTCGCCGACGCCGACCTGTCGACCCAGCTCCGCAGCGCCCTCGCCGACGACCGCTTCGAGCTGCAGTTCCAGGCCCTGCTCGACGTCGCGAACAGCGCCCGCGACCACTTCGAGATGGCGCTGCGCCTGCGGGGCCCGGAGGGCGACCTCGTCGACGGGGAGGTGATGCGCACCGTCGCGGCGCATGCGGTGCTCCTGGACCGCCTCGACCGGCTCGCGGTGGAAAAGGCGCTCGGCGTGCTCGCCGAACGGCGCCGCCAAGGCCACGAGACCTACCTGTTTCTCGGCCTGTCGGGCCTCACCGCGACGGACCCCAACTTCCCGACCTGGCTGCTGGCGCGGCTGCGCGCCCGTCAGCTCGTCGGCACTGGCCTCGTGCTCGAGTTTCGCCTGCCGGAGATCTCCGACCACCTGAGCAAGGTCAAGGGCGTCATCACCGCGTTGAAGGAGATGGGTGTCGCCGTCGGCCTGTCCCGCTTCCTGGACCGGCCCGTGGCGATCAAGGTGCTGCGCTTCCTGAAGGTCGATTACGTCCGCCTCTTCGAATCCCTCGCGGCCGCCGACGTGGCGACCGTGGAGGCCGCCGTCAAAGAGGTCCACGCGGCGGGCGCCCAGGTGATCGTCGAGGACATCGACGACCCGCGCGGCCTGGACAAGCACTGGTCGGCCGGCGTCGACCTGCTGCAGGGGAGCTTCATCCAGCGCCCCGCCGACACCCTCGGCTCGCGCTTCGAGCAGGCCGTCATGTAGGTGGGCCATGGTCGCGACGACCCCGGACCCGCGCCTCGCCGAGCTTTTTCCGGGACTGAACAGGCCTGAGCTCGCCGGCCGGCTGGTCGCCGCCGCGAGTCGGCTCTCCCTGCCCGCGGGCCACTCGATCTGCCGCGAAGGCAACAGCTGCACCCAGCTCCCGCTCGTGCTGTCCGGCACCGCGCGCGTCTACAAGCTCGGCGAGAGCGGGCGCGTGATCACGCTCTATCGGATCGGGCCGGGCGAGAGCTGCATCCTGACCGCCTCGTGCATCCTGAGCGGCCTTCACTTTCCGGCCCTGGCAGCCACCGAGACCGCGCTCGAGGTGCTGGCCGTGCCCGCGCCTTTGGTGCTCGAGTGGCTCGCGAGCTCCGCCGACTGGCGCGCCTACGTCTTCGGGCTGGTGGCGCAGCGTCTGGCCGAGGTCATCGGCGTGGTCGAGGACGTCGCATTCCGGCGCATGGACCAGCGGCTCGCCGACCACCTGCTGTTCGCCGCCGACTCGGGGACGACGCTGGCAGCGACCCACCAGCAGATCGCCGACGACCTCGGCAGCTCGCGCGAGGTCGTGTCCCGCGTCCTGAAGGACTTCGAGCAGCGCGGCCTCGTCACCCTGGGACGCGGCCAGCTGCAGATCCTCGATACCCGTCGCCTCCGCGAGCTGGCGGCCGGCCTGTGACATAGTCACAGACGGTGTCGGGCCGCCCGCCTACAGTAACGGTCGTGGGGGGCAGGCCGCCCCGCGATTCGATCCCAACTCTGAGGAGGCATCATGAACCAGAACGTCGGCGGCGCTGACCGCATCCTGCGCATCGTCCTAGGTCTCGGCCTGATCGGCTGGGGCGTCGCGACCCAGAACTGGTGGGGCGCGATCGGCATCGTCCCGCTCGCCACCGCGCTCATCGGCTGGTGTCCCGTCTATCTGCCGTTCGGCATCAGCACGGCGAAGAAGGGCTGATCAGGGGCGGTGCCGCCGGAGGGCGGCACCGCTCAGCCGGCCGGCGCGTCCGCCGTCACCCCGTTCCGTGGCCAGGCGTGCAGCACGGCATGCACGAGCGTCGCCAGCGGGATTGCGAAGAACACCCCCCAGAAGCCCCAGAAACCCCCGAAGAGGAGGATGGCGACGATGATCGCCACCGGATGCAGGTTCACGACCTCCGAGAACAGAAGCGGAACCAGCACGTTGCCGTCCAGGGCCTGGATCACGAGGTAGGCGAAGTTCAGCCAGACGAACTCCGGGCTCCAGCCCCACTGGAACCAGGCGATCAGCACGACGGGAAAGGTGACGACGACCGCGCCGATGTACGGAACGATCACCGAGAGCCCGACCAGCACCGAGAGCAGCAGGGCGTACTGCAGCCCGAAGGCGGTGAAGGTCACGAGGCTGGCCGCCCAGACGATGAGGATCTCGAAGAACTTGCCGCGCACGTAGTTGGCGATCTGGCGGTCGACGTCACCCCATACCTGCTTGGCGAAGATGCGGTCCTTCGGCAGGAACTGGGTGAACCAGTCGACGATCAGCCCCTTGTCCTTCAGGAAGAAGAACACCAGCAGGGGCATCAGGACGATGTAGATCATCACGGTGATCAGACCGACCAGCGACGCAAGGGACACCGACAACGCGCGCTGACCGAGCTCGAGGGTGCCCTGGCGGATGACCGTGAAGGTCTCCTGGATCTGCTCTGGCGACACCAGCTCGGGGTACCGCTCCGGCAGATGCATGAGCACCTGCTGCCCCTTGGCGACCATGATCGGGAACTGCTGGATGAGGTCGGTGAGCTGCCGCGACACCAGCGGCAGGACGCCGAAAAGCAGCAGCGACAGGAACAGCACGAACATCGCGAACACGAGCAGCACGGCGGCGATGCGCGGCCAGCGGCGGCGCTCGAGGAACCCCACGAGCCCCTCGAGGAGGTAGGCGATGACGACGCTCGCCAGCACCGGCGCGAGCATGTCGCCCAGATAGATGATGACCAAGAAGCCGGTGCCGAGCAGGACGGCCAGCAGCACGACCTGCGGATCGGAGAAGGTGCGGCGGAACCAGTCGGTGATCAGGCGCACGACGACACGGCCTCGGTGCCCGGCTCAGCCCCCGCGTCCCGCGCGGCGCCGCTCGTAATGACCCGAGAACAGGGCTTCGAGCTCGTCGATCACGTCGGTGGCGGGCCGCCCCTGAAGGATGTGTGCGCTCATCAGCGCGGAGGTCTGGTGCAGCATCGCCGCCTTGTCGAGCATGTGATAGGTCTGCGACAGCCGCCGGATCGCGGCGATCACCGACTCCTCGGCCGGCCGCGGAATGTGAACGGGCTCGGGGAAGGCTGCGAGTGGCTCGACCCCGCCCGCCTGCCGCCCCACCAGGAACTCGGCGAGCGCGGTCAGCGTCGCCCGGTCCTGGTCGTCCAGGGCGTCGTAGAGCTCGAGCAGGCGCCGCTTGGCCGGCGGCAGGGACGGCTTGACCGGCAGCATGGGCTCAGATGGCGGCGGGGTCGGCGTGGCTGGCGCAGTACTGGCGGGCGAAGCTGAGCAGCTCCTCCATGGCACGCAGCCGGAACTTCTGCTTCTGGTGCACGAACGAGAACGGGCGCTCCAGCGGCGGGTCGAGGCGGATCGCCACCAGAGTCTTCAGCTTCAGCTCCTTCTGGATCGTCGCCACGGACACCACGGAGATCCCCATCCCGGCCTCGACCGCCCCCTTGACGGCCTCCGGGCTGCCCAGCTCCATGGCGATGCTCAGGCCTGCGTCGCAGTCGCCCATGTAGCGACCGAGGTACTCGCCGATCACCTCGCGGGTCCCCGACCCTTCCTCGCGGCAGATGAATGGGTACTGCAGCAGCTCGGCGATGCTGATGGCGCCGGCCGCCGCCCGGGGGTGGGCCAGCGGCAGGATCGCCACGAGCTGGTCCATCCGGCACTCCTCGACCACCAGGTTCTTGTTGCTGACCGGCGCCTCGACGACGCCGAGGTCGATGGTGTTGTTCTCGACCATCGACACGACCCCGTCGGTATTGGACACCTTGAGGTGCACCGTGACGTCGGGGTACTTGGCCCGGAAGTCGCCGAGCAGGGCCGGCAGCATGTACTCGGCAATGGTCGTGCTCGCCCCGATCGTCAGTGCGCCGCTGATCTCCCCGGTCATCTCGCGGACCGAGTTCTCCATGTCCGCATAGAGATCGAAGATCCGGTTGGCATACTCGTACACGCGCTGCCCAGCCTCGGTGAGGCTGATCCGGTTGTGGGTCCGGTCGAACAGGCGGGTATTGAAGTGCTCCTCCAGCTGGCGGACCTGGAAGGTGACCGCCGGCTGGGTCATGTGGAGCGTCTCGGCCGCCTTGGTGAAGCTGAGGAGACGGGCGACGGTGTGGAAGACCTGCAGGCGACGATCGGCCATGGAATCCGCTGGGACGGCCGGAGAAATAAATTCATTTTATACAGCAACAAGCGCGCCCCCGCCAGCGGTGCACCTACCCAACCTCTCGCAGGCAAAGGAAAATCGCGGTTTCCTGATCCCGGACAGCCTCGCGGCGCGAGAAGCCTTGCACCACTTCGGAACAATCTGTAGCTAGGATTCGGAATTAGGCGTAGGCAATTGAATTGTATTGAGTAATGGAGCGCCGATCGGCCCGGCTGGCGCGACCGGTGGATCCAGGCGGCACGGGCGTGGGCCCACGGGACGGGAATGGTCGGGCGCCGGCTGATATGGCAGCCCGAACAGGACCGCCGCCTTTGGCTGAAGCAGCGACTCGATTCGGGGAGACATTTAACGTGACAAGAAAACTGCAGATCAGATCCTTGGCCCTCGCCGTCGGCACCGCGCTGACCGCAACTGCGGCGACCGTGAACGCCAGCGGGTTCCAGCTCATGGAGCAGAGCGCGAGCGGCCTCGGCGTCGCCTTCGCCGGCATGGCAGCGGCGGGACAGGACGCCAGCACCGCGTTCTGGAACCCGGCCGCCATGTCGCTGCTGCCCGGCGTGCAGGGTGCCGCGGCGCTCAGCTACATCGCGCCGCACACGGAATTCAAGGACAGCGGCTCCAGCTTCGGCCCCTTGGGTGACGGCGGCAGTGACGGTGCGCCGAACGCCTGGGTGCCGGCGCTCCATGCCACCTGGATGCTGAGCCCGCAGTGGTCGGTGGGCCTCACGGTCAACGCGCCCTTCGGCCTCAGCACCGAGTGGGACACCCCCTGGGCGGGCCAGTACTTCGCGGTCAAGTCCAAGATCGAGACCCTGAACATCAACCCCAGCCTGTCGTTCAAGGTCAGCGACATGGTCACGCTCGGCGCGGGGCTCAGCTACCAGCAGATGAAGGCGGAGCTGACCTCCGCGGGAGCGCCGTTCGCGGGGTCGCCCATCGTGAAGGTGGAGGGCGAGGACTGGGAGATGGGCTGGAACCTCGGCGCCCTCATCGACTTCCAGCAGGGCACGCGGGTCGGCATCACCTACCGGTCGACGATCGACTACACGCTCGACGGCGGCGACCTGTCCGTGAACTGGGTGGACCGGCTGCCCATCAGGGCCGACGTGGAGCTCCCGGACACCTTCTCCATCGGCCTCTCGCACCAGTTCACGCCGGACACCCGGGTACTCGCGGACTGGACCTGGACCGGCTGGGATTCGATCCAGAACCTCACGGTCGTCGACGCCGCGACCGGCGGAGCCTATTTCCGCGACAACACGCCGCTCACGTTCGACAACAGCTGGCGCGCCGGGCTCGGCGTCGAGCACCAGCTCGACCCGTCCTGGCTGCTGCGCGCCGGCGTCGCGTACGACAACACGCCGGTGCAGGACGCGTTCCGCACGCCGCGCCTACCGGACGAGGACCGCACCTGGCTCGCGCTGGGCGTGCGGTTCCAGCCCGAGCAGAACTCGCCCTGGTGGATCGACGTCGGCTACACGCACATCTGGGTGGACGACGCGAAGAGTCAGCTGAGCGACTCGTTCACGACGGTCGCGCCTTTGGGTCCCGGCGGGGCGCCGGTGCCGGTGACCTTCCCCGTCACCCTCAACGGCACGTACGAGTCCGACATCGACATCATCGCCGCGCAGATCTCCTTCCGGTACTGACGCGGAACCGCGCCCCGCACCGGCGTGACCGGTGCGGTGGCCCGAAAACGGGAAAGCCGCCCGGT
>Ga0316601_100000285_pt1 | contig 20750 bp, 11 predicted proteins | sample OWC_soil_day5_no_FD_207663 | JGI IMG/M metagenome (GOLD analysis project Ga0316601, IMG submission 207663) | Wetland soil microbial communities from Old Woman Creek delta, Ohio, United States - OWC_soil_day5_noCT | ecosystem: Environmental > Terrestrial > Soil > Wetlands | place: USA: Ohio... | reverse complement strand
CTGGCCACCGCGCGGCTCGCCGGGATGATCCGGATCCCGTCGGGCCAGGCCTTCGCCGGGGCCACGTGCGGCTTGCTGCTGGTCCTGCCCCCGCTGTGGAGCGCGATCGAGCGCGATCCGCACGTTTCGATCCGCCAGGCTTCGCGCTAAGTTTCGGCCGGTATGCCGGCGAGCCATCGGGCGCAGATCCTGTCCTGGGACGAGGTCCGATGGAGGTGATCCATGGCCATCGCCACGTGGCGGGCTGGTCCGGTGCAGCCGTGGCGATCGGGAACTTCGATGGCGTGCACGTCGGTCATCGCGCCCTGCTCCAGCGCACGCGCGTGCTCGCGGATGCCCACGGTGCGCGTGCGGTCGCGCTGACGTTCGATCCACATCCGGGCGCGATCGTGGGCGCCCAGCGTCCACCGGCGAGGCTCGCGTCGCTCGATCGGAGGATCGAGCTGCTCGCGGAGGCTGGGCTCGATGCGGTCGTCGTCGAGCCGTTCACCCGTGAGCTCGCGGGGCGATCTCCACACGCGTTCGTCGATGAGGTGGTGGTGCTCGCGCTCCGCGCCCGCGCGATCGTCGTCGGCTACGACTTCACCTACGGGCAGGGCAGGGCGGGGACCACCGATGCGCTCAAGGCCCATGGCGCGCGGGCCGGCATCGAGGTCGAGGTCGTTCCGGTCGTCGAGGTCGATGGCATCGCGGCCTCGTCGACGAAGATCCGCGACCTGTTGCGCGGAGGCGACCTGGCGTCGGCCGGGAAGTTACTCGGACGCCGGTGGGACATCGATGGCGTGGTCGTCCATGGCGCCCAGCGCGGCCGCGCGATCGGCGTCCCGACCGCGAACATCGCTCCGGACGGGGATCTGCTGCTCGCGCCGGGGATCTATGCAGTCACGCTCGCGGTGGAGGGGGGCCCGCCGATGGCCGCGGTGGCGAGCCTGGGGACCAACCCGACGTTCGTCGAGCAGGGCGGGCTGGTACTCGAGGTCCACGTGCTCGACTGGGACGGCGATCTCTACGACCGCCGCGTCCGGACGACGTTCGCGGCACGATTGCGCGACGAGCTCAAGTACGAATCGGTCGATGCGCTAATCGCGCAGATCCGACGCGACATCGTGGACGCCCGGGCCGCGCTCGCGCGCTGACGGCCGCTCCCCGGCCCCCCAGGGGGGACCCTCGCCGTGGGGTGACGTCGATCCTTGCTGCGCGCGGACCGACGTGAATCTGTCGGCTCGGGCCACCTGAGGCTCTGACGCCTCGCGTCGTGACGCCGGCAGGTCTCGGGCACGGGCACTCGATGTCATGGCCCGTCCATTGGAACGCAGCCCCGCCAAGGGTCAGATACGCCAACGAAAAGGGAGGCCTGTCTCAATGCGTTTGCGCACCCTCGGAATCGCGACCCTGCTCTCGGCGAGTCTTTCTCAGCAAAGTGAGGCGGTCGTGCGACCGAAGGGAGCCGAGGCGCCGTTGGTCTCCGCGGGCCGAGGGCCGCGCGAGCACCGCAGCGTGGCGTTCGCCAAGCCCACGCGGCTCGACTCGGTCGGGCTCGCCGGGTGGAAGGCGATCTGGGATCGCGATACCGATGTGCCCTTGCGCCTGTGGTCCAGCGGGTCCATGACCTCGGGCGCGAACGGCAATCCCGCGATCGCCGAGGCCGCGGCGCGCCAGTTCCTCGCCGCGCACCTCGCGGTGCTCGCCCCCGGCGCTGCGATCACTGACTTCGAGCTGGTCTCGAACGAGCTCGGTGGCAGCGGCGCGGTCCGCAGCGTCGGCTTCGTCCAGCGCGCGGCCGGGATCCGCGTGCAGGGCGGCACCATCGGCTTCGCGTTCAAGCGTGATCGCCTCGTGGTGGTGAGCTCGACAGCGCTGCCGAACGTCGTGGTCGCGGTCCCGGCGCAGCGCCTGGCGCCGGCCGTGGTCGCCCACGCGGCGACGCGCTGGCTCGCCACCGGTGGCGAGGTCGTCGCCGTGCGCGCCGTCGCCAACGCGGCCGCGAGCGAGCGCGTGATCATCCCGGTCGTGCGACCGCGTCGCGGTGCCGCGATCGACGTCACGTACCACGTGGCCGAGCAGGTCGCGGTCGATTCGACCACCGGGCCCGGTCGGTGGAATGTCTACGTCGATGCCGCGAGCGCGGCGCCGATCGCGCGTCGCAGCACGATCTCGTACGCCTCGGGCAAGGTGCTGTTCGACGTGCCGGATCGCGGTCCGCACGCCGCGCGCAACGGCCAGCCGGGCCTGGCCACGCACACCGTCGACGGGCTCGCCACGCTCGCCGCGCTCGACGGCACGGTGACGTGGAGCGGCACGGCCGCGGCGTCGGTCGCCCTCAAGCTCAACGGTCCACTCGTCGCGATCTCGAACGGCGCCGGCGCCGTGTTCTCCGAGACCCTGACGCTCGCCGCGAACGGCACGCTGCTGTGGAGCCATCCCACCGAGGAGTTGATCGACGCCCAGCTCGATGCGTTCATCTACGCCAACCAGGTCAAGGCGTTCGCGAAGGCGCGGATCAACCCGAACCTCGCGTACCTCGATCAGCGGCTCTCGGTCACCGTCAACGAGGACGGGAGCTGCAACGCGTTCTCGACCGGCGACGACGTCCACTTCTTCCCGAAGAGCCAGCAGTGTGAGAACACCGGCCGGCTCGCCGATGTCGTCTATCACGAGTTCGGACACTCGCTGCACGCCAACTCCATCATCGACGGCGTCGGCTCGTTCGACAGCGCGCTGTCGGAGGGCCTGGCCGATACGACCGCGGTGCTCATCACCGGGGATCCCGGCATGGGTCGCGGGTTCTTCTTCAACAACAACGCGCTGCGCAACCTCGAGCCGGTCAACCCGAAGACGTGGCAGAACGACGCCGACGGTGAGCCTCACAACGATGGCGAGATCATCGGCGAAGCGCTGTGGGATACCCGCAAGGCGCTCGAGGCCAAGCTCGGACAGCCCGCCGGCTTCGCGAAGACGATCGAGATCTACTACGGCATCATGCAGCGCGCGTCGGACATCCCGTCGAGCTACGCCGAGGCGCTGCTCGCCGACGACGATGACGGCGACCTCGCGAACGGGACGCCGAACCAGTGCGAGATCGATGCGGCGTTCGCCCGTCACGGGCTGTCGGATCCGACGGTGTCGCTGGGGATCGCCAGCCCGGTGCGCGACGGCTTCAACGTCTCGATCAAGGTGACGCCGCCCGCCGGTGCCTCGGCCTGCCCGGGTGCGACCGTCACGAGCGCGGTCATGGACTGGAAGCTGCGCGGCGCGGCAGGCGGCGGGCAGGTCCCGCTGACCGCGACCGGCGACACGTTCGGTGGGGACATCCCGTCCGCGCCCGACGGCACGGTGATCCAGTACAAGGTGACGGTCACGCTGTCGGATGGCTCCAGCCTGTTCTATCCGAACAACCCGGCCGATCCGCTGTACGAGTTCTACGTCGGCCCGGTGACCACGCTGTGGTGCTCGGACTTCGAGGCCGGCGCCTCCGACTGGACGCACGGCGGCCAGGGCGGCCAGGGCGACGAGTGGGAATCCGGCGCACCGGCGGGCATCGCCGGCGATCCCAAGACGGCGTTCGGCGGGACGAACGTGTTCGGCATCGATCTGACGCAGGACGGCGTCTACAGCCCGAGCATCTCGACGTTCGCCGAGACTCCGGACATCGACCTCCAGGGCAACACGAAGGTCCGCCTCCAGTACCAGCGCTGGCTCGGCGTCGAGGACGGCTTCTACGATCACGCCCAGATCTTGGCGAACGGGACGGCGGTGTGGAGCAACTTCGCCAGCCCGAGCGATCCGCAGCAATCCGAGACCAACCATCTCGATCGCGAATGGCGGTTCCAGGACGTCGATCTCTCGGCGCAGACCGCCAGCGGCAAGCTCAAGCTGCGGTTCGAGCTCGACAGCGACCAAGGTCTCGAGATGGGCGGCTGGACGATGGACGACGTCTGCGTCGTCGCGCTCAGCGGTGCCGCGCTCACCTGCGGCAACGGCGACGTCGACACCGGCGAGACCTGCGATGACGGCAACCGCGTCGACGGTGATGGCTGCTCGGCGAACTGCCTCGACGAAGGCGGCGGCGGCGGCTGCTGCTCGGTCGGCAGCGGGCCCGAAGGCGCGCTCGCGCTCGGGGTGTTGACGCTCGGGCTCGTGCTGCGCCGCCGCAAGCGGGCGTGAGGGGACTGGCCCTTCGACCGTCGACAGGCCCCGATCGACGTTTGGCACCGGACGCGGTCATGGCCATCGCCAATCTCGTCGATCGCTCGGCGCGCGGTCGGTGAGCTCGAGCTCGAGCGGTTCCTCGTCAGTTCCGACGTGGACCTCGAACGTTCTGGGCGCTGCACCGGGCATGTCCACGGTGAGCGAGTACTCGCCGAACATCAGCTGCTCGAACGCGAACGTGCCATCGGCGTCGGTCGGCTGCTCGACGCGCGAGAACTTCGCTTTGCTCGATTCCCAGTTGATCGGCGCCATCCCGACGTCGGGGGGCGTATGGATGTCGAGCCGCACCTGGGCCCTCGAGACCGGGGTGCCGCCCTGCAACACTCGTCCCGCGAGTCGGGCATTCAGGATCAGCGCGAGCTGACCGTTGACGACCCGCCAGGGCACGTTCTGGCGGACCAGCTCGGCGACGCGCTCGGACGTGTACGGGTTCGACGTGTTCCACCTCGCCACGCCGGTCGCGCGGCTGACGATCGACTGCGAGTCGGGAGTCCACCACGTGAGCCCGCTTGGCGGCCGAAACCCGGTCTCGGTCACCGATGGGCCCGTCTGATCGATCGGCCAGCGCGCCAGGATCCGTCCGTCGGTCGCGCTCATCACGATCACCGCCCGCCCGTAGTCGCCGATGCCCGCGACGAGGCTGGCATCCGCGCTGGCCTGGGCTCCGAGCAGCTGCTCGCCCGGAAACGAGTCATGGATCGTGCCATCGCTCGTGCGCCAGATCATGACCACGCGATCGACACTGCCGATCGTCGTCAGCCAGCGCCCGGTAGGGTCGAACGACGGCACCACGTTGACATCGGGCTTGGTCATCACCTGGGTCCCTGATTCGGCATCCCACAGCGACACCACGTGGGTCGGCGCGGTCACCTCTTCGACGATCGCGATCCGCGTGCCGTCCAGCGAGAAGCCCACCGGTCGCGCATCCTTCGCCGGAAGCGTCACGCTGCGGGCTCGCGACTCGACATTCCAGATCGTGGGCGGCGACCCACTCGTCCACGCGATCGCGCGCCGACAATCCGGGCTCGCCATCGCCAGGGTCGCCCCCTCGAGGTTCACGAGCCGCTCGCCGCGATCGACCGCCCAGATCTCCGGTGGCGCCGCCTCGTGCATGACGACCAGGCAACGCCCGTCCTCGGACAGCTGCAACTCCGACGGCTCCCCGACGGTGAGCGTGCGGATCGCGCGGGTCCTCAGATCGATCACGGCCACGCCATCCACCGTCTTGCCCGCGATCCGGCTCGCGCTCGTAGCGATCGGCGCGTTGATCGACGGGTGCGTCAGCGCGAGCCAGGGCCCGTCGCGATGGTTGTCGCGCTGCCCCCAGATCCGCACCTCGCCGCGGCCCGCCTCGGTCGCGATCCCGGTGCCTTCGACGGTCACGCCGACCACCGTGGCGTCCGTCGGCCGGAACGAGGTGGTGCGGGTCGACGCAGATCCCCACAGCTGGATGCGGTAGTCCCCGCGCAGCGCGACGAGGTGCTCGCCGTCGGGTGAGAACCGCGCATCCTTGCCGCGCACCGTGTCGTGGCTCGACAGCAAGGCGCCGCCGTGCGTGTCCCACACCTTCACACCGCCGGCGACGCCGATCGTGACGAACCGGCTACCGTCGTGCGAGAAGCTGCCGCTGACCACGATGTCGCCATGATCGATCGACGTGATCAGCTCGCCCGCCGAGAGGTCCCAGATCTTGCCGGTGCCATCGTGACCCGTGGTGAGCGCGAGGGTACCGTCGAAGCTGAACACGCACTTCCACACGACACCGTGGTGGCCTTCGAGCGTGTGCAGCAGGGCACCGGTGTCGGCGTCCCACAGCTTGGTGACGCCGTTGAGCCCGCACGACAGCACCCGCGTGCCGTCGGCAGAGACCTCGCCGCCGGACACGAGGCTGCCGTGCTCGATCATGCCTTTGTCGCGGCCGGTCTCGATGTCCCAGCTGCGCCCGCGCCCGAGCATCGTGGTGGTCAGCATGCGCTTGCCGTCGTGGCTGAGCACGCCGTAGACCCGGCGAAGCCCGAGCGCTCCGGCCTCGATTGCCCGCAGCTCGGCTCCTGACTCGACATCCCAGATCCGCGCGAACCCGTCGTCGCCTGTCGTGGCGATCCGGCGGTCGTCGGGCGTGAACGTCGTGCGCGTGAGGGTCATGCCCCGGGCATGCGGGAACTCTCGCCGCAGCGCGCCCGACTTCGCGTCCCACAGCCGCGCGATGCCGTCCTCGCCCCACGTCGCGATCGTCGTGCCGTCATGCGAGTAGATCAGCATGTCGAATCCGCCGGCGTGCCGCGGCAGGGTCGCGATGAGCGCGCCGTCCGCGACGGTCCAGACCTTCGCGAGGTCGTGGCAGGCCGCCGCCATGTCCTTGCCATCGGGACTGAACGCGACGAACCGAGCCTGCCCACCACAATCGAGTGTGCGCTCGGATGCCGCGATGTCGGCGAGCGCGGTGCCGAGCAGGAAGTCGAGCGTCGAGCTCCGGAGGCCGCGCTGGTGGGCTTCGTAGAGGTACGCGAGCGCGGCCCGGCCGTTTCCCGACCGGAGCTCAGCGACGCCCTTCTCGAGGATCAGCGCACGTGCGGTGTCGCGCGCTTCGGCCCGGGAGTCCAGGATGCGCGAGATCGCGGCGGTCCCGGCGCTGCCAAGCACGAGGACCGCGAGCAGGGTGACGGTCACCGCGCCGCGGTTGCGCTTGACGAACCGCCGCACGAGCTCACGGCGCGAGTACGAATGCGCCACGACCATGCGACCGGTCTGGAATCGGTTGAGCTCCTCCGCCAGCTCGCGCGCGCTCGGGTATCGCGCCTGGGGATCGCGCGCCATCGCCTTGGTGATGATGCTGACCAGATCGCCTGGGACTGTGGGGGCGACGAGATCGATCGTCGGCGGTGGCCCGGCCTTGACGGCCGCCAGCAGCTCGTCGCTCGAGCGTGCACGATACGGTGGGGCACCTGCGAGCACGTGGTAGAGGATCGCGCCGAGCGCGTAGACGTCGGCGCGCTCGTCGACTTCGGCGGCGTTCGCCTGCTCGGGCGGCATGTAGGCCACCGTGCCGACCACCGCACCCACCCCGGTCAGGTCATCGGAGGCCGTGGGGCCGATGCGGTAGGGATCGGTGTCCGGGTCGTCGTCGGAGTTGCCGGGCGAGAGGTCCTTGGCGAGGCCCCAGTCGATCACGACGGTCTCGCCGTACGCGCCGACCAGGACGTTGGATGGCGTGAGATCGCGGTGGATGACCCGCTGGCCATGTGCGAAGGCGATCGCCTCGCTCGCGGCGATCACGGCCGGGAGCAGCGCGAGTCGCGCGGCGAGTGTGTCGGCGCGATCGCGGCCGTCCGAGCCGGTGGCGACGTGATCGATTGCCGCGCGGAGCGTGCGGCCGTCGACCATGCGCATGGTGTAGAACGGCGTCCCGTCGGGCCACTGCCCGATCTCGTAGATCGGCACGATGCCGGGATGCTGGAGCCGTGCGGTGACCCGCGCCTCGCGCTCGAAGCGGGCCGCGAGCTGCGGGGATCGCCCGAGCAGCTCCTTGACCGCGACCGGTCGGCCGACCCGAAGATCGCGCGCGGCGAGGATCCGGCCCATGCCACCGCGCGCCACCTCGAGCCCCAACGCGTAGCCCGCGGGATCGACTCTCGGCAGCAGCGGGTGGTCGCCGTGGGCATCCTGCGTCGGTGACAGGGTCTGGGCCACGGCGCGACAGCTCGCGCAGCTCGCGAGGTGGCGCTCGAGCAGGTTCCTGCCGGCGCTGTTGAGCGTGCCGTCGGCGCGGCCCGCGAGCAGCGCGTCGAATTGCAGGCAGTCGTCGAGCCCGGCGCCGTGTTCGAAGACGTCGACCACGAGGCGACATGCCGAGCAGCGCGCGACGTGGTCAAGGACCGACGCGCCGAGCGGGCTGGCTTCCAGGTCGTCGAGGTCGGGACAGCTGCCCTCGAAAGCCTGGATCACGAAGTCTGATTTCCTTCGACTTCGCGGAACCGCCTGCGCAGCCGCTCGATCGCTGCGCGCACCATGCGTTCGGCGTGCTGACCGGTCGCGAGCCCGAGGACGCGCGCGATGTCCTCGAACGTCTCGCTCTGGGCCCACAGCTCGAGTGCGCGGCGCTGCTCGTCGGGGATCGCGCCGGCCGCGAACTGCAACATCGCGCGAACGGTGCCCTGGTTGGTGACCGGCGGCCGTTCGCCCGCGAGCTGGCTGGCGGGCGGCAACGTTCCAGCGTCGATCCACGCACCCGGTCGACTCGCGTCCACTTCGTGACGGCGCACGTAGTCGGGGTGCGCGCGCAGGTAATCGATCCCGACCCGCTTGGCCACGACGCGCAGCCAGCTGATGAACCGCAGCCTTGGATTGCTCTGGCGGGCCGAGAGGTAGAGCTGGAGCCGGTGGAACTGGTCCGCGCGCAGGCGTGCCATCACGGCGACCACGATGTTGCGGCGATCGTCCTCGCGCTGGCCGAGCCGGCCGAGGAACCGCGGCTGGGCGACGATCCGCAACAGCGGTGGCTCGATCGCGGCCCACAACCGTTGCCACGAAGCTTCGTCCCGGGCCGCCGCCGCGACCACCAGCACCTCCAGCTCCTCCTCATCTACCACCAGCACCCGGATCTCCTTTGTATGCCCGTTCCTCTCAAGAACTGACGGCGACCGCGGGGGAAACCTCATGCACGACCGGCGATTCCTGGCAGACCTGGGATCTCGCCAGGTTAGCCAGCCGCCGCCCCGTGCACGTCGCCGGGGCGGCGGCTTACGGGTAGGCGGGGTCGCGGTCCTCGCCGAGCTCGGACCGGAACAGATCGCGATCTCGCCGAGCGTGACGCGGTTCTTCACCGCATCGAAGATCGGAGGCATCACGTCCTGCTTGTCGTCCCGGAGCGCGGCCCGCACGGCTGCCAGCGAGTGCTCGACCATGGCCCTGTCGCGGACAGCCTTGATCTCCTTCGGAGGCCACACCGACGAAACCCCGGTTTCTTCGTGCGCTGCGCTGACGTTCCTCGGGCTGCCGCCGTCCTGGATCGACATGACCGAACCTGATGGCGTCCTACCTGCTCGCGTCATGGTGACCGGCGGCTCGGGGTTCCTGGGCGGCGCGCTGGTCGCTCGGCTGGGGCGGAGAGGCACACGACACGTGTGCGTGCCACGCTCGGCCGAGCACGACCTGCGTGACCCCGCGGCAACCCGCGCGTTGTTCGAGCGCGAGCGGCCCGAGCTGGTGTTCCACCTCGCGGCCCGCGTCGGCGGCATCGGCGCCAACGCGCGCTCGCCGGGGACGTTCTTCCACGACAACATGGTGATCGGGCTCAACGTGCTCGAGCAGGCGCGCCGCGCAGGTACGCACAAGGTCGTGATCGCCGGCACCGTGTGTGCCTATCCGAAGCACACCCCCGTGCCGTTCCGCGAGGATGATCTGTGGAACGGATACCCGGAGGAGACCAACGCGCCATACGGGATCGCGAAGAAGGCGCTGCTCGTGATGGCCCAGGCCTACCGGCAGGAGTTCGGCTCGAACTTCGTGATGGTGTTCCCGGCCAACCTTTACGGACCGGGCGACAACTTCGATCTCGAAACGTCGCACGTGATCCCGGCGCTGATTCGCAAGCTCGTCGACGCCACCGCGCGCGGCGAGCGCGAGGTCGTGCTGTGGGGTGATGGCACGCCGACCCGCGAGTTCCTCCATGTCGACGACGCCGCGCGAGGCCTGATCCTGGCGGCGACCCGCTACGACGGCGCCGCGCCGGTGAACCTCGGGGTCGGTCAGGAGATCGCGATCCGAGAGCTCGCCGGCAAGATCGCGGCCGCGGTCCGATATCAAGGTGTGATCCGCTGGGACGCTGGCCGGCCCAACGGCCAGCCGCGGCGTTGCCTCGACGTGACGCGCGCGCGCATCGATCTCGGCTTCGAAGCCAGCACCTCGCTCGACGTCGGCCTCGCGCAGACGATCCAGTGGTATCGCGATCGAGTCGGAGGCACGCGATGAAGCGCGCCTTGATCACCGGGATCACCGGCCAGGACGGCTCGTACCTCGCGGAGTTGCTGATCGCAAAGGGTTACCTGGTGCACGGCATCATCCGCCGGGCGAGCTCGTTCAACACCGGCCGGATCGACCACCTGCTCCGCGAGGCCCACGATCCAACGGCACGACTGTTCCTCCACCACGGCGATCTCAACGACAGCTCGTCGCTCCAGGCGATCCTCGACGTCGTCAAGCCCGACGAGGTCTACAACCTGGCCGCCCAGAGCCACGTCCGGGTCTCGTTCGACATCCCGGAGTACACCGCCGAGATCACCGCACTCGGGACGATCCGCATGCTCGAGGCGATCCGCCGCCGCGGCCTGCCCTGCAGGTTCTACCAGGCCAGCTCGAGCGAGCTGTTCGGCAAGGTCCACGAGACCCCCCAGCGCGAGTCCACCCCGTTCCACCCGCGCAGCCCGTACGGCGCCGCGAAGGCGTTCGCGTTCTACATCACGCAGAACTACCGCGAGGCGTACGGCATGTACGCGTGCAACGGGATCCTGTTCAACCACGAGAGCGAGCGTCGGGGCGAAACGTTCGTGACCCGGAAGATCACCCGCGCGGTCGGCCGGATCCGACACGGGCTGCAACGGGAGCTGGTCCTTGGCAACCTGGAGGCTCGACGCGACTGGGGTCACGCGGAGGATTACGTCGACGCGATGTGGCGGATGCTGCAGCAGGACGAGCCCACCGACTACGTGGTCGGCACCGGCGAGACCCATTCGGTGCGTGAACTCATCGAGCTCGCGTTCGGTCGCGTGGGGCTGCCGTGGCAAGATCATGTCAGGCTCGATCCGCGTTATCTCCGCCCCGCCGAGGTCGATCTGCTGCTCGCGGATCCCGCGAAGGCGCGGCGCGAGCTCGGCTGGCAGGCGAAGGTCGGGTTTCGCGCACTGGTCGAGCGCATGGTCGACTCGGATCTCGAGCTCGCCGCGCGCGAGGTCCGCGCGGCTGGATAGCCGATGCTGGTCACGACGACTCGATCGGGACGCCTTGGCAATCGGCTCCAGCTCGCCGCGTACGTCATGGCGGCGGCGCTCGAATGCGAGACCACCGCGGCGTTGCTGTGCCTGGGTCCCTACCGGCGACTGTTCGCCGGCGCGTACGACGATCCACTGTGTCGAATCCCCGAGCGGCAGGGCTCGCTCGCTGCGCGCGTCGCAGTCCCCCTGCTGCGGGCCACCGCTGGCTGGTCCGGGCTGCCACGACTGTCCGCCCGTCGCTACCCGGGGCTCGTCCTCGATCGACCGGACGTGCTCGACCGGCTGCGTGCCCACCCGACGGCGCTGCTTGATGGGTACTACTTTTACGCGCCCAGCTTGCTGCGAGCTCATGCCGCGACGATCCGCGGCTACTTCCGGCTCGCCTCGCCATTCGCCTCGCCGGTCGCGCAGCTCGTCGCGCGCAGCCGCCAGCGCGCCGACCGGATCGTCGGAATCCACGTCCGCCACGGTGACTACGCGAGCTACCTCGGCGGCGAGCACTACTTCTCGATCGAGGACTACGCGGGCCTGATGCGCGAGCTCGAGGCGCTGCTGCATCCGGCGACCACGCACTTCATCGTGTGCTCTGACGCAGTTCAGCCCGACCGGGTCTTCGCGGGGATGTCGTGGGAGCGCGGGCCTGGCCGGGTGGTCGAGGATCTCTATGCCCTCGCGGGCTGCGACTACGTGATGGGGCCGCGCAGCACGTTCAACCGATGGAGCGCGTTCGTCGGCAACGTGCCGCGTCACGAGGTGCGCACGCTCGGACGCAAACTCTCGCTCGCGGACTTCACTCCTCCCGAAGACCTGACGGTCCCCGAGCCAACGCCGCCCGCCGCGTAGCCCGCTTCGGCCCCGACACCCAGGTCGTGGCGGGCATCCGGAGCGGCCGCGTACGGTCGGCGGAACGAGCGCGTGATCCGGCTGCCACATGTTATGAGCGAGCTGTGAAGCGCTCACTGCTCGTGGCCTGCTTGTTCGTCCTGTCCTGCAAGCAGGAGGCACCTCCCGCTCCCGCGGCGAAGCCGCCGACCCCAGAGGAGTCCGACCAGTTCGGCAAGCGCTTCGCATCGCACATGGTGCCGTGCAAGGTCGGCGAGCTCGATCACGACATCGATGTCGATCTGCTCGTCGACCGCGCCGTGGCTGGGCGCGCGATCTCGTCGGCGGACATCCGTGGGTTCAAGCGCGGACTGGGCTCGGTGGGCACCATGTTGTGCGCGCAGATCACCCCCGACACCACGTACACCTATCTGCGCACCCAGACCATCGACGGGACTCCCCGGCCGCTGTTCCGGATGCTCGGCGACGATGGCGTCAACTACCACTCGCTCGAGCTCGACAAGCAAGGCACCGAGGTGCGGGCCGCTGATCTGTACATCTACATGACCGGCGAGCAGCTGAGCTCGACGTTCGGCGGGCTGTTTGACCTCGCGCTGCACTCGGGCGCGGCGGCCGAGATGAGCTCGAAGGTGACCGAGATCAAGACGCTCATGCAGAGCAAGCAGCTCGACGAGGCGAGCCGGATCCTCAAGTCGATGCCTGCGGCGCTCAGGAAGTCCAAGCCGATGCTGCTGCTCGGCGTCCAGATCGCGAGCGGGATGGACAACGACCCGGCGTACATCGCGGCGATCGACGACTACGCCAAGGCGTTCCCGAACGACCCGTCGCTCGACCTCGTGATGGTCGACGGCGCGTTCTTGCGCAAGAAGTACGACGATGCGATCGCGCTGATCGATCGACTCGACAAGCGCCTCGGCGGCGACCCGTACCTCGAGTCGCTGCGCGCGAACGCGTTCGGCGAGGCTGGCAAGCACCCCGAGGCGATCGCGCATGCGAAGCGGGCGGTCCAGCTCGAGCCGACGTTGGCCCAGGGGTGGTGGGCGTTGCTGACCCAGCAATCAGCGGGCAAGGACTTCGTCGGCGCGATCGCCACGATCGAGGCGATGACCGACAAGCTCGCGGGATCGGCGGTCGACGACGCCTCGCTCCGTGCCGACGGTCGCTTCAACGCCCTGGTCGACAGCAAGGAGTACCTCGCGTGGCGCAAGCCGCGGTGAGCCGCGGAGCCGCTACACCGCGACGGGCAGGACGCGTCGCCGCACGAGCTTGATGCTGAGCAGGCGGTACAGCATCTTGCTGACCTCGAACGAACCCATCCGAGACTTCCGGATGATCTCCTTGACGCTGTTCTTGCCGTTGACGAGCTCGAGGACCGCGAGCTCCTCGCGGGTCAGCCGGCCCCGGCCCATCTGGGCGACCGAGTCCTCGTTGCGCAGGAACACGACGTCGAAGTTGTCGATCGCGCGCTCGATCAGGTGCCATTCGTCGACCCGGCGGTAGCCCTCCATGAGCACGGCCTCGACATCGAGCCCGAGCGCGGCGTCGATCACGAACGCCGGCAGCTCCACCCCGGTCGCGAACCGGAACCGGCCGTGGCGCCAGCGCAGGATCTCGTAGATCAACTCGGACGACTGCCGGGTCAGGCAAGCCTTGAGGTCGGCATCGCCAAGCAGGCCGAGCTTGAGGAGCGCCTGGCCGAGCAGGCGCTGGTTGCTCTGGGCGCGCGAATCGAGGAACGACTCGAAGTCCGCTCGCTGCACGAGCTCGGCATCGAGCACGAAGCGCCCGAGCAAGAACTCCTCCGGCACGCCCTCGGCGATCGCCTGATCGACCCGGCCGCGGCGGAAGTAGATGTCGACTCGGGCTCCCGAGCGCTCGACCGTGAGCACGCCCGATTGCTCCTGGACATCGAGCAGCTGGAGCACCTCGGCGAGCGGGACGACGCGGAGGTCGCCACGCAACCCAGGCGTGCCCTCGCCGAACAGCCCGAGATCGATCGAGCTCATCATCTTGTTGAGCGACGCATCGTCGAGCGCGGTGCGGGTGGCTTCGGCGATCGCGGCCGCATCGGTGGAGATCACCGCATCCGGATCGCGCGCCGACTCGGCCAGCGCGACGAGGGCGGCGACGCGCGTGCTCACCACGTCGGTGATCTTGCCACGCAGCTCGGCCAGCGCGGCATTGCGCGCGTACGTACGATCGGCTTCGTCGGTCGCGGACAGATCCTCGCCGGTCACGAGCGACGGGTTGTCGTCGTCCGGGCCTCCGGCCAGTCCGTACTTCGTGATCGTGTGCTGGACCACCGCCGTGATCGCCTCGGGGGAGAACGGCTTGGTGATGTAGTCGACGATCCCCATCACCTTGACGAATCGCTCGCCGACCTGATCGCCCTTGGCACTCATCAGCACCACCGGGATGTCGCGTAGCTTCGGATCGGCCACGAGCTCGCGGCAGAACTGATAGCCGTTCATGCGCGGCATCACGAAGTCGAGCAGGATCAAGTCCGGACGCTGCGCGCGCACCGCCTCGAGTCCTGCTTCGCCATCCACCGCGGTGTGAACCTGGTACCCGGCCTTTGTCAGGACCAGCTGCACCACCTTGGTGATGGTGGGACTGTCGTCTATTACCAGGACGAGCTCGCCAGCCATGTGCGTGTTCCCCTCACTCCGCAGCACAGCCTGCGGGGATCGACATGGTATGTGCTTCGAATTACGCCTTCAATCGGCGCGCTTGGTGATTTGGTGGCGGTTCGGGCCCCATGGTACGTTCCTCATGCGTGCCGCTCCACGAGGGAGACCTGGAGCATTATCCCAGGAAATTCGGCAAGTATCACTTGCTGGGTCCCCTTGCACAGGGCGGGATGGGAGCCCTGTACCTCGCGGTCTCCGGTGATCGCGGACTCGAGCGGCTCATGGTCATCAAGACCGTCCTGCCGCACCTGGCCGACGCCGAGTACGTCGCGCGATTCCGCGATGAAGCGAAAGTTGTAATCAAGCTGTCCCACGGGAACCTGATCCCGGTGTTCGATGCCGGCCTGGTGGGCGGCGAGCTGTTCCTCGCGATGGACTTCGTGGAGGGCCGTGACCTCCGGGCGGTGTGGAACCGGTGCGCCAAGAAGCAGGTCGCGTTCCCGATCGATGTCGCGGTCTACATCATCAAGGAGCTGTGCCGCGGCCTGTCGTACGCGCACTCGTACCCCGAGCTCAACCTGGTCCATCGCGACATCTCGCCACCGAACGTGCTGGTGTCCTACACCGGTGAGGTCAAGCTGACCGATTTCGGGCTCGCCTCGTCGACGCTCAAGCTCGAGAAGACCGCGCCGGGCATCATCTACGGCAAGGTCGCGTACATGTCGCCCGAGCAGGCGCGGGGCGAGAAGCTCGATGGCCGCTCCGATATGTACGCCACGGCCATCGTGCTGTGGGAGCTGCTCACCGGCCGCCAGCTGTTCCCGCCGGGCAAGGATCAGCCCCAGGATCTGCTCGCCCGGGCGAAGAACCCCGAGGTGATGCGACCGAGCAAGCGGGCGCCCCGGGTGCCGGTCGAGCTCGACGAGATCTGCCTCAAGGCCCTCGCGCCCGAGCGCAAGGATCGCTACGCCGACTGCGACGAGATGCGGATGGCGCTGCAGACGTGGCTCGCGCACAACGCGCCGACCACCGACGGCACCCGCATGGCGTCGTTCCTCCAGGATCTGTTCGCCGACGACGTGGTGCGCGAGCGGGTCGAGCGCGGCGAGCTGATCTCGCGGGTCCGCACCCGCGCCCTGACCCTGCCGCCGAGCGACGAGCTCCGGATGTGGGTCGAGAAGAGCGGCCACGTCGCGGCGCCCGAAGGCGACGGCGCGCTCGCCACGGACGCGCCGGTGCGCAAGCCGAACTCCGTTGGCCGGCGCTCGACCGACCGCGAGGACGAGGCCAACGACCGTCGCCAGGCCTCGGATCGACGCGGCGGCAAGGCTTCCGGCAGTGACCGCAACAGCGCGACGGCACTGGCCCAGGCCCTCGATGAGGAGGCCGAACCGGACCTGATCGGCAACGAGATCGATGGTCGCTATCGCGTGATCGAGCTGATCGGCGAGGGCGGCATGGGCAAGGTCTACCTCGCCGAGCACATCGAGATCGGCAAGCGGGTCGCGCTCAAGGTCCTGCACCCGAGCTACAGCCGGATGCCTGATCTCGTCGAGCGATTCCGCCGCGAGGCCCGCGCTGCTTCCAAGATCGGCCATCCCAACATCGTCGACGTCACCGACTCCGGCACCACCGGCGACGGCAGCGTGTACTTCGTCATGGAGTTCCTCGAGGGCGTCGAGCTCGGTTGCATCATCGAGCGCGAAGGCGCGGTCGACGTCGCCCGCGGCCTCAAGATCGCCGGTCAGATCTGCCGAGCCCTCGCCGCAGCCCACGCCCAGGGCATCGTCCATCGCGACCTCAAGCCCGAAAATGTCTTCCTCGTCACCCGCGGTGGCGAGGCCGATGTCGTGAAGGTGCTCGACTTCGGCATCGCGAAGACCACCGAGGCCGAGGCCGCCCGCGAGCGCCGGCTGACCAGCCCCGGCATGGCGATGGGCACGCCCGAGTACATGTCTCCCGAGCAGGCAGCGGGCCGCCCCGCCGACGCGCGCTGCGACGTCTACGCACTCGGTGCGATCATGTACGAGATGGTCACCGGGATCCCGCCCTACTCCGGGGACAACTTCATGGAGATCCTGACCAAGAAGGCGACGCAGGATCCGCCGCCGCCCATCCTCGTGCGCAAGGAGCTGCCACCCGCAGTCTCGGATCTCGTGATGGCCGCGATGGCGCGCAACCCCGATGATCGTCCGCAGACGATGGAGACGCTCGAGTACGAGCTCAACAAGTGCCTCGCCGGACGCGGCGTCGCGGTCGCGCAGATCCTCGGCATGACCACGGATGCCAACGTCGTGGCGACGCTCAACCCTGGCCTGTCGATGCGGAACATGGACGAAGGCATCGTCGTGCCGCGTCCGCAGTCCAGCTCGCCTGCCATCGGGCTGCCACGCGCCGCCACGCAGGGCGGGATGACCGAGCTGCCGGGCATGTGGTCGGGCCCTGCCTCGATCACCAACGCGGGACCTCAGCAATTCAAGCGCCCGAGCAGCGAGCCAACCGCCGCCACCGCTGCCGCCGCTGCCATCTCGGCCTCCTCCTCCAACAACCTGCGCGCGATGACCGCGGAGACCACGTCGTCGATGAACGACGGGGCGGCGCAATCGATCCCGCAGCTCACTCACCACAACGCGCTCGGCGTGCTCGGCTGGCTGCTACTCGCCACGATCCTGTTCGGTGGCGTTGGCGCGCTGCTCTACGTCGCGCTCGGCGAGCGTGGCGAGCGTTCTCCCAGCAAGATCGATGACGTCACCCGCCCTGCGCCACAGTCGAACAACGTCCCGCCGCAGCTCGATCCGACGCCGGATCCTGGCGCCAAGGCCGTCGTGCCGGCGGGCTCCGTGGGGTCGGCCAACCCGGCCGGTTCCGGAGGCTCGGCCACCGGGTCGTCCAGCGAGGTCAAGCCGTCGCTCAAGCTCGACGATCAGACACCGGCCGGCAAGAAGCCAGCCGTCACCGGACGGAAGTCCCTGCCTGCTGTCGACGAACGCGATCCCAAGGCGTTGCTGAAGCTTGGCAAGGCGCTCGAGAAGAATGCCGACTGGTCGCAAGCGCGCGCGGTCTACCAGAAGCTCGAGCGCATCAAGAGCTACGGCGGACAGGCGCTCTACCTCCAGGCGTGGGTCGCGTTTCAGTCGCAGGACACCGCCGGCGCCCTCGAGCTCGCCCGCAAGGCCGCGGCCCAGCAGGCCGGCGCCCAGAAGATCCAGTCGATGCTGCTCTATGGCGATGCGCTGTTCCGCAACGCCGAGTACAACCGCGCGAAGAACATCTATGTGGGGCTTCGCAAGGACGCGAACGCCGAGACGAAGGCGATGCTCGCGAAGAAGATCGGGCTCTGCAACAAGCAGCTCAAGATCCCGAACGAGAACGACGGCATCGACTGACCGACGAGCGAGTCGCGGAGCGCAGCCTCGGGCTGCTCAGACCATCGAGCCGGCGAGCCAGTCGGCGAGCAGGTCGACCTCGGACAGCATCGCATTGGCGCGGCGCAGCCGCTCGGACAGCGTCTTGACGACCCGGACGAGCAGGATCGACGCGGCGTTCGGGTCGACGCTGATCAGCTCGCGGAGCGAGTCATGGGGGAGCCGGAACAGGAACGTGGGTGACATCGCGGTCACGCTGGCGGAGCGCGGGGCGGGCTCGACGAGCGACATCTCTCCGAAAAACTCGCCACCTGACAGGGTCGCGAAGGTCTGCGCGCCGCGGTGAACCGCGACCTGGCCCGAGAGGACCAGGAACAGCGCATCGCCGAGGCTGCCCTCGGCGACGATCGGCTCGCCCGGGTTGTAGCTCTCGATCTCGCCGCTGCGCGCGAGCGACGCGAGCTGTGCGGGCGCGAGCAGCACCAGCAGCGGATGACGTTCCAGCAACGTCGGGGTCGGCACGAGATCGAGTATCGCTCGAAACCGGCCCGCGCGCCCGTTCTGGCCCGGCTACGACACCCGCTCGTACTCGGCGCCGCCGCTCGCTGGCTTCTGCTACCGTCGCTGCGATGCGGATCGCTGTCGTCGCGGCCTTCGGGCTCCTGGTGTCTCCGTTCGCGGCGCGCGCGCAGAGCGTCGATCGCCGGTATGCCGAGGAGCCGACCGACGGGGTCTCGATGCCGACGGCGCCGCTGGCGGGGGAGGTCGATGGACGGGTGGTCGCGACCAACCCAGGCGGGCTGCCGCTGGTGCGCGGCGCCGAGCTCGCGCTGGTGCTCGATGTCGAGGATCCGGACGTCGCGACGAGCGCGGGGCAGGGGTTCGGCGGCTACCTCGCCCTCGCGGGGGGCGGCCGGTTGTTGCCGCGATTCGGGCTCGGGCTCGGCCTCGAATGGCTCCGGCCATCGCGCAGCCAGCTCGAGCCGGATCCGGGCTCGCCGTTTCGGTTCACGCTGGGGCTCGCGACCGGGCTCGGCCGCAGTGCGGGCTTCGGGTTCGCGTGGCACCACTTCCACGACGAGGGCGCGCTCGATGGCGTCGACACGTTCGACCTCGGGTTGTCGACACGCTGGGGCAACCACCTCGCGATCGGTGGCGTGGTACGCGATGTCGCCACGAGCTCGATCGCCGGCACGCCGGTGCAGCGGCGCTACGAGCTCGAGACCGTGGGCAGGCCGCTGGCCACGTCGGCGCTCGAGGTCGCGCTCGGTGGTCGGCTCGGCGAGACCCGGCTCGACGTCGACGGATGGGTGCGGGTGTCGGCGCGGATCGCGCGGGGGCTGTACGTCCACGGCGCGCTCGAGACGCGCGAGCTCCACACGCTCGCCGATTCACCGACCGGGATGCGCGATACCGGTGGTCGCGACGCGCGCGTCACGCTCGGCTTCGAGGTCTCGTTCGGCGGCGTCGGCGTCACCGCGCTCGCGAGCGGACTGCGCGACGACTCCGGCGTGAACCACGGCCTCGGCGGTCAGCTCGTGCTGCGAGGATCGTCGCTTGGCACCGCGTCCGTGATCGGGCCGAGCGATCACATCGAGCGTGTCGAGCTCGCGGGCTCGATCGGCCTGCGCGAGGTCACCCAGCTGGTGGGCCGGCTGCGCTCGATCGCGCGCGATCCGACGGCGAAGGCCCTGGTGGTCACCTTCGACGGCGCGAGCGCCGGCTGGGCCTCCCTGCAGGAGCTGCGCGACGAGATCCTCGCGGTCAAGCAGGCGGGCAAGAAGGTGTTCGCGTACATGGTCTCGGGCACCGGCCGCGATTACTTCGTCGCGAGCGCTGCCCACAAGATCTACATCGACCCCGCGGGCGGGCTGCGGCTCGTCGGGATGGCCGGCACCTCGATGTACTTCCGCGGCGCGTTCGAGAAGCTTGGCGTGCTGCCACAGTTCTCGAAGATCGCCGAGTACAAGAGCGCACCCGAGCAGTTCACCGAGGCCGGGCCGACCCCCGCCGCTGCGAAGATGCACGACGAGCTGTTCGAGAGCTTGTGGGATCAGTGGCTGACCCAGGTGGCCGAGGGCCGCAAGCTCACCAAGGACGAGCTGCGGGCGCTGATCGACACCGGCCCGTTCACCGCCGGCGATCTCTCAGCCAACACGAAGCTCGTCGACGCGGTCGCCGCACCCGACAAGGTGAGCGAGCTCGTGAGTGCGGAGCTCGGCGCGATCCTCTCGGTCGGCAGCCCGAGCGACGAGCGCCCCGATCGCTGGCAGCGCCCGGGGATCGCGATCATCTATGTCGACGGCGACATCACCGACGGTGAGTCGAAGTCGGTGCCATTCCTCGGCAAGAAGCTCGCGGGGGGCGAGAGCCTGGTCGCGGCGATCGCAGCGGCTCGCGCCGATCCGTCGATCGGCGCGATCATCATGCGGATCGACTCCCCCGGCGGCAGCGCGCTGGCCTCCGAGCTGGTGGCGCGCGAGGTGTTCGCGACCCGCGGCGTGAAGCCGATCCTGTGCTCGATGAGCGACCTCGCAGCCTCCGGTGGCTACTTCATCGCCGCCGGCTGCGAGCTCATCTTCGCCGAGCCGATGACGATCACGGGCTCGATCGGCATCTTCTACGGCAAGTTCGATATCTCGGGCTTGCTTGCCAAGCTCGGCGTGACGACGGATACGTTCAAGCGCGGCAAGCGCTGCGATGTCGAGAGCATG
>Ga0316601_100000284_pt1 | contig 20754 bp, 10 predicted proteins | sample OWC_soil_day5_no_FD_207663 | JGI IMG/M metagenome (GOLD analysis project Ga0316601, IMG submission 207663) | Wetland soil microbial communities from Old Woman Creek delta, Ohio, United States - OWC_soil_day5_noCT | ecosystem: Environmental > Terrestrial > Soil > Wetlands | place: USA: Ohio... | reverse complement strand
ACCCTCCACGGCCAGAGGTGTCCGTGGGGCACGAGGGGAGGGATGCCGTGGTCAGCAGACACAAGAGCGCGGAGAGTCTCCAGGTGCACGAGCTCGCCCGCCTGCTGGCCGTCGCCGAGGCCACGATCGCAAACCTGATCGCGGGCCCGCTCGACGCCGTCGTCGACTCCAAGAGCCCGACGCCCGTGCTGCTCGCCACCGCCCAGAGCGCGCTGCGCGAGAGCGAGGAGCGCTACCGCCGGATCGTCGAGACGACAAGCGAGGGCGTGTGGCAGATCGACGCCGACCAGAAGACGACGTTCATGAACCGCCGCATGGCGCAGATGCTCGGCTGCGAGGCCGACATGGGGATCGGGCGCTCGCCGCTCGAGTTCCTCGATGACGAAGGGCGTACCGCGTTCGCCGAGCACCTCGCGCGCCCCGGCTCGCAGCAGGTCGAGGTCCGGTTCGTCCGCCTCGATGGCACAGCCGTGTGGGCCCTGATGGAGACGAGCCCGGTGTTCGACCGCGGTGGGATCTCGATCGGATCGTTCGCGATGGTCATGGACATCACCCAGCGCAAGGAGGCCGAGGCGGCGCTGCGGGCGAGCGAGGCCCGGTTCCGGTGTCTGTGGGACTCCGGCGTCCTCCTGCTCGCGGTCACCGATCTGACCGGCTCGATCACCGAGATCAACGACGCCGGCCTCTGCATGCTCGGATACGAGCGCGAGGAGCTGCTGTCGAGGCGGCTCGGATGGGACGAGGTCACGCCCCCCGAGTGGCGCGGCGCCGACCAGGCCGCTCGCGCCTTGCACGCCGGGACCCGCGGCACGCCACCGAGGGAGAAGGAGCTCCTCCGCAAGGATGGATCGCGCGTCTCGGTCCTCGAGGCGTCGGCGGTCCTCGACGGGATCGAGGGCATCATGATCGCGGTCGACCTGTCCGACCGCAAGCGGGCCGAGCGGGCGCTGCTCGAGCGCATGCGGATCGCGGCGCTGACCGCGGACGTCGGCATGTTGATCGCGCACGAGGCGACCTTGCAGACCACGCTCGACCGCTCCGCGGCGGCGCTCGTCGAGCACCTCGGGGTCTCGTTCGCGCGGATCTGGACACTCGACGCCAGGGCCGGGATCCTCGAGCTCAAGGCGAGCCAGGGCCGTCCGCTGGAGCTCGACGGGCCCCACGGCCGGGTCCCGATCGGCAAGCTGGGCATCGGCCGGATCGCGCAGGACCGGCAACCGCTCCGATTGAATCACTTCGCCGTCGATGCCCGGCCCGGCGACCCGAAGTTCGACGGGATCACGGCGGTCGCGGGCCAGCCGTTGATCGTCAACGACGAGCTCATCGGGGTCCTGGCGATCTACTCGACGGAGCCGATCAGCGATCCGGCGTTCGCCGGGCTCGCCCCGATCAGCAACGCCCTCGCCGTCGAGATCCTGCGCAAGCGCATCACCAGCACGAACGCCGCGCTCGAAGCCCAGCTCCGGCAGGCCCAGAAGATGGAGGCGATCGGCCGGCTCGCCGGCGGGATCGCGCACGACTTCAACAACATCCTGACGGTGATCCTGACCTCCGGCGAGCTGCTCCTCGAGGAGCTGAAGCACGAGGATCCCGCGCGCTCCGAGGTCGAGGAGATCTGCAAGGCCGGGACACGCGCCGCCGCACTGACCCGTCAGCTGCTGATGTTCAGCCGGCGGCAGGTCCTCGAGCCACGGGTGCTCGACCTCGCCGCGATCACGGCGAACCTCGAGAGCATGCTCCGGCGCGTCGTCGGCGAGGACATCGAGCTCGTGCTGCGGAACGAACCGGGCCTCGGCAGCGTGCGCGCGGACCCGGGTAGCATCGAGCAGGTGATCATGAACCTCGTCGTCAACGCGCGTGACGCGATGCCCACGGGTGGCACGCTGACGATCGAGACCCGGAACGAGCCCGGCGACGAGATCGCACAGGACCACCACCGGGTGGTGCTCTCGATCACCGACACCGGGACCGGCATGACGGCCGCGACGCAGGCCCAGATCTTCGACCCGTTCTTCACGACCAAGGACGTCGGCAAGGGAACCGGCCTGGGGCTGTCCACGGTGTTCGGCATCGTCGAGCAGAGCAACGGCGAGATCCGGGTCCGCAGCGAGCCAGGCGTGGGGACGACGTTCACGATCTCCCTGCCGCACCTCGATGCAGAGCCCGACGTGGCGATCAGCAGGACCGGCGTCGCGCAACGCGGCAGCGAGACGATCCTGCTCGTCGAGGACGAGGCGCAGGTGCGTGCGGTCGCGTCTGCGCTCCTCCGCCGGCAGGGGTACGACGTCCTCGAGATGCGCTCGGGGGCGGAGGCCCTCGCGTATTGCCGGAGCCATGCCGCGCCGATCCACCTGCTGGTGACTGATGTGGTGATGCCACAGATCAGCGGGCCGGTGCTGTTCCGCCAGCTCGTCGAGCTCCGGCCGCAGCTGCGCGTGCTGTGCATGTCCGGCTACACCGACGACAGCATCGTCCGTCATGGCGTCCTCCAGGCAGACCTCGCGTACCTCCAGAAGCCGTTCACCGCGGACTCGCTGGGCCGCAAAGTCCGAGAGGTGCTCGATGCCCAGCCGAGAGGAGGCGAGCTCGCGAGCGCGCGATCCTGAGCCGCCGGCGCGCCGTGTCCTCGTGGAGCACCACCCGCAGCCACGCGCGCGCAACTCGGCGCCCCGCACGAGAAATCCCTGGGATCCTCGTGCTATCGTCGACGTCGAGCGGGGATGGCCGACGACACCGCACAGACGCCGTTGATCGACGCGCTCGAAGAGCGGGTCGTGGTGTTCCGGCAGCAGCCGGAGGCCAAGGGCTTCGCGCAGCTGCGGCAGGAGCTCCGCGATGCCGGACGCGGCGAGCTGCTCGCGGAGCTGTGCGCGACCTGGGCCGTGCACGAGCGCGATCCGGTGCGCGCCGCGGATGCGTGGTCCGAGGCCGGCGAGGCGATGGCGGTGCTCGGCGAGATGGCGACCGCGATCGAGTACCTGCGCTCGGCGCTCGATCTCGATCCGACCAACGATCGGGCGTCGGATCGGCTGCTCGAGATCGTCGAGCCCACTGACCCGGCGGCGGCGGTCGAGATCATCGAGCAGGAGCTCACCGAGCTCGCCAAGCGCTCCGGTGCGGGCGCGAAGGCGAAGGCCGAGGTCACGCAGCGACGCGCCGCGCATCACCGGCGCGCGGCGGAGCTGTGGAACGATCACCTCGGCCGCGTCGATCGCGCGCTGTGGCACTGGCAGCAGGCGTGGAAGCTCGAGCCGCAGCGCACCGAGGCGCTCGAGGCCGCGCGCCGGCTCTACATCTCGCTCGGCGACGAGGGCATGGTCGCGAAGCTGTACCAGGCGGAGCTCGAGGTGCTCGGCAACCACAAGGACACGGCCGGCCGCCGCTCCCAGGTCCGGTTCGAGCTCGCCAAGCTCGCGCTGCGGGCCAAGGATCTCGAGGCCGCCGCGAACCACCTCGAGGAGGCCGCGAAGCTCGACCCGAACGCGGACGACATCGCCGAGAAGCTCGCCGAGGTCTATGCGAGCCCGGGGTTCCGCGAGGGGCAGACGCGGCACAAGGCCGGTGAGCTGTTCGTCGAGCTCGGCCGCCAGCGGATCAAGACGCGCGACGACGCGACCGGCATCAACTACCTGCGGCGCGCCGTCGGGATCGATCCGTACTCGAAGGGCTCGTCGGAGGCGCTCCAGGACGCGCTCCAGGAGTCGTCGCAGTGGCAGGAGCTCGATCGCGCGCTGCGCCACCGCAGCGCCGTGGTCACCGAGCCCGCCGAGCGCGCGGCCGTCTTGCGCCGACGCGCGGCGCTGTATCGCAACCAGCTCCCCGATCGCGGCGGCCTGATCGAAGTGTTGACCGAGCTCGTCGCATACGAGCAGCCGGGCAGCAAGGCGTCGCGCGAGCTCCGCGACCTCTTGCGCGACGATCAGGACTGGGAGGCGATGTCCCGCCTGATGGAGGCGGAGATCAACGCGCTCGCGCAGAACCCCGAGACGCCGGCCGAGGAGATCGTCGCCGAGATCCTCGAGCTCGCCACGGTCGCGCGCGAGCACATGGGCGACCGCGATCGCGCGGCCGAGCTGCTGCACCAGGCGCTCGGCGTCGATCCGATGCACGAGGAAGCGCTCGCGCGGTACGTCGATCACTTCCGCGAGCGCCGCGACTGGCGCGGCCTGATCGATCTCTACGAGTTCGCGCTCGATAACGCGCGCGAGGCGGGCATGCCGCCCGACGAGCTCGTGCGCCGCCTCGAGGAGATCGCGCAGCTCGCGGAGCTCCGGCTCGGTGACATCGACCGCTCGCTCGAGGCGTGGAACCGGATCGCCGAGCTCGAGCCCGACAGCCCGAAGGTCGCCGAGGCGATGCGCCGGCTGGTCGCGCGCTCGAAGATGTGGCAACAGCTGGTCGCCAGCCTCGAGCACGAGCTCGCGACCGCCAACGATCCGATCCAGCGGATCTCGATCCTGAAGAAGATGGCGCAGACGTATCGCGAGCGGCAGATCGATCCGCGCCGCGCGATCGAGCTGTACGAGCAGATCCTCGCCGAGAACCCCGGTGACGACGCGACCCTCAAGGCCCTCGCCGAGCTGTACGAGCGCGAAGGCGACGACGCCGGGCTCGCGCACTCGCTGCGCCGCACCCTCGATCTCGAGGAGCGCCGCGTCGTCGAGGCGATGCAGCGCGCCGGCAAGCCGAAGGACGCCCCGAAGGAGTGGCCGGTCGCGAAGCGCTCCGAGCGCCTGACCCAGCTCCGCCGCCTCGCGCAGCTGTACGAGACGCGGCTCGCCGACGTCGACGGGGTCGTCTACGCGTCGAGCGCCGTGCTCGAGCTGCTGTCCGGCGATCGCGATGCGCTCGAGCGGATGGAGCGCGTCCTCGAGAAGGCCGGCGATCCACGCCTCGAGCAGACCCTCGAGTACCACGCGGCCGCGTCCGGCTCGCCGGGGGAGCGCGCGAAGCTCCTCAAGCGCCTCGCCAAGCTCGCGGCCGCGCGTCAGGACGATGTCGCCGCGCTCGATCGCTGGGAGCAGACCCTCAAGGCGTCGCCGTCGGATCCCGACGCGCTCGCCGCCCTGTCCGAGCTGTACGAGAAGTTCCAGCGCTGGCCCGAGCTCGCGCAGGTGATCGAGCGGCTCGACGGCGGACGGCCCCTGCCCGCCCCCGGGACGACGGAGGCCGCGGTCCGCGCGCTCGAGCTCGAGCGCTACGCGACGATCGTCGACACCCACCTCCAGGACGGCCCGCGGGCGATCAAGGCGTGGCACCGGCTGCTCGAGCTGACACCGCGCAACCGCACCGCGCTCGACGCGCTCGTCCAGCTCTACCGCACGGCGACGAAGTGGCGCGAGCTCGCCGACGTGCTCGGCGCACAGATCCTCTCGTTCTCGCAGCTGGTCGCGCCCGATGATCGCGAGCGCGCGTGCGCCGCGGCGATGGAGCGGGCGGAGATCCTCGAGGAGCGGCTCGGCGCGCCGGCCGAGGCGATCAAGGTCCTCGATCACCTGATCCACGAGCTCAACCCCAATCACCTCGAGGCGCACACCGCGCTCCGCCGCCTGCACGAGGCGCGCGGCGACTTCGACGCGGCCGTGCGGATCGCCGAGCGCGAGATGTACCTGTCGCCGGAGCCCGAGCGGAAGGTCGCCCGAGGTCTCGAGATCGGGATCACCTGCCGCGACCGGCTCAACAACCCGACGCGCGCGCTGCAGGCGTTCAAGCGGGTGCTCGAGCTCGATCCCGAGCAGGAGGAAGCGCTCGCCTCGACGGCAGAGCTCCTCGCCCGACTCGGACGGTGGAAAGAATACGTGATGATGCTGGAGCGCTCGCTCCTGCTGCTCCCCGGCCGGGACGCGCCCGACGCCGCCGAGTTCGCGGAGGAACGCCGCACGATCGTGCAACGGATCGCCGCCGCGACCGCGGACAAGCTCGCCGATCCGAAGGGCGCGTTCCGCTGGTGGCGCCGCGCACACGACGAGGCGCCCGACGAGCAGACGCTCGCCGACGTCCGCCGCGCCGCCGAGGCGTACGGCCTGTGGCGCGAGCTCGCCGAGGTCCTGACCGACGAGCGCAAGCGCCTCGTCGCGATCGGCAACGCGGAGGGCGGGCCCGCCGAGCCGGCACGCTTCGTCGCCCTGTCCCGCGAGCTCGCGGGGCTCTGCGAGCGCCGCCTCGGCGACAAGCCGCGCGCGACGACCGTCACCGCCGAGGCCCTCGCGGTCGCGCCACGCGATGCATCGCTGCTCGCCGAGCTCGATCGCCTCGCGCAGGAGATCGATCAGCGCGCGACCTGGAAGTCGCTGCTCGACGCATACGATGTCGCGCTGGTCGCGGCCGCGCCCGCGGAGCGCGTCGAGCTGTACCTCCGCCGCGCCAAGATCCTCGACGAGCGCGTCAACGATCCCAAGGCCGCCGTGGCGGACGTGCTCTCCGCGTTCTCGTGGGCCCCGGATCGCGACGACACGCGCGAGATCCTCGTCGCACTCTCGGGCAAGGCACGGTCGTGGAACGACGTCGTCGCCGTCGACACGGCGCTGATCGAGCGCGCGTCCACCTCCGAGCGCCGCGTCGAGCTGCTCCGCCGCAAGGCGCACGTGATCGAGGAGCAGCTCAAGGACGCCCCCCGCGCGTTCCGCACGCACCTGATCGCGTTGCTGCTCCAGCCCGATGACGCCGACACCGCGTCGCACCTGTGGCGGCTCGCGCGCGTGATCGGCAAGTACCGCGATACCGACAAGTCGCCGCACGCGGAGCCGCCGCCGGCGACCGTGCAGGCGGAGGTCGCGATCGCCGAGGCGGTCGCCCACTCGACCCGCGCCCAGCCGGGCCGACCGGGGATCCCGCGCCGCCTGCAGACCGAGCCGCTCGCGGATGCGGACCTCGGCGTCGGTGACACGACCGATGCCCAGCTCGACCTCAGCGTCGGCGACTCGACGCAGCCGCTCGATCTGACGGAGATCGAGATGGGGGCCAATCGGTCGAGCGCCGCCCGGATCGTCCCGCAGGGCGAGTTCGTGCAAGAGAACCGGACGATGGCGCTCGATCAGAGCGAGCTGTCGAAGATGATGATCGTCCCACCGCGGATCCCCGCCGGCGGGAAGGGACCGCCGAGGCCTCCTCCGCGCCCGCCGTCGATCAAGGGCCCGCCGACGCCTCCGCCGCGCGCGCGCTCGGCCACCAACGCGCCGCCGCTGCCCGGCGCACCGCCGCTGCGCAAGGCGCAGGCGAGCGTCCGCCGCGCGCCGCTGCCGACGCTGCCGAATCGCGCGTTCGAGTCGCCGTGGGAGGAGCTCGCAGTCACGTACGAGAGCATGCCGATCACCGACGCGGCGTCGCGCTTGCGCTGGCTGTATCGCGCCTCCGAGGTCTGGGAGACCGGCGGCAAGGACATCACGCGCGCGTTCGACGCCCTCGCGCGTGCGTTCGCCCAGGCGCGGACCACGCCCGGCGGCGACACCGAGGTGCGCGCGCGGCTCCACCGCATCGCGCAGGAGCACAAGGCGTGGGACCGGCTCGCCGACCTCTACGAGGGCATGGCCGAGGATGCCGACACGGCCGCGGCCGCCGCGGATCTCCTGATGGAGGTCGCGACGATCCGGACCGAGCAGAAGAAGCCGCGCGAGGCCGAGGCGCAGCTGCGGCGGATCCTCGGCATGCTGCCGAACGAGCCCATCGCGCGCGCGCGGATCGAGGAGCTGTACCGGGCCGAGGGGCGCTGGGTCGAGCTCGCGGCCTCGCTCGAGGAGCGCACCGATCCACGCCTCGGGACCGCAGCCCCCGAGGCGGAGCGCCCGCAGCTGCTGCGCGAGCTCGCGCAGATGTACGTCGAGAAGCTGCAGCGCCCGCACGACGCGATCGATGCGTTCGAGCGCCTGCGCATGCTCGCCCCCGCCGACACCACGGTGCTGTTCCAGCTCGCGGATCTCTACGTCTCGGTCGCGCGGTGGTCGAAGGTGATCGAGACGCTCGCGCGCGTCGGTGAGGTCGCCGAGGGCAGCCCCGAGGCGCGCGATGCGCTGCGCCGGATCGCGACGATCTACGTGAGCGAGCTCGAGCTGCCGGATCGTGCGCTCGACGCGTACAACCAGATCGTCGCGACGTGGCCCGACGACGTCGAGGCGTGGGCCGCGCTCGACGCGATCTACACCACGAACGCGCGCTGGAATGACCTCGCGGACGTCCTCCGACGCCGCGCCGCGCTCGAGCGCGATCCGGCGAACCGCGCCCAGCTGCTGTCGCGTCGCGCGCAGGTCCTGCTCGACTGGCTCGGGCTCGCCGAGGAGGCTGCTGCCACCCTGCGCCACGCGCGGACGCTCGCGCCCGATGACCACGCGCTCGCCGACCAGCTCGTGACCGCGCTGGTCAAGGCGGGTCGCGACCGCGAGGCCGCCGCGATCCTCGAGGGCCGGATCGATGCGATGACGTCCACCGATCCCGAGGTCAGCGTGCCGCGTGGCGATCTCGCGGCGCTCCACATCCGCCTCGCGCAGCTCCGGCTCGAGCGCCTCGACGACAAGGCGGGCGCGCGCGCCTCGATCGAGCTGGCCCTCGCGCTCGTGCCCGAGCACCCGACCGCGCTCGCCGTGCTCGCGAACGTCGCGTCGCCCGACGACGATCCGCGCGCGTTCGCCGATGCCAAGCTCCGCGAGGCCGACAGCGCCAAGGACGACGACGTCCGGATCGCCGCGCTGATGGCCGCCGGCGACGTGCTGCAGTCGCGCGTCCAGGACACCGCGGGTGCGCGCGCCGCGTACGAGCGCGTGCTGGCCCAGCGCCCGTATCACTCCGATGCGACGTGGGCGCTCGCGGGCCTCGTCGAGAAGGGCGGCGATCCCGAGACCGCCGCGCGCGTGCTCGAGAAGCGGCTCGACGACGAGTCGCTGACGCCACCCGAGAAGGCGCGGATCATGACGCAGCTCGCGGCGCTGTCGCGCGCCGCGGGCGTCGAGCCCGCGGCCGAGCGGCGCCTGCTCGAGGCGCTCGGGTGCGTCCCCGATCACCTCCCCGCGATCGTGGCGCTGGCCGACTTCTATGCCGACGCCGAGCGGTGGACCGACCTCGAGGCCTTCCTCCGCGAGGTCCTCGACGGCACGCTGCTCGCCGCCGCCCCCGCCGCGCTGATCGCCGATCTGCATCGCCGGATGGCGAACGCACACGAGAAGCTCGGTCGCGACGAGGACGCCTACCAGACGCTGGTCGCCGCGGATCGCCTGCACCGCGGACACCTCCTGATCAAGCTCGCGCTGGGCGAGAACCGCTACAAGGCGCGGCGCTGGCGCGAGGCGGCGCTCCACCTGTCCCCGCTCGCGACCCACGACGACGCTGCGCGCTACCCGAGCGAGGTCGCGCAGGGCCTGTATCACGCGGCGCTCGCCGAGATCCGCAGCCTGCGCCCCGAGAATTCGCCGCCGCTGTACGCGCGCGCGCTCGAGCTCAAGCCGAACTACGCGCCCGCGCTCCAGGCCCTCGCCGAGATCGCGATGGAGCAAGGCGACCACACCAAGGCCGCCGACCTCCTGACGCGGCAGGCGACCGCGACCGAGGAGCCGGTCGAGCGCATGCGCCTGTTCGAGGCACTCGGCGACATGGCCCTGATGATGCTGCACGACGAGGAGCGCGCGCGGACCTGCTTCACCGCCGCCGTCGCGGCCGCGCAGCCGATCGAGGCGAAGCACGTCCCGCTGCTCGAGAAGCTGCTCGAGCGCCAGGACCTCGCCGGAGACCACCCGGGCGCCGCGCGGACCGCCGAGCTGATGGCCGCGTTCGGCTCGACGCCCGCCGATCGCTGCTCGCGCTACCTCCGCGCCGCGCGCGACTACCTCGGCGCCGGGGATCGCGTGCGTGCCCGCGCCGCCGCCGATCGCGCGGTCGAGAGTGATCCGTACGACGTCGACGCCGTCGACCTCGCGTCCGGGCTCGCGATCGATCAGAGCGACGTCGAAGCGGCGGCCGGGATGCTGACGCGCCTGTTGACCGCCAAGGACGACCGCAGCGGCGCCAGCGCCGCCCAGCAAGGCCGGCGCGCGATGCTGTCGTATCGCCTCGGTCTCGCGCGCCACCAGCGCGGCGACAGCCGGCAGGCGCAGCCGGCCTACGAGCGGGCGATCCAGATCGCGCCGGACTCCGAGGGTGCGACCCAGGCGCGGCGCGGCCTCGTCGAGCTCGCCCGCGCGAGTGACGATCCGGCGCGCCGCGAGGCCGTCGTCGGTCACCTCCAGGCGATCACCGCCGCGACCGGCGCGCTGGCCGATCTCGTGGCGTGGGCCGAGGAGCTGCGCCGCACCGACAAGCCGGACGCGGGTCGCGCGACGCTCGATCTCGCGGCCGCGTGCGGGCACACACCCGACGTCCACCAGAGCGCGTTCCTCTCGATCCACAAGCCGTACGCGATGCGCGACGACGAGTCGTATCGCGCGATCATCGATCCCGCCGAGCGCGCGTTGCTCGCCGGAGGCCAGACCGCGGAGGCCTCCCTCGCGCCGATCGCGGCCGCGCTCGCCGAGGCCGCGGCCCTGCTGTGGCCCGATCTCGAGGACGCCCTCGCGCGCGGTGGAGCGGCCGGGGCGCGCCGCGTGCCGGCGACCCAGCACACCCCGGCGACCGCGATGTTCTCGCGCCTGACCACGGTGCTCGGCACCGGCGCGGTGATGCTCTACCAGCGCGACGCCGGCCCCGATGTCACCGTGATCTGCGCGGCGACGCCGACGATCGTCCTCGGGCCTCGGTTGGCGCTTGATTCCGGATCCAGCGGCGTCCCGTCGGAGGTCGTCCGCGCCCAGCTCGCGCGCGCGGTCGAGCTGACCCGCCCGGAGCACGTCGTGTTCGCCGGCATGCCGCTCGCCGAGGCGACGCGCCTCTTGGTCTCCGTGATCCGGCTGTTCGGTCCGCAGCCGCTGCGCGACGCCGCGCAGGCGCTGGTCGAGGACGCCGATGTCCAACGCGGTCACGACGAGCTGGTCAAGGCCGCGCTGTCGGTGAAGCTCCGCACGCGCCTCGAGCAGGTGCTCGCGCAGATGTCGCTGTTCGTCCTCGACGTGCGGCACTACCTCGCGGCGTGCGAGCGCACCGCCGATCGGGCCGCGCTGCTCCTCGGTGGGGACGCCAAGACGATCGTCGATCTCGCGACGGCGCGGGGCGCGACCACCCAGCACCTGATCACCGCGATCGGCCAGCCCGGCTGGCTCCCGCTGCGGACCAAGCTCGGCGTCGGCGTCCGCTGACCGGCGATCAGGGCCCGACGACCGTAGGGCCGACGAGCACGAACGTCCCCGGCGCGCTCTGGTTCGCGAACTCGGTCGCGATCCAGCCGGCGGAGCGCGCGGTGGTCGCGACCCGGATCTCGTCGAGCCGCCCGGCGAACGCGTTGCGCGGCGGCGCGCCGCCCCAGTACCAGTCCGATGGATTCGGGCGCGTCGTCCATTGCGCGGCGATGTTGTCGACGACCGGCGTCCGCGGCAGGCCGTCGACATAGATCACGACGGCCTTCGCCGTGAAGTCCTGCGTGAGGGCGAGGTAGTGCCACTGTCCGCTGACGAACGGGAGCGCGATCGAGCAGAGGTTCGAGGACGCCGCCCGGCTCGGATAGTAGTAGTGGACATCCTGCAGCCCGGGCGGCTGCGAGCCCCACTCGAAGCCCGTGCCATCGCCGAGGATCGCGTTGGCCGACATCAGGATGCGCTGGTACGTCCCGGCCTGGACCGCCGTGAAGTTGACCCACAGGCTCAGCGTCGCGGTCGCGGTCGCCTGCTCGAGCTCCGGCGTGGTCCCGACGCGCAGGCGATCGTCGACGCCGTCGTGCTGGATCGCGCGACCGATCTTGCCCGCGGCCGCGAGCGTCAAGCCACCCTCGTCGGTGCCGTGGTGCGCGCGTGTCGTCGAGTCCTCGAGCTTGCGCGTGCCGCCGGTGGTCTCTTCGACGTGCCACACCCCCTGGTACTCGCTCCCCCACACGGCCGCGGGCGCTTGGCCATCGACCGTCGCGTTGCGATCGCCGAAGTAGAGGTAGAACACCGTGTCCGCGGCGGCGGTCACGCGCGGGACGGTGACCCACGCGACGAGCCGACCACCGGCGAACAGCTCGCGCTCGTGGGGGAGCTTCGTCGTGCCATCCGCGGCGGTGAACGTCAGGTCGAAGCCCGAGGCCGCGGCGTTCGCCGCGAGCTCCGGGTCCGTCAGATCGACGAGCACCGGGAAGCCCTCGTGCGGTCCGCTGGAGACGCGCGTGTGATCGACCGTCAGCATCGTGCGGCGGCACAGCGCGCCGAAGCACGCGGGCGCCGGGCGGGCATCGAGGGCCGCGTCGGCATCCCCCGGCGGTGCGTCACCGGCGAGCGGGGTGAGCTGGAACGAACAGCCACCGACGAGCGCGGCACTCGCGACGATCCGGTGGAGCCTCACACGCCCATCGTACTGCGTGCTAGGCTGCCCTGCGATGTACCTCGGCATCGTCAAGGGCACGGTCGTGGCCGACCGCAAGGCCAGCGGCCTCGAGGGCACCAAGCTGTTGCTCGTGCAGCCCGTCGACGAGCACGGCGCACCGGTCGGGGACGTTCAGGCCGCGGTCGACCGCGTGCAGGCCGGCGTCGGCGACCTGGTCTACCTCGTCGGGTCGCGCGAGGCCGCGCTCGCGTGCGATCCGTGGTTCGTCCCGGTCGATGCGGCGATCGTCGGCATCGTCGATGGCGTCGATGTCCCTGGAGCGCGACCGTGAAGTGCTGTCGCGTCGTCGGGCCGATGTGGGCCACGGTGAAGCACCCCGCGTTCGCCGGCCGCACGCTGTTCGTGGTGCAGCCACTCGACGAGCGGGGCACCGATGCCGGCGCCAGCTTCGTCGCGATCGACCATGTCCAGGCCGGCGTCGGCGACAAGGTGCTCGTGCTCACCGAGGGGAACGGCGTCCGTCAGATCCTGAAGATGGGCGATCAGGTCCCGATCCGGTCGATCATCGTCGGGATCGTCGATCACGTGGAGACCGGCGCGTGAGAGGCGGGCATCCGCTCCGTCACCAGATCGCCGACGTCGCTCGCCACCTCCACACGCGCGGCTGGGTCGCGAACCACGATGGCAACGTCACCGCCCGCGATGGCGCACGCTTCGTCGCGACACCGACCGCGACCTCGAAGCGGCTGATCTCGGATCGCGAGCTGATCGAGGTCGATGCCAAGGGGCAGGTCATCGGCCACGGCAAGGTGTTCGGCGAGATCGGGCTGCACCTGACGATCTACGAGCGGCGCCCCGACGTGAACTGCGTGGTCCACGCGCACCCGCCGAACGCGACCGCGATCAGCGCCTCACGCCAGAACCCGATCGAGCTGCCGTTCATCGCCGAGGCCTTGGTCTCCCTCGGACCGCGGATCCCGAAGATCCCGTACGCCCAGCCCGGTGATGCCGCGCGCGCCGCGCTCGCGCCGTGGTGCGAGCTGGTCGACGCGGTGCTCCTCGGCAACCACGGGGTGTTCGCGTGGGGCGCGGATCCCGAGCAGGCGCTGCTCCGCCTCGAGCTCGTCGAGCACCTCGCGCGGATCGCGATCGCCGCGGCCCCGCTCGGCGGCATCGAGCCGCTCCCGGACAGTGCGATCGCGCCGCTGCTCGCCGCGCGCGCGAAGGCCAACATCGGCCGCGCCGCCGATCGCGCCGTCGAGACCGCCGCCCTGCTCCTCGGTCGCGCGACCTCCGTCGAGGGCGCGAAGCCCGTCGTCGCGTGCGCCCCGGCCCCCCACTCCTCGGTCCCGACGATGTCGCCCGGCGGCGAGCGCCACGACCTCGCGGCCGTCGTCCGCGAAGAGATCGTCCGCGCCCTCCGCAAGTCGTGACGTGTGGCGCGCGGACCGGAAGTTCGTCGCCTTCCGCCTTGCCCGCCCGCTGACTCTGATACAACCGCGGCCATGCGCGTCGCCGTCGCCCTGGTGTTGTCTCTGACCGTGATGTCGGGAGCGTGCTTCCCGAACAATCCCCGCCACCAGACCTACGCGAAGATCGCCGAGGGCGGCGCGCTCCTCGCCGGCATCGGCCTGTTGTTCGTCGTCAACACCGGGGCCGACTGTGCCCCCGAGGTCTCCGGCATGCCGGACACCGCCTGCGAGGACAAGGCGGCGCTGCTCGGCAACATCGGCCTCGGCCTGGTGCTCACGGGCCTGATCGGCTTCATCGTCACGGTCTCGACGTCCGGTGACGACAAGGTCGCGTCGCCCCCCACCACTAGCCCGCCCCCGCCCGCGCCCCCGGAGCCGATCACGCCCCCGACGGCGCCCGTGACCCCGCCCGCCGATCCGACGCCCCCGACGGAGCCCGTGCCCCCGCCCGCCGATCCCGCGACCCCGCCGGCCGACCCGGCGACGCCGACGCCCTAGCTCCTCGTCGCCGTGGCGGTTCGTCGCCGTGGCGGTTCGTCGCCGTGGCGGTTCGTGCTCCAGAACAGAGACACGAAGGCACGAAGACACGAAGCAGAGGTTGTTTCGGCTTCGCCGATCATGTGTGTGCTCGACCGTTCACTCGCTCGCGCACGCCCCGCCCGGCGAAGCCGCCCCCTGTCTCCCTCTGCTTCGTGGCCTTCCTGCCTTCGTGGCTCCCCTCCGAGCAGACGTAGCCCGAGCAGACGTAGCCCGAGCAGACGTAGCCCGAGCACACGTCGCCAGCGCAGGCGTTGCCCAGCCCGCAGCCCGAGCACGCGCTGCCCAGCCCGCTAGATCGAGCCGGAGCGGCGAGCGACCTTGCGGCCCTTGCGCTCGCAGACCTTGCTGCCGTCGAACACCGGGACCTGGCGGGCCCACGCATGGCTCCCGGCGGTGCCGGAGATCCCCAGGAAGTACGACTTGCGCGCCACGAACAGGTCGAGCTGGTTGCCGTCGATGCCGCCGCCGGTGTCGTCCGCGACGACACACCCGTCGTGGACGAACCCGCCCCACGGCGCCCGGCCCGGCATGGTCCGACCTTCGAGCAACGGCACGTGCAGCAGGGTCCCGACCTTGATCACCTTGGGGTCGACGGCGACCGTGCGGAACGGCTGGAGCGCGCGGCCATTGCCCGCGGTGCCCCACTTCTCGGCGGTGACCTTGAAGCAGGGACTGTTGTCGCAGCGGCAGTGGCCCCAGACGTTGATCACCCGGCCGTCCTTGAGCTTTCCGGTCCCCTGCAGCGCGAGCTGGGCGGCGAAGTCCCGGGTCACCTCGGTGATCGGCTCGCAGGTGCTCGCGTAGATGGTGACGAGATCGGGCGGGGTGACCGAGGCGAGCTCGGTCTCGCCCTCGGGATCGAGGCGGTTGTCATTGGCGACCGGGAACGCCTTCGCCGCCCTCGCGGCCGCCTTCGCGGCGACCTCGTCTTCCCCGATCATGTAGTAGAAGGTGATGTTGAACTGGCCGATCGGCTCGGGCTCCTGCTCGACGACCGGCGTCCGCGTGATCTCGCGAGGGATCGGGGGCGGCGACACCGAGGCATCGACCGAGCCCGACTGGCAGCCGGCGAGACCGAGCACGAGCGGCGCAATCCCCTTGATACCGTTGACGATTCCGCGGATCAGGTCAGCGAGATAGGTGACCCCGTCCTTGATCATCGACCCGAGAGAGTCGACGAGTCCGATCGCTTGGTTCCGGGTGCCGTTCGCCATGGCCGCCCGGGAACTTCGTACCGGGCCTGACGAGTCTAGCCCTGATCGAGCGGGCACCAGGTCCAGCGGCTCGAAAAATCACCTTCAGCTGATTTCTACAGCCTGGGTTAATCCGGACGCCGGAGGGCTACGGATCGACCTCGGGACTAGAACTTCGCCTGGAGGGTGGCGTTGATCCCGACCTGGTTGAACTCGCCGAACTTGTACTGGAACTGGCAGGTGTCCGGGTCGTCGCAGACGCGCTCGTAGGTGCTCTGGTTGCCGTCGTAGCTGTAGAACACCTCGAGCACGGTCGAGAAGATCTTGCCGAAGTCGATCTTGCCGGTCGCCTTGACCGCGATCTGCGGGACCGCCTCCTCGTCCGGCGGCAGGATCGTGATCAGGGTGTCGATGTTGTTGTTGCGGATGACCGCGGTCGACTTGCCGGTCGTGGTCGCGCCCGGGATGCCCTTGTCCGTGGCCAGGGTCGCCGGCCGCTCGACGCCCGCGATCAGGCCGAGGGTCAGCCAGTCGCCCCAGTTGCGGTCGACGCCGACCGCCGCGAACAGGTTCGGGGCGATCTCGTAACCGCTCGGGAAGTCGGAGTACGGCGGCAGGCTCGGCTGGGAGTGCAGGATGAAGGCGAGGTTGCGGTAGCTGAGGTCGAGCCGCAGCCGGATCCGATCGAGCTTCACGCGGACGTTGAGATCGCCGGCGAAGCCCTTCTGGATCGTGGTGGTGCCGGTCTTCTCGGGGTGCTTGAGGGTCTGCCCCATCGCCGTGAACTCGGCCATCGCGAGCCAGGACAGGCCGCCGGGGTACTTCTCCGGGCTGAACAGCTGGCTGACCTGCTCGTTGTTGAACTTGTAGAGCTTGTAGTCGACCGACGACCGGACCGGCATGCCCTGGTTGATCGACAGCTGGGCCGAGGCGCCGAACAGCTGGACCTTCTCGGCCTGGACGTCCTGGAGCTCGTTGTAGCCGCGGTCGAAGTAGCCGCCGTTGATCTCGAACCGCATGTTCGGCATCGGATCGATGCCGAAGCCCGCGAGGCCGGCGAGCGCCGACTTCTGCTCGCCGTCGTTGGGGTCGACGATCACGCCGCTCTTGGCGCCGACGAACCCGTAGAACCCGTTGCCGTCGTACTGGAGCTTGAAGCCCGGGGTCGACGACCGCGCGCGCTTGTACTCGGGGTTACCACCCCATGACAGCCGGTAGCTGTAGCCGAGGCGGAGCCGGTCCGCGGACACCGGGAACGCCGTGAAGCTGATCCGGGTCGGGTCCTTGTGGGTCGGGTCCTTCCAGTTCGAGACCGTCATGTACGTGCCCGCGTCCGACAGCGAGATCACGTTCTCCGACAGCTCGTTGATCCGGAGGACGAACGCGCCCTCGGCCTGGAGGTGCCCCTTGGAGTAGTTGCGATACATCGTCGCGTGCGACAGGGTCTCGAAGCCCGAGAACCGCGTGTCGTAGTTGTCGAAGAACAGGACGCCGAGCGAGTTCGGCGTCCCGAACCGCCAGCCGGGCACGCTCGGGATCGTCTCGCCGGGCTTGGCGAGGATGTTCTCGTTCGTGATCGTGAACGCGAGCCGCGTGTCCATGAACCCGCTCGCGCCGGACAGATCACCCGACTTCTCGGCCTGCGCCGTCTCCTTCTCGACGGCCTCCTTGGCTGCCTTGTCGGCGGCTTCCTTGGCGCCGCGCTCCGCGAGCACGCGCGCGATCTCCCGATCGACGATCTCGCGGATCTTCGCCTCGTCGACGGTGGGCGCCTCGGGTCCTGGAGCGGGCGGGACGTCGCCCGGGGCCCCCGGCTGGGCTGCCGCGATCACCGGAACCGTCATCACCGCCGCAAAAAGGAATCTAGTCAGGTTCGCCACGAAGCCTCTCATTGCAGGGTCACGTCGCTCGCGCCGCGCGGAAAGATGATCCACACGTTGAACGAGCCAATACTCACGGGGCGCACGATGCCCACCATGCGCGGCAGGACACGGCCCACGAGCGTCTCGGGATCGGTGGTGAAGTCCGTCCCCTGCGTGATCACGCTGATCACCTTGGAGCCATCGCAGTTCGCACCACCGACGCCGGTCGGATCGATCTTCCACTGCTTGTACGTGTCGTAGTCCTCGTCGGTCGGGCAGACCTTCGCGCCGAGGATCTCGATCGCGCCCGCCTCGTTGCGCTCGAAGTTGATCCGGCCCATCGGGTTGCTGAGCGGGTCGAACCACACCGGGTCGAACCGCACCGGTGCCGGCAGCCGCGCGGTGTTGACCACCGGCGTCTCGCCCTCGGCCTCGGGCGCGAACGTCCGCGGGAAGCCGACCTCGGTGAGCCCGTTGAACTCGGAGAGCCCGCCGTTGAACTTGGAGATCACGCGACCGACCTCGAGCAGGCGACCGAACTGATCGCGCGCCGCAGAGAACGTAAACACCATCACGTGGTCGTAGGCCATCGCGGTGCACGGCGGCGTCCCGCTGGTGTCCGCACACTCCACGTCGCTGACCGTGTAGCCCTGCGAGAACACGCTCGTGACGACCAGCCGGCCGCGAGCGCCGTAGCGCGAGGTGCTGACGCTGATCTGCTTGTCGGTCAGCGGCGTCACGCTCAGCGCATCGACGTCGGTCTCGCTGCGCGGCGTCTGCAGATCGGCGATGAACGGATCGCGGTACCACAGCGTGTCGGACGTCCCCGTGACCTGCCCGTGGGTGTAGTCCGCGCCGAGCCCGGTCCCGTTGTCGATCCACAGGGTCGTCGGACCGAGCACGCTCGCGGGCAGCATGATCGGCTGGCCCATCGCCTGCCCGTTCACCATCGGGATCGTGACGAGCGGCATCTGATCGAGATCAGGCGTCAGCGTGCCGAGGAACTGGGCGTAGACGCGCAGGCTGTCGGCGAAGCTCGGATCGAGCTGGCCCACGGCATCGAGCGCGGTCAGGTTGACGGTCAGCATCCGCTGCGTGTCGGGCAACCGTTGATCGACGGTGCCGACGCTGGCCGGCGCGACGAGCTCGACCTTGATCGACTGCGTGCCGGTGATCGCACCGTGCTCGGTCGTGCAGCCAGCGAGCACGACACCTGCGAGGAGGAGAGTCTTCATTCGTACACCGGCCGGATCCGCCCGTCGTGGGGCTCGATCGTATCGTTCAGGCACGAGATCGCACCGTACTTCTCGGTGACCAGCGCCATGCTGTCGTCGACCTGCGTCGTGCACGGGCTGCGCTGGTTGAGGTACACGCGCAACGCGTCGCGCAGCGAGATTCCGGTGTCCTGCTTCGAGGTGTTGCGCTTGAGGACCTCGAAGCCGGAGCCGCCGCCCGCGATGTAGTCGTTGACCGCGACCCGGTAGAGGCTCGTCGCGACGAGCGGCGCGCACTTACCGAGGTTGACGGGGCCGTCAGGGTGGACCTTGCCCATCGCCGCGTCGAACCGGCAGTCGTCCCCGATCACGATGTTCTTGGCGCAGGCACCGCGCTCGCCGTTGGGACCGCAGATGCCGTTGCACACCATGTCGAACGTGATCCCCGAGACCTGCGCCTGCGTGCGGCAGCCACGGCTCGACGAGCGGCGGGCCACGAAGTCGAGCGTCTCCTGGACCTCGGCCCCGGACAGGTACATCACGGTGATCGAGTTCTCGAACGGGAACACGTTGAACATCTGCTCGATCGTCAGCGGACCGCGCTCGAAGTCGGCGCGGATGCCGAGCGAGTTGGTGATCGCGAACTCGGCCTCGACACCGTCGGTCAGCTGCATCGAGCGCGCGACCATGTTGCCGAGCTGCGAGTCGCCGCCGGTCGCATCGGTGCGCTGGACCTTCTCGCCGACCGGCCGATCGATGTAGGCGAACACGCCGTTGAGATCGATCTCCTGGTTGATCTTGACCGAGTACGGCCACATCAGGTTCGCGACGTCCGGATCCTCGGGGATGCACGGCACGCCGCTGCACAGCTTCGAGTCGACCGGGATGTTGTCGAACGTGAACGACGTGATCCGGCTGCGGTTGAGCGGGTCCGCGTTGTTCGTCCCGATCCGGACGACGAGATCGAGCCGGCCGACGAACTTCGCGAACGCGCCCGAGTGCACGAGCACCGTGTTGTGGCCGGCGTCGTCGCTCGGGATCAGCTTCGGAGGATCCGTCACGATGTGGAGATGGCCGCCGAGGATCAGGTCGACGCCCGCGAGCGTGTCGCGCGTGAACTCCTGGTTCGGATCGTCGACCTGCGAGGCGGTGAGGTCCTCGTCCTCCTCGAGGCCGAGGTGGCTGACGACGACGATGACGTCGGAGATCGGGCGCAGGATCCGGACCCAGTTCGACAGCGCGGCCTCGTCGGAGATCGGCCGGAACCCGAGCGAGTTCCCGCCCTCGAAGATCGACGTGATCGTGCTGGTGTTGCCCATGCCGATCACCGAGACCTTGACGCCCTTGACGTCGAACATCACGAACGGCGGGACCACGTCCTTGAGCGAGCGGCCGTCGGCGTTGACGGCGCCCGGCGGCGGGTTGTCCCAGCCGTAGTTCGCCGCGATCACCGGGAACGTCGCCCAGTTGTCGATCTTGTCGAACAGGTTCTTCGCGCCGAGATCGAACTCGTGGTTGCCGATCACCGCCGCGTCCATGCCCGCGAGCGACAGCGAGCGCATCTCGGCTTCCCCCTTGAACAGGTTGAACACCGGCGCGCCCTGGAAGCAGTCACCGGAGTCGAGCCACAGCGTGCGGTTCGAGCTCGCGCGGATCCGCTTCGCGAGCGTCGCGATCCGCGCGATCCCGCCGAACGGCGCAATCTGCAACCCGTCCTCGCGATCGAACGTGTTCGGGACGAAGTTGTACGGGAACAGCCGCGAGTGGATGTCCGACGTATGGATGAACGTCAGCCGGATGTCCTGCCCGACGAGGTTGGGCTGCGGTTGGGAGACCGTACAGGCGCCGCCGAGAGTCGCGACCGCGGCTGCGACGAAGGCCACCACGACGGCCGGACGACGATGCATCGCGGGGGTCATACCGAGCCGCTCGTTTTTCAGCAAGGCATAACGCCTGTGCGATCTCGTGGATGTGTTCTACTCCGCCGCGTCATGCCGCGCGCGAAGATCGTCTGTACGCTGGGGCCCTCGTCATCGACGCCAGAACGCATCGGCGAGCTGATCGATGCGGGGATGAACGTCGCCCGCCTGAACTTCTCCCACGG
>Ga0316601_100000280_pt1 | contig 20850 bp, 15 predicted proteins | sample OWC_soil_day5_no_FD_207663 | JGI IMG/M metagenome (GOLD analysis project Ga0316601, IMG submission 207663) | Wetland soil microbial communities from Old Woman Creek delta, Ohio, United States - OWC_soil_day5_noCT | ecosystem: Environmental > Terrestrial > Soil > Wetlands | place: USA: Ohio... | reverse complement strand
ATATAGTATAATACATTTATGTAATATTTTGTAATTGATAAGATTTAATTTCATAGGAGGTGCTAGGTCGGGTGGAGTTTTATAGGTTAAAGGAAAAAGAAGCTAAAAAGGAATATTATCGTGCATTAATAGAAAGTATTATATTTATGGGTCCTTTAATAGCAGTTATATCTATAATAGTTGAAATTAAAGAATCAAATGAGATGATTCACCATAGGTCTTGGACAGCTTTAATAATTGCTTTAATAGTTATAGTTTTATTTGAGAGCTATTATTCTGGCAGAATTAAGGATGCCTTAAAATCCTATATTCTAATTAAGGATGGAAATCTTATTATTAGGAAAACTTCAGGGATGCCAGAATCAAAGGTAGGAAAAAGTGAGATAAGCCATGTTACCATAGATTTATCTAGAGGAATGGTTATTAAGGGGGTACATAGAACACAAATCTTTATTCCAAAATCATTAGAAAGGTATAATGAAATTAGGGATATGATAATAAGTTGTACTCCAGTTAACCAAATTGCTTATAAGCGAATTTATTGGGTATGGCATTTTATTTAGGAAAATGATATTTGTAGGGGGGAACAACATGGAAAAGGGGTATATTCACAGACAGATTAGAAGGGTTAGCAGGAACCGAGTTATTGTAAATAGCTTTATTTTTTTTATTGTAGCTATAGCTATTCATAGCAAAATTATTGATATTATAAAAATTAAGGAGATTGAGGGCAGAATATCACTTTCGATATTAAAGTTTTACGGTGTAAGGCCATTGGGGTTTTTTTGCTTGTTACTTTTAGCTGGAGTAAATATATGGTTTATATATGGAGGCATTAAAACTTTACTTGATCCTACAAAGCATAAAGTTTATATAGGGTTAATTAATACCTATTATCCTTTGGATGTAATTGAAACAATAGATGATGAAGCCTTGTCAAATACAGTAATAAAACTGGGCAACCTTACTGTTCTTCCATCCTGGTGGATAGGACAAAACTTTTTTAACATTACTGTGATAAAGGCTAGTGATATATATTGGGTATATAAAAAGGTTACTAAGAATTCTATGAATTTTATTCCAATGGGAAAAACCTACGATTTAGTTGTATGCTTATCTAACAGGAGTGTAAAAACAATATCAATGAAGGAAAATAACATAGATAAAATTCTTTATTACATAAAAGATAGGTATCCTTGGATTGTTATTGGCTACTCAGAAGAATTAAAAGCAACATGGGATAGAAAGTTTTATGAATTTTCATCTTATGTAAATAATAAAAAGCATTGATTAAAACAAAGCTTTAATGTTAATTGAGCATTTAATGGAAGTTTTTATTGAATTGAATAAACTGTTATGCTATGATTAATCTGTAAAATTTAATAAGAACGATGACACAGGGGTGCTGGATAGGCCAGCTGAGATTAAGAACTGTAATTCTTTGACCCTAATAACCTGAACTGGATAATGCCAGCGTAGGAAGTTGTTTGCTGCTTAAGATTATTTATGTAAGTGGATACTTATAATAAAGATAATTTAAACACAAATCCTATGGATTTGTGTTTTTTTGTTTTATACAGCACTTCTAAAGTTTAGGGAAATCCCTGTGTACAAGTCTAAAATTATAAGACTTGTTTTTTATTTCTCGGATAAAAGAAAGGGGATTAACAATGAAAAAAGTACTAACTATTGCAGGCTCTGACAGCTGCGGCGGAGCAGGTATACAAGCAGATCTAAAAACCTTTAGTGCAAATGGATTATATGGAATGAGCGTTATTACTGCTGTAACAGCACAGAATACACAAGGGGTTTTTGCAGTGCAGGATATAGAGGAGGATATTATAAAGGCTCAGATAGATGCGATTTTTACAGATATAGCAGTAGATGCAGTTAAAATAGGGATGGTTTCTAAAATCTCAACAATTAATGCTATAAGCGAAAAATTAGAACAATATAAACCTAAAAATGTAGTTCTAGACCCTGTTATGATATCAAAAAGTGGATACTTATTATTACAACCACAATCTAAAACTGCTTTAATTATTAAATTAATTCCATTAGCAACTATTATTACTCCTAATATTCCAGAGGCGGAGGAGATACTTAAAGAAGTAAATTCAGATATAACTGATATTAGTACCATTGAGGACATGGAAAAGGCAACAAAAGAAATACATAAACTTGGCTCAAAAAATGTGCTTTTAAAGGGTGGACATATGTCCGGTGAAGCTATAGATGTGCTTTATGATGGAACTGAAATTATTCATTTTTATTCCGAAAGGATACCAACTAAAAATACCCATGGAACAGGCTGTACATTATCTTCAGCGATAGCTTCAAATTTAGCACTTGGCTTTGAGCTGAAGGACTCAGTAAAGAATGCCAAGGAGTATATAACTATTGCTATACAACATTCCTTAGATATAGGAAATGGAGTTGGGCCTACTAATCATTTTTACTCATTATACAAAAGAGGAGGACTATTAAATGATTAAGGATAAAGAAAAATTAGGCTTTTGGACCTTCGTATTTCTATGGTTTGGAGCAGCTGTTTCTATTGCAGAAATACTTACTGGAGGATTAATAGCTCCTTTAGGCTTCAAAATAGGAGTAATAGTAATTTTACTAGGACATTTAATTGGTACAGGAATATTTGTGATGGGAGGTATCATTGGTACCAGAGAAAAGGTTCCCGCAATAACTTCTACAAATATATCCTTTGGGGTTTATGGTACATATTTATTTTCTATTCTAAACATACTTCAGTTAATTGGATGGACAGCAGTTATGATAAAATCAGCAGCTAATTCTGTAAATCTAATTACAAAAAGTCTTTGGAGCTTTGACAACCTTATAGTTTGCAGCATAGTTATAGGAATACTCACTGCACTATGGATATGGTTTGGTAAAACAGGTATGAAGAAATTAAATACTGCTGCAGTGTTATTATTATTTATACTTACTTTAGTGTTAGGCTTTATTATATTTAAGGATAAAACCTTGCTTTCAAAAGCAGGAGAGGGAAGCATATCCTTTGGAGGAGCTTTAGAGTTAAACATAATAATGCCTCTTTCTTGGCTTCCGCTAATTGCAGACTATACTAGATTTGCAAAAAGTGAAAAGTCAGGAGCCGCAGGAAGCTTTCTAGGCTACTTCTTAGGAAGTTCTTGGATGTTTATTATTGGACTAGGAGCAGCTATAGTATCAAACAATCCTGATCCTTCAGCAATGATGCTGGCAGCTAATTTAGGAGTTACTGCTCTTGGAATAGTAGTGCTTTCTACAGTAACTACTACCTTCATGGATGTTTATTCAGCAGGAGTTTCCTTCTTGAATATCATGCCAAAGCTTAATGAAAGAAACGTTGGTATTGCTATGACAGTTATAGGAACAATTATGGCATTAGTATTCCCTATAGAAAATTATGAAGGCTTTTTATATGCTATAGGTTCAGTGTTTGCACCACTATTTGCTATATTAATCACTGATTATTTCATAATAAAGAAAAACACGAAGGTACAAGCTGATGTTCTTGTAAATTTAGGAGCAGTTATTGTATGGATACTAGGTGTAGTTATTTACTACAGCTTTATAAAGCTTGATTTTGTACTAGGAGCAACAGTACCGGTTATGATTATAACAGGTGTAATTTATGGAGTAACTTGGAGGTGGACTTGTAAATGGAAGCTTGTAAGAAAATAATAGGATTATTAAATACTGTAAAAGAAAAAAATCCATTGGTACATCATTTAACAAACTATGTTACTGTTAATGATTGTGCAAATATTACTTTAGCCATAGGAGCATCACCGGTTATGGCGGATGATATAAATGAAGTTACAGATATGGTTTCACTAGCATCTTCATTAGTAATAAACATAGGAACCCTAAATGAAAGAACTGTAGAATCAATGCTAGCAGCAGGAAAAAGAGCAAATGAGTTAAATATACCAATTATTATAGATCCTGTTGGTGCAGGAGCTACTGCTTATAGAACAGAAACTGCTAAAAGATTAATGGATGAATTAGAAATAGCAGTTATTAGAGGAAACCTATCAGAAATCAAAACTTTATATGGTATAAAGGCACAAACTAAAGGAGTAGACTCTTCTGAAGATATTTCTTCAAGCCAAGATGAACTTGAAAATGCAAAGGAGTTAGCCGTTGATTTTGCTAAAAAAATTAATACTGTTATAGCAATAACTGGCGTCATTGATATAATAACTGATGGTCGGACTTTATATACTGTAGAAAACGGACATAAGATAATGTCAAAGGTTACAGGTACAGGATGCATGTGTACTTCATTAATTGGTTCTTACTTAGGAGCAAGAGAAAATAACCTCTTAGCTGCTTTGTCAGGTGTTGTGTCCATGGGCATTGCCGGGGAAATTGCATATGAAAACCTAAGTGGAAATTATGGTGGTACAGGAAGCTTAAAAGTAGGCATATTAGATGTGATTTTTAACCTTAATGAAGAGGTGATAATGAAGAGGGGAAAAATAAATGAAGAATGCTGTAAACTATAAGTTGTACCTTGTTACAGATAGAGATATATTAAAGGATAGAGATATATGTGCTGCAGTAGAGGAGGCTATAAAAGGCGGGGTAACAGTTGTTCAGCTTAGAGAAAAAAGCCTATCTACCCTTGATTTTTATAATATTGCAGTAGAGATTAAAAAAGTTACAGATAAATATAATGTACCACTAATAATAAATGATAGAGTAGATATTGCATTATCAATAGATGCAGCGGGAATACATGTGGGACAAGGAGATATGCCTGCTGAGGTTACAAGAAAATTAGTTGGATGCAATAAGGTGCTGGGGGTTTCAGTGTCAACTGTAGAGGAAGCAAAAAAAGCAGAAGCAGATGGAGCGGATTATATCGGTGTAGGAGCCATGTTTCCAACCACTACTAAAGATGATGCCAAAGCAGTTTCAATTAACACTTTAAAGGAAATTAAAGAGAAGGTAAATATTCCAGTAGTAGCTATTGGGGGAATTAATTTTGAAAATGCAGCCTTATTAAAACCAGCAAATATTGATGGTATAGCTGTAGTATCTGAAATCTTAGGAAAAGAGGACATTAAGGCCGCAGCAGAAAGAATGGCTAGGTGACAGGAACGTGACAAGTGACAAATAGAAAATAGGGAAAGAGGATATTTATATAGCCTCTTTCCTTTTTTATTAATTACAGTGGTTTTGTAAAGTTGGATTTTCTTCTGTTTAACGAATTCTCTAAGCGAGTTCTTAAATCTGCTATCCAATCAGGTTCATTGTTCCATTTTTCTTCTATAGAGCGAAGTACACGGATATATCCATATAAATTTATATATCTTCTGAAAACAGGTAATAATTTGATCATATCATCGGAAATATGAAATTCTGAGCGATAGCCATTAATAAATAAATTAGTTGCAGGTTCTACTTGTTCCTCTGGCAGCTCATCCTCTATGCTGTCTAATACTTGATCAATATCCAGCCCATACCAATGATACATTGCATCATCAAAATCAATAGGGGTAAAGGTCTTTGTAACCTCATCATAAAATACGTTGTCAAATTCAAAGTCAAAATGAATAAGTCCAAAGTTATCCTTTGTAACAGGCAGTTTTAAGAAATAGTCCTTAAGTAAATACAGTTCCTTCTTAGCAGCAACTTCTTCTGGAAAATCTGACAGCACATCTTCCATCCAGTTCATTATATCCTTCCAATCACTGCGATGATTATATATTGGTGTATACTCGCTGCTAAGCTTATGCAACTTTGCTAGTGCTTTGCCCCAGCCATAGATAATATCATCTGTCAATTGTACTTGATCTAATGGCTTGCCACACACTTTTTTAAATGCAACAACATAGTAAGTTCCCCAAGGTGTATTTACTTCTTCAAGTTCGTTACCGTTTTTAGAAAATATAGTGTCTACTGCAGAAAAGCCATTATTTCTTAAATATGTTATAAACTCAAGTTCAGCTAGTATGCTTTCTTTAGATTTTTCTTCTGAAGGTGCAAATCTTAGAAAAAAGGTTTCACCTTGATTTTTACACCAATAAACTGCATTCGCTGAAATTCTATAATATTTTAATAAATTAGGATCATCATTGTCGTACTCCCAATTACTAAGCAGCATTTGTGCCAGGTCTTTATTATTAAACAAATACTTTAATTTTAACATTTAATATAACCTCACTTCATATTTTATTTATTTTTCAGAGCCTAATTTATGTTTAAAATAAAGTTATTATGAAGTTTTCAAATAAGCAGGTTATCTTAAGAACATATTATTGAGTACCTTCTTAAAAAGCATATAAAAATGCCGCAGCACCATTAACCTACTGCGGCATTCTTAATATTTGGGCATAAAAAATACACGCTAACCTGTACCGTGCATCTTAATACATATTATTAAGGCTGAAAGGTTAAATCAAAGTTGTTCAAAAGGCGACAAAAATAAAGAGTATAAGGCTACTCTAAAAAAACCCTCTGAACCTTTATGCAATTATTTTAAAACCACCTCATATAACTTTTGCATAAAACAAATCACTCCCTTCGCCTAAAATTCACAATTAAGCTCTAGTTACAATATACCATATAATTGAATAGCATACAACATTAGGGACGGGAAGAATCATATGATACTTTAATAACTTATCAGTCCCTATTGTCTGTAGTAGTGATGCAGTGAAGAAATTTAATGGGAAATAAATCTAAATTTATAGATATTGATTGGTTATGTATGCTATAATTGTAAATATTATAAAAATCATTGTGGTTTTTTGTTAATTTTGTTGATAGTTACTTAATAAAGTTTAATTATAATACTTAATTTTAATTATTAATTAAATGGGGGGCGTTTTCTATGAATGAAGTTTTAAATCAAATTAAAAACAGGAAATCAGTTAGAGTATTTGAAGATAAGCCAATTACCGCTGAAGTAAAAAAAGAAATATTAAACTCTGCCTTTGAAGCTCCAACTGCAGGTGCAATGATGCTTTACAGCATAATTGACATTACTGATGAAGCGCTAAAGGAAAAGCTGTCAGTAGCCTGTGATGATCAACCTTTTATTGCAAAGGCACCTTTGGTACTTATATTCCTTGCGGATTATCAAAGATGGTATGATATTTTTTGTCACGAAGACTGCAATCCAAGAACCCCAGGTGAAGGCGATATTCTTTTAGCCTGTGCTGATGCAATAATTGCAGCTCAAAATACAGTAGTAGCTGCAGAGTCTCTAGGAATTGGTTCCTGCTATATTGGGGATATACTTGAAAACTGCGAAAATATTAGAGAGCTTTTAGAACTTCCTGATTACGTTTTACCTGCTGCAATGGTGGTATACGGATATCCTACTGCAGAACAAAAAAACAGAACAAAACCTGTACGTTTTGAAGGACAATACATAGTGTCTGAAAATAAATATCATAGAATAACAAAAGAAGAGCATGAGGAAATGCATCGTATAAGATTTGAAAAAATGGCACTGCCAGAAAAGAGTACTAACGAAAGAATTAAAGCCTTCTGTGAGCGTAAGTTTATGTCCGATTTCTCCTTAGAGATGAATCGGTCAGCAGGGGAATATCTTAAGAAGTTTAGAACAAAATAATATGCTTTACGTATAAAAAGCAGCCATTAGTTAGCAATAAATCGCTATTTAGTGGCTGCTTTATTTACGTAGTTAATTAGCTTTATATATTATATTAGTTTCTGCTAGTCCTCTGAAGAATTAAGTAAGTGGAAATGGCACACTCCATTTTTTCCTTCTTTCCAGTCCCACAAATGAAGGCTAGAACCTTTGCAGTTTTTCCACTCCTTGCAATTAGAACAATCTTTACTCTTCATCCATTCTCGATTTCTCATGTTTCCATACCTTGTTTCCCAAGCCTTAGAGAATGGTAATTCATCAACATGTCCTTGAGCCCACTCTCTTGAAAGTGAAGGACATGCGCTGTAAGTGCCATCAGCAAGAAGTCCTCCAACGTGTATGCCGGCACCACAGTAGAAGAAAGTGTCTCTAACTTCTCGTTCCCAATCACAACCAAGATATCCTTCTTCAGAGTAGCTTATATGCATACTTGGGTCAGCTTTTCTTTTTTTCTTTATAAAATTAAATAGTTTAATAAGTAAGGTTTTATTAAGGAGTAATTCCTTATTTAATTCGGCTCGACCTTTTGGGAAGATAGTAAAGAGTCTCCAGTTTTGAATGCCATTGCTTTTTAGTGTTTCATACATTTCTTCTAATTGATTAATGTTTTTGCTGTTAACACAAGAAATAGCTTCAACTGCATTAAAGCTGCCCGATTGTTCAAATAGTTTTAATGCATTCATGGCTCTTTCGTAGGAAGAGCTATTGTTTCTTAACCAGTTGTGGCTTGATTCAAGGCCATCAAGGCTAACGGAAACAGTTTTCATTCCGGAACTTGCACACTTCTTAACTATTTCCTCATTTACTAGCAATCCGTTTGTTACCATACCCCATGGAAAACCCATCTTGCTTATCTCAGAAAGTATATCAAATAAGTCCTCTCTAACAAGAGGCTCGCCGCCAGTTACAGCAATCATAATTTTCTGGGGTTCATAGTTTTCGGCAATATCTCTAAATACGTTAAGTACTTTCTCTGCAGAAAGCTCCTCAAATTTTTTATCTTTGTTGCAATCTGAACCACAATGTCTGCAGTTAAGATTACATCTTGAAGTTGTCTCCCAAAAAAAATAGGTTAAGTCATGGACTTTTGTGTTAAATTTAACACTTTGGCGCCATCCCCAAAGTTGAAATCTTTTTTTTACATTGATTCTATTTACTTGATTACTCACTTCTTCAACTCCATTTCAAAGTTGGCTTTTTACTTAATGTAATTAACTGAATCCGAAGCGTTATTTTGAGCTACAGTTTTATTTTGTCTATCGCTGTATCCGCTAGTTGGAGGTGGTCCGTATTTTGATGGAGCGTTTGATGGCGGTCCATATTTCGAACATCCTATTAGTGATCCAGTAGCAACTACCACTGAGAAAAACCAGGCTAAAGCTCGATAAAACTTTTTAGTTTGTTTTGACATAAAAGGTCCCTCCTTATAACTCGGTATATTACAATTATAACATAATAATGTAAAAAATATATAAAATGGATAAAGTATTTTCTTCTACAATTAAGGTAAAACCCTTCGGTGTCTTCAGTACTAAGAAACTTTCATATAAATACAATTTTATGCTATAATATAAACATTATTATGCTTGCTGTGTTGGGAGGGTGAAGAATGGATTTGATTAACAAAAGATACAGAATTATAAAAAGCTTAACGCAAAATAAATTGGTATCTTCATATCTTGTTTCTGATGTAATGAATAATCATGAGATAATTCAGTTAAACATTATTAATTCAGAGCATGCTCCTGAAAGTATAATAGATTTTTTAATAGAAGACTTTGTGACGTTTACTAATATAGAAAATCCAAACATTGTTAAAGTTTTTGATTTTGGTTTAATCAATTCTATATATAATAAACAAATTGGTAATAAAGAATATTTTTATACAAATAAATATTATGAAAATCATATAAGCTTTTATGATTTTATGAGTAAAATAAATGAAAACAACCTATTAGATATTTTTATTCAGGTATGTAGGGCTGTAAATTATCTTCATCTTAAGGGCTTTGTTTACGGTGAACTAAATACAAGAAATATCATTATTGATGATGAAGATAAGGATTTTAGAATAATCCTTAAAGAGTTTGCAACAATAGAACTCGACAATCAAGGCTATTGGGCAGAAAAAGATACACAAATAAGTTTTAAAGCTCCAGAGCTAATAAAAGGTAACAAGAAATTAGCTGCTTCAGATATATATTCTATGGGAATATTGCTAATTCACCTATGCAGAAATTATGTTACTGAAAGTAAAGATATTAATAAAAATTCATTCCATGGGAAATGGTCAATTAATAATGAGCGTAGTATGTCTTATGAAACTAGGTGCTTTTATGAAAATATAATAAAGATTGCTGAGAAAATGACAGATCAGTATGTAGGAAATCGCTATAAAAGTGTAACTGAGGTAGTAGCTGATATTAATGGGCTTTTCAATAAAGAATATAGACCACATAGCAGGGCTCAATTAGAGAAACTCGCTTTTAATACCAAAATCGTAGGAAGAAATCAGGAAATCAATAATATAATAAGTGCCTATGATAATTTTGTGAAAAATAAATCCAATCACTCAGTATTTGTTTATGGGGAACAAGGAATAGGAAAAACAAGGCTACTAAAAGAGATAGATCATATTCTTACAATGAAAAAGGCAAATGTGTATTCTAGCTTTACTCTTGAGAATTCAAAATCAAACAGTAATAAAGCCTTTGCTGAGATTTTAAGGAAAATGATGTTGAACTGTGAGGAAGAAATAGTAGAAAGATATGAAAGTGAACTTATTAAATTTATTCCTGAGTTAGTAGGGAGAAATAAGGTTACACCTTCGGAAATATTAAGTGGAGAAAAAGAAAAATATAGATTAATAAGTAGGTTATTCAGCTTCACTCAGGAGAGTATCAAAAATAAGCCAGCAGTATTTATTATTGATAATGCTCAGTATTTAGATGATTTTTCTACTGAAGTTTTACGCTATTTGAGTGCTGAAACCGTAGATAATAAAAATATAATGATAATTCTTGCTTATAGCGATGGTGAGCACATTTCTAATGAAAAATTCCTTCAATATATGAATAATAACTCTAAAAGTATAAAACTTCATCTTGACTGTTTAAATAAGGAAGAGACAGCACTTATGGTTAAAGGCATCATGAATATGCCAATTATTCCTCTTAGATTTGGCGCAAGAATATATGAAAGTACCTATGGTAACCCTTTATTTATAGAAGAGACCTTAAAGGAGTTTTTATCGAAAAAGATTTTATATATTCATGAGGATAGTGGAAAATGGAATACTCCCTATAACAGTTATGAGGAAATGCCCATGGCGTCCTCTATGGAGCAAGCATTATTGAATCAAATAAAAGAGATTAGCAAGGAGAGCTGTGAGGTATTAAGTACAATAGCTATATTTAATTCGGCTATTTCTACACAGATTATAGCTAGATTTTTTTCATATAGCGAAGTGAATTTAGAAAGATACATTAGTGATTTATCTGCTAAAGGTATATTGTGTAAAAAGATAGAGGATAGAGGATTTGTTTATGATTTTTACAACAAGGTACTTAAAAATTTAATATATAATCGATTAAATAAGGATGAACGGAAAAAGAAACATGAAAATGCAGTTAAGGTATTGGAGAACATATATGAAAGTGAAGGAAGAGAAAATAAAGAGGAGCTTATATACCATTTAGAAAAAGCTGGAGATAAGAATAAGGTTATAAAGTACTGTTTAGAAAACGGACGAAAAATGGAAAAGCTTAAAATTATGGATGAGGCTATTTCTAATTATAAAAGAGCATTTACCCTTCTCTCTATTAAAGAGGAGGGGGATAAAAAAATAGAGTTATTATTAAAAATAGGTGACATATATTCTGGGTCTGGGAATGTATCAACGGCCTTAGGAAATTATAAAAAAGCATATAAATATGCAGTGAAGATTGGGGAAGAAAGGCTACAAGTAGATGCATTAAATAACATATCACATATATATTATAAAAAGAATGAATTAGAAAAAGCACTAAAATATATTACTATGGCAGAAGGTATACTATTAAACATTACTCATATGGAAGGATATCTTGAAAACAAAAGAATGGGTGCTAATGTATATATGCAAAAGCAGGAGTTGGAAAAGGTTTTGGATATATGTGCTAATTGTATCGAGCTTTGTGGGGATGAGTATATAAAGATTAAGGGTTACTTTTATAATATCCTTGGTAATTTATATTCTTCTACTTTAAAACTTACAGAAGCGCTTGAAAGCTATGAAATGTCTATGAGATGTTTTGAGGAAATAAATTATTCTGCGGGAATCCTTGTACCGTTGAATAATATAGGTGCAATATATGGGGACTATTACCAAGATAGTGAAAAAGCAATTGATTATTTTAATAAAATGAAAGAAATTAGTGAAAAGGATAATATTATAAGCTCAGAGGTGTTAGCTTTAACTAATTTAGCTTCCTGCTATTTTGAAAAATTTCATTACGATGATGCACTTCGATTTTTTAAAGAAGCATTGAGAAAATCAAAGAAAATTGAATATGAAGCGGTTATCTTTTTTATTTACAATTATCTTTCTTATGTATTGCTGAGAAAAGGTAATTTTATAGAGTCCTATGAATATTATTCTTTAGCAAAAAAGGAGCTAGAGCAATATCCTGAGCAAGGAAGAACCATTGCGGCACACTATGAAATGGGAGCTGAGCTTTATTTAAGGCTTGGAGATATAGATACTTCCTATGAGTTAATAAAAAAGGCCATAGAAATTTGTAATAATGATGATTCTAACCAGGATAAAGATTGTAAGGTTTTACTTAATTATTTGGAGATATTTAGAGCAAAGAATATAGACAGTGTAAAGGAAAGCATAGAGAATATAAAAATAATAAGAGATACTTATATAAATGACCTAAGGAAAAGTAAGATTATATGTGATCTTTCTATTCTTTTATATGAACTAGGGTATAAAACAGAGGCAGTAAACCTATTAGAAGAAAATGCCTTCAGTGAAGGTGAACTTGAAGTTGATATAATAAAAGCTGAGGCTTTATATTTAAAGGGTCTTATTAACAAAGGGGATAGAAGTTTAAAAGATTTAATAGAGGCTTTGAATATATCGAAGAAATTAAAAAATAAGGAACTGCAGTGGAAGATAAATACAGCTGTTGGAGATTACTATTATGCTAAAGAGGATTATTTTTATGCAGCAAATTATTATTTTGAAGCCTGTGAGATTATAAAAAATACTACACTTCAATTACCTAAAGAGTTACGACTTAATTTCTTTAAAATCAATGATATGATAAAGCCTTTTAATAAAATTAATGCTATAAAGAAAAAGTATAGTTATATTGATTCTGAAGATATAGAAGAAAATATGATAATTATTTTAAGTAATGAAGAACTAGATAAGCTTTTTAACTATGATAATTATATTGAATTATTAAATAATAAATATTTTATTAAATCTGCACAAAAGATATATAGTTCAATTTTACCAGAGGGTATCCAGGGCATAAATGATATAATAATGAATCTTCGTGAGGATTCAGTTAAAACCTTGGATTGTATTACAAAACTCTTAACCAGCATGGTGCTATCTACTAGAACCCTAATTATTTTAGAGGAACAGAATAGTAATTATTCTGTCATTGCTGCCAGCGATGGAAGAGTTGAGATGCCTAAGATAAAATTAATTCTAGATAGAGCTAAGGAAACTAAGAAGCCCATATTAATAACTGAATTTTACCATAATAAAAATAAATTTGATTCAAATCTTATGCCTGAAGGAATTAAGGCTATTATGTGCATACCAATTATTGTGAAGGAAAATTACTATTCAGATTATGGTAAAAGGGGAAAAGAAGAGAGGTCTAAAAGGGACTTTGATGAAGGAAGTATTAAGGGTTATTTATACATGGAATCAGAAAGAATATTAAATAGTTTTAATGAGAAGAGTCTGAATAAGTGTATGGAATTAACCTCTTTTATTAGTTTTCTTATAGATAACTATCAGCTAAAGATTACCGCTGCTATTGATAAGTTAACAGGGGCACTAACTAGAAAATTCTTGGAAGAAGCCTTAACAGAGCATATAGACAAAACTAACCGGCTTGAAGGGGTATTTTCTATTGTAATGTTTGATTTAGATAATTTTAAGGGTGTGAATGATAGATTTGGGCACCAAACCGGTGATGAAGTACTTAAGGCAGTTAGTAGAATTGTTATAGAATCCATTAGGAAAGAGGATATCTTTGGAAGATATGGTGGAGAAGAATTTATAATAATTCTACCCGGTGCAGATACTCTTAAGGCACGGGAAATCGCGGAAAGAATAAGAATAAATGTTGATAATAAAAATGTGCTAGGTGATAAAAGACCGGTAACTGTAAGTATGGGCATTGCTACCTACCCCCACCACGCTAAATGGAAGCAGGAACTGGTAGAAAAGGCTGATCAGGCATTGTATGTGGCAAAGGAAACTGGCAGGAATCGATGTCGGGTTTGGGAAAGTGAGTTTTCTGGAAAAGCAAAAGGTACAAATAAGTTGTCGGGAATAGTATCTGGTAATGCTGTTCAAGATTCTAGAAATGTATTAGCTATGGTAGATTTAATAGAGCTAATAAAGACAGAAGATAATATACAAAATAAAATATTTAATATGCTTGGAAGAATAATTGAAATTACTGAAGCTCAAACAGGTATGCTTTTCGTGGTAAAAGATAATTCAGTTTGTGAAAAGTATGGAAGAAAAATATTTGAAGAGTGTTGGGCTGAAATTAATAACTACAATGAAAAAATAATACAATCTGTTATTGACAATAGGCAAGGAATATATGCAATTGATTGGGACGATATAACAGGATATGATTTAGTTACTGGAATGCCAGAATGGAACTCAGTGATGGTAGTACCATTAATAAATGCAGGCACGGTAAAAGGGGTGCTCTATTTAACAGTTCCTATAAAAAATAAGGAGTTTAAGTTTGAGGATTTAAATTTTGTAAATACTTTGGCACAGTTATTTGTAGCAATGTTATGATAGGAGAAAAATAGAATAAGTTTAATAAAAGCGGAGGGGTACCTTCGCTTTTTGTTTCTCTATAGGAACTTCAACAATCATTTTACATTCTACATTTTAAATTTTGTATTAATCCCCAAATGGGGGCGACCTATGTAACTTTGTTCAAGAATAGCTTTGAATGATGAGTGGAAATTTAATATTATTTGAAAAAAATTATGAATTTTGCTACAATTACAATAGGGAAATTAAAAAAAAGAGGAATTTTGGGGAGATTTGGCTTATTGTGAAAAATTATTCATGGATGTCGAATCGTAATTTTTATAAAAATAAAGCTGGTATAAAAAAATGATAATTATCTATTATAAGTATTATTTAGGGGTGATTGCTGTGAAAAAAAGAATTGTTTACATTATATACTTCATATTAGCTTGCAGTCTTCTTGGATGTAATGCATATAATGCTGGAAAAAATGATATTTCAAAGGATAAAAAAATCACAGAAGAAATTAATAAAACATCTGGGGGGGCTAAGAAGAAAATTGCATTAGTTATGAAAACCCTCACTAATCCCTTTTTTATTGATATGGAAAAAGGCGCAAGGAGAGCTGAAAAAGAACTTGGTATAAATTTGATCGTAAAGACAGGAGCTCAGGAAACATCAATTGGCCAGCAGATAAGTATAGTGGAAGAGTTGATTAATTTAAAGGTAGATGCAATTGTAATTGCTCCTGGAAGTTCTACAGAACTTATACCAGTTTTAAAGAAAGCTCAAGATGCTAAAATACAAATAGTTAATGTTGATGATAAATTAAATACTGGTTTTTGTGAAAAAATAGGTCTTAAGGATGTGCCTTTAGTCAGTGTAGATAATGAGGAGGCAGCTTATCAATCTGCAAAGTACATTAGCAATCTAATTAGTAGCCCTACAGAGGCTGCAATATTAGAAGGAATAAGAACTGCAGCTAATTCAGAAAATCGCAAAAATGGAGCATTAAGAGCTTTTAAAGAAAATAAGAATATTACAGTAACAGCAGTAGAAACTGCAAATTGGAAGATCGATGAGGCTTTTAAGATTACCTCAAGGATAATCAAGAAAAATCCTAAGATTGGGGCTATCTTTTGTGCAAATGATATGATGGCACTGGGAGCAAGTGAGTATGTTCATAGTATTGGAAGGAAAGATATAAAGATAGCAGGGTTTGACGCATTAGAGGAAGTAAAAAAAGAAATAGAAAAGGGGAATATAATGGTAACTGTAGATCAACAAGCTGAATTGCAAGGATATACTGGCGTTAAATATGCATTAAGGTTAATAAAGGGTGAGAGTGTTCCAAACAAAACTATTATCCCTATTAGGTTGATTGATAAAAAAAAAATTAAAGAGTAATGAAGAGTAGTTATTTAGTTAAAGTCTTTAATTTAATAGGGGGGGTGATAAATATTGAAGAAATTATTTCATTTAAATATAACAAAAAAACTTATTATCTATTTGCTTTTAACGAGTTTTATTCCACTTTTACTATTTGGCATTGGAACAGTAAGTCAATCTCAAACAATTTTAAAAAATGAGATGGATAAGTTCACCAATGATTTGCTCAGTGAAAAGCAGAAAAATGTGGAACTTATGATGCGAAATGCAGAAAGCTTGATAGCAAATATAATAGCCGTAGAGGATATAACAACAATTTTATCAAATGAGAGTAGGTCGGATAGTAGTTTCAATAAACTAGCAGGTCAGGAGAATGTAGGAGCTATATTGAGCAACTATTCAAACGTAAAAGGACTAATTTCTATTGATATTTTTTCATTCAATCAAATGCATTATCATGTAGGAGATACCCTTAATGTTCAACAAATTAGAAATGATTTGAAGGAAAGGCTTATGACAGAAGCTTTAAGCTCAAAAGAAAAATATATTTGGAATGGAATTGAGGATAATGTAAATGTAAATTCAGACCGTGATAAGGTTGTAACCCTATCAGCTGTAATAAAAGTTTTTGACAAAACTACTATGACTGAGAAGCCCCTTGGGGTTATATTAGTAAATCTTGATAAAGAAATCTTTTGCGACGCCATAAAACCATATGGTTTTAGTGATGCTTCCTATACTTTAATTGACAGTAAAAATAGAATTATATGTGATCAGGATAAGAGAAAAATAGGAACGATTGCTAATATAGACTTTATTAGAAAAAGTAAAAGTAAAGCTGATTTTTATAATGACAATGTCGATGGAAAGTCTATGTTTTCAACCTATAGTGTGTTTGAAAAAAGCAATTGGGTTATAAGTGGATCAATTCCTAAAAGTGTGTTAAGGGAGAAAACTTCTACTTTAGGCAATAGTATTATTATGTTACTTTTAACCTGTATTTTTTTAGCTATTATACTTTCGGCTCTAATTTCAAGGGAATATTTAACGCCAATTATAAAAATAACTAGACTCTTTAAAGATATGAAAAATGGTTCTATAGATTTAAAAATCAGATTAGAAACGAATTTAAAGGACGAAATTGGCCAGTTAGTTCATTGGTTTAATACCTTCTTAGAAAGTCTGGAGGCTATGAAAAAAGCTGAAGTAGCATTGGAAAAAGAACTAAGAAATGATTTTCGAAGAACTGTAGAAAACTTACAAAATATAGTATTTAAACTTAAATTAAAGGATGAAGGTGAAGCGGTATTTACTTTATTTGAAGGAAAGCTAGCTCATAAATTGTTTACAGATATAAATAATATTATTGGCAAACGCCCGGGAGAGGTTTTTCAAGGTGAATCTAGTGACAACCTAAATTATTATAGCGATAAAGCTTTTAAAGGTGAAATAACTAGCTTTGAGGCAAGTTTAATGGGCAGGTTTTTTTATATTACCTTATCTCCTATTATTGAAAAAAATAAGGTTGTAGAGGTAGTAGGTTCTGTTATTGATATTACTGAACATAAGGAAGCAGAGCAAAAAATAAGGTTTATGGCATATTATGATTCACTAACGTCACTTCCAAATCGTATTTTATTAAAAGAACGGCTAAATACTTCTATTGCCCATGCTAATAGAAATGAAAGTATTATAGCTATTATGTTTCTTGATTTGGACCATTTTAAGATAATAAATGATACTTTAGGGCATGTTGTTGGAGACAGGCTGCTTCAAGAGGTTGGTAAACGACTGGTAGGGTGCGTTGATGATGGGGATACTGTTTCAAGAATGGGAGGAGATGAATTTATATTACTTTTCCCTTATATAGATAATGAGAAAGATATAGAAAAGTTGGCACAAAAGGTTTTAGAAGTACTAAAGCAGCCATTTTTTGTTGAAGATCATGAATTATATATTACTACAAGTATTGGTATAAGTATATATCCGCTAGATGGCACTGATATGGACACTCTCATTAAAAATGCTGATATGGCCATGTATCGTGCAAAAGAACAGGGAAGAAATAATTATCAGTTCTTTACAACTGCTATGAATAAAAAAGTCTTTGAAAGATTGGAAATGGAAAGAAGTATTAGAAAGGCTTTAGAAAGAGATGAGTTTACATTATTTTATCAACCAAAGGTTGATCTTAAAACTGGTAGAATAAGCGGTGCAGAGGCATTAATTAGATGGATACATCCTAAACACGGATTTATTCCGCCAAATGAGTTTATTCCAATTGCTGAAGAGTCAGGACTAATAGTGCCTATTGGTGAATGGGTTCTTAAGACAGCCTGCAAACAAAGTAGAATATGGATGGATGGAGGATACGAGCATTTAAGCATTGCGGTGAATATATCTGCAAAACAGTTTCAGCAGAATGCTTTTATAGATACGGTAATAGGCATAATTAAAGAAACTGGAGTTAATCCTTCTTTGTTAGAATTAGAGATTACTGAAAATTCTATAATGCAGGATACAAATAAAAATATTATTACTCTTAATGAATTGAAGGCTATGGGGTTAACAATTTCCATAGATGACTTTGGAACTGGGTTCTCCTCCTTAAGTTATATTATGAAATTTGCAGCAGATATATTAAAGATAGATAAATCTTTTATAAGTAATATAGCTGTAAATAGCACAAATACAGCTATAACTGTTGCTATTATAAATATGGCTCACAGCTTAAATTTAAAGGTTATCGCTGAGGGAGTTGAGACAGAAGAACAATTACAATTCTTAAGGGAGCAAAACTGTAATGAAATGCAGGGGTATTTATTTAGTAAACCTATAAAGGCAGAAGAATTTGAATTGTTGCTTACAGAGGGACGAAGATTGTAGGGATTTAACACTGAAATAACGGAAGACACTGAGGACACGGAAGATAATATAAAAGCAGCTAAAAGTGCATTAAATAACATCAGGAGTGAGAGCAAATAAAAATGTTGAATGGACATTGGACTAAGAACTACTTTGTGAAAGTACCCTAGTCCATAGAACAGTTTTATTTGGCTAAACCGTGGTTATTTAATGCACTTTTCAGTTAGCGTTTATATTGACGGTGGAAGATTTAAGTAGAATATAAAAATGAAATTACCGACACACAGTGATATATCTATTAAACTTTCCTTTAGAAACTATGCATTTATCAACAATAGTAAAACCACATACTATAAGGAACTTATCCATGTTTTCCATAGAAACTAGCACTAGTTTTTTCGCTGTTTTTCTAGCAGTTTTTAAAATATCTATTTGTTCTTTAAGAGTAGTTAGGGAAAATAAGCCATAGGGCAGGTCGATAATAGCTACATCAAAATTATCCTTAATGGTATGCATATCCCCTGTGGTAACTATATCTTTATAACCGAAGAATTCTAGGTTCCTCTTTGCATTTTCAGCAATTGATGGGTTTATCTCGTACCCTTTAATATTAATGCCTAAAGATAGTGCTTCAATAAGTACTGTCCCTATTCCACAGCAGGGGTCTACTGCTTTATATTCTAAGTGATTAGCTACTGCAATATTAATAATTGCTCTGGCAGTTTTCACTCCTATGGCATTAGAGTAGTAATAGGGTTTTTTATTATGTGCCATCCAGGAGGATTTATTTACTTCAAGTTCTCCGAAAATCCATTTTCCCTTTGCTTTTGTTATGCCTAATAATATTTGGGGATTATGTATATCAGCCTGCCCTTTTATATTGAAACCAATAAGAGATTCAAATCTTCGTCTATCGTTAAAATTAATAACCTCTTTATCAATATTAAAACAATAAACCTTGAAGTTTTCATAGGATAAATTATTACATAGGATTTGATTGATTATATCTTCAATAGTACTCCCTGAATATAGTATAGAAATACATTGTTTCATGAAAGGGCTTCTATGAGGATTGATATAGTGATAAGAAAAAAAATAGTTTTCATTAGGAGCCTTATTAAAAAGACACTTCATCTCCAGTTTGCACAAATCTTCTTCAGAGGATGTAAACTTTATGGTATATAGATATTGTTTGATTTTTCTTTTAGCATATAGCTTAGGTTTTAAATTTTTATTTATATGAATCTTGTCCTCTAAATTTGTGGGGATAAACTGTAACATAAAAACACCCCTCTTGTAAAAATATTCCATATTATTACTATAAATGTAATATATAACAGAAGGGAAGTCAATATTATTTATTTTTCATTCTATTTATCATTATTAAGTTTAATGGAACAATAGATGAAGTAACCTACGGTTCCAAAAACTAGTGATAAAAATACAATTAGAAAAGTTAATCCTAATCCTTGAAGTTTTCCTAAAGCTACATTTATAGTTCCCCATTGAATATAGCTAAAAATACAAATTATTTCTGTTTTAAGGTAAATTATTAGTTTGCGGCCGTTATGATATTGAGCTTTAGCATTTTCTTCCGTTATTGGGGTCAAATAATTATAAACATGAGGAAACTTGCTTAATACAGTCAAAAGGGAATATAGTACAAAGGCTGCTATAGGTAGAATGAATAGTGTTCCTTTACCACCAAAGTCATCTGGTTTTCCAGAGGGACCAAAGTGAATTGGTATAGTATGTGGAAGTACAGAATAATACTTAATTAACATTATAAGATTTATTAGAACGCCTAGTACAGAAACAACCTCTAGAAGCTTTTCAAAAGTTGAATATGGAATATAAACCTTTGGTCTTTTCTCTTCAATTAGCATAAAAAACTCCTTTTTCTTTTTTATTTAATTATAACAGTTCAAAATCCAGA
>Ga0316601_100000279_pt1 | contig 20855 bp, 23 predicted proteins | sample OWC_soil_day5_no_FD_207663 | JGI IMG/M metagenome (GOLD analysis project Ga0316601, IMG submission 207663) | Wetland soil microbial communities from Old Woman Creek delta, Ohio, United States - OWC_soil_day5_noCT | ecosystem: Environmental > Terrestrial > Soil > Wetlands | place: USA: Ohio... | reverse complement strand
CCCGCACGTACTTCGTCGACAAGCTCGAGATCCGTCTGTGGTTCCTGATCCTTAGACACTCTGCCAGGCCCGACGTTTAATCAAAGGGGGTCGTTTTTGAAGGATTTTCGCAGCTTTTTCAGGGTGCTCTTCATGTCCTCGGAGATCACCTTCGTATCTGAAAGGACGGGCATGAAATTGGTGTCGCCGTTCCACCGGGGCACAATATGGAAGTGGATGTGGTTGTCCACTCCCGCACCGCCCACCTTGCCGAGGTTTGCTCCGAGGTTGTACCCCTGGGGATGCATGACCGCGTCCAGCGCCCGGATGGAGCGCTGGACGGCCTGCATGATGTCCGCGAGTTCTTCAACCGTCAGGTCCTGGATGTCGGCTGTCTGACGGTTCGGTACTACCAAGAGGTGACCGCTATTGTACGGATAGCGGTTCATGATGACGAAGCAGAGCTTGCCGCGCCAGACAATCAGGTGCCGGTCATCGTCCCCCGACTTCAGTGCGGCCGCAAAGAGGCTCGTGTTCCTGCGTGTCCGGCGTGTCGGCTTGTTGAACGAGGAGATGTACTTCGACCGCCAGGGCGACCACATGCGTTCCATGTGCGCCTCACGCTTCCTGTTCCTTGTTCTTGTTCTTCTCCGCCGCAGCGATGATCTTCTCAGCCTGCTCCCGCGGCACTTCTTCGTAGTGTGACATGGACGCCGTATAGACGCCCCGGCCGCCGGTCATGGAACGCAGCACGGTCGCGTACTTGTGGAGCTCCGCCGCCGGCACGGTTGCCCGGATGACCTGGTATCTCCCCGCTGAATCCATGCCGGCGATCTTGCCGCGCCGCGATGAGATATCGCCCATCACATCACCCATGGCATCGTCGGGCACACGGACTTCAATATTGTAAATCGGCTCCAGCAGCACCGGCTTGGCTTCCTGGAAGCCCTTGCGGAACGCCATGGACCCCGCGATCTTGAACGCCATCTCCGAAGAATCGACGTCATGGTATGACCCGTAGTGCAGGGCAACACGCACGTCCACCACGGGATACCCTGCGATGACCCCATCTTTCATCGTCTCGATTACGCCCTTCTCCACCGCGGGGATGAACTTGCCCGGGACGACGCCGCCGACGATCTCGTCGACGAATTCAAAACCCTGTCCGCGCTTCAGCGGCTCAAGGCGAAGATGGACATGTCCGTACTGTCCGTGTCCGCCCGTCTGTTTCTTATGCTTGTATTCCGAGTCCTTCACGACGGCTTTGATGGTCTCGCGGTACGGAACCCGCGGCTCCACGAGATCGACGTCTACGTTGTACCGTTGCTTCAGCCTCTTCACCATCATGTCCAGGTGCACTTCTCCCTGTCCGCTGACGATCGTCTGGTGCAGCTCGGGATCGACGCGGAACTTGAACGTGGGATCCTCCTGGTGCATGGAATGGAGCCCGGTCGAGATCTTGTCTTCATCTCCCTTCGACCGCGGGACGACCGCCATCTGGAAGACCGATTCGGGAAATGCGATGGGAGGAAACACTCCGGAAAACGACTTGCCGCTGAGTGTATCGTTCGTGTGGGTGTCCTTCAACTTCACCACGGCCCCCAGATCGCCCGCCATGAGGTGGTTGATTTCTTTTCTCTCTTTGCCCGACATCACAAAGAGCTGGGCCAGGCGTTCCGGCTTCGCGTTCGAGCCATTGACCATGTCCAGACCCGGCGATACGGTCCCGCTGAACACACGGAAGAGCGACAGCTCGCCCACGTGTGATTCCGAGACGGTCTTGAACACAAACAGGGACGGGGCTCCAGCCGGATCCTGCACAACGGCAATCTCGCCTTCACCGTGCGAGCCGGTTGCCTGTACCGGTCCCCGCTCGGCAGGAGCTGGTGTGAATTCAACGAGAGCGTCGAGAAGGCTGGAGAGGCCGATGTTCTGTGTGGCCGATGCGCAGAGCAGCGGGAAGAGCTTGCGCTCGCGGAGGCCTGCGCGGAGCGCCGTCTTGAGTTCCTCCGGCGTCAGCGTTCCCTTCTCGAGATAGGTATTGAGCAGGTTTTCATCGGTCTCGGCAATCAGCTCCAAAAGCTGCTGCCGGAGTTCCTGCGCTTTCGCCTGTGCAGCGGCGGGGATCTCTTCCTCCACATACTTGCCGTTCCCGCCGGCCTGGAATTTCAGAAGCTTCATCCGCATGACGTCCACGATGCTGTCGAATCCCAGGCCCTGTTTCAACGGAAACTGGAGCGGGACGATGTCGTGACTCAGAATCTCGCGGGCCTGTGCCAGGATTTTGTCGAAGTCGGCGTTTTCCTGGTCCAGTTTGTTCACAAGGATGATGGTGCCGTTCTTGTATTCCTGTGTGTACCGCCAGACGATCTCCGTGCCCACTTCCACTCCCTCGACCGCTTTCAGGAGCAGGACTGCGGTATCCGAAACGCGGAGTGCCGATTTCACATCACCCGTGAAGTCCGTATATCCCGGGGTATCGAGGATGTTGATTTTGTTCGCCTTCCACTCGCAGTTCAGCAGCGAGCTGCTGACGGAGATCTGCCGTTCGATCTCATCCATCCGGTAGTCGGAGACGGTATTCCCTTCCTCGACTCTTCCCAGGCGTGTGGTTGCACCTGCAGAGAACAGCATTGCTTCGGCAGTCATGGTTTTGCCCGCACCACCATGGCCGATGAGGCACACGTTGCGGATGTGATCGGGTGTGAATTCCTTCATGGGTTTCCTTACTCCTCCAGTCTACGAAGTCGCCGGTGTGAGTACCCCGGTCGGGTTGCAGCGGCGGTGGATGGTACAGAACAGTCTACACATCAGGGGAACCACGGGGCGACGGCAGGCACTACGAATCCTTGTCCAGTCGGCGCGCATGGTGCGGTTCTCCGCAGGCATGGTATGCCGGCTCAGCAGCGTCACACACCTGGACGTTCAGGTGCGAACGCGGTCGAGAAACGTCCGAACACCTTTGAAGACGGCCGACACAAAGCCGACGGTCTCGAGAATCGGACCCTCAATCCGGTACTGCACTCTCCGTTCGAGATCCACGACGTTGTCCGCAATCATCTTGATGGATGCGATGGATTCACGGACTGCGGTCACCTGGTCATCGATGCTGTCGGTAATACTCTTCACGCGAGAGGTGATGTACTCCATGTTCTCCAGGACGGGCACTGTGCGTGCGGCAATCTCCTTCACGTCCTTCTCCACGTTTGTCATGATATCCCTGACGCGGAGGAGGACTACGATCATATAGATACAGAGCGCTGAGAGACAGAGGAGCGCGACAATCTGAGCAATGACGAGCACGAGTTCCACAGACGCCTCCATGTACGCGATCGGGGTCGTTTACGAACGGCGACGCTCTTCCTTATACGCATCCACGCCGGCTTTGACGGCGTTTTTCATCTTTGCAGTTTCCTCCACGACGGCTCCGGACTTCTGCCGTGCGTCGGTGAGTACTTTTTCCGCGTCAACCAGCAGAGTGTCAGCCTTGCGCTTTGCATCGGTAATCAGGCTGTCGGAACGTTTTTTCGCATCGCTCACGAGTTCACCGGCCTTGTTGCGCGCGGCGGTGAGGTATTCGTCTGCATCCTCGCGGAATTCGTCCGCGCGTTCCTTCAGGTCCGCACGCAATTCTCGTCCGCTCTTGGGTGCGTACAGGAGTGCAACGATGGCCCCGACTGCGCCTCCGGCGAGAAGTCCGATCACCAGGCCTTTCAACATCCCATCATTCTGTGTCATAGTGCGCCTCATCATCGTGAATTGCATATATACCACAATCCGCTAAGAAATGCAACGCCGGGAACTGCGCGCCTCAAGGGTGTGATCGACGGAAGTGAGGACACAGTATGAAGTTCCATCTGGTGTGAGCCTGCTCCATACCGGGTTCTCTGCAAACATCCCGATCACACCCTGCCTCCGGCAATACTACCGGAGCTTCTTCTTGTGACGCATCTTTCTGAGCCGCTTCTTGCGCTTGTGCGTCGCCATCTTGTGACGCTTGCGCTTCTTCCCACAGGGCATACCTCCTCCTTTCTCTTCTGCTTAAGGGTTAAACGAATGCTGTTCCAGCAGCTGCTTTGCCTTCGCCCCGAGATCTGATGTCGCATTCAATTCGACAGCTTTGCGGAACCACCGGTTCGAGGTCTCCAGGTCCCCCTTTTGCAGGTACACGACGCCGAGGTTGAAGACCGACGGCTGGTGCGACGGTGCGCTCCGGAACGCCGCTTCCATCTCTTCGATCGCAAGGGAGAAATATCTGCCCTGGTTGATCGTATCGGTGAGGCCGAGTTCGTAGTAACAGACACCCATGTCCACCCGCGCGTCAGGATTCCGCGGCTGGAGGCGCAGGTACTTCTTGTATGTTTCCACCGCGCGCAGGTACATGCCGTTGTCATGAAGCGCATTCGCAAGCCTGAGCAGAGCATCCGCATTGTCGGGGGCAGCCGCGACTGCCGCCTCCAGCGGGCCGAGATCGGTGACCGGTGGTGCCTGCAACGCCGGCATGCCCGCCGGTGGGGCAGGTGCCGCGGATGCTGCGACCGGCGCGTGATCACGCGCCAATTCGACGTACAGCAGAACGGCGAGCAGCGCACCAACCGCGACGAAGGAAATGATCTGCCACGGCTCAAACCTGCGCGTGCTTCCTGCCTCCCCGCGCGACTTGCCGGCTTTTGGCTTCGGCCGCACCGCCTGCTCCACGCTCCGCGCCTTCCCCGCAGTCAACCGTGCCCCACATCCGGAACAGCTCGCAGCGCCCGGCGGATTCGCCTGCCCGCACACATCGCACTTGCGCAATGCACCCTGCTGCCACACCAGCGGCTCACCGCACGCAGCGCACCGCTCAGCACCCCACGTCACACCCGCGCCGCACGATCCGCATATTGCTTTCGCCTCCGCCATCGTCACCGCCTCGTACTATTGCGCCGTCTTTTTCATGTTCTCATTCACCAGCATCTTCACTTCCTTCGACACCTTGAAGAGCGGCACCCAGTGCTCATCCACCATCACCTGCTCCCCGGTTCGCGGATTGCGCGCGACCCGCCCCTTGCGCTTCTTCACCTTGTAGCTTCCGAAGCCGCGGATCTCAATGTTCTTGCCTTCCTTCAGCGCGTTAATGACCGTGGAAATGAAGCCGTCGACCACCGCTTCCGTTTCCACCTTGGTCAAGCCGGTCGCAGTGGCAATCGTATCAACAATGTCCGCTTTTGTCACCGTCGAGTCTCCCGAAGTGTGTGGTGTTCATCGTTGTGTCACTCTTGCTCAGGGCGCCCCGGTGTACCGGTAGGACATCACCGGCCACTCCAACAACTCCCGGGATGCGGCACGTACTTCCTCTGCGACATCACCCACCATGGTCTCCCAGAAGGTGCGCCGCACACGCTCACGCACAATTGAGGGTTCGCCGTCGATCCCGGCGAGCTCCGCAGCAATCTGTACCGCGTCTTCGAATGTTCCTATGGTGTCGACCAGGCCGAGGCCGACCGCCTGTTCGCCGGTGAAGACCCTCCCGTCAGCAAGCTCGTTCACGGTGAGCGAGTCCAGTTCGCGTTCTGTCTGTACCACATGCTTGAACTGGCCATGCACGTCGTCGATGAGCGACTGAAAATACCGCTGCTCTTCTTCCGTCATCTTGCGGGATTGTGATCCTGCGTCTTTGAGTTTGCCGGACTTCACCGTCTTGACGCCGACTCCGACCTTGCCAAAGAGATCCTGAAGCTGAAGGAATTCCGATATGACGCCGATACTCCCGGTGAGCGTCCCTCGGTTTGCCACGATGCGGGAAGCGCCACACGCCACATAGTAGCCTCCGCTCGCAGCCAGCGAACCCATGGAGACGACAACTGGCTTCCCCTTCTCCCGGACTTTCCGCACTTCTTCGTACATCTCCTGGCTCGGGACAACGCCCCCTCCAGGAGAATCGATTCTCAGGAGGATCGCCCTTATGGACGACTGATCCCCGAATTTCTTCAGTTGACGGACGATCTCCTCAGAGGAGACGATGGTTCCCTTAAGTTCTACGAGGGCGATCTTGTCACCCGAACCGAGAGTCACCGTGTCTGTTCGGTCACCCGTACCGGCCACAAACGAGACGACGATCAGGGTGAAGAGCGCTGCAAGAAGAACGAGGATACCCGCAATGATGAGGAACCACTTTGTGGATTTCGACATGGGCCGGACCCGGGGAATGCTGTAAGTTGTTGAATTACAATATAATTAAACCATACCATATTGTCAACCGGATCGCACTCGCGCAGGAACAAAAAAGGGGCTGCCCGTCTGCTGTGGGACAGCCCCCTCCCGAACGCCAATCCGTCCGTACCCGGTAACACCCGGGTCTTACTTCACTTTGACCTCGATTTCCTTTGCCCTGGCCTCTTCGGCTTTGGGCACGGTAACGGTCAGCACACCATCCGTGAAGGCCGCGTCAATCTTGTCAGATTTGACGCTGGTGGGCAGGCTGAACGTCCTCTGGAATGAGCCAAAGCTTCGCTCGACCCGATGGTAGTTTGCGTTTTTGGACTCCTTCTCCTGCTTCTTCTCACCCCGGATCGTCAGTTGATTCTCCTGCACGACGATCTTGACGTCGTTGCGTGAAACCCCGGGGAGTTCGACATTCAGCACGTATGAGTGTTCGTTTTCTGCCACATCCACGACCGGATTCCAGGGTGTGGTCTGCAGCCCCTCATCCTCCGTGGCTCCACGGAAGAAGCTGTCAAACATACGGTTGATTTCGCGTTGCATTCCAAGAACATCCGACGGCAACGTCGGGGCCGGTGTCCAGCGCATCAGTGTCATCGGAGTATGCTCCTTTCTGTTGTGTCGTTAGTTAATAGAGATTTCACGTGGTTTCATCTGGGCATTCTTGTACAGCTTCACAGTCAGAACACCCTTGTCAAAGTGGGCGTCGATGCTGTTGGTGTCGATGCCGTCGCCGATCGTGAATGAACGGGTGAACGTGCCCGGCCGCATTTCACTGAAGAGCAGCCGGCCCGGCGTCTGTTTCTGTTCCGATGGCTTCGCCTGTACCCGCAGCTCACCTTTATCCAGCATGAGCGTGATGGCGTCTTTTTCAACTCCCGGAAGGTCCAGCATCAGGACATACGCATCCGGGGTTTCATACACATCGGCTGCCGGCACCCGGCACAGTCCGTTCACGTCACTCTCCGCAGAATGTCCGGTCTTCACAGTCACTTCTCCCTTTGTCATGGTCGTCACTCCTCCTCAGCGAATAGTGATTTCACGTGGACGGGCTTCCTCGGCCTTGGGCAGTACCACGCTCAGGATGCCGTTCTTCAGTTCGGCAGTGATCGTCTTGGGATCGACCGGGTGAGGCAGTTCGAGAGTCCGGACGAATTTACCATTGATACTCTCCGAGCGCAGCCAGCGCGCGCCTTCGGGAATTCCCTGAGCCTTCCGCTCACCCGTGACCGTGAGCAGTCCGCCTTCGAGCGAAATCTTCACATCCTCTTTGTTCACACCCGGCAGCTCTACAGTCAGCACGCTCTCATTCTCGCCTTCCGCCAGATTCATCAACGGCAGACGGCTCGCACGCGAAGCATATGCCTGAGAGGGAATGGCACCGAAGACCGACTCCAGGTCCAAAACGCTCTGCCACGACGGGCTGAGGATCGGAAACTGATTAATTCTCATCAACATCGCTGCATCTCCTTTGCTTGTTTCTGTCTGGTTTGTTTTGTTGTCTTTGTTACCATTCAGATTATCAAGCGGAATGCCAATTCTTTAAGTTATTAATAATAAACAACTTACATGGAGAAGTGGTTTGGACCTCTCGAGCTGTGTGTCATTTTGGCCGCAATTCAAGTCAATATGACACGCTGCCGTTGCCAGGTTGTCGCAACAGTATGTCATCTTGTCGCTCTACACGTCATTTTGTCGTCCAATAGATCTCAAGAAAAATGGGTGACTGCTTAACCTGCAATCACCCACTTTTTGTCACTCACTACCAGCCCGTCAGGACTCGCCTCTCAGGACTTGCCGTCACAACGTGTCTCTCAGGACCTGCCGTCAGAACATGTCTCTCAAGACTCGCCGTTAGAACGTGCCTCCCAGGACTTGCTTCTTATGCGGATCAACTCCAACCCGTGCATCCGAAATCACGCAAGCGGGGACCCGAGCCCTGATCTCAGACCGGTTCATCCATGCTGGCTCTCCAGCCACCGTTCGGCATCGAGGGCTGCCGCACACCCCGAACCGGCCGCCGTGATCGCCTGTCTGTACATGTTGTCGGCTACGTCTCCTGCAGCAAACACGCCCGGAACATTTGTCTGCGTCGTCTTTCCCTTCGTGAGCAGGTATCCGACGGAGTCCATTTCCAGCTGACCGGTAAAGAGCGATGTGTTCGGCTGATGGCCGATACCCATGAAGACACCATCGGTGTGCATGACGGAGGATTCTCCCGTCTTCACATTCTTCAGCCGGACGCCCGTCACGGTTTTCCGTCCCTCTTCATTCTTCCCGACGATTTCCTCCACGACGGAATTCCAGGCATAGGCGATCTTCGGATTCCTGGCGGCTTTCTCCTGCATGATCTTCGACGCCCGCAGTGCATCGCGCCTGTGCACGATGGTGACTTTTGATGCGAACTTCGTCAGGAACGTCGCCTCCTCGAGTGCCGTGTCGCCACCTCCGATCACGACCACCTCCAGCCCCTTGTAGAAAAATCCGTCGCATGTCGCGCACGCGGAAACGCCATAGCCCATGTACTCTTTTTCCGATGGGAGGCCGAGCAGTTTCGCGGATGCGCCGGTCGCCACTATGAGCGCATCGGCTGTGAACTCCTCTTGATCGCACCAGACGCGGAACGGCCGTTTCGACAGATCGACTCTGCTGACATTCTTGAAGAGAGACAGTGCGCCGAAGCGCTGTGCCTGTGCGCGGAAATGCTCCATCAGTTCGGGCCCCATGATCCCCTGGGGGAAACCCGGGAAATTCTCCACCTCCGTCGTTATCGTCAATTGTCCACCCGGCTGTATGCCTTCAATCACGACGGGGCTCAGACCAGCCCTGGCTGTGTAGAGAGCCGCCGTAAGGCCTGCAGGCCCCGAGCCGATAATAATGACCTGATGATGCTGTGACATGAGATTCTCCTGCGTGTGCTTCTGATGCTAATCCAGATCCTCATGCAGGTGCTGATACTGATGCCGCCGATCTGAATGTTGCTGGTATCGACAGAGCACCTCGCTTTTTCACGCGCACCTCGTGCGCATTTCACCTGTATCGATGCTGCAGCCGCCCGTGCCGGCACTGTTGCCGCCGCGGACATCATCTTCCGAGCACGTGTCCGGCCTTCACATCGTCACCATATTCCGGTCGATGGTCATTTTATCACGATGTTCCGGTCGATGTTCATTTAGTCACGATGTTCATTGCTCTGCTGGCTGCAGTACCTTCTTATGAGATGCAGGATCGGACGCCGCAGGGTCAACGCACTCCGGTCATGACTTCTGCGCGGAAATGTTCCGGCGCAGTCCCTCGATGCCGGTCCGTTGCAGCGGACTCCCCTGGAAGCGTTTGTTGAATGCGGTCTCATCCAGATCCATGAGCATCGCAGTGTCGGGCTGTACCATACCTTCGCGCGGCTGGAATGCCGGTTCTGACGTCTCCGTGCTGTGCTTCGTGTTCCACGGGCAGACATCCTGACAGATATCGCAGCCGAATATCCACCCTTCCAGCCGGTGTTCAAACTCTGCCGGCAGTGCTCCACGGTGTTCGATTGTAAGATATGCGATACACCGCCGCGCATCCACGACATACGGCTCCACAATCGCAGCAGTCGGACAGGCCTCAATGCAGCGTGTGCATGTTCCACAGCGGTCGACCGCCGCTTCGTCCGGCTCGAACGCGGCAGTGGTCAGCACTACGCCAAGGAAGACCCAGGAACCGTGATCCGTCGTGATGACGGTCGCGTGCTTCCCCAGCCACCCGATTCCAGCCCGCTGCGCCCAGGCTTTTTCCAAAACCGGCCCCGTGTCCACGTACCACCGCGACGACGATCCCGGGACGCGTTCGGCCAGCCACCGGCACAACTCTGCGAGCCTCGGCCCCATGACGTCATGGTAGTCGTCGCCCCATGCGTAGCGGGAGACTTTCCCTTCGCCGGCCGGATGCTGTGCACCTGTGTAGTAATTCATGGCAACGACGATCACCGAGCGCACACCGGGAAGGACCCGTCCGGGATCCATACGCTCCTGCGCCCGTCGCGCCATCCATCCCATTGTTCCGGCGAATCCGTTGGCGAGCCATGTCTCCAGCCGGGCTCCCTCAGTGGCCAGCGATTCCGCGCGCGCAATGCCGACATGCGTGAACCCCAGGCGCCTGGCCTCGGCCTTCAGATCCTCCGCGTGATTATGTTTGCTGGTCATGCCTCGTCCCGGGAAGACGGATCCACACCGCGCCATCATCCACTTCCGTCACGTAGAGCTGCAGTTTCCCGCCGCCCCGCGTCGCTTCGCCCGTCTCCAGCGAATAGGTCCAGCCGGGCAAAGGACAGGAGATTGTGAGACCGTTTCGTTCAGAGAACGACCTGTTCTCCGACGCGGTACCCTTTTTGTTCATGGGTTACATGCGCGGCAACGACCTCTGGATCGTGTTCGAAGAACAACACCCAGTTCTCCTCCACGGCCCGCTTCAGGATGCGCCGCTTCTCTTCGAGTGTCACCAGGGGCCTCAGATCGTATCCCATGATCCAGGGAAGCTGGACGTGTGTCCGGAAGGGCACCACATCGGCACAGTAGAGCAGCGTGGTGCGCCCATCGGAGATCAGCGGGCATTGCATGGCTGTGGTGTGACCGTACATGGTGAGCAGCCTGATGCCGGGGAGGATCTCCCCCTCGCCGTCGAGGAGTTCCAGCCGCTGCTCCTCCATAAGCGGATTGTACTGCTCGCTCAGAAAGCTGGCCCGGTCCCGTTCCGTGGCCCGTGCGGCAGCATTCCAGTGCGCGGACTGGACGTAGTAGCGTGCATTGGGGAACGTCGGGCGTAACACGCCGTCAGTCTCACGCGTTGCACCACCCGCATGATCAAAATGCAGATGCGTCAGAATGACATCGGTGACCTGTTCCGGGGTGACTCCCTCCCGTGCGAGGGAAGAAAGGAGATCGGACCGTGTGTGGTCTAGTTTGAAGATCTCGGTCCGTTTCGGGTCGCGGCTTTCGCCATTGCCTGTGTCGACGAGAATCGTCCGCCCGGCGCCTCTCAGCAGGAGCGCACGCGCGGCCAACGTCACCCTGTTCCGGTCGTCTGCGGGATGGTGTTTCTCCCAGAGTGGTTTCGGAACGACCCCGAACATCGCTCCTCCGTCGAGGGCAAATGTCCCTGTCTCTATACTCCGCGCGTCATACGGTCCGATGTGCACGCCGGTTCTCCTGATCTCTTCCACTGCAAACAAAGAGGCCGGCACCACCTTCCATGCCCTGGATGGGTGAACACCGGCCCTGGTGACTCTGCGGACATCGCCGCGAGTGATCAGCCCTTGCGGAAATGCGATGTGGATGCGCTGAGCTCGGCGAACTCCTTTGTCGGGTGGATTTCCTTAGCCCGCGCCATGAGAACTTCTTCTGATTCGACACGGTCCGGATCAGGCACGCAGCAGTCAACGGGGCAGACCGCCGCACACTGTTCCTGGTCGAAATGGCCCACGCATTCCGTGCACTTCTCGGGGACAATATAGTAGAAATCGTTTGACAATGCATCGAACATCTGACCATTCAGCTCATACTGCACGCCACCGGCATAGATCGCCGTATTGGGGCATTCCGGTTCGCACGCGCCACAGTTGATGCATTCTTCGGTGATCATCGTTGCCATGAGAATCTTCCTCCGTAATTGATCATATGAAACTGAGATTGCCTGGAGTACCAGAAACGTAACCAAAACAAGCCCCAATTGCAACATCCCGTGGGGGACCTATGCAATAGTAAAGTAGCGCGCTTCGGGATGATGCACGATTATCGCATTTGTGCTCTGCTCGGGATCGAGAGAAAACTCATCGGTCAGCGTTACACCAATACGGTTCCCGTCCAGCAGGCCGAAGAGCTTGGTCTGGTCTTCAAGGTTCGGGCACGCAGGATAGCCAAAGCTGTATCGTGATCCCTGGTAGCCCTGCGCAAAAAGTCTCCGGATGTCCGCTGCATCTTTGCCGGCTATGCCCAATTCTTCCCGGATCCGTTTGTGCCAGAGCTCGGCAAGGGCCTCAGCAGATTCCACGCTCAGTCCGTGGAAGTACAGGTACTCCGCGTACGCATTGGAACGGAAGAGCTCGGCAGAGTGCTCAGACGCCCGTTTGCCCATCGTCACCAGTTGCATGGCCACGACATCCATGCGTCCGGATGCGCGCGATGCAAAATAGTCAGCCAGACAGAGATGGCGGTCTCCCTTCTGACGCGGGAATGTGAACCGCATGCGCTCGGTTCGCTGATCGTCTTCATAGAGGATCAGGTCATTCTCCTCCGACTGGCAAGGGAAGTACCCGTACACCGCCCGGGGCTGAAGGAGGTGCTCCGCTCTGCAGTGTTCCTTCAGCCGCTTCAGTTCGGGATAGACGGTGGTCTTCAGCAGTTCGCGGTAGGCCTCTTCTGAAAGCTTTCCTTTTCGCACCTGCCACTGTCCACGAATGAGCGCGACTTCATTGACATAAGGGAACACGTCGTCCAGGGCGATGTCATCGCACACACGCACTCCCCAGAACGGCGGCACGGGAACAGGGACATCTGTCCGCACAGCCGAACGGAGCAGGGGGTTTGGGGACCCGGCTGCAGGTTCCTTCTGTGCTTGCTCTAGCGTTGCAACGGTCGGAGCAGGGTCTCCAGACGGTGGTGCAGGTGTGTCCTTGTGCCGCGCATCCTCGCGCCGCGCAAGTGCGATCTTGGCCTCGGTCCCTGTCAGCCGATCCTCTTCATCCTCGGCAGACGGAGCCTCCACTTCGAGCGCCCCTGTGATGATCTGTTCCATATAGCGCAGTCCGTCGAAGGCATCGTTGGCGTAGAGCACGGGCCCCTGGTACACTGCGCGGAGATCCTCTTCCACATACCGCCGGGTGAGCGCCGCGCCGCCGAGTATGACCGGGAGCGTGATGTTTCGCTCGCTCATGACCTCCAGGTTCTCCTTCATGATCAGCGTCGACTTCACGAGCAGCCCGCTCATCCCGAGGGCATGCGCGTGGTGTTCCGCGGCGGCCTGGACCATTGTCTCAATCGGACATTTTATGCCCAGGTTCACTACCCGATAGCCGTTGTTCGTGAGGATGATATCCACAAGATTCTTGCCGATATCGTGCACATCCCCCTTGACGGTCGCAAGGACCATGGTACCTTTTGCGGTCGTCACGGCTTTGTCCATGAACTGCTCAAGGTAGGCGACGGCGCTTTTCATGACCTCGGCCGATTGCAGCACAAACGGCAGCTGCATCTGGCCGCTGCCGAACAGCTCTCCGACCACTTTCATTCCGCCCAGCAGAATCGTGTTGATGATGTCCAGTGCGGCATGCGAACGGAGGGCTTCATCCAGGTCAGCCTGCAGTCCGACCTTGTCCCCGTCGATAATCCGCTGCCGCAGACGGTCTTCGACAGGTGCACTCGCAGCCACCGCCTCTTTTTTCTGCGTGGCGTGCGTCGCATAGTACGCCATCAGCTCGGTGAGCGGATCATACACCTGCTTCCGTGTCTTCGGGGAGTCACTCATGCCGGCACCTCCTCGAACTTCCGTTCATCGAAAATCAGCTGGCGGCAGAGCTCTCTCCCCCGTTCATCGATCTTGTACAGCGGCATGATCTTCCCCGCGTGGACGATCGCCATGTCAAGTCCCGTCTCGATCGCATAGTGCAGGAACACGCTGTTCAGCACGTGACGCACCGCCGGCGCGAGTCCGAACGAAATATTGCTGACGCCCAGCAGTGTCTTGACCCCGGGAAGTTCTTTCTTGACCCGCCGGATGGCTTCGAGAGTCTCGATGCCGGCGCGGCGGAACTCCTCGTCGCCGGAGCCGAGCGTGAATGTCAGCATGTCGAAAATCAGATCATGCGGTTTCATGCCATACCGCTGCACGGCGATGTCGTGGATCCGGCGGGCGATGGCAACTTTCCTGTCTGCGGTCTTGGCCATCCCCTCTTCATCGATGGTCAGCGCAATCACCGCCGCGCCGTACGCCTTGCACAGGGGGAGGATGGCCTTGATGCGTTCCTCGCCGTCCTCGAGGTTGATCGAGTTGATGATTGCCTTGCCGCCGCAATGCTGCAGCGCTTCCTCGATCACCGGCGCTTCCGTGGAATCAATCACGATCGGAAGGGGAACCTGCGTGTTGAACCGGGTGATGATCTCACGCATATCCCGCCGTTCATCCCGGCCGACATACGCGGCGCACACATCCACCATGTCGGCACCCTCTTTCACCGCTTCCTTCCCCATCGCCACAATCCCCTCCCAGTCCTCCCGTGCCAGGAGATCTCTGAACTGCTTGCTGCCGTTGGCATTGGTCCGTTCGCCTACCAGCACGGGCGGAGGATCGACCTGGAAGCCCGAATACTGATAGAGACTGGATGCAGCCGGCGTGAATTCCGGTGTGCGCTGCATGGGAGCAAGACCTCCCACGGAGGCAACGAGCTGGCGGATGTGCTCCGGGGTCGTCCCGCAACATCCACCGACGACCTGGACGCCGAGATCCTTGACAAAGTGTGTCAGTGAGAAAGTGAACTCCTGCGGCGTCAGGTGGTAATGCGCATGCCCGCCGATGTTTTCCGGAATACCGGCATTGGGCATGATGAACAGGGGTTTGGGACATGAGCCGGCGAGCGTCCTGATGTGTTCGGACATTTCCTTCGGACCCGTCGCGCAGTTCATGCCGATCACGTCGATATCATATGGCTCGAGCGTCACCAGAGCCGCGCCGATCTCCGTGCCGAGCAGGAGTGTGCCCATGGACTCCACGGTCACCGAAACAATGACCGGCACCCGCCGGCGCGCTTCGGCAAAGTACGAGAACACTCCGAACAGGGCCGCTTTGGCCTGGAGCATGTCCTGGCACGTTTCGATGCAGAGCAGGTCCGCCCCCCCTTCGACAAGCCCGCGGGCCTGGACGGCATACGCATCTGCCATGGCGCGGAATGTGATGTGTCCCAGCGAGGGGAGCTTCGTGGTCGGACCCATCGAGCCCGCCACGAAGCGCGGATGGGCCGGCTGTGAGTAGGCGAGCGCTATCTCCCTTGCGATCCTGGCGCCTGCAAACGAGAGCTCGTAGGAACGTTCCGCCAGGCCATATTCCGCAAGCACGATGGATGACGAACCGAAGCTGTTCGTCTCAATGACGTCACACCCGGCGTCCAGGTAGTCGCGGTGGACATTCTCCACAGCGGACGGCTTCGCGATCACAAGGATCTCATTGCAGCCGTTCAACTGCTCCCCGCCGAAATCATCGGCCGTCAGATTCTGACCCTGCAGATGCGTGCCGGTCGCCCCGTCGAACACCAGCACCTTCTCGCGGAGCATCTCCTGGAATGATCGCATAGGATCTCCTACGGCATCCTGAGTTTCGTGGTGTAGTACTGTGCCATCATTGTGCGGACCACCTCTGCTGCGGGGAGGAGGTCACGGACAAGGCCCGCACTCTGTCCGGCTTCAAACATCCCTTCCTCAAGGTTTCCCTCGAAGATCCCCATCCGTTCGCGCTTTTCGCCGAGGAGCGCTTCGAGCTCGGCCCGGTCAGCACCTCTGCGTTCAGCCTCCTGTGCCCTTTTGGCGAAGGGCGTCTTCAACAAGCGGACCGGCATCATGCCTTTGAGCGTGAACACGGTATCCCCGTCGCGGGCTTCGAGCACGAGCTGCTTGTACCGTTCGTGTGCGGCAGATTCCACGGTCGCCGCGAAACGGGTGCCCACCTGCACCCCCTCGGCACCCAATGCGAACGCCGCAGCCATTCCGCGTCCATCCGCAATCCCGCCTGCCGCGATCACCGGGATGGACACTGCATCCACAACCTGGGGGACGAGCGCGAGCGTGGTGATCTCATCGACGCCATTGTGCCCCCCCGCTTCAAAACCCTCCGCAACAACAGCATCACATCCCGCCTCCGCTGCTTTGCGGGCATGTTTCACAGCCGCGACGAGGTGGATGACGATGCACCCGGCAGCTTTCAATCGAGAGGTGAATGTCACCGGATGACCCGACGAGGTGATCACGATGCGCACACCTTCGTCCGTGCACACCGCAATCAGCTCTGCTGCATCGCGCCGCGCAAGCGGGATGTTCACGCCAAACGAACCCTCTGTACCGGCCTTCACCTTCCGTATCTGCTCGCGCAACAGGTCGGGCTTCATTGAGCCGGCACCGAGCACGCCGAGTCCGCCGGCCTGTGAAACAGCAACGGCGAGCTTTGCGCCCGCCGTCCATACCATCCCTGCCTGGATGATCGGGTACTGGATGCCCAGCAGCCGGGTAACGCGCGTTGAAAGCGGAGGGGGTGTGTCGCTTGTCATGAATGATCCGAGCGCCCTGCTAATTGCTGCCAAACAGCTCCGGGATGACAGCCGTGACACCGGTGAGCGAATACACGGCACTCCCGGGCTCCGTGGGTTGCAGACGCAGGAGGTGATCGCCGAATGCTTTGTTGCGGACAACGTTGTAGAGGCGCGGCCGGTCCAGCACAACCACGCTCTGCGATCCCCGGGCGGCCCGCACATCCCGTCCGGCATTCGCACGCGTCAGCGCAACGCCGTCCTGCTCGACAATGACGTTGCCCGCGCCGGATTCACCTGGCGCCAGGACAAGGTTGGCCTCGATGCCGCTGTAGCGTACCATGACATGACCCGGATGCGAGACGGGTCCCTGATAGCTCATGCATTCCCGCTCATTCAACCAGGCCCCGTCAAAGTACAGACGGCCGTCAATGTAGATCCCCGGATCGTTGTAGTCAATCACAGACTCAGGGGCAAGACCTTCGACGTTGCCCACGCTCCCCCGCAGATAGCCGGCAAGAATCTCCGGCGTGGCGCGGTAGCAGACGGCTCCCGGCCGGTCGGTTTCGCGGATCGGCGTCGTGAGGTCCGGCAGGTCTTCAAGAGGACTGGCTTCGTAGAGGAGACTTTGCAGCGCACGCTCGAATGAACCGTACCCGCCCTCTCCCACATTCTGACACCTGATGAATCCATCCTTGTCCACCAGATGCTTGGTCGGCCAGTACCGGTTGCCATACATGGACCAGACTAGCTGTGCATTGTCCATCATGACCGGATACGTGATGCCGAGCCGCCCGATGGCATCCTGCACATGCTCGACCTTGGAGCCGAACTGAAATTTGGGCGTGTGAATCCCCACGACCACGAGCCCCATCGGGCTGTACTTGGCATACCAGTCCAGCAGATACGGAAGTGAGCGCTGGGAAGCGGTGTCGGCATAGTCCCAGAAGTCCAGGAGGACGATCCGCCCCCGGAGGTCGCTGAGAAACACCGGCGTGCCATTCAGCCAGTAGTCTCCAAACAATTCGCGCGCCTGCATCCGGCGCGGCAGTATTTCCTGGATGGTCATAGTCGAAAAAAATATACCCATTCGGATTCTGAATTGCAACCAAGGCACACGAGCCCGAAATGCCGGAGATGTTGAGCTGGAACGAGTTACGGCCGCCGCCTTGCATGAACCGCAGGTGGGGAAAAACGGCAAGAGTGAAAAGGAACGATGGGATGAGGCGCGAAGGGAGCAGGAGCGCGGAGAAGAAAAACGGAGGTGATGCGAGGTGAGGTGAGGAGGAGAGATGTGAAGTGAGGAGCAGAAAGGTGAAGTGAGGTGGGTCAGAGGAGCCTGTCGGCGAGGAGCTTGAGCGTCGTGAGGATCACCATGACGATGAACACCGGGCGTATGAACCGCACTCCCCTCTTCACCACCATCCCCGATCCGAGGCGCGCACCGATAATCTGTCCGACAGCCATCACCGCACCCGGCGCCCAGAGGATGTTCCCACCGATGGCAAACACGAGAAGCGAGACGATGTTGCTCGTGAAGTTCATGACCTTTGTGTACCCTGTCGCGCGGGTGAGCGTGAAGCCGAGTCCAAGCACGAACGCCATCGCCCAGAACGTCCCGACACCCGGTCCGAAGAAGCCATCGTAAAACCCGAGGCCCAAACCCAGGAGGACATAGAACAGCATCCGCGCAAGCCTGGGATGTGTCTGAATGGCACCGAGGTCCGGAGTGAGAAGCATGAGCACGGCAATCGCCAGGAGGAGGAAGGGGATCACTACGTTGAGCAGGCCGGGGTCCATCTGCTGCACAGCAATCGTGCCCAGGGCGCTTCCGATGAGCGTGAACAGAATGCCGGCCCATGCGTCATCAAGCGGCACCACTTCTTTGCGCACATAATGGTAGGCAGCGGTGAAGCTGCCGAAGCTTGCCTGGAACTTGTTCGTGCCCAGCACCATCTGCGGAGGGACGCCGATGCCGAGCAGAATCGGAATGGTCACCATCCCCCCGCCGCCGGCAATCGCATCGATCCAGCCCGCAAGCATCCCCCCGGCAAACAGGAGGGGATACATCCACGGTGTGACCTCAAACGTCATCGTGTACGGTCGATTCTCCTTCCGTCAATCACCACAACGAATTCCCCCTTGAGTTCCTTCGTACCGAGTGTCCGGTAGAGCCCGGCCGGAGTGTCGTGGTAGATGTGTTCATCAGGAAGTGTGAGATTGAAGGCAAGACAGCACCGCCGGGTTTCCCCGAAAGTGTCTGCAAGATCGCGCAGGAGGGAGGAAAGACGATACGGCGTCTCCATGAGGATAATTGTCCGCTGTTCCTGCTGGAGCTGCCGCAGCTCGGCCCTCCGCCGTTCTTTTTTCGGGGAGAGCCAGCCATAATAGATGAACTGGTCGATCGCAAAGCCAGACACTGTCAGTGCCGGCAGAAGCGACGAGGCCCCGGGAACAGGGACGATGCGGACCTGCTGCTCTATGGCTTTCCGGACCAGCAGCTGGCCGGGATCGGAAAAGACAGGAGTACCGCAGTCGGAGATGACGGCCACATTCTTGCCGGAACGGAGCAGTTCCAGAATCGCCTGCGTGGCCGCAGTTTCGTTGTGCTCGTTCAGCGTCTCAAGAGGTTTGCTCACCTGGTAATGCCGCAGGAGGCGCTCCCCTTCTTTCCTCTCCTCGCACACAACAATGTCCACCGAGCGGAGTACAGACAGACCCCGGATAGTCATGTCATCTGCGTTGCCGATCGGGGTCGCGACAAGGTACAGCACTCCCGCCATTTACGCCTCCCGATCCCGTCGTTCCTCCCAGCTCTCCCACGCCGTCAGGAGGAGCGCTGTCGCGGGAACTGCAATCAGCATGCCGAGGAATCCCAGGAAGTACGCGAAGACCAGAAGGCTCAGGATGAGTACGACGGGGTGCAGCCCGACCTTCGGGCCAATGATCTTCGGCCCGAGCACTGTGGCTTCAAGGAGTTTCTGACCGAGGTAAAGAACCACAACGCCAATCACCTTGGGCACCACGGGGCCGCCGCTGAAAAGCGCAACAAGCGAAGCTACAACCAGGCTGACCAGGAGTCCGACGTAGGGAATGAAATTCAGGACGCTGGTCATGAGTCCCAGGACGAGCGCATACTGCACGCCGATCAACCAGAGAACGGTCATGGAGAGCGTCCCCTGTATCAGGGCAACCACAACGGCCCCGCGGAAGTACCGTCCCAGCACTCCGTCAATCCGATCAACGATTTTGCGCACGGGCGCCTTATGGTCGCGTGAAAAGATCCTGTAGAATCTCTCGCCAATCTCCGGGAAATCCTTGAGGATGTAGAAGACGAGAAACGGAATAATCACGACGTTGACGATCTGAAGTGCGATTTCGGTCACTCCGCTCAGTAAGCCAAGGACGCCGTCGATCACGCTCTTGAACACTTCTTCGAGGCGCGGAACCAGTTCCGTCGTCAGCATCTGGCGCGCACTGTCGGCAGGAAGCCCGACCGACTCGAGCGCAGTCGCGAACGCACCTGAATCCAGCCATGCCGTAACCTGGGAGACGAGCGACCGGATCACATTGAGAATGCCTTCGAACTGTACGAGCAGCACCGGGAAAAGGTAGATCATGGCGCCTGTGAAGGCGCCAACGAAGGCCACGACGAGCAGCAGGCTCCCTGCCCAGCGGGGTAAGCCGCGTTTGGCCAGACGCGTGACGAGCGGATTGAGCAGGTACGCAAGCAGATAGGCTATCAGAAACGGGACGAGAATTCCGAAGAGGGACACGAACACCCAGAGAGCCACCAGCAGGAGCGTCAGCACGATGACCCGGCTGATCAGTGTGTGGCTGCGCCAGGGGTAAAGGAGGAACACCACAACCGCACCGATGACGAACGGCGACATCACCGACTGCACGGTGATGCCGACAGCGATCAATGCGAGGACGCCGATGAGCGGGAGGAAGAACCCCGAGAGCGACGCCGGACCTTCGGGCAGCGACTGGCCCGGATATGGAGATGGAGGGATTTCCGGTGCGGAAGTTCCGGGGTGTGACGGCAGGAAGGGCCGCCCGGAGCCGTCATGCTGCGATGCAGGGTCCGGCGGACTGGATGCCGTGGGCTGCACAGGCGGTCCCGCCGATGCATGGGCCCGTTTGGACCGTTGAGTCGCCGGGGCCGGAGGAGTCGGACGATCTGCGCGCCGTCTGGACACGCTCACCTCCCTGTGTGCCCGAAACCGCCGGCGCCACGTGCAGTGGTCTCCAGCGCATCCTGCTCTTCCCACTCCGCCCGGGCGTACGGCGCAATGATCATCTGCGCAATGCGGTCTCCACGGCCTACGCGAAAGGGCTCCTTCCCGAAGTTCGTGAGGATGATCCGAACCTCGCCGCGGTAGTCAGAGTCGATCGTGCCGGGAGAATTCAG